>Ga0335077_10000214_pt1 | contig 61690 bp, 57 predicted proteins | sample Lox_Sample_31_FD_207151 | JGI IMG/M metagenome (GOLD analysis project Ga0335077, IMG submission 207151) | Soil microbial communities from Loxahatchee National Wildlife Refuge, Florida, United States - Lox_Sample_3.1 | ecosystem: Environmental > Terrestrial > Soil > Wetlands | place: USA... | reverse complement strand
AACTCTTCCGTTTCGCGACAGGAATTATTTCTCACGCGTTAAGTTTTGCACACAATCGTGGAAAACTTTGTGGAAAGAACTCGATTCCCGCAAATAACTCCGCAAATTTCAATACGATGATGCGGTTTGCACACTTTTTGTGCAATCAATCGCTTCCGGCAGAATTTTCCTGTCTTTCATTTCATTTGAAAGGACTTCTGGCTCGCTATCTTTTTGTTGCGCTTCGTTTTTCAGCCTTAGTACCACTTCGGCGGTTTCTCCAGGTGAATCTTGATGACTTGCCGGGGATCCGTCACGTCGAACCAGTGTCCGTACGTTTTCCATCCGTCCGCGACGACTTGAATCAACACTCTCCCGGTCGGAGGATCTGGCACGTGCGCCACGCCTTTTTGATTGGTCTTCACATTCACTTCGAATTTCTTGTCTTTAATCATGTGCTCTTCAACGGTCTTCAGGTACACGCTGGCATTTTCCACCGGCTTGTTCTCGTCGCCAGCAGTGACTTCAATTGTTAATTTGGTCATCGGCGCGGCGGGCTGTTCCTGTTTTCCCTTGGCGTCCTGATGGGCTCGCAGGGTCCATGGCACCGACCACAGTCCTAGCAGTACCGCCGCGATCCACACTATTCGTTTCTCTGGCCGCATGGATTCCATCCTCCCTGTATCTCTGTGAAACGTCAATAGCGCCAACATTTGACTCCCTGCTCGGCGTCTTGTAACTTTCTCTTGCCCCTAGAGTTTCGCGGCTTGCGGTTTCGCCCGCGCTCGTTTGTTCGATCGCACACTCTCGCGGCGTTTATCCGACATTTTGTGGACGGCCTGCTTGGCCTTCCGTTCTCGGCCTGAGTTAACAAGGAGAACTTCGCATGGGTTTTGCTACAAACGCCATTCACGTTGGTCAGGAACCCGACCCCTCCACCGGGGCTGTCGTAGCCCCGATCTATCAAACCTCCACTTATGTATATGAGGAACTCGGCAAATCCAAAGGCGGTTACGACTACGCGCGCACGAACCATCCCAATCGGAAAGCCCTGGAACGGACGCTTGCGAAACTCGAAGGCGGCCTCAACGCGTATGTCTTTACTTCCGGTATGGCCGCGATCGACTCCGTCTTCCGCCTGCTCCGCCCGGGAGACCACGTCGTACTCTCCGAAGCCGTCTATGGCGGAGTCTATCGACTCAGCACGCAGCTACTCGTGCACTTCGGTCTTGAGTTTTCGTTCGTCGACACCACCGACCCCGCCGTGGTTCTCGGCGCTCTCCGCCCCAACACCAAGATGGTTTACATCGAGACCCCCACGAATCCAACGCTCCGCATTACCGATATTGCGGCGATGGCGAAGCTCGCCAATGAACGCCGAGCAACTCTGGTCGTCGACAACACCTTCCTGACTCCTTATCTCCAACGCCCCATCGATCTTGGCGCGCACATCGTCGTGCATTCGCTCACCAAGTACCTCAACGGTCATTCAGACGCGACCGGGGGTGCCGTTGTTTTGACCCGCCCGGAGGATGCCGAAAAAATCTATTTCATTCAGCGATCCGCCGGCGCTGGCCTCGCTCCCATGGATTGCTTCCTCACCTCGCGCGGCCTGAAGACTCTCGCCGTCCGCATGCTTCAGCACAACGCCAATGGCCTCGCTGTGGCACGCCATCTCGACGCGCATCCCAAGATCCGCAAGGTCTTTTACCCTGGGCTCGCTACACATCCGCAGCACGATCTCGCGCGCCGTCAGCAAAAGGGTCCGGGAGCCATGCTCGCGTTCGATCTTGGCTCAGAAGAAGCCGCTCGCCGTTTTCTAAACCAAGTGAAGGTATGCTCGCTCGCAGAAAGCCTCGGGGGGGTCGAATCTTTAATCTCGCTGCCCGCCCAGATGACCCACGCCTCGATGCCCAAGGAAGTACGCGACCGCGTCGGCATCACCGATTCCCTCGTCCGTCTCTCCGTAGGCATCGAAGACGTCGAAGACATCGTCGCGGACATCGACCAGGCCCTCCTGTACATCTGATCCGGCAATGTGGCGAGCTGTCGCCGCTTTAGCGCGGCAAACGCGCCTGCGATTCGCTCGTCGCAGGCGGACGGGGATAGCTTTAGATTCGCCAGGCAAATTACTGTTTCTCAGATTCGATTTACTTCCTGAGCGATTCCTCCACCCATTTCAGATATTCCTCCGAGCCAGTCACGATCGGTAGGACCACAAATTCCGGTGTGTCGTAGGAGTGCATCTCCAGCAGTTCCGTCTTCAACTCTTCCACCCGCTCCTCGCTCGTCTTCATCACCAGCAAATACTCGCTACCGCTCTCCAACTTTCCGTCCCACATGTAAAACGACTCCACCGCATGGGTCACGATGTTCACGCACGCCGCCAGATGTCTTTCCACCATCGCGCGCGCTATCTTCCGCGACTCTTCCAGCGTCCCGCAGGTCACCAGCACCACACGATATTTTGTCTCCTTCATTTCATTTCTCCGCCACCGATTCTATACGACCTGTCTCGCGGTTCCCACGACGCGATCCCCGCGATTCTTTATTGACCCGGCTCGCTCGCCGGTGTACGTTCTCACCCTCGCTCGCAATGGGGATCAGCCATCCGCTGTGCGGCGGCTTCCTTAACTCGCTCCAGGAGGCGACCATGGGTTTTCTGTCCGCGTTCACGCTTTTCCACGTCATCCTCAGTCTCGTTGGTGTCTTCTCCGGGTTCATCGTCGTTTACGGGCTAATCAATTCGCTTCGCCTGAACGGTTGGACTTCCATTTTTCTGTGGTCCGCCGTCCTCACCAGCGTTACTGGATACTTCTTTCCGTTTCACCAACTCTTGCCGTCACACATCCTTGGCGCGTTATCTCTGATCACGCTCGGGATCGCCATCTACGCCCGCTACACCCGTAATCTTGCGGGCGGCTGGCGTCGCACTTATGTTGTCACCGCCGTTCTCGCGCTCTATTTCAACGTCTTCGTCCTCGTCGTTCAGCTCTTTGCCAAAGTTCCTGCATTGCACGCGCTGGCCCCTACGCAATCCGAGACTCCCTTCAAGGCCGCGCAGTTGGTCGCGCTATTGGTTTTCCTGGTTCTGGGTTATCTCTCGGCGAAGAACTTTCGCACCGAGCAATTGAGCCACGCATAACCTATTGCCCCGCGCGTGTCCGTTTCAAGACTAGTCTACCGCCCTGTGGATCGCACTCTTTCATCGCATTAGGAGAAGCAATCATGCCCACAATCACCGTTAAAGATGGCACTCAAATCTACTTCAAGGACTGGGGAAAAGGTCAGCCCATTGTGTTCAGCCATGGCTGGCCGCTTTCCGCCGACGCTTGGGAAGACCAGATGATTTTCCTCGCCGCGCGCGGCTATCGCTGCATCGCGCACGACCGCCGCGGTCACGGCCGCTCCAGCCAGCCTTGGGATGGCAACGACATGGACACTTACGCCGACGACCTCGCCACTCTCACGACCGCGCTTGATCTCCACGGCGCCGTCCACGTCGGCCACTCCACCGGCGGTGGAGAAGTCGCTCGTTACATCGGCCGTCACAGTACGAAACGGGTCAGCAAGGCTGTACTCATCAGCGCGGTTCCACCATTGATGCTCAAGACTGCCGCCAACCCCGGCGGCCTTCCCATGGAAACCTTCGATGAGATTCGCGCCAGCGTCCTCAGCGATCGCTCGCAGTTCTTTCGGGATTTGAGCGTCCCTTTTTATGGTGCCAATCGGCCCGGAGCAAAAGTCTCCGATGGTTTACGGGAATCGTTCTGGCTGCAAGGCATGATGGCTGGTCACAAGTCTGTGTACGACTGCATCAAAGCCTTCTCCGAGACCGATTTCACTGAAGATCTAACGAAGTTTGATGTACCCACCATGATCATCCACGGCGACGACGACCAGATCGTTCCCTTCGCCGACGCGGCTCCCCTCTCTGCGAAGCTAGTGAAGGGCGCCACGCTGAAGGTCGTTCCCGGGGCGCCACACGGCTTGTGCTCCACCCTCAAAGAACAGATCAATGCCGAGTTGCTCAACTTCATCCGGCAGGCGCGTCCAGCCACCGCTTAATGATCTGTTCGTCCTTGCATCCTCGGGCCACCGCACGCAGCGATTCAAACTGGAGAGGCGGCTCGCTTCTTCTCTGGACTAACGAGCCGACATAAACTGACGTCCGCTCACTTCCGAAATTAGTGGCTAAGCTGCTGTTAGGAGAACTAATGCTCACGCAATCTGAAAAAGCTCACGCCTTCCACGCCCTACACCAACGTGATCGCGCCTTCCTCATCCCCAATCCCTGGGACGCGGGTACCGCCCGCATCCTGGTTCGGCTCGGTTTCGAAGCGCTCGCCACCACCAGTATGGGTCTCGCCTTCAGCCTTGGCCGTCTCGACAACACCCTCGGCCGCGATATTGTTCTCCAACACGTCACTGCTCTTGCAGCCGCCACCGATCTGCCCGTCAGTGCCGACCTCGAAAACGGCTTCGGCGATGATCCCAAACGTGCAGCCGAAACCATTCGCCTGGCCGCCGCTGCCGGTGCCGTTGGTGGCTCAATCGAAGACGCCACTGGCCGCACCGACGATCCCATCTATCCCTGTGGACTCGCCACCGACCGCGTTCGCGCCGCCGTCGAGACCGCTCGCTCCTTCCCCTTCCCGTTCACACTCACCGCACGGGCCGAGAACTACCTTCATGGGCGGCCCGACCTCAAGGACACCATCGCTCGCCTCCAGTTATTCCAGGAAGCCGGGGCCGACGTCCTTTACGCTCCCGGCCTCGCGACCAGAGACGAAATCGCCACGGTAGTTCGTTCCGTCGATCGCCCTGTCAACGTACTTATGGGCTTGCAAGGTGTTCAGCTCTCCGTCGGCGATCTATCGGCTCTTGGTGTGAAGCGCGTCAGCGTGGGAAGTGCTCTTGCGCGCACCGCCCTCGGTGCCTTTCTCCGCGCCACTCGCGAAATGCAGGACTCTGGCACCTTCACTTTCGCCAAAGACGCTGCTAGCGCCCGCGAAATATCATCCCTCTTTCGCTCCTGAGGACGGCCGCCGCGCATTTCCCTGACAAATCTCTTGCGCTTTCGCACTTTCGGAGAATTGGGCAAACACGGCGGTGCCCTAGCTAGAGCGAATGCCGGTTTCGAGTAGCAGTTTTGCCTGCCACCCCGACGCCGATCCTATGCTGCCCGGGCGAATCGCATGGCCACGAAGTTCATGCAATAGCGCAGACCTGTGGGACGCGGGCCGTCGTTGACGAACAGAAGGCAAATACGACCCCGTGGTGACCGTGGACTCTTCGACACTTCAGAATAGAAAAGTTGTTCCCGCCGATCGCACCAATGGAGCAAAATTCGTATGTGGGGACGTCTAGATTTTCGTGCATCTCAGCAGCACGGAAGGTATCGTCCGTTTTGCATTTTGAAACGGAAGGCTCAGAAGGATCTGTTAAACTGGCCGACACTGCTTCCGATTGGGCTTCGAAGGGCTGACAAATTTTTGTGCAAGACACTGCTCGCAGACTGCTGAATCACTACGGACGCCACCTGCTCGTCATTTTTGTTGTCGTTCTTCTTGTCCACGATGTCTTCGGTCCGCACGGCTACCTGGTCATGCGCCGCAAGCAGCAGGAAATCCAGAAGGTCAACGCGCAACTCGACAAATTAAACATGGAAAACGCTGCCCTCGAACAACAGGTCAAGGATCTTAAGACGGACCCCCAGACGATCCGGAAGATCGCGCGTGAAGAGTTGGGCCTGGCCCAACCGGGCGATATTATTATCAAACTGCCGGCGCAGCAGCCGGAGAATCCGCCCGCAAAGCCTTAGCTCTTTTCCTATAACTTGTGCGCGCGATCGAAAGCGCCAGCATCGACAGAAAAACAATCACCAAGCCCAGCGTCGCCTTGGCGATCGAACAGCCATGCTTGGGCAGGATAGAGAGCGTTCCATATACGAATTCGATGTGCACCCAATACACCAGAAGTGAGGTTTGGCCGAGCTGAATCACTGGACTGAATCCTTTTTGTGCGAATCCCCAACGACACCACGCGTAAACCAAGCTCAAGATGATCAGCAACACCCCACAACGCAACAACAGGAAACTCGGATTCGAGTGCCAATAATCGTAAACCGCGTACAACCGAACCGGCGCGGCATCAAACGCCACCGATAGCCCGATTGCGGCAACTCCCGCGAGGCCGAAGAGCGCGAACAGTCTGGCCTCGTTCCGCCGCGCAAAGCCTGTAAAGATCACGAATCCCACCGCCAAACCGGCGAAGGCAAATGCGCTCCACGGAAACATCGGAAATAGCCAGTGCTGCGGTTCCCCTAGTGTATGCACTCCGTTGATATACGATTGAAGCGGCCATGGCACGAATTTCGGTCGCCACGTGGTCCAAATGGGCGGCGTCAACATCGCCACAGCAATCGCTGTCCCGAGTGCTGCAACCGCGCTCCTAGTGCGTGATGAATCCACATTCGTTGCCGACGCCAACCAGCACAGACCTCCCATCAGCATCATCGACAGGCCCAGAATATTCAGCACGTCCACGCGAAGCAGATCTGTCCACGGAACCCATCTATACCCGAGGGCGTATTCCTGAATCCGGAACAAGATCCCCAATCCAAAGATCTCGGCGCCCCGCAATATCGTCTGCCTGGCGATCGCGGCTGCCATAATTCCCTTCTCTCTCAGTTTCTCGGTTACCAGCGCGAATGAGACCCCTGCCAGGAAGATGAACAGAGGTGCGGGAAGTGTTCCTCCGAGTTGCGACAATCCGTAAAGGCGACTACTGTGCAAGTCGCGCCGCAGCCACGAATCGTAGCAGTGGGTTTGGAACATCAGCAGGCACGCAAGCCCGCGCATCCAATCGATGTAAGCAAGGCGTTTCAAGGCGAGAACCTTCCGTCAGTGTAGGCCCTTCCGCCGCCTTCTTCACCACAGGCTCGCGCGGAATGTGCAAAGATTATTACGGTGAAAATCCATCTGGGGCAATCCTCTCGATGAAGCAAATCGGTCCTTGGTCGGCATTCGGCATTTGGGCGGTGTTTTGCCTCGCTGGCGTTGTCTACGGCTCCTGGCAGGGGTATGGCGGCCGGGCCTTCGCCGCCACATTGACTACGCTGGTATTTCTTCTGCTGATCACGCTGATGCTCGCGGCACGCGGCGTCGCAGAAGGGCTCACAGCGAGGTTTGGAGCGGCCTCAGGGGTTTTGTTGTGTGCAATAACCTTTCTGTTCGATGTTGTCTACCTCGTCGGAACAGGTTCCTTTGATATTCGGCGCGCCGCAGCCATCGCCGCCCTGATCTTTCTCCCGCTCGGGCTCGCCATCACCGCCGACAAAGCCGCAGCAGGCGTTTGGCAAGACTTCATAACGATTATCGGGGTGTGGACCTTCGTGAAGTTTAGCCCCGCACATTGGCTCTGGCCGTACCCCGGGGGCAAGGTCGCCTACATAATGACGGTCCTCGTCGGGGTGAATACAGCCCTCGCTTCGTTTCTGCTGGTGCGTCGAGCGAAGGGTGTCGGCTACGTTCTCGGCTGGGGAAAAGGTTGGGGACTGTACACAGCGGGAAGCTTCGCCGTATTCGCGTGGGTCGCGATCCCTTTGGGAATCGCGTTACGCTTTATCCAGTTTGCACCGCAGTGGAGTAAATGGACTTCGTTCCTCGGCCTATCGATAGCGATCCTCATCTTCACGGCTTGGCCGGAGGAGCTCTTATTTCGCGGCTTGCTGCAGAATTTCCTGTCGCGCGCTTCGAAGAGCGACTTAGCTGCCTGGTGGACGGCTTCTGTTCTGTTCGGCTTCTCGCATATCACGAATCTGGGTTTCCCGAACTGGCGTTATGTGGTACTGGCAACGATCGCCGGCCTCTTTTATGGGTGGACTTGGAGGAAAACCGGGTCGATTTTCGCATCTGCCCTCGTTCATGCGGCCGTCGATACGCTCTGGCACTTCACGTTCAGGACCATTTGATTCGGATCAATCGAACCAGTTGCTGCGGAAGGCAAACCACCAGCTGAAAATGAAGATGGGAACGGTAGCGACAATCGCCCACCAGAACGGCAACACCAGATCGGCCAGCAAGCCCAATCCTGCGAAGCTCATCCAGAATATCTTCTTCTGCATGGAGAGAGTGTAACTCCAATGCCACAGAAGCAAGCGAATATCTGGCAAATCCCTTCCAATTGCGATAGAACAAGGGACCAAGAACGACTGAGGGGAGACACAATGACCGGAGACCGTCCTAGCAGTTCCTCCCGGGGATTTCGCGTTCACTGTTACGAGAAGGAAGACGCGCTGATTGCCGAGTGTCACGGCAAGCTGACCTTTGAGAACACGCAAGTGTTGAAAGACGAAGTGCGGAATAAGATTCCCGGTCATAAGCAGATCGTGATCGATTTGAAGGAAGTCCAGCAGGTGGACAGTTCGGGCCTGGGCACGATAGTAGGTTTGTACGTCTCAGCACGAACACGAGGGTGCAAATTAGAAATTGCCAACGCCAGCCAGCAGATCCGGCAACTATTCAGCATGACCAACCTGCTTTCGCTGTTTGAGGAAGCAGGCCGGCATCACGGCAAGACAATCTAAAGCACCTACTGCTGCGGTAGAAGGACGAACTTGCCGGAACCTTGCGATTTCTCGAGGAGTTCATTCGCGCGGGCGGCTTCGCGCAGCGGAAACCTTCCCGCGATGACCGGCTGAATTTGCCGAGCAGACAAGAGAGCAAACAGCCGGGAAAGGTCTTCACGAAACCACTCCGGTTGAGCGTCACGGAGCTTTTTGACGTTGTACCAGGATGCCTGGCGCCCATCGGGCAAGACTCTCATTAATCCCAGCAAAGCGAATCCGAGTGCGGCGCTTGCTTTGCCATCAGTAACCGCGGCTTGTGCGCCGAAGCACACCAGGCTCCCTCCGCGACGCAGGCACTTGTAGGACTTCCACCATTGAGTTCCGCCAATTGGGTCCAGCACACAGTCAATTCCTTCAGCTGCCAATTCCATTACTCGCTGCCGGAAATCTTCGGAGCGATAGTCAATCGGTATCGCGCCAAGTCCGCGGACAAGGTCATGTTTTGGCTTGCTGGCCGTGCCGAACATTTTCAGGCCGCCGATTTTGCAAAGCTGCAAAGCGGCTGTGCCCACACCACCGGCGGCACTGTGAATCAAGATGGTCTGCCCTTCACGCAACGGCGCGACGCGATGGATCATCTGGTAGGCCGTCACATAGTTCAACACGAGACTGACGGCTTCGCCAGGGTCGAGACCGTCAGGAACGGGGACGAGGTGAGCAGCGGGGACAAACGTGTAACGGCTGTAACCGCCGATCATCGTGAGAGCTGCGACACGGTGGCCCGGCTGGAAGCCGGCCACGTTCGGCCCTACCATATCGACATCACCAACAATGTCGTAACCGGGAGCGAACGGAAGCGGGGGAACGGCGGGATATAGCCCGTGTCGCATCAGGACATCCGCGTAGGCTACTCCGGCTGCCAGCACCCTCACCCGCACGTGACGATCCGGCACGGAAGGCATTTCTTCCTCGACCTGCTGGAGGACCTCAGGTCCACCGAGGCGAGTGATCACAACGCGAACGTTTTTTGGTGAAGGCATGTGAGTCGCAGCCTCAGGCGATCTTGCGTCTCGAAAGAAGGTGCGGCAACGCTATCGCACGACTCCGGCCAAGGGCGAAGAAGCAGAAGCATAAAGACGTTTCGGCATGCGGCCAGCAAGATAAGCCTTGCGGCCGGCGATGACCGCATCGCGCATAGCCTCGGCCATGACCTCGGCCTGCGCCGCCTCCGCAATCGCGGTATTCATGAGCACTCCGTCGGCACCCAGTTCCATTGCCACCGCCGCATCGGAGGCAGTCCCCACACCAGCGTCAACGATCATGGGGACTTCCGTAATGCGCTCCCGTAGAATTCGCAGATTCGCGGGATTCTGAATACCAAGTCCAGAACCGATCGGCGCTGCCAACGGCATGACGGCGGCCGCTCCGGCATCGATCAATTTGCGGGCTGCGATCAGGTCATCATTGGTGTAAGGGAGCACCACGAATCCTTCCTTCACCAGGACCTTCGTCGCCTCGATCAATTGCTCGGTGTCCGGAAACAATGTCTGCTGATCGCCGATCACTTCCAGTTTGATCCAATTTGACAAGCCAACTTCCCGCGCAAGGCGGGCGGTGCGAATCGCTTCGTCAGCCGTGTAACATGCTGCGGTGTTCGGCAGGATAAAAATCTTTTCGCGATCGATGTAATCGAGCAGCGATTCCTTTGATTTGTCGGTCAGATTCACACGACGGACGGCAACTGTAACCATATCCGCTCCGGAAGCGGCGTGGGCACGAGCCATTTCCTGAAAGCTCCGGTATTTTCCGGTACCAACGATGAGGCGGGAACGAAATGCGCGGCCAGCAATCACAAGTTGATCTGACATAGAGGCTCCAGATACTGAAAGCAAATTGTAGTCCTGCGGGCGCGCGAGAACAAATGATAGCCCGCGCGGATGGTTTGGAAGCAGTCAGCGGTACAGGTGAAGCAAGAGCGGCTCTACTCGCGAACAAGATGGCGGGGCTCGAATGCGTCGGCGTAAAGCTTGTCGATGAGATCGTGGTAGTGATGCTCAACGACGCGGCGTTTGAGCTTCATGGTGAAGGTTAGCGTGCCGCTGTCGAAGGTGAAATCGTCGGGCAACAACGCGAAGCGTTTGATGGTTTCATACTGCGCCAAATGAGTCGTAAGGCGATCAACCTCTCCCTGAATCAGAGCATAAGTCCGTGGATGGGCCGCCATTTCCGCCGGAGAACCAAATTCGAGGCATTCTTCGGCGAGTTTGCTGCCAACGGTGACAGCGTTGATCACAATTAGTGCGACGATGAACTTACGCTGATCCCCCACCACCATTGCGTTTAGAACGTAGGGGCTCGTCTTGAGCGTATTCTCAATCGGTTGGGGAGCAACGAACTTCCCCGCGGCTGTCTTCAGAAGGTCCTTCTTGCGATCGGTGATGAAGAGGTAATTGTCTTTGTCGAGATAGCCGATATCGCCCGTCTTAAACCAGCCGTCTTCCGTAAATACGTCCCGAGTTGCGTCCGGCGATTTGAAATAGCCCTGCATAACACAAGGCCCTTTGGCGAGAATTTCGCCATCGTCGGCAATCTGGATTTGTACGTTAGGGATCGGCCGGCCAGAACTGCCAACGCGATTTTCCGGGAAGTTCGATGTGAGCACGGGAGAAGTTTCGGTCAGCCCGTACCCCTGGTAAATCGGGATGCCGACGCTCCAGAAAAACTCTCCCAATGATTTCGAGAGTGGCGCGCCGCCAGACAGCACGGCGCGGAGCCGGCCGCCTGTTCCCTGGCGGATCTTGGCATAGACCAGCCGATCGGCGATCGCCCACTTCACCTTCAGACTCAAGCTCGCACTTCCGTGCCCGCAGCGCCACGGCGCGGCTTCTCGGGCAGCCTTTATCCCGAAATCGAAGAGTTTGCGCTTTATCCCGGACGTCTTACTCCCTTTTTCCATCAGCCGTGCATAAATCTTTTCGAAGAACCGTGGCACAGCAGCCAGGATGGTGGGATGAACCTCGAGCAAGGCTTGCGCGACGTTCTCCACGACCTCGACATAGGCCACCGGACAACCCTGAAAAATGTAGAAGTAATCCAGCATCCGGCCATACACGTGAGCCAGGGGCAGGAAGGAGACGGCAAGATCGGTCTCTGGAACGATGTCGAATCCCAGACATGAATCCTTCACATTTGAGCTGAAATTTGTATGTGTCAACATGACACCCTTGGGTTCGCCCGTGGTGCCTGACGTGTAGATGATGGATGCGAGTTGCTCCGGCTGAACAAGCGCCGCGCGCTTTCGATATGAGGCAATTTCGCTCGGACCAGCGGTGGCGATCAGGGTCTCGTAACGCAGAAAGTCAGCCGGAACGGTGTCGCCGGCGCCCGCGACGACCACCTGTTGGAGTTGAGCAAGCTGGCCGCGAATCTGCAAAAACCTTTCCAGTTGTGCCGTGCCGGAAATGAACACGATTTGAGCGCCCGAGTGACTCAAAATGTAGGCCATTCGGTCTGGTGACTCATTAAAATACACGGGAACGGTTATTGCGCCAGATCCGCTGATAGCAAAATCCGCGGTATGCCATTCCGGGCAGTTGGGAGCGAACAAGCCCACACGGTCGCCCGGCTTAACTCCCAATTCGACGAAGCTGTCCGCCAGCCCCGCAACGCGGCGGAGAAATTCCTGAGACGAAATCGCGTCCCATCGTTCGCCCCGCCGGACCATCTGTGCGCGGGCAGAAGGAAGGGTATCAACGGCATGAAGGAGGCAAGCGGGAAGAGTGGCGTAAGTCATGCGAATTCAGAATTTACCTCAGTGGCATTTGGGACGCAATCCGGAGGTCGTGCTATGTGCCGAGAATAGAGCATAGCGAGACATTCGCCTAAACGGATGGTCTCACGAACTTGCCGTCCCGCAACGACATAGCCGTCCTGACCCACCAAAGTACCCGCTCACCTGGCAGACCGCGAGCACGCGTTGGGCACACGGGGGGGGAGTTCGCGCGTAGGAAAACACATACAGAAGTTGAGAACCACTGGACCGAGCTGGGCAGCTGCCCATTCGCGAGAACTGGACGAGACCGAAGCCTCCCACGCTACAGGTACCTGTATGGCGTTATCGCCTGGGCATCGAGCTGCGTTAAGATGGGGTGGCTGGAGTAGACTCAATGAACGCGACCATACCTGTGATCCACGACCCTGAGACAAGCCGAGGTCCGTTCCGAGCTCCGCGTGGAACTGAGTTGAGCTGTAAGGGGTGGCAGCAGGAAGCGGCTCTGCGCATGCTCCTGAACAATTTGGATCCCGAGGTTGCCGAACGACCCGAAGATCTGGTGGTATACGGTGGAACCGGCAAGGCGGCGCGAAATTGGGATTGTTTTCACGCCATCGTGAGATCACTGCGGGCGCTTGAGGCCGATGAAACCCTGCTAGTGCAATCTGGCAAGCCCGTAGCGGTCTTTCGGACCCATGAATATGCGCCCCGGGTTCTACTTTGTAATTCAAATCTGGTGGGACACTGGAATAACTGGGACAGATTCAATGAGTTAGATCGTGCTGGTTTAATGATGTTTGGCCAGATGACGGCGGGGAGTTGGATTTACATTGGAACGCAAGGGATCCTACAAGGCACCTTTGAGACCTTTGCGGCTGCCGCTCGGCAGCACTTCGGCGCAGACTTGTGCGGAAAGCTGGTAGTCAGTGGCGGGATGGGAGGTATGGGCGGAGCACAGCCGCTGGCAGCCACCATGAATGGCGCAGCGTTCCTGGGAATTGATGTCGACCCGGAGAGAATTAAGCGCCGTGTGAAGACCGGCTATTGCGATGTGATGGTCACGTCGCTGGATGAAGCGCTGCGTATTTCGAAAAACGCCGTGCGCGGCCGGGAAGCCACTTCCGTGGGGCTTGTGGGGAACTGCGCGGACCTAATCCCAGAAATGGCCAAGCGCGGGGTGGTACCTGATGTTTTAACGGATCAGACCAGCGCGCATGATCCGATCGGCGGATACGTGCCGAACGGCATGACATTCGCAGCAGCGCTAGAGCTGCGAAAATCAAATCCGCAAGAGTATCGGAAGCGTTCGGTAGGAGCGATGGGCGAGCACGTCCAAGGTATGCTCGATCTGCAAAAGCTGGGCGCGGTTACGTTCGATTATGGAAACAATATTCGGACGTTTGCCTACGAAGCCGGCGTGAAGAATGCCTACGACTTTCCCGGATTTGTGCCGGCCTACATTCGGCCATTGTTCTGCGAAGGAAAGGGACCGTTCCGTTGGGCGGCGCTTTCCGGAGAAGCCTCTGACATTGCGCGGACAGACCAACTGGTGTTGGAGATGTTCCCGCAGAATGAACATCTGAAACGCTGGATCACGATGGCGCAGAAAAGAGTGAAGTTTCAGGGACTGCCGTCGCGAATCTGCTGGCTGGGTTACGGCGAGCGAGACAAGTTTGGGTTGGCCCTGAATGACCTTGTCGCCAAAGGCGAACTGAAGGCGCCTGTCGTTATTGGGCGCGACCACCTCGATTGCGGGTCCGTCGCCTCACCTTTCCGCGAAACGGAAGCGATGAAAGACGGTTCGGATGCGGTGGCAGATTGGGCTTTGTTGAACGCGCTCCTGAATACGGCCAGTGGCGCATCGTGGGTATCGATTCACAACGGTGGCGGCGTTGGAATTGGATATTCGCAGCATGCAGGACAGGTGACCTGTGCTGATGGCACGAAGGAAATGGCTAAGCGCATCGAACGCGTGCTGACGAATGACCCCGGGATGGGAGTCGTGCGCCATGTCGATGCGGGTTACGGGGAGGCACTCGAGTTTGCAAAGAAGAGCGGTGTGAAGGTGCCGATGCGGAAGGATTGATATCTGCGGGCCCGCAATTTCTATAGAGAGTTCAGGAAATCCGAGAGAGAAGCTGTCGAGGGAGAGCGCGATGTACACAGTATTCGGTGCGACAGGTCATATAGGTTCGGTCATCACAAAAGCTCTGTTGGAAAAAGGCGAGAAGGTCCGGGTCGTCGGTAGGCATGGCGGCAAACTTCAGCCGTTTGTGTTGAAGGGTGCCGAGTCGATGGTTGCAGATGTGAATGATGCGGTGGCGGTCGCGCGGGCGCTGCATGGAGCACGTGCCGCATTTCTGATGATTCCGCCATCGATGACATCGCCGGATTATCGAGCGGAGCAGGAAAAAAACAGCGATGCAATATCCGCGGCCGTTCGGGAATCGGGTCTGCAGTATGCGGTGAACCTCAGCAGCATTGGCGCGCAAGCCCCGGCGGGAACCGGGCCAATTCTGGGAGCGCACTCGTCCGAGCAAAAACTGAACGCGATCGACAAACTGAATGTTTTGCATCTGCGGGCCGCCTACTTCTTTGAAAATCATCTGGCGGGCATCAGCATGATTCAAATGCTGGGTCTGTTTGGGGGAGCGTTAAAGTCCGACCTGAAAATTCCGATGATCGCAACCAAGGACATCGGCGCCTACGCAGCGGACAGACTATTGAAGCTGGACTTCAATGGGAAACAGACTCAAGAACTGCTCGGCGAGCGCGACTTGAGCATGAGCGAAGTCACGGCGATCCTGGGCAGAGCGTTAAACAAGTCGGACCTGCGATACGCGCAATTTCCGTACGACCAAGTGCAACAGGTTCTGATGCAGATGGGTACGCCGGTAAAGACGGCGGCGTCCCTGATCGAAATGCTTGAAGGCATCAATGATGGTATCGTGGTGGGGACCGAGCCGCGCTCGGCGGCAAACACTACAGGCACGTCGTTTGAGGTCTTTGCGAGAGAGATTTTTGTGCCGGCCTTTCTTGGGCGAGCCGTCGGGGCTTGAGCAGCGGGCACAGGTCACTTGATCATCCGACTTTGAGTTCCAGTTTACTCATTACAGGTGCGTCGCAGATACTGACGCTGCGCGGTGCATCACCGCGGCGAGGTAGTTCCCTTTCCGATCTGGGCATTGTCCGAAATGGCGCGCTCCTCGTGCGCGACGGCATAATTGTTTCCGTCGGACCAGCCACAAAAATTGAGAAACACCGGGACGTCGGGAACGCGGAGAAGATCGATGTAGGCGGCAGGGTCGTATTGCCCGGCTTCGTGGATTCGCACACGCATCTGATCCACGCGGCCAGCCGCGCCGAAGAATATGAGTTGAAGATTCAGGGCGCGAGCTACGAAGAGATCGCCCAGCGGGGCGGAGGGATTCTGAACTCCGTTAAAAAGCTGAGGGTGGCCACGGCAGAACAACTGAAGCGGCGCGCACGCGCAGCGCTCGAAGAGTTCGCAAGCTACGGAACCACGACTGTCGAAGCGAAGAGTGGGTATGGGTTGAACGCTACAAGTGAGCTGAGAATCTTGACCTTGCACCGCGAATTAAGCGTCCAGCAGCCGCTCGAAATCGTGTCGACCTTTTTGGGTGCGCATGTCGTGCCGGCTGAATTTCGCGGCAGACCGGGCGGAGCGGAGCGGTATATCCAGCTACTGCTCGAGCAGATATTGCCCGAAGTCGTGAATCAGAACCTGGCAGAATTCTGCGATGTTTATTGCGACCGCGGAGCTTTCACGCGCGCCCAATCGCAGCGCATTTTGAGCGAAGCGAGGTTGCACGGATTGCTGCCACGGATACACGCAGAGCAACTCTCGCACACGGGGGCCACGCAGCTAGGAGTGGCACTGGGCGCCGCGAGTTGTGATCACCTGGAACAGATCAGCGAGACGGATGTGCGGGCATTGGCAAAATCGGGGACTGTCGCGACTTTGCTTCCAGGGTGCGATTTCCACCTCGGGTGGAAGCAATACGCTCCTGCGAGGAAACTGATTGAGGCCGGCGCGATTGTGGCGTTGGCGACCGACTACAATCCCGGGACAAGTCCCACCGTCAGTATGCCAATGATCCTTTCACTGGCTTGCACACAATTGAGGATGACCTCGGCGGAAGCGATCGCCGCGGCGACGATCAATGCGGCCTATGCTTTGAAGCGCTCCGACCGCTTGGGTTCGTTGGAAACGGGCAAGCAGGCGGACTTCGCGGTGTTCGAAGTGGAGGATTATCGCGAAATTCCCTATTATTTCGGGATGCATCGCTGCTGGATAACGGTGAAGAACGGCGAGATCATTTACATGGGGGATGAAGCGTAGGCCACGGGCATTGCGCCGCGGGGGGCTTCAGAGTGGAACAGGTGCTATGAAACGACTGATTGAGTGCGTGCCGAATTTTTCCGAAGGACGCGATCCGGCGAAAGTCGACGCTATTGTGAATGCGATGAGCAGCGTCCCTGATGTGTATGTTCTGGACCGCGAAATGGACGCGGATCACAACCGGTGTGTCATCACGTTGGCGGGTGACCCGGATGCCGTGGGCGAAGCTGCCGTTCTCGGCGCGGGCAAAGCCATGGAATTGATCGATATGACCGAGCACAGGGGCGCTCATCCACGGGTTGGTGCTACGGACGTGGTTCCCTTTATCCCTATCGAAGGAGTGGCCATAGAAGATTGTGTGGCGTTGGCGCGCCGCGTTGGGAACGAAATCTGGAAGCGTTATCGCATACCGATTTTCTTTTACGAAGCCGCGGCGACGCGGCCGGATCGCGTCAATCTGGAAAATGTGCGTAAAGGACAGTTCGAAGGGCTCCGCGAAGAACTGAAGAAAAACCATGATCGGCAACCGGATATCGGCGAGCCTAAGTTGCATCCAACCGCCGGCGTAACCGTAGTGGGCGCCCGGAAGTTCCTGATTGCGTACAACGTGAACCTGAACACCCCTGACGTGGGTATTGCGAACAAGATTGCCAAGGCCATTCGATTCTCCAGCGGGGGCCTTCGGTATGTGAAGTCCATGGGTGTGCAGTTGAAGGCTCGGAATCTGGCACAGGTTTCCATTAATCTCACGGATTTTGAGCAAACGCCCATGCATCGCGTGTATGAAATGGTGAAGCGCGAGGCGCAGCGGTTTGGCGTGGCGCCGGTGGGAAGCGCGATCGTCGGCCTCGTGCCGAAAAAGGCCATCGAAATGGCCGCTGATTACTTCCTACAGTTGGAGAACTTCTCGCCTTCGCAGGTTTTTGAAAACAAGCTGGGTTCCGTTTTAACCGGGGCGCCGATCGAAACTCCTGGCGGCAAGCTTGCGAATCTGGCGCGCCCCTTCCTCCATGCCGTGGCGGAACCATCGGCTACGCCGGGGGGCGGCAGCGTGTCCGCGTTTGCCGCGGCGCTTGCGGCTTCGCTTGGGCAAATGGTCGCCGGGCTGTCTCGGAAGAAGAAATCCCAAATCCTGCATGTGGACAGGCTATCGGAGCAGCTCGAGGAACTGCGGATAATCGCCGATGAATTCACCAAGGCGATTGATCAGGACGCATCGTCCTACGACGCAGTGATGGCCGCGTTCAAATTGCCCCAAGGGAACACGGAAGAAATCGGCCAGCGCGAGGCGGCGATCCAGGCTGCGACCAGAATCGCCGCGGAAGTGCCCCTCCAAGTGGCCGAGAGGGCAGTCCGGTTGAAGGGTCGACTGTTACAACTGGAGGCAATCTCTCCCGCATCTATGAAGTCAGATCTTCACGTGGCTCGTCTAATGGCAGTGGCGGGCGCCCATGGCGCCATCGCCAATGTGGAGATCAACTTGGACGGCCTAAAAGACAAGGCGTACGTCGAAAAAACGCGGGTAAGGGTTGGCGAACTACGCAAACAGTTGGGATAGAGAAAAGCAAGTATCGTAAAATAGAGTTTCGTTTCCCCAGCCGCTTTCTAAGGAGAAATCGATGAAGATGCGGGCAAGTCTGAGGCGGGCCCTGAGCATGGGCGCGTTGCTGGTGCTGGCGGCAGCATTGGCAAAACCGGCGCAGGCCGGAGGAATTGGCGCGGACACTATCGCGCTGTTCCCCAAGAACACGGGCGAATTCGGCTACGTGGACATGAAGAAGGCGCGGACAATGAAGTGGTTCCCCGCACTGGAGCAGCAGATCATTCCGGAACGATTCCGGCAGTTTGAGAAGTTCCTGGCATCGGCAGGGGTCGACCCCAACCAGGTGGATGAATTGGTATGGGGGCTGGTTCCGGACGTCATTGCAAAGAACGACAAGGGTGTGGCGACCGGCGTGCCGTCAAGTGAATTGACGGTAGGCATCGCCATGGGGAATTATAATCCAGATTCTACCGAAGCCTACTTCAAGCAGCAAAAGCTGCCCACGACGAAGCTGGACACGTTCACACTGTTTGCGTTTGGCAGCGGTGCTGGCTCTGGCGATCTGTATTTCTTCTTCTTGGACTCAGGAAAAGCGGTGTTCGGCCACAAAGCTCTCCTTGAAAAACTGATCGACATCCGTCAGGGGCGCGAAGACGGTCTGCTTCGGAACACCGACATGTACAATCTGATCAATGAAGCGAATGGGACGGGTCTTGTTTGGGCCGTCCTGGATCCCGGCTACACTCGTCTGGCCATGAGTCAGCTTGCGCCGGAAGTTCAGCAGTTCCCGGAGGCGGCAAAACTGGTTCAGAACATGAAATCAATGATCCTCAGCGCCACGGCTGGCAGCGGTGTTGATGCAAAAGTGCAGGCCGTATGCGGCAACACCCAGGACGCAAATACGCTCAGCCAGCTTATGACGGCAGGGCTGCTCTATAAGAAATACCAAGCTAAAGACAATCCGGACCTGGGCCAACTGCTGGATCAGGCTCAGATTGCTCCTTCGGGCGATCGGATCGAGATCAGGATGTCTGTGAGCGACGACCAGATGTCCTCGCTGATCCGCAAAAACACGTTTGCAATCAAGATGTAGGTGCTGTCGGACAAAGCGCTCGACAACATCGATCGGACTAATCTGCCGGCGGGTTCGGTGAAACGAACTTCGTTAAGCGCAGTATTGCGGCTTGATCGCGCGACTCGCAGTGGACCTCATCGATTCCGGCCCACGACGGTTTGTCTCCCTTGGGCGGCTCCGTGCCCGGCAATGCGACTTCCACGTCCAGTCGGTCCAATGACCGGCGTAGCGTGATTCCGCACTGTGTTGCCGAGGAGTGGCAATGAAAGCAGTGGCGGCACGCAGACACCACCGAATCCTGAAATTGCAGGATCATTTCGTTGCTGAGGCCCGCGGCATCGGCAAGATAACGTGCGGCGCCGCCGACGGCTGCGACAAGCCGTTCATCGGGGTCCATATGGACCTGAATCTGATGGGGAAGGGTTGCCACGTTTAACGGTCACTGGCGAGAGCAACGTCGCACGCCTCGCGGCAGTCCGGGCAATAATACAGACCGTCGACGCAAAGCCTGACATTGTGCTGTCCCTTGCAAATCGTGCAGTACTTTTCGCAAGTGCAATAATCCTCGGTCTTGTCGCACTGCGAGCAAACGATTTGTTGACGGGCTGCCATTCTCTCCTCGAGAGGAAACTTTACCTGAGCGCCGAAGGTCCAGCAAGGGCAAGCCAGAGCAAAATTCGCCAGGCGGCAATCGGAGCACGCGCGGCCGCTCTTTTGACGGCACCTGCCGCGCATGTTAACATCGCAATTTGCCCGAGCAAAGGGAATGGAATCCGTAGCTTCTCCCCAAAATTCAGCTCTCCGCAAAACGCCGTTGAACGCGTTGCACCGCAGTCTTGGCGCGAAAATGGTCAACTTTGGCGGATGGGACATGCCCGTCGAATATCCCTCGAGCGGCGGCCTGCTTGCCGAACATAAGGCCGTTCGAAATAGCGTCGGGTTGTTCGACGTCAGCCACATGGGTGACATCCGGATTCATACCGCGCAACGCCAGGGCGGGGCGCTGGATGCCGTTCAACACATCACCATGAACGATGCGTCGAAGTTGGCGATTGGCCAGGCCCAATACTCCGCTATGCTCTATCCCGAAGGCACGTTTGTGGATGACGTTATCGTTCACCGGCTGGGCGACGACGATTATCTACTGGTGATTAATGCCGGGACGCGAGAGAAAGACATCAACTGGGTGCAAATGAACACGCAATCCTTTGATTGTACGGTCGCGGACTTGAGCGATTCGTATACTCAATTGGCGATCCAGGGACCGCGCGCGGCTGATGTTTTGAAGAAGCTCACCGATGTAAACCTCGACGGCGTGAAGAACTACTGGTTTACGCATGGCACCGTTTGCGGACTGAGGAATATACTCATCGCCCGGACTGGATATACGGGCGAAGACGGGTTCGAGATTTATGTCCCGTCGGACCCGGGCACCAGCGAATCCGTTTGGAACAAGGTGGTGGATGTGGGCAAGGAATTCGGCATTGTGCCCTGCGGGTTGGGCGCGCGGAACACGCTGCGGCTCGAATCCAAAATGGCCCTGTATGAGCACGAGATCAGCGACAAGATTAATGTGTGGGAAGCAGGGCTCGAGCGGTACTGCAAGATGGAGAAAGGCGAGTTTATCGGGCGCACTGAACTGGCGAAGGCTCGCGCGCGGGGCGTCTCGCGCACGCTCGTCGGCCTGGAAATGGTGGATCGCGGAATTGCCCGGGATGGCTATCGCTGCTTGAACGAGAACGGAGATGCGATAGGCTACGTGACGAGCGGGTCGCCATCGCCGACCCTGGGCAAGAACATCGCCCTCACCTATGTGCCGCCAGCGATGTCGGCCATTGGGACGCCCGTTTACATCGAGATTCGTTCACAGAAGTGCAAAGCACAGGTGGTGGCAACACCGTTTTACAAGCGGCCTCGTAAAGCGATTGCGAGTTGAGCAGATTCTGATATTCACTTTCAGGAGCGGCGCATGAGTTATCCAACGCAGTTTCGCTACACCAAAGAGCACGAATGGATCGACGCCAAGGGCGGCATCGCCACGATTGGAATTACGGATTACGCGCAACATGAGTTGGGCGACGTGGTCTTCGTGGAATTGCCGGCCGTTGGATCTTCCCTAATCACCGGCAAGACGTTCAGCTCGGTGGAATCCGTGAAAGCGGTGAGCGAGATTTACGCACCTGCAAGCGGGCAAGTGACGGAAGCGAATAGCACGCTGCAGAACACGCCCGAATCAATCAATTCCGATCCGCATGGCGCGGGCTGGCTCGTTAAAGTGAAGCTCGCGAATCCGGCGGAACTGAACTCGCTTATGGATGCGGCGGCCTACGAAGCGTATATCGAGGAAAAGAAGAAGGAAGCCTCGGCCTGATGCGTTATCTCCCTAAGAGTCCCGCCGAGCGGCAGGAAATGCTGGCTGCTATCGGCGTAAAATCCGTCGAAGAGTTGTTCACATCGATTCCCGAACAATTTCGGCTGAAAAGACCGCTGAATCTGCCCGGGCCGATGTCCGAAGCGGAAGTCATCGGGTACTTTCAGGACCGCGCCGCCGAGAATTCGGTGGGTTACACGAGTTTTCTGGGAGCGGGTGTTTATTCCCACCTGCGATCGGTTGTTACCGACGCCCTGCTGCAGCGCGGTGAGTTTCTTACTTCTTATACGCCGTATCAGGCTGAAATCACGCAGGGAACACTCCAGGCCATCTTCGAGTTTCAAACACTGATGTGCCAACTGACCGGGCAAGAAGTGGCGAATGCGTCGATGTACGACGGTTCGACGGCCACGACCGAAGCCGTGCTGATGGCAGAGCGAATCACCGGAAAACGGCGGGTGCTAGTAGCTCGTTCGCTGCACCCGGAATACCGCGATGTGTTGCGGACCTACGCGAAAAACTCCGGGCTGACGGTGGAAGAAGTCCCGTTTACGGCCTCCGGCACGCTTGACGGAACCGCGCTGAAAGCGTCGCTGAGGGACGATGTATGCGCGGTGGTGGTGCAGTCGCCAAACTTCTTTGGCGCGATCGAGGATCTGGGGCCGCTGGCGGAAGCCGCACACGGCGCCGGAGCGTTGCTGGTCGCCGCGGCAACGGAAGCGCTATCGTTGGCGGTGGTGAAGCCACCGGCCGAAGCTGACATTGTTGCCCTCGAAGGACAGAGTTTTGGACTGCCACCCAGTTATGGGGGACCGTTCGTTGGCGTAGTTGCATCGCGAGAAAAATTCGTGCGCCAGATGCCGGGAAGACTGGCTGGCCAGACCGCGGACCAGGATGGCCGACGTGGATTCGTCTTGACGCTGGCAACGCGCGAGCAGCACATCCGCCGCGAGAAGGCCACCTCGAATATCTGCACGAATCAGGCGCTCTGTGCCCTCGCCGCCACGATGCATCTGTGTTTACTCGGCAAAGAAGGTATTCGCGAGATGGCGGAACAGAACATTGCCAAGGCGCGATTCACCTTGAGCGAACTGGAAAAAATTCCGGGCGTAAAACGGACGTTCCCCGGTCCATTCTTTAACGAATTCACGGTCGAACTTCCGCGGTCGGTAAAGATCGTTAACGCCGAACTACTGAAGTCAAAGATCGTTGGGCCCTACGTTTTGGGCTCAGCTTACCCGGAACTCACGAAACACGCGTTGGTCTGCGTCACTGAGACAACGACGCGGCTTCAAATCGAGCAATTCGCTGCCGGAGTGCGCGCCGCGCTGCAACAACCACTTTAATCATGAACGATAGGATCAAGAAGGTTACAAGGCACACGAATCAGAATGAAGGATTGATTTTCGAGAAATCGTCGCCGGGGAAGCGCGCCTTCGATCTAGCGCCCATGGACGTGCCTGCCGTGAACATCGGCAAGGAACTCGCGGAGTCTCATCGCCGAAATGGCGTGGAAGATTTTCCGGAGGTCAGCGAAATCGAAGTAATTCGCCATTTCACTCGGCTGTCAACGTGGAATTACGCGATCGACCTGGGGATGTACCCGCTGGGCTCCTGCACCATGAAGTACAACCCGCGCGTGAATGAACACGTGGCGCGCCTGGCCGGCATTGCGACCGAGCATCCGTATCAGCCGCAGGATTTATCGCAGGGCTGCCTGAAGATCCTGTCGCTGCTCGAGAAGTGCCTACTGGAAATTACGGGAATGGATGTGATCACCCTTCAGCCTGCCGCGGGCGCGCAAGGCGAACTGACGGGCTTGCTGCTGATTCGTGCGTACCACCAGAAGAATGGCAACCCGCGCAAGAAGGTACTGATCCCGGACTCGGCACACGGCACGAATCCGGCAACGGCCGTAATCGCGGGGTACGAAGTCGAAAACATCAAGTCCAACGCCGACGGCCAGGTCGATATCACCGCGTTACGGGAAAAGGTGAACGAGGATGTCGCGGCACTGATGCTGACGAACCCCTCAACCCTCGGCATTTTCGAGCAGCAGATTCCGGAGATTGCGGAAATTCTCCACGCGAAAGGCGCATTGCTGTATATGGACGGCGCGAATATGAACGCGCTTGCGGGAATCACCCGTCCAGGCGACCTCGGCGTGGATGTGATGCATTTGAACCTGCACAAGACGTTTTCGACGCCGCACGGAGGCGGAGGACCCGGCGCCGGCCCGGTGGCAATGAAGAAGATTCTGGAGCCATTTTTGCCCGTGCCGGTATTGGTGGAAAAATCGGATGGCAAGCTTGCGCTGGATTTTCACCGCAAGGAGAGCATTGGCAAGGTAAAGGCATTTGGCGGGAATTTCGGGGTGCTCGTCCGTGCGCTCGCTTATATATTGGCGTACGGACCCGGAGTGCGCCAGGCCACCGAAGACGCGGTAACTAACGCGAATTACATACGGAAACAGCTCGAGGGCATCTTCGATCTCCCCTATACGCGCCCGTCGATGCATGAAGTGGTCTTCAGCGACGCACTTCAGAAAAAGCGCGGCGTGAACACAATGGATATCGCGAAGCGGCTGATCGATTATGGATTCCACCCGTATACGACGGCTTTCCCCCTGATCGTGCCGGGAGCGCTGATGATCGAACCCACCGAGTCCGAGAGCAAGGAAGAATGTGATTTCTTTGTAGAGGCGATGAAATCGATTGCCCAGGAAGCGGAACAGACGCCGGAAATCGTGAAGACGGCGCCGCACACGACACGTATACGCAGACTGGATGAAGTAGCGGCGGCAAGAAAACCCGTGCTGCGGTGGAAGCCACGACGAAAGGAAAGCGGCGCGGCTGGTTAGGCCTGGCAGATTTTACCCGGAATCGATCCCCTTCTCTATTACAGCAAACTGCACCAGAAGCGGGCACTGCTCGCGCCTCCACCTGTTAAACTAAGAAGAGCTCAGGAAAACAGGTCGATCTGAAATGAACGTGTCAGCCGAAGCTTGGCTACCTAAATCAGTAGTCCTTCTTCGCGATTATTCCGCCGAGAAATTCGTGCATGATTTAATCGCCGGCGTGACCGTGGGTCTCGTAGCCCTGCCCCTGGCGATGGCGTTTGCCATCGCGTCCGGAGTAAGCCCACAGGCCGGTATTTATTGTGCAATTGTGACTGGGTTCCTGATATCAGCGCTGGGAGGATCCAAGACGCAGATCGGCGGGCCGACCGGGGCGTTCGTGGTTGTGGTGCTCGGTATCATCTCGCGCTACGGACTAGACGGTCTGTTCACCTGCACGATGCTGGCGGGCGTGCTGCTGGTCTTGATGGGGATTACGGGTCTCGGCGCGATGGTGAAGTACTTTCCGCGGCCTGTGGTGGTCGGTTTCACGAATGGAATTGCCATTCTGATCGCCAGTACGCAGATTCGCGACCTCTTCGGCTTGCGGATGGATCACGTCCCGGGCGACTTCTTCCATCGCATGGAAGCTGTTGCGCAGAACTTTCACACCGCCAATTGGACGGCAACGGCGCTTGGCCTTGTGTCGCTGGCAGTAATGATAATTTGCCTGCGTTTCTTTAAACGGATCCCGGGAGCAATTGTCGTCTGCTTTGGCGCGACAGCCGCGGTCAGTATTTTTCACCTGCCGGTGGAGACGATTGGGTCAAGATTCGGCGGCATACCGAGCGGGTTGCCTCACGTCGTAATTCCTCAGCTTCAACCGGGCCTGCTGCTGCATCTGCTGTCGCCAGCCGTGACAGTGGCGATGCTGGGCGCAATTGAATCGCTGTTTTCGGCCGTTGTCTCCGACAAAATGAGCAACGACAAGCATAATCCCAACGTGGAATTAGTGGCACAGGGCGTGGCGAACATCTTCTCGCCGATGTTCGGGGGCTTACCGGCGACGGGCGCCATTGCGCGGACGGCCACGAACGTGCGGTCCGGGGCAAAAACGCCGGTTGCGGGAATTATCCACGCGCTGACGCTGTTGGCTGTGATTCTTTTTGCTGCGCCACTCGTGAAGAATGTACCGCTCGCGGCGCTGGCAAGCATTTTGTTCATGGTCGCCTACAACATGGGCGATTGGGCGGAGATCCCTGAAATCCTGAAACTGACCAAGGCCGATATAGCCGTCTGGCTGTTGACGGCCGGCTTGACCGTGTTTGCCGATCTGACACTCGCCGTGGAAGTCGGGATGATCCTCGCTGCGTTCACCTTTATCCGGAAGATTTCGCTCACCACGACGGTATCCAAAGTCACGGACGAATACATTGAGGATGGCCGCGCGCACATTCTGCAGGATAAGGACATCCCGGAGTACATTGCGGTGTTCCGGATTCACGGGCCGTTTCTGTTTGGCGTCACCGACAAAATCGCCGCCGTCACCGCTGACCTTAATTCCCTGCCCCCTGTGGTTGTTCTTCGGCTGCGAAACATGACGGCGATTGATGCCACGGGAATCGCCGCGCTGGAGGAAGTTGCTGACACGCTACAGAAGAGCGGCCGCTCCATTATCGTTTGCGGCGCGAGGCCTCAGCCCGAAGCGCTGATGCGTGAGGCCGGATTCGACCGGCACATCGGTACGGAGAATATCTGTTTGAATATCAACGATGCGTTGAAGCGTGCAGCCGAGATTCAGCACGAGAGGTTGATTCTTTCATCGCCCCAGGCGGGTAGTTAGGCGTCGATTTGGCAGGTTACGACCCGTTCATATCTTCCGGTCGATCTGTCGCGATTTTTTTCATCTTCACCGAGAAGCAAACAAAGGTTCTCAGCTCCGTAACATTACCCACCTAGCCTCTTTCCCGGGACTGTGACAGTCCCGGAAGTTCCTTGCACTTCAAATCGAACAAAGAGCGAATCAAGGAGAATCCATGAAGAAGTTTGTTGCAATCACCTTGTCGCTTGGCCTGCTTTGCTCGGTCACGCCGCCGCCAGCCAGCGCCAACGACGGCTGGAATGGTCATACCAAGATCAAGCACGTACTGCTCGTTAGCATCGACGGTATGCACGCGGTCGACTACGAAAACTGTTTGGCATCCAACACCTGTCCAAATATGGCCGCTCTCGGCCGAACAGGAGTGCACTACACGCGAACGACCACATCCAGGCCGTCCGACTCTTTTCCCGGGCTCATGGCACTTGTGAGCGGTGGTTCACCGAGAACGGTCGGCGCTTTCTACGACGTGGCTTACGATCGCGTCTTGGCACCACCTAAGACAGCAACGGGCAACGGCCTCCCGGCCGGGAATTGCGTCGAAGGGGCCATCAATGGAACGCAGACCGAATACGAGGAAGGCAACGAGATTGACCAGTCCAAGCTCAATGGTGGGTTTTCTGGCTACTCCATTATCGACGGTGGCGTTAAATCAATCGATCCCGACAAGTTGGTGCGCGACCCGTTTAATCACTGCAAACCCGTTTATTCCTGGAACTTCGTTCGCACCAACACCATCTTTGGCGTGGTCCACGCCGCGGGCGGCTACACCGCCTGGTCCGACAAGCATGCGGCTTACGCCTCAGTTTCCGGCCCCACCGGAACCGATCAGCCTAGCAACGTGGGTGATTACTATTCGCCGGAGGTGAACTCTCTACAGATCGTGCTGCCCGGAATGAAGACGGCAGCCCTCACCCCCGGGGGCAGTCTTGACTGCGGTACGCTCGTTCCCAATGGCGATGACTGGACTACCGATTTCAACGCCATCAAATGCTATGACCAACTGAAAGTCAATGCGATCGTAAACGAGATCAACGGAAAGACACACCTCGGTACCGGCAGGGCTCCGGTCCCAGTGATCTTCGGTATGAACTTCCAGGCGGTCAGCGTTGGGCAAAAGCTGATTGAGCCCAAATCCGCGGACAGAACCGACGCAAACTCCGGTGGTTACGAGGACGCGCAGGGTACTCCCAGACCCAAAATGTTGGCCGAGATCCAATTCGTGGATGCGGCGATCGGCCAGATGGTCGCAGCACTCAAGCATAACGACCTCCTCGATTCGACCGCCATCATCATCTCCGCCAAACACGGACAGTCTCCAATCGACCGCAATCGCTTCTTCCCTATTCCGGGTAATTCGGGCACCAATGGTACGCCGCCGTCTGGAATCGTTTCGTCCTTTCTCCCGGCCGTCTACAACGACCCCAACAACGGCCTCGGATTGGCCGAGGACGACATCTCCCAGATCTGGCTGGCAAATTCAAACAGCACTCCCGACGCGGTAACAGCTCTGGAGAATGCCGGGACAGCGGTGGGACTCGGCCAGATCTACTATGGCGCGCCTCACTGGACGCGATCTTTAATCCTCCCGGCGTGCCTCAGAACCCCGGCCCGTGCTGCAAGTTTCGAGAAGGGGGCGACCCGCGTACGCCCGACATCGTTGTAATTCCAAACGTCGGCGTGGTCTACACCGGAAACCTAAAGAAGCAATCCGAGCACGGCGGTTTCGCTTGGGATGACACCAATGTGATGCTTCTGGTTTCTTATTCCGGCGCCCAGGCGCAGACCGTTCACAGCTTTGTAGAAACCGCTCAGGTGGCTCCCACGATCCTGAAGATGCTTGGCCTGAATCCAGAGGCCCTCGACGCGGTCAGGCAGGAAGGCACACCGGTTCTCCCGGGCTTGGACCTGGACTAACCAAGCCTCACCTGAAATGAGCCGAAAACAAATAAGGCGCCGGAGAGTATCCCGGTGCCTTATTCTTTTTGGCGCGGCCGACATAAGAACAGCGGACCTGACTTGCGTCCGGGACATCATCACTCCTCCAAAAGAAAGGGTCAACGCCGATCGCAGCAGCGGCTGCTTTGATTATACGGAGCGGATAGAAAAGAGAAAGCCCGGACGAAACTCGTCCGGGCCTTCAGGGGGTGGAGGAGTGATGGAAGATCAACGCGCGAGTCTGGGAGCTGGTTCGGGAGGCACTTGCGCTCCCGACGCCTCAACGGGGCGGCCGCCGCGCGCTTGCGATGGCTTACCGCCAATGGCCGGCTCAGGCCGGCGGACCGGCAGAGCCATGTTTTCGCCTTCCCGCACAAAACTCAGTTTGTCGTCGGTGCGGGACCAATCGATGCAAACCAGGTCGCCGCTGTGGACTTGATCGGTCGCCAAAAGATTCGCCATGGGATAGACAACGTGCCGCTCGATGGCACGCTTGAGGTGGCGCGCACCGTAGCGCTGGTCCGTACCTTCCTGAAGAAGGAAATCGCGGCCAGATTCGGTAACGCGAAACAGGAATTGACCCTTGGCGGTTTCGAGCACACGCTGCTGGACCATGGAGAGCTCGATATCCAGCACCTGCTCGAGTTGAGTCCGCTGGAGCGGATGGAACACGACGACTTTGTCGAGCCGATTCATGAACTCCGGTGAGAACTTGCGGCGAGCGGCTTCGGTGGCCGTGCGCTCGACCTTCTCATCGAGGTTGGCCTTGGGCTTGTCGTCGGACCTGACGAAGCCGTAGCCGCCAGCCATTAGATCGGTGATTTCGCCGCCACCCAGGTTGGAAGTCATGAAGATCACAGTCTGCGAGAGGTCCACGCGGCGATTATCGCCAAGCGTCAACGTGGCCTTGTCCAGCATGCCGAGGAGCAGTTGCCACAGCGCGTCGCTGGCCTTTTCGATTTCGTCAAAGAGCAAAAAGGACAACTTGAGCTTGTCGGTATGCGACGCGGCGAGAGCTTCTTGGGTGATGAGCGGATGGGTTTCCCGGTGGCCAAGATATCCCGGGGGCGAACCAATCAGCTTCGCGATTTCGTGGGAATGTTGAAATTCCGCGCAATCCACCTTGATGACCGCGCGGGCGTCGCCAAAAAGAATTTCGGCGGCCGCTTCCACGATGCGGGTTTTGCCCGAGCCCGTCGGCCCGAGGAAAAGGAGATTGCCGACGGGACGGCCCGGCGAATTCAGGCCCGCACAGAAGACCTGATAGAGATCGACGAGCGCTTGGACGCCTTCTTCCTGGCCGACAATCTTGGCTCGCAGTGACTGATGAAAGTCGCACGTGTCATTGCTGCGGATGGTTGGGTCCAGTTGTTGTCTAACGGCTGCTCTCATAACTCTATCCTCGGCCGCGCCGCCCGTTCGCTTTAATTCCCGGCCCCTCGTCGGGTTAGGCACGCTTTCGAGCGTCTCAACGACGCGTGCACGTGAGAAGATGCATGAAGCGTGCCAATTCGGAAGCTTTCGGCGGGTCCCGCGAACACGCCTCCGATCAATAACATAGGACTGACGCCGAGGTGGGGTCTGTCTCACCTAGTGAGACTGTGTTTCACCTCTGGTCAAAAGTGAGAGCCCAGATACACAAACCGTCATTTGCCATGCGCCGAATGACAAAAAGGGGCGCCATGTAAAAATGACGCCCCTTAGCCCAGATTCGCCTAAATAGGCAGAAATCAGCTCTTTTCTTTCTTACGCCCCTGTAAGGACTGCCGCGCAGCCGCAGGGCTCGCTGCTGGTAGAGCCGCGGGTCGAGTCGATTCCTCGGCAACCGCTTCCACGGGGGCTTCCTTCCCGAGGCCATCGCAATCTGGCGCTGCACAGACTGTCTCTTCGGCCGGATTCTCGGGGGCGACGAGCGCTCCTTCTTTTTCCCGAACAAAGGTCAGCTCTTTGTGGACGCCATCCCAATCCACGCGAACCAGATCTCCCATGCGCACTTGCTGGGTAGCGAGGAGGTTTGCCAGCGGATAAACCAGGAAGCGTTCGATAGCTCTCTTCAAGTGGCGTGCTCCGTAGCGCTGGTCGGTGCCTTCCTGAAGCAGGAAATCACGGCCGGCTTCGGTCACCCGGAAGAGGAATTTGCCAGTCGCGGTGTCCAGCACACGCTTCTGAACCATAGCTAGTTCGATATCCAGCACCGCCTGTAACTGATCTCGCTGCAACGGGTGGAAAACAACCATCTTGTCGATTCGGTTCATGAACTCAGGGGAGAATTTACGTCGAGCCGCCTCCACGGCGGTCCGTTCGACTTTGGCGTTCAGGTTAGTGGCTGGGGCATCCTCAACCTTGACGAACCCATATCCTCCCGCAAACAAGTCGGAAATATCGGAGCCGCCAAGGTTAGAGGTCATGAAAATCACGGTTTGCGACAAGTCGACGCGGCGATTGTCGCCGAGGGTCAGGGTCGCTTTATCCAAAATACCAAGGAGCAACTGCCAGAGCGCGTCACTGGCCTTTTCGATTTCGTCAAACAGCAGGAAAGACAGTTTCAGTTTCTCGGTGTGATTCGCTGCCAGCGCCTCCTGGGTGATCAGGGGGTGCGTTTCACGATGCCCCAGATATCCCGGCGGTGAGCCGATCAGCTTGGCGATTTCGTGGGAGTGCTGAAACTCGGCGCAGTCGATCTTGATCACGGCGCGGGAACTGCCGAACAGTATTTCAGCCGCGGCTTCAACAATGCGGGTCTTCCCGGACCCTGTCGGTCCCAGGAACAGCAAGTTGCCCACGGGCCGGCCCGGAGAATTCAGTCCGGCGGTGAACACCTGGAACAGCTCAACGAGGGCTTGCACCCCCTCGTCTTGCCCAACGATCTTGGCGCGCAGAGCTTTCTGAAACTCAATCGTCTCCGCGCTGCGAATGTTCGGATTCAGCGAAAGATCGTCTGTGCCCATGACTCCCTCCTAGCGCCCCCGCAGCGCGGGATGCGCATTTCCGAAGCGGCCCCCCGTCCGAGTTAGCTTTTTCAGATCGTTCCGTTCCCGGAATTGATCAAGCTTCACCTGGATCGTGGAATTCAGCAGTCGCAACTGAACCAGCAGTTCATTTGCGACGGCAGGCGTTTCAGAAAAATTGAGGGCCTGCGGAAACAGGTCCGCCAGGTCCATGTGCAGCGTTCGGAGAGACTGGACTAATTTTTGGACTGCCGGGGATTCTGGATCCGCCAGATCGATCTGGCTGTTCAATTGTTCGCGGAGAGCGCGCCAATTGAGTTCAACGAAGGGATGTTTCCGGGAAACTTCACGAACGATGTCGTCCGTGATGCGGGCCCGTTCACCAAGTTTGGCCAGGTGGAGTTGCCGCACCTTTCCTTCACGGCGCACGTTGTGCACCAGGTAATAGGCGTTACCTTTGCGGCGAACAAAAGCCATGGCACTTCCTTGGCGAACCCACAGGATGCTCGCAGAGAGAGGCAACCTGTGTGTAGTGTAAGGCACTTCCACTACGCGGGTCAACACCGACGGTATCGAATCCGTAACCGTTTCGCCCATCATTTTTTCGCTGCATCTCATCGGTTTTTCAGCGCTGCTGCCGCTTCCCTTTCGCCGAACCGCTTCGCCGGTCGCGGACGGCTACAGGATTAAACACCAGTCTTCGGGAAGATTCTCTTGCCGCCTCGGCGAGGCGTCGATAGCATGAAGGTTTTTGCGGCAAGGAGCCTCGCATGAGTTGGGACCTCGTCTATCAATTGGTGAAACAAATTCCGCGCGGCCGGGTTACTACGTACGGGGCACTGGCTAAGGCTCTGCATCTGCGCGGCGGGGCGAGAACCGCGGGCAGGGCCATGGCGGCAACGCCCTCAGGAAAAGGCATCCCGTGGCACCGTGTGGTCGGCGACCGTGGGAAACTTCTGATTCGCGAGCCATACGCTTCCCTGCAACGCAAGCTCCTCGAAAGTGAAGGCGTCCAGATCATCGAATTGCGCGCCGATTTGAAGCGCCACGGCTGGAATCCTGCTCAAAAATCCAAGAAACACAAGAAACTGATGAAAGAGAAAGCCCGTTCAAAACGTGAGCGCTAGTGACGCTGCCAATGAGAGAATTGGGTGCAGTGCGCTAGACTAGAAGTTCGCAAAATCATGGCCAATCCAATCCTGCAAGTGGAAAACCTGGAAAAACGCTACGAAGACGTTCACGCAGTGCGTGGCGTGAGCTTCAGCGTCGACGAAGGCGAGGTCTTCGGGCTGCTGGGGCCAAACGGCGCCGGCAAAACCAGCACGATTGAAGTTCTGGAGGGCCTGCGCGTGCCGGATGGCGGGCGCGTGTCGGTCTGTGGATTGGACCCGCAAAAGAATCCCAACGAGCTGAAGCACGAGATTGGGGCAGCACTACAGTCGACTTCCCTTCCGGACAAGATTCGCGTCTTCGAGGCACTTCGCCTGTTTGCCAGCTTCTATCGAAGGAAGCGAAATCTCGAGGAACTCCTCAAGCGATTTGGACTGGAAGAAAAACGGACTGCCTTTTACAGCCAGCTTTCCGGTGGACAGAAACAGCGGCTGGCCCTGGCGATTGCCCTGCTGAACGATCCGAAGGTGTTGTTTTTGGATGAACCGACCGCCGGCCTTGATCCGCAAGTGCGCCGGGAGATTTACGACATCATCGAGGAATTGAAGCGCGAGAAAAAAACGATCGTGCTGACAACACATTACATCGAAGAAGCAGAACGGCTTTGCGACCGCGTGGCGATTGTGGATCACGGCAAGGTGATCGCCGAAGGCACGCCGCGGGAATTGAAGGCGCGTTCCGCCAACACGACGCGAATCGAAGTCCGGCTCAGCAAGCCTGCCAGCGACGGCGCCTTGCGCAGCCTGGACGGGGTAACCGATGCGCGCGAACTGGATGGGGGATACGTGCTGCACTGTCAGCGTACTGCGCCGGCTATCGTGTCACTCGTCAAACATCTGGAATCGCAGAACAATGAATTGGTCAGCCTGGAAATCGCCACACCATCGTTAGAGGACGTGTTCATCGAACTGACCGGCAGGAGGTTACGAGATTGACGAACCTGGTTACTTTGACGCGCACCCGAATGGTGCTTGCCGTCCGCAACAAAATGTTCTTCTTCTTCAGCGTGGTTATGCCGCTGGTATTCTTTTTTCTTTACGCGGGCATTTTCGCGAAGGGAGATCCCAATCGCGTACGCTTCTTTCTTGGGCCGGTGCTGGCGCTAAATGTGATGGGAAGCTTCTGGGGACTCAGCGCGACGCTGGTGATGTATCGCGAACAGGGCATCCTACGTAGGTTTCACGTCGCACCAGTGACCGTCAGCGACATGCTGGCGTCCAGCGTCGTGGCGAATTTCGTTCTGACATTGCCTACGGTGACCGTTATCCTCATCTTTGCCCGCTTCATTTTTCACGTTCGCGACCTGGGGAACCTGTTCGCCGCGCTCCTGTTTGTTTGCGCCGGTACAATCTCGTTCGGTTCGCTCGGGCTGGTGGTGGCAAGCATCACGAACACGATGCAAGAGACCCAAGTTTTGAATCAGTTGCTTTGGCTGCCCTTGATCTTTCTATCGGGCGCCACGTTCCCCATGGGATACCTGCCGAAGGTTGTTCAAGGATTCTCGGTGTTCTTACCGGCCACATATCTGGTAACCGGCCTTCAGCAAGCCACCCTGTTTTCGAAAGGCTTTCGGCAACTACTCGTCTATTTTCTTGCCCTTGCGTTCTGGTCGGTGCTTTCCTTCTTTGTGGCGGCACAATTGTTCCGCTGGGAACCGGAAACGAAAATCCCGCGCAACGCCAAGCTGTGGGCTGCGGCGACCATCATTCCTTTTATATTGCTCGGCATTTGGGAACATGGAAACGGCCAAATGCTTCGAGAGGGACAGGAAGCGCACAAAGCTTTGGAGCAATCGTACAGCGCTCCTGAGCCGAGCGGCCCCAAGAGTTAAGGCGTAAAACAACGCTCCATATTGGTCCGCTGACTGGAAAATACCCCGCCAATATGGCCAAGAACCGAATCATGAAGATTCGTTGATTTCATTGACGCTCCCCTGCCCCTGCCTTATTCTCAACTTGTGAGCTGGTTGATTCCGACCCACCAAGGGAGAAACGACGATGCCCGTACAGAAGACTGAAAAAATCTGGCACAACGGAAAATGGATTCTCTGGGACGACGCCAAGCTTCACGTTCTTACCCACGCCGTCGGCTACGGCTCCGCGGTCTTTGAAGGAATCCGGTGTTACGAGACTCCGCAGGGCCCGGCAATCTTCCGGCTGCGTGAGCATATGCAACGGCTGATCAACTCTGGAAAGATTTACAGGATGGAGTTCGCGTATACGCTTGATGATTTCTGCAACGCGGCGTGCGAACTGGTGCGCCTGAACAAAATGGGCGCCTGCTACGTGAAGCCTATCGCGCTTCGCGGCTACGGCGAGGTCGGCGTGAACCCGCTGAGTTCGCCGATAGAAATCTACATGGCCTGCTGGCAGTGGGGTGCATACCTCGGACCCGACGCCCTGTCGAAGGGAGTGGACGTGTGTGTCAGTTCGTGGACGCGCATCGCACCCAATACCCTGCCGGCGATGTCGAAGGCTGCGGCCAACTACATGAATTCGCAGCTCATCCGCATGGAAGCCGCTCTGAATGGATTCGCAGAAGGCATCGCGCTGGATTCCGACGGGCACGTGAGCGAAGGATCGGGCATGAACCTGTTCATCGTGCACGAAGGGGCGCTAATCACGCCGCCGCTGGCCGCCAGCATTTTGCCCGGCATTACTCGCGATTCCATCGTGAAACTGGCCGGCGATCTGAACATTCCGGTCAAGGAATCGGTCATCCCGCGCGAGATGCTTTATCTGGCGGATGAAGTCTTCTTCGTGGGCACGGCCGTGGAAGTTACTCCGATTCGCTCGATTGACAAGATCGTGATCGGGAAAGGCGTGGCCGGGCCCGTGACGCGCAAGATCCAGGAAGAATTCTTCGCTGTGACCAGCGGCCGTAAGCCGGATAGGCACAGCTGGCTCACCCCCGTGAACGCACCTGTGGCGGCTTCACGCTGACAGATCAGCAAAGAGGAACACTCGAATCGGCGCCAGGGGTGCGGCACCGTCGCACCCCTTTTTTAGTTAATGCTTAATTACCTGTACGTCTGATTCCTAGCGCGCGTTCCGCTTTCCAGCTAGAATCAGTGCCATCTCGTTGTACATGTGGAGGTATCGGGAGGCCTGTGGATGTACAACCTTACCCAGAAGTTGGTTGCCGAGTTTATTGGCACATTCGCCCTAATTTTCTTTGGCGCGGGAGCAGTCTGCGTAGATTTTCAGTTGCGTAGCTCCGGCGGGCTGGGGCTGCCGGCCATCGCCCTGGCGCACGGTTTGGCGTTTGCCATCATGGTTTCAGCGCTCGGGCATATTTCCGGAGGACACTTTAACCCGGCAGTAACGATTGGGTTCTGGGTGACGAAGCGGCTGTCGACCCTGGATTCGCTTTCTTATTGGGGAGCACAGCTCGCTGGCGCCGCCGCGGCCGCGTTCCTGTTGAAGGGAGTCATTCCGGAGGATATCGCGGCGAACATTTTCTTGGGCACACCGGAACTGATGCGCGACTTTCCCCGCTGGTCTGGCATGGCGCTCGAGGGCGTTGCAACGTTCTTCCTGGTATTTGTGTTTTTTGCTACTGCCGTGGATTCACGTGGCACGTTTCGCGCCATCGCCGGCTTCGGCATCGGCTTAACGATTTCGCTGGGCATCATGGTCGCGGGACCATTTACCGGCGCAGCGCTCAATCCGGCTCGCGCGTTTGGGCCGGCACTGGCGTCAGGCCACTGGGTGAACTGGGGAATCTACTGGGTGGGACCACTGGCCGGGGGGTTCATCGCCGGCCTGCTTTATGATTCGCTGTTCTTGAGACACTCCGAAGAATAACGCAGCACCAACGCGCCTGTCCTATCGGGTAGGTAACTACACGGCAACCCGGGTTCCCACCTTTCTTGTTGGCCCCATCCGGGGATGCTAGTTTCAGGAAGGAATGTACATCTGCGGGGTGGCTGCACATGGCTCTAAGCATTGATGACTTGCTCCGACGCGCCGTTGAAAACAAATCGTCCGACTTGCACCTGAAAGTCGGCAACCACCCGTATCTCCGCGTCGACGGGCTCCTGACCCCCATCGCGGATGTACCGCGCATCACGCCCGAAGAGATGCTGTCGATGGCGTTCAGCATGATGACCAACCGCCAGAAACAGAAGTTCAAGGAAACGGCGGAGTTGGATATGGCATACGGTGTGGCCGGCCTGGGCCGCTTCCGTGTGAACGTGTTTCAGCAACGCGGCAACGTCGGAATGGTGTTGCGCGTTATTCCTACGAAAATTCGGACGGTCGAAGAGCTGAACCTGCCCCCGGTCATCTCCAAGATTTGCGAGGAGCAGCGCGGGCTGGTGCTGGTTACGGGAACCACCGGTTCCGGTAAGTCCACCACCCTGGCGGCCATGATCGACCGGATCAATGCGAACCGTTCCGATCACATCATCACGATTGAGGACCCGATTGAGTTTCTGCACCGCGATAAGCGCAGCTTCATTAACCAGCGCGAAGTGGAAGTCGACACAGCAAACTTCTCGACGGCCCTGCGCGCTGCCCTGCGTCAGGACCCGGACGTAATCCTGGTCGGCGAAATGCGCGACCTCGAAACGATTTCAACCGCGCTGCTGGCTGCCGAAACCGGCCACCTGGTCTTCTCCACGTTGCACACCTTGGACGCGACGGAAACGATTCAGCGTATTATTGCGGTGTTCCCGCCACCAGAGCAGAAGCAGATTCGCTTGCAGATGGCCGCAACGCTGAAAGCAGTGGTCTCGCAGCGCCTGGTGCGCCGCTCGGACGATAAAGGTCGCGTGCCCGCGGTCGAAGTCATGATCGCCACCGCGTACATCAAGGATTGCGTCATCAACCCGGACAAGACACGCTTGATTCACGACGCCATCGCCGCCGGCACATCGCAGTACGGCATGCAGACGTTCGACCAGTCCCTGTTTGATTTGTACTCTAAGGAATTGATCACGCTGGACGAAGCTCTGATACGCGCGTCCAATCCCGACGAGTTCAAGCTGCGAATCCAGGGTATTCGTTCCGCCGCCGATGCCGCGCGCGAAGAAATGGCCTCGCAGATGGCAGACTTCGAGCGCTTCTCGCACAAATAGGCAAAGCCTTACGTTCAACTAGACGACCAAATGAAGGCAGTGGTGTGTTCCTGCAGGTGGCGAGGCGTGACCTTACGACGCGAACAAGGGCCGAAGGTGAATATCTGACACCTCCGCATCCAAAAGCTCACGGCTGGGCGGGTGAGCTTTTGGGCGGAGTGCTCAAGGCGGCTCAGTTGTAATACGCGGCGTTCTTGTCGATGAAGTTCTTTTGCTCTTCCGGCAGTTCTTCGACCACGAAGATCGACTGCGTTGGGCAAACAGGCACGCAAGCGCCACAATCGATGCATTCCGCCGGGTTCACATACAACTGAGGAGCCGTCTCAAAATTCGGCTCGTCTTTCGTCGGGTGAATGCAATTCACCGGGCAGGTCTCGATGCAGTGCTCATCTTTGGTGCAAGTGTCGGTGATCACGTAGGCCATTTTTCAAATCTCCCCAGTACGCAAGTGGGCAATCAAACTGCCACTTCACCTGACAGCGAAGTGCTGAGTTTTCAATCACTCCCGCAAGCTATTATGAAGTCGGACCTTTTTAGGGTGCGCGATCTAGCGCACGCTTCCATGTTTATCCCCCACTTTCCTCCCCTCAAGCCGTTAGTCCCTCTGGCCTCCGGCTAACTCTTCTTTTATGCTTCAGTTATGTTCGGCAAACCTCGCCAGATCGAATCGGAAAGTGAACTGTACGATGCCGCGATCAAAATCCTGATGCGGCGGGCACACTCCGTGTCCGAAATGAAGAGCGCCCTGTCACGCCGATGCGACGACGAAAAGACGGTGCAATCGGTCCTGCGCCGTTTGAAACAGCAGAAGCTGGTGGACGATGCGCGCTATGCCCGGCAATTCGCACGCTACCGAATGGACTCGCGCAAACAGGGACAATTTCGAATTGCACGGGATCTTCGGGCCCGCGGCGTTCCGGATCGCCACATTGAGTCAGCGTTGAAGGATGCCGCTGAGGATTCCAACCCGACGGCGCTGATTCGCCAGCGCATTGAGCGGAAGCTCCGCCTGTATCGCGGGGAGATCGACCAGCGCAAGTTGGCTTCGTTGTACAGGTCCTTAATCGCTGCAGGCTTCCCTGCAGACCTGGTCCGCAAAGAATTGCACCGGATGACTCACGAGGAAGTTCCGGAAGTCGACACCGACGTCGAATAGTGCGACGAAGCTGAATTGCCGCGGTCCGGCGGCTTTGCGATAATCAGGTGTTTCCACACCAGCACGGATCGAGGATGAAGTGACGGATAACGCGCGCAAATTGAGTGGCAGTGAAGTCCGCGAGAAGTTCCTCGAGTTTTTCGAAAGCAAAGGCCACCGACGGGTGCGATCGTCTTCGCTGTTGCCCCACGGCGACCCCACCTTGCTCTTCACCAACGCTGGCATGAATCAGTTCAAAGATGTCTTCCTGGGACTGGAAAAACGGGATTATCTACGTGCGACCACGGCGCAGAAATGCGTCCGGGCGGGCGGCAAGCACAACGACCTGGAGAATGTGGGTTTTACCAAGCGGCATCACACGTTTTTCGAGATGCTGGGGAATTTCTCGTTCGGCGACTACTTCAAGAAGGACGCCGTGGCGTTCGCCTGGGAGCTCGTGACCTCGCCGAAATGGTATGGCATACCAAAAGAAAAACTGTACGCCACAATTTTTGGAGGGGCGGAGGTCGCACCGGGCACCGAACTCGGCGTCGATGCAGAAGCGAAAGAGTTCTGGCTGGCGCAACACGTGCCAGAAAGCCGGATTTTTGCGATTCCGGGATTGAAGGACAACTTCTGGGCCATGGGCGATACCGGGCCGTGCGGCCCCTGCAGTGAGTTGCATTTCGATATGGGGCCAGCCGCTTCAGACCTGGGTCACACCGATTGCAATTTCCCGTGCGATTGCGGACGTTACGTCGAAATCTGGAATCTCGTGTTCATGCAGTTCAATCGCGACGCGAGCGGCGTGCTGACTCCGTTGCCGAAGCCTTGCGTCGACACCGGTATGGGACTGGAGCGCGTCGCAACGGTACTACAGGGAGTAATCTCGAACTACGACACCGATTTGTTCGTGCTGCTGATCGATCGCGCCGCACTATTGACCGGCATCAATGAGAAAAAGGAATTGGAAGCCGAGGAGAAGACCAAGTCGGCCGCGTCACTGCGCGTCATTGCTGATCATGCGCGAGCCACTACGTTTCTGATCACCGATGGCGTGCTGCCTTCGAATGAAGGCCGGGGCTACGTACTTCGCAAGATCATGCGCCGTGCGATTCGGCATGGTCGCTTACTGGGCGCGAATAAACCGTTTCTATATGAAATGGTACAGACAGTGCGCGACCTGATGGGCGACGCGTATCCGGAATTGCGAGAAGCTGCGGCGGCGCGAGTACCCGACATTGTGTTAGCGGAGGAGAATCGCTTCCGCCACACGCTGGACATCGGACTTCGCAAGCTCGAAGAGGAACTCAAACCTCTCGCAGCGAAACCCGGTTCTGTCTATCCCGGCGAGAATGCTTTTAAGCTGTACGATACCTACGGATTGCCGATGGATTTCATTGTCGACGCCGCCCGCGACCTCGGTGTGCAATTCGATTTGACGGGGTTCGAATCCGCGATGCAAGAACAGCGCACGCGCGCTCGTGCTTCCTGGAAGGGTGGCGCGAAAGAAGTGGCAAATCCCGCCTATGCCAAGCTCGCGGAAACATTTCGCACCGAGCCGGACTTCTATCACGCGACCAACGGAAAGGACTGCCGCATTGAGGCCATCTTCACAAAGAGCGGCCCCGTGAATGAGTTGGAATCCCGGCAAACCGGTGAAGTCGTGCTCGACCGCACCGTGATTTACGCGGAATCAGGCGGACAGATGGCCGACACGGGCGCCTTTTATGATTCGTCTGGTTCTCTGCTGCTGGCCGATGTGAGCGGTGCGTTTTATCCCGTGGCCGGGCTTGTGGCGCATAAAGTTTCAGCCAGGGAGGCGCTGCATGTCGGGGATCGCGTCACTGTGGTGGCCGACTCCGACCGCCGGGCTCGCATCATGCGGAATCATAGCGGCACGCACCTGGTCCATGCGGCACTGCGCAACATCCTCGGAACCCATGTAAAGCAATCGGGCTCGCTAAACGCGCCGGAACGCCTGCGGTTCGACTTTTCCCACTTTGCTCCCGTGGGGGCTGAAGAGCTTCACGATATCGAGCAGCAGGTCAACGAGGAGATTCGCCTGAACTCGCAAATCGAGACCGGCGTCATGTCTCTTGAAGAAGCCCTGAATTCGGGCGCGCTGGCCTTTTTCGGCGACAAGTATCCGGAGAGCAACGTCCGCGTGGTAACCATTCCCGATCCGCGCTCGCCTAGAGGTTTCTATTCGAAGGAGCTTTGTGGCGGCACACATGTGGGACACATCGGTGACATCGGCGTTTTGAAAATCGTGAGCGAAGAATCGGTCGCCGCCGGAGTTCGCCGCATTGAAGCTGTGACGGGAATCGGTGCACTGGAACATTACCAGCATCAGGCGCAGACGCTCCGCGAGTTGGCGACCAGACTGAATGTGGGCGAGGACGCTCTGCTGGCTACGGTCGAGAAACTCTCCAACACGGTCAAGCAACTCGAAAAGGAACTCGGCGAACAGAAACGGAAGGGTGCCCTGAACCAACTTGACGAGTTGGTCGCCAAAGCCCAAACGATCAAGGGCGTGAAGGTCGTGGTGGGCGAGGTGAGTGACGTCGACCGGGAGGGCTTGCGACAGCTCGTGGACTCTTTGAGGCAGAAACTGGGGTCCGGTGTGGTGGCCCTGGGGGCTCCGGAAGACGGCAAGGTCGCCCTGATCGCAGCTGTGACCAAGGACCTCACAGCTAAAGTCCATGCTGGCAAGCTGATACAGGCACTAGCGAAGCAGGTAGGCGGATCCGGAGGGGGGAGGGCTGACCTAGCGGAAGCTGGCGGAAAAGACACATCGGCCCTAAAAAGTGCCCTGGCCAGCGTCCCCTCATTGTTAGAACCATTGCTATAATCGAGCCGTAGCGCCGGGTACGTGTCCCGCAAGTGACGCATATCGTGTTACTTGTTTGAGGCGAAAACTTTGAAGGAGTGATTCGCTGCATTCGCAAGCCCAATCCGGGCCGGCGTGCAGGCAGAGACGCGGTGTGATTTCTATGCCTTCCCCGAGGCGAATTCGCCAAGAACTTCATCTAATCAGGAGCATACCGCGCGTTATGGCTATAGCCGCGTTGGGAATGATTGGTTCCTCGTCGGTTCCAGCGCAGATTGCGTCGGTGACGGATGTTTCGGGGCGTCGTATGTTCGTGAATGCCGATCCAAATCCGGTCGCGAAGTTGGCACCTTTGGCGCCGTCAAAACCACAATCGATTTATATGACGGGCGAGATTGCGTTCATGGGGAAAAGCCGGCCAGCGGTTAGCCTCGATCGCGATGGCGTTGAGAAACTGGTACGGGAAGCGGCGGACCGCTATCACGTCGATCCGGCGCTCGTGCGCGCGGTAATCCAGACAGAATCGAATTGGAATGCGTCGGCATTGTCTCGGAAAGGCGCCGTGGGCCTGATGCAACTGATTCCAACAACGGCGCAGCGCTTTGGCGCAAACGACGCGTTCAACCCGAAACAAAATGTCGAGGCCGGGGTTCGGTATTTGAGGACGTTATTGGAACGCTACAACGGCAATTTGGACTTGGCATTGGCAGCATACAATGCAGGTGAAGGCGCAGTGGATCGCGCGCACGGCGTTCCTTCGTTCCGAGAAACCCGGAACTATGTGCAGCGCGTGCAGGAAGCATATTTCAGCCCAGGATCGGGGCGGCTCGACAGCGCGTTTGTCCGGCCGAACGCGATTCATCGCGTCGTCGACGGGAGTGGAAGAATCATCTTCACAAATGAATAGCAGTTGCAAAGCGCGGATGGTTTTCGGGAAGGATCGGAACTGGGAATGAACTGGGGCCAAAAAAAATTCCACACGAGTTTCGCCAGCGTTTCGCTGGGTTTCGCCCTAATTGCCTCTTCCCTGCTCCCGGTCCCTCTCCGCGCCAACACCACGACAACTGCCTCGAAACGTGAAGCCGCGGCTTCCCAGTACGCCCGGGCAGAGGAATTACGCGGAGTCTTGAACGAGAAGCCCGCACAACAACGTACGCTTGCCGAATACCGCCGTGTAGTGACGGCCTATCAGCGTGTTTACATGATCACGCCTCGCGCCGCTGAAGTCTCCGAATCGTTGATGGCCGTGGGCGAATTGAACACCGAGATGGGCGATCATTTTGGGAGAACCTACTATCAGGCGGCGGCCGACGCGTACGCATATCTGATTCACGATTATTCAAGCAGCAAGTATGCGCAAGATGCGATGCTGAGATTGGGGAAGCTGCAAAAGGACCAGTTGGGCGATTCCGCGGCCGCCACGAAAACTCTCCAGGAGTTTGAAAAGAAGTATCCCCGCTCCGCTCACAAGCGCGAAGCTCAGGAAGCGCTCGCTGAGCTGGCACTATTAAGGAGTACAGAAGCCGCAGACGCCTCTAGCGCACCGAAGAATTCGCCGCCACCGTCACCCGCAAATGTGGCCAGTGTCGATACCGCGTCCGCGGATTGGCGCAAATCCGCGAACGGAGGAGAGCCGGGCAGGATCGTAGCGGTTCCGCACTTGCAGAAGATCCGCACTAGCGCGACCGCCGAGAGCACCGAGGTTGTGATCGATCTGGAAGACACAGTTCAGTATGCCTCGGGACGAATCCCCAACCCGGAGCGCATTTATTTCGATCTTCATTCCGCGCGCTTGAGCCCGGCATTGGCTCACGGAAACATCAAGGTCAGTGGGGACTTGCTTACCCAGATTCGTGTAGCGCAGAACCATGCCGGTGTCGTGAGGGTCGTATTAGACGTAAATGGCGTAAGTGACTACGCGGTTTCGCTCACCAAGAAACCGGCAAAACTGGTGATCGAGTTGTATTCGTCGGCGAATCGCCCGAAGAAGGACGCGGCCGAAACCGCTTCCGTGTCAAACAGCACCCCCGTGCCAGCCCGAAAAGAGAAGACAATCACCGAACCTGCTGCCACGGAGCCTGTCCCCATAACGCCCGTGACGGCCGGCGCTCCGATAGTTAAATCGACAACTCAGCCCGCCTCTACCGAAATGACCGTAGCCTCTTCCAAGTCGCTGCCCACCCCGAGCGCCGGCTCGTTAACGAAACCGGCCAACGCAAAATCAAAAGGCAAACCGGACCTGGTCCAGCCTGCTGCCGTGCCTCAGCCCACGCGGGATGGACAGGCAACCCTGACTCGGGCTCTCGGTCTGAAGATCGGCAGAATCGTGATCGATGCAGGCCATGGCGGCCACGACACCGGCACGATTGGTCCAACGGGGCTTATGGAAAAAGACCTCTGCCTGGATGTCGCGCTTCGCCTAGGAAAGATTATTCAGCAAAAGCTGCCGGGGGCGGAAATCGTTTATACACGCTCTGACGATACCTTCATCCCTCTGGAAGAGCGCACCAACATCGCCAACGAGGCCAAAGCCGATCTTTTCATATCGATCCACGCCAACTCCAGTCCCGATCATGGCGCCCGCGGCGTGGAAACTTATTATCTCAATCTGAAGGGATCGCCGGAGGCGATGGAGGTCGCGGCTCGGGAAAATGCAGCCTCCGACCACGGTGTTCACGACCTGCAGGATCTGGTGAAACAGATTGCCCGCACAGAGAAGATCGACGAATCCAAGGAATTGGCGGAGGATGTCCAGGATTCTCTCGCGAAACGCATACAGAAGAATGCGAAGCCGGTTAAGAACAGAGGTGTGCGCAAGGCGCCTTTCGTCGTCCTGATCGGTGCCGATATGCCGTCGATATTGACGGAGATCTCGTTCCTGAGCAATCCGGCCGATGAGGCCCTACTGAAGAAGCCGGAACACCGACAGCGGGTCGCTGAGGGAGTGTTTCAGGGCGTAAGCAACTACTTGCAGAACATGAACAGCGTCGCAACGAACAGCACCAGCAGACCCGATCGAGTTCCCCTCGTTTCCTCGGTGGAACAATCCAGGAACCAGAAGTAAGCTATCGGCATCTAAAGAAAAGGCCCCGATGAGAATCCGATCCTGTTTCTTTGTGCTGTTGGCCGCGGTTTGCGCGATGCGAGTATCGGCGCAAAGCGGCGTGCTCCCGGATCAGGCAGGGGGCTGGCAGGCGGTTGGTCCTGCCAAAGCAATCCACCCCAACGATTTGGAGGCGAACTGGAGTCCTTGGCCTAATGCTCAAGCTATATTGAAGGAGAGCGGACTCTCTCGAATTGAGGAACGGACATATCGGAATGGTACCGACCAAGCCACAATCCGCGTTTTTCAATTGAGCAGCCCCACGAGTGCCTACGAGTTCTACACGTTTCAACTCGCCCCAGGAATGCGCAGCTTCGATTTAGGTGATGGAGCGGCCGTCGACGTAACCGGCACTCGAGTTCTTGTGGGAAACATGGTTCTTGATGCCAGGCTGTCGGCCAACGCCAGGCCGGAGGCTCTCGCCGACTTGGCAAATGCCGTGAAATCGAAAGCGGATGTGACTCCATTCCCTCCCCTCCGGGACTATCTTCCGGCGCACTGGCTGGTTTTCGGGTCGCAGAAGTATGCGCTTGGCCCTGAAGCATTCCGCGATGCGATGGTTTCGCTCGATCAAGGCGCGAACCAGGACCTTTCGACCGAGATCTTCCGAGACGACGCTGAAGTGATGTTGGCGCGCTACCAGGGGGAAAAGGGTGGGGGTGTTTTGCTGTTAGCCCTGTATCCGACGCCGCAAGTGGCAGAGAATCGCCTGCACCATCTGGAACAAGCCATAAGCCCTGCGGCGAAAGCTGCCGGCGCCGCCGTAGAGCGAAAGGCCTCTATGCTGTCGATCGTGTTTGGCGCCACTCCGATGCACGCGCAAGCCATCCGCGATGAAGTGAACTACGAAACGGAAGTGACTTGGAACGAACCCAGCACTACCGCAACGGATCCGCCGCTGGTGCTGGTTCTGTTCAAGATTTTCCTGTTCACCAGCTTGTTTTTGGTCGCAGCGACTATCCTGGGACTGTTTTTCGGCGGCCTACGCGTTCTGATCAAGCACTGGCTGCCAGGCAAAGTGTTCGACCGGCCGCAGGACATCGAGGTTATTCAGTTGGGTTTAAGTGGCAAAAAGATCGATCCAACCGATATGTACTGACGCTGCCGCCACTTCGCCCAGGGCACCAAAAGATCTCACCCAACCTTACCTGTTCTTCGGTTGACGCCTGTCGTACTATTGAATGTTCGAAGTACGTAAATGAGCCAACTCGAAATGCCAACGAATCGCTACAGTCAGCCGGCCTCCGTCCGATATCTCTTGTTTATCTTGTCCTTGGGCTTCCTCGGTGTGGCCGGCTTGGCTTCCTGCGGAGGGAAGTCTCAAGCGGACAATCCCGGGGGTGGTGCGCCGCCCGCGATGCCCGTGCAGGTCATAGTGGCGCAACCGCGGGCTATCACTGACGTGACGGAGTATTTGGCCCTGCTGAAGTCCCGGCATTCCGCCATCATCAATCCGCAGGTCGAGGGGCAGGTGGTTAAGATCCTGGTCAAATCGGGGGACCATGTAAAGCCAGGGGACCCGCTATTGCAGATTGACCCGATGAAGCAAGAGGCCGCAGTGAGCAGTCAGGAGGCCTCGAGAGTGGCGCAGGAAGCGACCGTGCGGTTGGCACAGATCTCGCTCGAACGCGCCAAGAAGCTGTTCGATGCCGGGGTAATCAGCAAGCAGGATTTGGACAACGCGCAAACGTACTATGACTCCTCGGTGGCGCAACTCAAGTCACTGGAACACCAGGTCCAGCAGCAGAAAGTCGAATTGCATTACTACAACGTCAGCGCGCCCACTGAAGGGATTGTAGGAGACATCCCCGTGCGCGTAGGAGACCGCGTCGCCGTAACAACTCTGCTGACAACGGTGGACGAGCCGGGCGCGTTGGAGGCATACATCTACGTCCCCGCTGCGCGCGCCCACGACCTCCATCTAGGCTTGCCTGTGAAGCTGATCAGCGACGCTGGTGCGGTGTTGGCAGAGTCGCAGATCACCTTTGTCTCGCCCCAAGTCGACCCTGAAACTCAGACGGTGCTGGCAAAATCACTGATCGGGCCGAGTAAGGTCAATTTCCGAATCGCGCAACAGGTACGAACGCAAATCAGTTGGGGGAGCCGTACAGGACAAGTCGTGCCAGTGTTGGCGGTGCAACGGATTAATGGGGAGTTCTTTGCGTTTGTGGCGACGAAAGAGGCCCATGGGACAGTCGCCAAACAGAGGTTGTTGCGGCTTGGCGAAACCGTCGGGAACGACTATGCGGTGCTCGAAGGCATAGCGCCTGGCGATCATGTAATTGTCTCTGGATTGCAGTTCCTGCAGGAGGGCGCCCCTGTTGCCGAGCAGATCGTGAACGAGAAGATTTCCCCGGGCCATGAGAACTCTCCGACTTCACGATGACCCGAAACTTGAGGTGAGTATTTGAATCCAGCCCGACGAAAGGCGGCAGCGCCACTTGTTTGTTGATTTTTTCATTCGCCGGCCGGTGTTTGCGACAGTTTGCGCACTGCTGATTATTCTGGGCGGTGCGATCTCGATCCCGTCGTTGCCCGTCGCACAATTCCCGCAACTGGCGCCCCCGCAGGTGACGGTCTCGGCCGTCTATATTGGTGCCAACGCTCAGACCGTGGAATCGGCAGTTACCATTCCGTTGGAGCAGAACATCAACGGGGTGCCTGGGATGCGGTACATCACGTCGTCCAGCGGGAATGACGGCAGCTGCCAGATCACGGTTACCTTTGAGTCGACCCGTGACGTCGACTTGGCTGCGGTCGACGTGCAAAACCGCGTCAACCAGGCCCTCGGCCGCCTCCCGAATGAGGTAAAGAATACCGGCATCATTATCACCAAGCAATTCTCCGGCTTTGTAATGGGTGCCGGGTTTTACGGCGACAACGGCCAATACGACAGCCTCTTCATCAGCAACTACCTGGACATTTACGTGAAGGACGCGCTGAAGCGTGTGCCAGGGGTAGGCGACGCAATGATTTGGGGGGAACGCAAATACGCGATGCGCCTGTGGCTCGATCCGGCACGCCTCGCGGAACGCGGGTTAACTGCTACCAATGTGGTGAGCGCGCTCCAGGAACAAAACGTGCAGGTGGCGGCGGGCCAAGTGGGACAACCCCCGGTGCGCAGCGGGCAGAATTACCAGGTCAGCGTTCGGGCCGTCGGTCGGCTTTCGGATCCCAGCGAGTTTGAAAACATCATCTTGAAGACCGGTACCGACGGAACGCTGGTGCGCCTGAAGGATGTCGGCCGCGCCGAGTTGGGCGCGGAAGACTACGGGTCGATGCTGCGCTTTAACGGTCATGACGCCATGGGCATCGGTGTTACGCAATTGCCGGGCGCGAATGCGTTGGACGTAGACCGCGCTGTGAAGGCTGAGTTGGAGCGGCTGTCCAAATCCTTTCCACCCGGTCTGAAATATGCGGTCGCGTTCGATACGACGGAAGTAATCGGAGAGTCCATTCGCGAGGTGCTGATCACTCTTTTGGAAGCGATCGGGCTGGTTGTGCTGGTGATCTACGTGTTTCTACAGGACTGGCGCAGCACGTTTATTCCTGCGATTACGATTCCCGTTTCGTTGATAGGGACCTTTATTTTCGTAAAAGTTCTGGGGTTCTCCGTCAACACGCTGACGTTGTTCGGCATCACCCTGGCAACCGGACTGGTCGTGGATGACGCAATCGTCGTGATCGAAAATGTCGAGCGGCACATCATGGAAGGGATTTCGGAACCGCACAACGCCGCAAGTGTGGCGATGAAGGAAGTGGCGGGAGCGGTAATTGCGACATCACTCGTGCTCGTGTCGGTATTCGTACCTGTTGCGTTGTTCCCCGGAACAACCGGCATCCTCTTCCGGCAGTTCGCGCTGACAATCGCGTTCTCCGTTTCGATTTCTGCGTTCAACGCATTGACACTGACGCCGGCACTGTCGGCCATTTTCCTTGGCCACCATCGCGAACGCGCGCAGGGACTCTTTTTTAGAGCGTTCAACCGAGCCTTCGAAGCGGTTGCGGCTCTTTACAAGCGCTGCGTCTATGGCGCAGCCGAATGGAAACTCGCGACCCTGGCCGCCTTCGTGGTGGCACTTGCCGGTGTGTATTGGCTCTACACCAGCGTGCCTCAAGGGTTCATTCCTGAAGATGATCAAGGCTACATGATGGTTTTGATTCAGGCGCCTCAGGGCGCATCCCTGAACTACACACGAGATCTCGCAGGACAGACCGAAGCAGTTCTTGCAAAGGAACCGGATATTGCCGGCGCGTTCACGGTTGTCGGCTTCAGCTTCGGAGGCAGCGCGCCAAATCGCGCCATCATTTTTGTGAACCTCAAGGAGTTTCGAGAAAGGAAGGGCCCGAATCATGCCGCGGCGACCATTGTCGACCGCCTGCGCGGGCAATTAATGTCCATTCCCGGAGGATTGGTAGTCCCATTCAGCCCGCCGGCGGTCGAAGGCGTGGCAGCGGTAGGAGGTTTTACATTCGAGCTGCAGGATTTGGGCAGAAACACGCTGCAGACCTTGGCGGACACGGCGAACCACGTGGTGGCAACCGGAAATCAGAACAGAAGCCTGGCGGGCTTGTTCACCAGTTTCACTGCCAATGACCCACAGATCCTGGTGCGCATCGATCGCGAAAAAGCCAAGAGCTTGCAAGTCCCTTTCAGCCAGATCTCCGATGCGTTGCAGGTTTTCATGGGCTCGGTTTATGTCAATGACTTCGATTTCAACAATCGATCCTATCGTGTCTACGTTCAGGCCGACCAGAAATACCGCTCTGAAGCCAAAGACATGCGTTCCTACTATTTGCGCTCCGACAATGGAAAGATGATTCCACTGGATAACGTCGTCCAGATTGAGCAGACCGCGAACCCGCAGGTAATCACGCATTATAATCTTTTCCGCTCCGCGGAAATTTCCGGAAGCGCCGCACCGGGCGTGAGCACTGGACAAGGGTTGGCAGCGATGGAAGCGGTAGCCGCGAAAATTCTGCCGCGTGGCATGGCATACGAGTGGAGCGGGCTGTCTCTTGAAGAAATCCGCGCCAGCGGAAAGGCCGGAATTCTGTTCGCTCTCGGATTGGTCTTCGTGTACCTGACGTTGGCCGCTCAGTATGAAAGCTATGTCCTGCCGTTCATCATTCTGTTGGGCGTGCCCGTCGGTCTGCTCGGCGCTCTGGGCGCGATGAAGTTGCGGGGGCTGACGAACGATGTCTACTGCCAGATCGGCTTGGTGATGCTGATCGGTCTTGCCAGCAAGAATGCGATTTTGATCGTGGAATTCGCGGAGCAACTTCAGGAGGACGGGCTCTCGACTCTGGATGCTGCCGTAGAAGCCGCGCGGATAAGATTGCGACCGATCCTGATGACCTCGCTGGCCTTCATCTTGGGCGTTGTGCCGCTGATGGTGGCACAAGGCGCAGGCGCCGCGGGGCGCGTTTCTGTAGGCACAACGGTATTCGGTGGGATGATCGCGGCTACGACCTTGAATCTGATCTTTATCCCTGTGCTGTACGTGGTGGTCCGGGCCATCGTCCCACGCAAATTGGCTAACGCGGCACACGCAGAAACCACCTGAGAATTCGCTCAGATCACGGCCTTCGATTTGCCCCGGCCGTCGATAACCACGCGGCACTCGCCGCAAAAATGCCAGCTCTTGAGATCGATCCATTCCACGCCGTGGGATGGCGACATCACGCATTCGTAGTTTTCGCAATGTGGAAGAGAGAGCGTGTGACCGAGTTCATGGACGGCTTCCTTGAGCAATCGCGTTCGAAATAACGTCGCGTCGTCTGGCAGACCATAGAATTCCTGGCGCAACCGGTGCGTGGAAACCAGGGCGCAGTTCCCTTCCAGTTGGGCTTCGCCAAACACAAAAGTCAAAATGGGGATGTAGAGGTCCACTGGCGTGATGCCAAGCAGGTGACGCGACGCGGGCGTGGCTTTGCGAACAAGCGACGCGAGAATCTCCGTGGAGTGATACTGCCGGCGCGTCAGGTTGAATGCGAACGAGGGATCCGCTTCGGCAGGCAGAATTTCGCACTCCACACGGAACTCGCTGGCCAGGCCGCTGCAGAGCTCCGCAAGCAGGTCCGGCGGAACAGGTCCCAACGGCATGACCTGAATGCGTTTCACAGAGCCGGGGCCGCCTCACGCTTCCAGCCGTACTTCTTGAGCTTGTTGTGCAACGTCACGCGGTCGATGTCCAGCACCTCAGCGGCCAGGGTCTGATTACCCTTGCACTCTTGCAGAACAGCAAGGATATGGACTCTCTCGATGTCTTCGAGTTTGCGTGCGCTTTGTTCTGCCACAGGCAAGCGCAATGCGAAATCTTCCTCTCGGATCTCCGGTTCCTGCGCGACAACCATGGCACGCTCGATGGCATTCTCGAGTTCGCGAACATTTCCCGGCCACTGGTAGCGGTCGAGGAGGCCCATGGCCGTGGGGTTTACTCTAGTGATCTTCTTGTTCATAGAAGCGGAGAACTTGCGAATGAAATGTTCCACCAGAATGGGAATGTCGCCTTTGCGATCGCGCAACGGCGGCAGTTCAATTTGGAAGACGTTCAGTCGATAGAACAAATCCGGGCGGAACTTCCCTTCCTCCACCAACTGTTGAATATTCTTGTTCGTGGCTGCGATACAGCGGAAATCAACGTGGATCGGGTGGGTGCTTCCTACTCGCGTGATCTCCCTTTCCTGAAGAACACGCAACAAGTCCGTCTGCGTCTTCAGGCTGATGTCGCCAATTTCGTCCAGGAACACCGAACCGCCATCGGCAACCTCGAAGCTGCCCTTCTTTCGATACTGCGCTCCGGTGAAAGCCCCTTTTTCATGGCCAAACAGCTCGCTCTCCAGCAGAGTTTCCGTCAGTGCGCCGCAATGAATCACAACCAACGGGTTATAGTGCCGGGGACTGGCGGCGTGGATGGCACGAGCGCAGAGTTCCTTGCCGGTGCCACTTTCACCCGTGATCAGGACGGTCGCGTCGGTTGGGCCGACGGTTTGAATTGCTTCAAAGACACGGATCATGGCTACGCTTTGTCCGACAATTTCTTGCGGACGGACTACCGAGGCCACAGTCTCGCGCAGGCGGGCGTTTTCTTCCTGGGCACGGCGATGCGAGAGGGCGTTGTGAACGGTGTGGGCGATGTCGTCTGGATCGAATGGCTTGGAGACATAGTCATAAGCGCCGTTCTTTAGTGCAGCGACAGCCGTTTCCACGGACGCATAGCCCGTCATGATGATAACAAGCATGTCGGGGTCGATTTCGTGCATGCGGCGCTGGAGTTCGACGCCATCCGTTCCAGGCATTTTAATATCGACCAGGGCGAGATCGAAGCGGCGCGCCGCCATCTTGGTCAACGCATCTTGCGCGCTGTCTGCGACGGCTACGTCGTAGCCTTCTTCCCGGAACCATTTGTCCAGAGAATCACGAACAATAAGCTCGTCATCTACGACCAGTAAGTTAGCTTTGGTTGTCATACGTCAACTCCTCACACAAGACTGCCCGCCGGTGCAGGAGCCGGCACAACGTTTGACTGCAACGGTAAAGTGATGGTGAATGCGGTTCCGCGGCCAGGGTCGGAGGCGACCTCGATATGCCCACCGTGCCGGTCGACAATATTTCGACTAATGGCGAGGCCCAGACCAAGACCACGACCGTGTTCCTTCGTGGTGAAAAAAGGCTCAAACATGTTCGCCAGAACCTCCGGCGGCATACCCACGCCATCGTCGCGAACTTCCAGTTGCACTTCGTCAGGGGATGGCCCTTTGCGGGATCGCAAAGTGAGATTGCCGCCGTTATACAGCGCATCGATGGCATTCATCACAAGGGCAAGGATGACTTGTTCGATCTGGCCAATATCACAACGGACCGAGGGCAACGATTTGTCGATCTCGACATGAAGTTCAATGTTCTTAAGATCGAGTTGGTGCTGCACAAGTCGAACGCACCGGTCGATTACCATGTTGAGATCGGCTGGCTCTCGATTCATGGAGGTGGCTCGCGCAAAGGTCATCAGATTCTTGACGATTTCGCCGCAGCGCCGGCTTTCCGATTCCATCAGGTCGAGCATGCTGATGTTTTCCGGGTCGGGTTTAGCTTCCCGGCTCAGCCTCTTCTTCAGCAATTTGGAGTAGGTGAGGATGCCGGCGAGTGGATTATTGATTTCGTGCGCGACCACAGCGGCAAGCTTTCCGATGGAAGCCATCCGTTCCACGCGAAGCATTTCGTCCTGCGCACCGCTTAATTGCCGTGTTTTTTCTTCGACTCGCTTCTCCAGAGTTTCGGTCCAGGCATTGATCTCACCGCGAGCCTCATGAAGCTGGCAACTCATGGTGTTGAAGGAATTGGCCAGATCCCGCAGTTCCCCGCTGGAGTTTAACTGAATCTGATAACCAAGTTCGCCGGAGCCCAGCCTCTCAGTGCCTTCATTCAACGCCCGGAGCGGCTCGCCTAGCATGTGCTTGACGAATTCGGAGCACAGCAAAGCGACACCCAGAATGGCCAGAACTGTGTACAGAAGCACCTGGCGCCGGCTTTCGGCAACGCTCTTGTCGGTTGAGGCGAGAGAAATGTTTGTGTCGAGAACGCCCAGAGTCTTGATCGAGGCCGGATGCGCGTGGCACTCCGCCTCCGAACAGGCTTTGGAGTTCTCGATAGGGTTGATGACGCCAAGCGCTCGCTCCCCGCTGGGAAGCGAGTAGGTGTGAAAAGTCTGCTTATCATCCGGCAGGTGGAATGCCGAGACACCGGCAGGTAAAGCGTCGTGCACCTGCAGGTGTTGGTCAACGAGCTTGCCCATCTCCGAGGGATCGGAGGAAAAACTTATGCTTCCTTGATCGTTGATAATTCGAATGCGAACCATTTCTGGCTCGTTCGCCATGTCCGTGATGATGTGGTAGAGGCCGTCGCGCTGATTGCGAAGCATGTAGTAGGAAGTGTTGCGCTTGATCACGCTACTCATGCGCGCTGCATCGGCAAGCGTCGTTCTCTCCAGATGTTTGCGGTGCAACTGGATATTCAGGTAGCCGAGGACGCCAAAAACGACGGCCATGGAAGCAACTAACAGCACGAGCAGGCGGACGCTGAGTCTACCTGTCAGTTTGGTCCAGACGGATCGAAGCCTCGATTTCGCGTTAGGATTGCGCATTCCAGAGTTCTACCTCTCTGGGGGCAATAGACTCCGACTCTTCTACGGCCGCCGCCGCGTGTGCGGGTTCGTGACCGAAAATCGGGAGATACTTCACCGCAATGGCAAAAATCCAAAATCCGACAGCGACAATTGCCAGGGTAACAACGACCTCCGTCCACTTCGGGAAGTAGTGTTGGCCTGCGGCAGCTTCGAGGCCGGTGATCGTCACGTTCATGCGATTGGTGACAAATCCCAACAAGCAAATTACGGCTGCCAAATAGAGTCCCTTGGGGTTCTCTCTCACTTTTGGCAAGAGCAGCAGGAAGATTGGAATGATGGAGGCGAGGAGGATCTCGAGAATGAACAGACTACTCTCCCAGCCTCCCCGGCTCAAAAGTCGCAGGGCATCGCGATGAAACAGGTCTTCAAAGCGAACCGCCGTATAAATACACAGCATAACGAGTAGCGTACGGCCGATCCCCTGGATTAATGGAAGCTCCAGCTGTTTGCCGAAATGCTTGGCGCTCATGGAAGACTCAAAAATAGTCATGGCCAATCCAACGCAAATCGCCGAAATGAAAAAAAGGACTGGCAGGATCGGGGTATACCAGAAGGGATGCAGTTTGTTGGGAAGAATCAGATACAAGCTGCCAAGTGAGGACTGGTGCAGCGTTGAGAGCACCACGCCGGCGATCACCAGCGGGATAATGATCGCTTTCTGGATCCGCACAGCCTTCTCCATCTTGAAGCGTTCAAATAGAACGCCGGCAAATTCAAGAGAGAGCACGCTGGTATACAGAGTTACGCACCACGCCACCTCGAACATAACCGAGTGTGGATTCCACATCACCAGCGGGTGCCAGATGCGGTAGCCGCGGCCCAAATCGAAGAACAGGGCCACGACAACCAATTCATAGCCGAGGAACGCGGTGAGTACCGTTGGCCGGACGATCGGCTTGAATTTCTTGATATTAAAGAGATAAACGGCGGCGGTGAGTGTAAAACCCCCGGCGGCAAGCATGACACCGCACATTACGTCGAAGCCCACCCACAGTCCCCAGGGGAATGCATCGCTCAGGTTCGTTGAAGCTCCCAGGCCTTTGAAGAATCGAATGTAGCTGGCATAGGCGCCGAGGACCAGCAAAGCCGCCAGAATCGCTCTCCAGAAAGTGAATTTGCCCTTTACCATGAATTCGTCTCCCTAAGCCTTGTTGGGCAACGCGCGCCCTTCCGCTGCTGCCACTTCTTCCTTGCGATTGCGAAGCCACCAAATTCCGCCGAGCGAAACCACTGCCAGAAGGACCACGTCAGGCAGTTTTTCGAGCACGCGATAGGTGTACATCGGTAACGCCTCAGTGCTGATGTCGGTCTTGTAGCCAAAGCTCTCAAAAGCCACGCTCGAGAGAAGAAGAACGGATGTGCCGCCGACCTCTTCAATGCCGTAAATATGGTTGACGTATTTCCCTTCGCCTTTGGCGATACGGTCTTTAGCTTCCGCGATCAACTCGTCGCGTTCACCGAACTTGGTGGCGCCCGTGGGACAGATTTCTGCGCACGACGTAGGTTGGCCGTTCGAAACGCGATCGGCACACATGTCGCACTTGCGCACCAGGGGCCACGTCTTGCTCCATTCGTACTTAGGGACGGAGAACGGGCAAGCCAACAGACAATACCGGCATCCAATACATTTCGTGCCGTCGTAGGTGACCGGGCCCAGCGCCGACTTGTGGAAAGCGCCCACCGGGCAAACCGAAGCGCACGTCGGATCCACGCAATTCATGCACAAGCGCCGCATGAACTTATCGTCCTTCGTAAGCACCACAGTGAATTTGTGGTCAGACTGTTTTGCTTCAGCGGCGATCGCATCGTTGTAGGGGAGGCCATGGTGTTCCGCACAGGCCCCTTCACAGGCTTTACAGCCGATACAAAGTGTGGCGTCGTACAAGATTCCCTTGCTCATAGTTGGAAAGGCTCCCTGAAGCAACCTTCATCCCCGATGAAGGGCAGGTAATGGGACGGGGAAATACTCATCTCAGGACTGCACCAATCTGGAGCGCTCGGCGCACATTAGGCGTGAGGGCCAGAGCCCTGGCGGGAGGCCATCCGGACATCTGGGCCAAACGATGAACTTTGATGCGAGCGGAGCTGTGGAGAAGTTCATCGCGGATGGCCTCGTCAGTGATGAAACCTTCTACGCGGTCATACGCCTAAAATGAGTATGGGGGAAGGCAGGGTGCAATCCCGTGAAGTGGGTCACCCCCCGTGGTGACCCTTGTCACCTCGGGCTGATGCATCTTTCCGCTGCTTAATTATTGAACGGTAAGGGTTTCCTGACGGCGAGAGCCTCGGTTTCTTCAACCGAGGCTCTCGCATTCTTGCCTTGATCTGGAGGTGTCGTCAATCAGGTCATGAAGAACTCACGAGTGATTTCGGCCCATTTGGCTGTCGGAAGTTGGACCGTCAGATCATGCACGGCCAATCCACCGTCTTGCGCAACAGCACCGGCCAGCGCCGGAATTCTCATCTGCAACCGGCTGGCAGCATCGGCCATCCACTTGCGCGCCAAGCTGCCGTTCAGCAGGTTCCGGAAACTGGTAGGGAGGTCCGGAGAGAGGACAGAAACCAGCCAGCCCTGCCCATAAGGATCGGTGTTCATCTGAGCCGCATCGGAGAAAAGAGCTTCGTTCACGCTGGTGACTTCCCCTTCGACTGGCGAAATGAGTTCCGTCTTTTGCCCGTCACGAATCAGCGCAACGAACTTCTGGCCCTGGCGAATCCACTGACCGCGCTTGGGAAGAATAATCTCGTCAATCTTGCCTGCCAGGCGTGCGCCAAAGTCGTCGATTCCGACCCGCGCCAGCGTCGGGCTCTCTTGCAAAGCCCAGGTGTGTCCCTGGTGATAGCGCCGATTCTCGGGCAGCTCAAATCCTGAAACAATCGTCGGCAACCTGCGCGCTCCGGCTCCCTCTTCCACGAAATCGGCCGCTTCCACTTCTTTGCCTTTTCTCAGATAGTCGATCGTGAGAAAGATTGCGAACATCACCAAAACCAGAATGACTGTCATGACCCGCCTCCTGTGCCTGCTTGCTTCCAAATCTCGACCTATGTAAGGGCAATCAGTTCGCCAAAGCCTGAGGTCTCGGTGGAAAGCTAGAAAAGGACTGTAAGAGTCAAAGAGCCAAGGGATTAGGAATACGGCTTCCGGGGTTGGAGCGACAGCGCGGAAAGGAGGAGTGGCGGAGGCTGATGAACTTCTCACCGAGTGAGTCGATGCAAAAGTCATCACGACTTCCCAAAGGACTGAATTGTCAGGAAATAGAGTACAAAGAAGTGCTGTTGTAAAACGCTATGGCTCTGATGAAAACTTCAACGACGCATCTCAGCTCACTCCGAGCCCCTGCTTACTTCACGGGATGTGCGCGGAAATATTGTTCTAGACCTCCTTGCACTTCCTGAACGCTTCGTTGGACGTTCTTGTCCATCGCTTGGACAAACGCAGAGATCGACTTTTCCGACACAGGCTCATCGTGAGTGTATGTATAACTCCAGACGGTCGCGCCCGTCTTACGGTCCCGCAAGCGAGCCTCATAACTGAGCCGCGCCACGATCGTGGTGCCGTCCACCTCTTTGAAGTCATATAAGTGGCCCCCCAAGATGAAGTTTCCATTAATGTCCGAGCGTAGGCCGTATACCCCCTTAAAGCGGCCAGACGCTCGCAAACCACGCACCAGTGAGTCTTGCAAAATCCCGACCGGAGGTTCGACCCATCGCTGGTACTCATAGGTACCCATTTGCGGCGAGTCAAAACCGTAGACGATCTTGTTATCGAGATAAAGATGCGAGGATTCGAAAGTGCGAACCATCAGGACCGCATCGATGGCGTCGGGAGCGGTCGTACCCGCGGGCGGATAGTTGATCTGGTAGTACTTGATCGGCCGCGTGCTACCGCAGCCCGACACGCTGAACACCAAGACGAACAGGACGGCCACGTAAGCGGCAATGCGGGTGGAACGTCGACACGCGGTGCGCAGCACAGCATCAGGTGTTCTCATTGCTTGTCTCCAGGCTTGCGGTCGCGAGGACTCCCGGGATTGATCAGCGTCGATGGTCTCGTTTTGATCGTGTCCGTGAACTCTTTGAGGTTCTCGGAAACGATGCGCAGGTTGTTCAGGAGTTCGTCGATATTGTAGTCATTGTTGTCGAGCATCCGCTGCAATTGCGCGGAGAGGTTGGCGACGTTCTCCAGTGACTCTCGGAGTTTAATCACCGCGGCGCGGATATCCTCGCGATTATCCCCGACGAGGGAATCCACTTTCTTCAAGGTGCCGTTAGCCTGGTCAATGGTGCCGTGAATCTGCTCGAGGAGCGGGCCAATCTTCGCGCTGGCTTGATTCACGTTATTAAGGGTGCTCTTGATCTGGGGCCGGTTCTCGGCCAGTATGCCGTGAAGTTCGGATATCGCAGCTGACACATTCTCCCGGTTCTTGTCGTTCAGCAGATCGTTTACCCGGTCCAGCGTCACGCGCAATTGCGTAACGCGCGCGTTCAGATTGGCGAGCAGCTCCTTGGCTTGCGGCGTCAGCTGGTTGATTTCAGCGGTCAGGTCGTTGAAACCGACGTACGGATCAGCTGGCAGCCAGGCCCCATCTGCAGCCCTGGGAGCCGCCGGCGTACCGGCTTTGATTTCCAGATGATTGTCGCCCAGCGGGCTAAAGCTAAGGATGGCTACGTGGCTGTCGGTCTTCACAGGCACGTCTTTCTTCACCGTGAACGTGAGATCCATTAAGGCCGGATTCGTGGGATCGATTTGCAGCTTCTCCACTCGGCCCACTTTTGGCCCACCCGCATAACGCACCGTCGTCCCGGGCTCGAGGCCGGCAGCATTGGGGAATTTCGCGTTGTAGGTTTTCGTGGCGCTGGCAAGGACACCGGTCAAGGAGAACACCGTAGCGATCAACAGCGCGGCAGCAACGATGACGAACAACCCCACAAACACCTGTTCACGTCTGGCTTCCATCTTTACCTGCTCTTCCCCTGGCGGCCTTCTCCCTGCTTAGAGGCAGGCTCCGTCAGCATCTGCAGATAATCCAATTCTTGTGCCACCGCGGGTTCAGCGATCCGATCCAGGAATTGACGCACCTTCGGATGTTTGCTGTTTTGCATTTCCTGAACGGTCCCCATAGCGACGACATCGCCCTTGTTGATGAGAACCATGCGGTCGGCAATCAAATACGCACTGGCCAGTTCGTGCGTAACCACGATAATCGTCATGCGATAGGCCTTTTTCAGGTCGAGAATCAGTTGATCGATGCCCGCAGCGATGATCGGATCTAAACCGGCCGAAGGCTCATCGAAAAAAAGAATCGCCGGATCCATGGCCAGAGCGCGGGCCACGGCCGCGCGTTTCTTCATGCCGCCACTGAGCTGTGACGGCAGAAAATCCTCGAACCCAGACAGGCCGACCTGATCCAGCTTCAGCCGCACCATGATCTCGACAGTGGATTCTTCAAGCTTGGTGTGCTCGCGCAACGGCAAAGCCACATTTTCACCGACGGTCATCGATCCAAACAACGCCCCGCCTTGAAACGACATTCCGAGATGCTTCCGGATCTCGTCACGCTCTTCATCCGAAATGGCGGCAAAATTTTTGCCGCGAATCCACACCTCGCCCGACGTCGGCTTCTCGAGGCCGACTAGCGTGCGCAACAGGGTGCTCTTTCCTGAGCCCGACCCACCGAGAATGACCATGGTCTCCCCGTGCTGCACGTCGAAGCTGATGCCGTGCAGGATCTCACGTCCGCCGCCGTAACTGACGCGCAGATCGCGAAGAGAGATCATCGGGCCGTTTGTCGGCGATTCCCTTTCCTCGTTTTGAATGCCATCAGCCATTGTTAGTCCTGCCCCAGGAAGAAGAAGAGCATTGTAAAGATCAAGTCCACTAAAATCACAAGGAAAATGGAGACTACCACGGCTTTTGTCGTGGACCGGCCGACCTGTTCGGCGCCACCACCGGTATTGAAACCTTCCTGGCAGCCGACGGCCGTGATGGTGATGCCGAACATGAAGCTCTTGATGAGCCCAGTGATCACATCGCGCAGGAACAACGCGTCCAACGAAGCCGTAAGGTACCGGCTGAAAGTGAAATCGGCCTGCCAAATGCCAAAGATCGCTCCTCCCAGAATCCCCATGAAGTTCGCCCAGATCGTGAGGCAAGGAAGCATCAGAATCATAGCCACAAATTTTGGCGCCACCAGAAAACTCACCGGATTGATGGCCATAGTTTCCAAGGCATCAATCTCTTCAGTAACTTTCATCGTTCCGATTTCGGCGGCGAAGGCCGATCCGGACCGGCCGATGACAATGACCGCGGTGATCAGAGGGCCCAATTCACGGGTCATCGAAAGAGCGACGGCGCTGGCGACGTAACTCATCGCGCCGAAGCGCCGCAATTCATAAGCAGCCTGCAACGCCAGAATCATACCGATGAAAAAAGTGATCAGAGAGAGAATCGGGAGAGCGCGAACGCCCGCTTCCATGGCCTGCGATACGGCCCGCTGAATGCGCATGGGCTTGCCCGTGAATGGTCCAATGAATGTGAAGTAAGCCGACCGGCCCGCCAGCATGGCCAGCGACCCGAGATAGGAGAGACCCCCGAGGACCTTTTCACCGATTTGTTGAACGGCTTCCAAGCGACTGGTGACCTGTTCCAGCAGAAAGGCGCCTGCGTTCAGCCGGCAAGAGCCTGTTCTTCGTTTTCGTAAATCTCGAAAATCTTCTGCAAGCGGGACAGTTCCATCACTTCCCGGACCGATGGGTTCAACGCGAATAGGATCAGACGCGAACCGATATCGCGGGAAGCCTTCAACCCTTCCACCAGCGAAGCGATTCCAGAGCTGTCGATGTAGCGGACGTTCTTGAGATTGATAAATACCTTGGGCGTTTTCTTCTCTTTGATCTCGCCGAGAAGCGCTTTTCGCATCATGGGGGAATGCGCCAGGTCAATGTCTCCCGCAACGTCAAAAATCGTGCCACCCGTCGACTGCCTTGCTGAGATCTGCACGGTCACTATTCTCCTTAGGACCTGGCTTCCGGCTGTTGGGGAACCAGATACTTCACCATACGCAGCAGATTTTTGCCACGTTTTCGATGGAATTCTACTACGTCCATGCTCTGTTTCATGAAGTGAATCCCCAGGCCACCCGGACGCACTTCTTCCAAGGAGCGTGCCTTGATCTTTTTGGGTTCGGCGGCGATGCCCGAATCCTTTAACAGGATTTCTATCCCTTTCGGTGTGCGGCCGTCGTTGGCGCTCCACAAGCGCAAGCAAGTAACTTCTATCGGTAGCCCCGTTCGGCCTTTGTAGGCATGTCGAATCACGTTGGCGAGCGCTTCGTCGACAGAGCGCACAATGGCACGGCAATCCGGCTCGGGAAAGTGCATGACTTCGGTCGCCCGCTCCAGCGCGGCGCGCACCAGACAGAGGGCTTCAGGATTGCTGTTGAGACGAAGTTCGAGAAAAAGCTCCGAGCGCGGAGGAAGATTCCGATGGGCAGACTTCTTGCGAGTCTTGGAAGGTTGCGTCCGAACCGCTGTCTCGGTCAACACAGAACTTGTCTCCACAGAACTTGTCTCCGCGAAATTCCCAGGCACAGACAATGCCACGTTCCGAAACGCCGTACAACCCTAATTTTTCAAGGAATTAGTGAGCCAGAACAAAGTGGAGCCGAGAGTGGGAGTTGAACCCACGACCTGCCGATTACGAATCGGCTGCTCTACCACTGAGCTACCTCGGCCCGAACATTTACGATAGCATCCGCAGAAAATGACTGTCAATTGAGTGCACTCGTCCAGTAGATTAGTGACACTTTGCCTTTCCGTGGATTCGTTTCCACCGGCGCGGGAATTCCAGTGGGGTGAGGTAGGCCAAGGACTGAGGAGGCCTGACTTGGTTGTAGATGTGTTCCCAAC
>Ga0335077_10000213_pt1 | contig 61790 bp, 49 predicted proteins | sample Lox_Sample_31_FD_207151 | JGI IMG/M metagenome (GOLD analysis project Ga0335077, IMG submission 207151) | Soil microbial communities from Loxahatchee National Wildlife Refuge, Florida, United States - Lox_Sample_3.1 | ecosystem: Environmental > Terrestrial > Soil > Wetlands | place: USA... | reverse complement strand
TGTTCAAAACCGCGAAATACCGCATGAACATTGAGGATTTGCGAGGGGCGGTGGCGGGGCTGCACCATTTCCGCATCATCCCCCTGTGGACGGGCTGCACTCGATTGATCTACAAGAAGTTACCGGCGCAGAAATTTCATTGACGCAGAAAATAAGAAGCGTACAAACATACTCGTTCTTTGACACGTTCTGAAGTTTTTCCGGTTGGTGCAGCGTCCGGGGCTCAAGCGAAGTCACCCTGATAGCCGCGAGGTGAGTCAGGGAGGGTGAGCAAGGGTCTATAGCTAAGCGCTGGTCGAGGAGAACAGGAACCCATGTCGAAGGCAGGATAGAGTCCCGAGGCGTTGGACTGATTTATCCGGTTGGCGGTGAGCCCGGAGCCCGAGCAAGATCGGCAGAAAGCAAACCCGCAAGGGCGTTTTCTGAAGAAGGTCAGCAAGGGTCTAAACGCGAGCTACTGGCCGAGAGGAATGAGTTCAACATCACCTCGGGACTCTCTATTTTCTGAGGATGGAGCGACGGGCGCCTCGCCCGTCTAGCGGAGCAAATGCTCCGCAGGGGTATCTGCTTCGCGGTCTTGAGGAACCGTTCTGCCACCGGTCGAATGGGCTGCTTCCCCGTCCGGTTCCCATTTTCTAAGGTCCCTGTGTGACAGGTAGAGGCGCAGGGGTCTCTAACTGTCTCCGCAGGATCGTATTCTTGGCGGGAATCTCGGCGACGGCGTCCGCGTGTACGACGTAGGCACCGCGCGGCAGTGTGGAGCCAAACGGAACCTGGAGATTCATCGTGCCCGCCTTCAACGTCACATGTTGATATCCCAGCGCCGTAGCTCGGCCCATGTCGTTGACACCGACCACGATGAAGGTCAGGTCGAAATCGTCCTTAGTGCCGTTAGAAATCTGCGCTACACCATCGATCCGGTTGTCTCGCACCTGCGGAGGCCGGAGCCAGTCCAGCGCCAGGCTCGCCGTGACTTGTGCGCTCAGTTCTTTGTTGATGCTGTTTGCCGGATGCGCTGAGTCTTCGACGGTCACGGTGAAAGCGAAGATGCCGGATTTAACCGAGCGCCCCACCAGCACGCCCTCGGGAGTGAGTTGGATTCCTTCCGGCAGATCGCCGTATGCGATTCTCCAGCGGTAAGGGGGCACGCCGCCCTTGGCATGGAGGACAATGTGGGCTTCGATTCCCGCATCCAGCGAGGGCAGCGCGTCTTCGGCCACCGCCAGCGGCGCAGCTTTCTGCGCGTGCGCGATCGCACAAAAAAGCAACATCGCTAGGGTCACGATTCGCATCATCACAACCGTATTCCCCACTCCTGTCATTTGATTTTACGCTGCCTACGGCGTACAAGAATTTCATATGTCCTCCCGCGTAGTGCCCCTTTTTATGGCCTTTCTCGCCGCGTTTTTTGCCGCTCTGGATGGAAGCGCCCAGACCGCCGCCCCATCCAAAACGGACAACTCTGCAGAGGCTGTGATATTCGAACGCATTCTCAATCGCGCCCGCTTCGAGAACGATGGCACCGGCGTAGAAGAGACGGAAGCTGTCATTCGCATCCAGAGCCGCGCCGGGGTGGAGGACTTCGGCCAGTTGGTCTTTGGCTACTCCGCTGCGACCGAGCAATTGAAGGTCGAATATGTCCGCGTGCGCAAGCCGGGCGGAGAGGTCGTCACCACGCCCGACTCGACGGCACAAGATTTCGCCCCCGACGTCCTCCGGGAAGCGCCGATGTACAGCGATTACCGGCAGCGCCACATCTCCGTCGCTTCGCTTCAGCCGGGAGATACGCTTGAGTACCGCACGGTAACCCGCATTGTGACCCCGCTGGCCACAGGCAATTTCTGGTACGAGCACTCCTTTCCCAAAGGCGTAGTGGTCAACGAAGACCGGCTGGAGATCGACATCCCGAAATCACGCGAGGTGAAGCTGAAGACGCTTGTGCGCAAGCCCGAGATCAGTGATGCCGGAGATCGTCGCATCTACACCTGGGTGGTGAAAGACATTCGTCCCGAGGCCGACAAAGATGAGGACCGCGACGATGATGAGGACGCCGGGCCCGACGTGCAACTCACCACATTCACCGATTGGAAACAGATTGCCCAGTGGTATGCACGCCTGCAGGGCGAACGTGTCGTAGTCGATGACAACGTGCGCAAGAAGGCTGCCGAACTGACCAAGGGCGCTGCCACTCCGGAAGAGAAAGCCCGCCGACTTTACGATTATGTGGCCCGGAATATCCGCTATGTGAGCCTGTCGTTCGGCGTCGGGCGCTACCAGCCGCACTCCGCTTCCGAGGTTCTGCAGAACGGCTATGGCGACTGCAAGGACAAGCACACGCTGCTGTCGGCCATGCTCAAAGCCGAAGGCATCCAGAGTTTTCCAGTCCTCATTCATCATGACCGCAAGCTCGACGCCGACGTCCCTTCTCCCGCGCAGTTCGATCACGTCATTACCGCGGCACGCATCGGTACCGGACTGACGTGGCTCGATTCGACCACGGAAGTTGCTCCGTATGGAATGCTCCTCTATCCCCTGCGCAACAAAGAGGCGGTGCTGGCGTCGGACAATCCCGACGGCGGCCTTACGCGCACTCCGGCCGACTCGCCGGTCAAGGATTTCGCGCACTTCTTTGTGGACGGCAAATTCTCTGAATTTGGCGCTCTCGACGCCACCGTCGAGTTCACCGCGCAAGGTGACCGCGACTACCCGATGCGGGCTGGTTTCCGTCAGGTTCCCCAGTCACGATGGAAAGATCTCGTGGGCATGGTTTCGGGCAGCTGGGGGCTGCCTGGTGACGTCGACGACATACAAGTCGATCCCATCGAAGACACTTCCAAACCCTTCCATTTGAAATATCACCTGCGTCAGGATCAATACTTTCAGGTGCCCTCGGCGAGCGCAAATTTCCGTCCGATTCCGCCGCTGGGAGTGCCTGCTGTGTCCACCTCGGCAAAGAGTAAGGAGCCATTTCCGATCGGTCCGGTCGGCGAAGTCGACTACCGCGTCCGGCTGCAGTTTCCGTCGAATTTCTCGGTTCGTACACCCTCGGCGGTGAAGATGGCGCGCGACTACGGCGAATACTGGGCGTCGTACACGCAAACGAAAGGCGTGTTGGAGGGAGAGCGCAAGCTCATCGTCAAGCTGAACGAATTGCCGGCTGCCCGGCGCGCCGACTACGAATCGTTTCGCAATGTGACGCGCAGCGACGAAGGCCAGGTGCTCACCGCGACCATCCTGGCGCCCGCGAATCCGCATACCGAAGTCGCCGCATCCACACTCACAGGCACTCCGTCGGAACTGCACAAAGCCGGAGTCAAGGCGCTTGAGAGCAAAGACTATCGCAGCGCGATCGACCTTCTGAAGCGCGCTGTAGACCTGGATGCGGCCTTGAAAGAAGGATGGTACGACCTGGGTCTGGCCTATGCCGGAGCGAACAATCACGCGGACGCGATCCGCGCCTTCCGCAAGCAGATCGAGCTCGATCCCAATCACAAGAGCGCGAACGGTGAGCTGGCTCAGGAATTGCAGCAGGCGGGAAATACCGACGAGGCGATCGCCGCCTACCGCAAACAGCTGGAAATAGCTCCGTTCGAAAAGCTGCCCCACAAAAACCTCGGCATGCTGCTGGCGCAGATTGGACGCGACGCCGATGCGCGCACGGAATTGGAGGCGGCGTCTTCGATTCCGCCGGACGATCCCGAAACCAAGATGTCTCTAGCTCAGGTGTACACGCGTCTGGGCGAAAAGACGAAAGCAGAAGAGCTGCTGAAAGGCTTGACCGGAGCCGCGGGTGGCGACTCGAGCGAAGACATTTTTGCCGTCGCGTTGACTCCAAACGCCGATCCCACGCAGTCTGAGACCGAGGCCCGCCAGGTTCTCTACGACATTGGCGATCAGTTCGACTCCGGGGAATACGACCGCCTGGGGCCCTCCGCATTCTCGGCGATGCGACTCGTCGCGCTTGCCTGGTCGCGCATCGGATGGGCAAAATTTCTTCGTGGTGAAAACCTGGACGCGCTCCAGTTTCTCAATTCCGCTTGGCTGCTGAGCCAGTCGGGAACGGTCGCGAACCGCTTCGGTCAGGCGCTCGAGAAGCAAGGGCAACGGGAAAAAGCGCGACAGATGTATGCATTGGCGGTGGCGGCCGGAGGAAGCGTAACCGCCGACTCGAGGGAGCGCCTGACCAAACTCAGCACCGATGTCCCGAAAGATCTCACCCAGGCCGCCAGCGATCTGGTTCGGGGCAGGACCGTCCAACTTGCCCCAATCGCGGTGAAAGGCGGCTCTGCCAAGTTCAACCTTGTGTTTGACTCGTCGCCGCGTCCCGAGCGCGCCGAGTTTTTGGACGGCGATGAATCCCTGCGTTCCGCCGCAGCTCAGTTGCGCGAAAAAGATTTTCCGGTGAAATTTCCCGACGTTTCGTCCGTCAAGATCATTCGCCAAGGCCAACTCAACTGCAGCAGCTCCGGATGTTCCATCGAGCTCCTGCCAATAGACAAGGCGCAATCGAGCGGAGCCGTGGCCGCCACAGCCAACAAATAGCGCCGGCCGTCCAGAAGGCGACCTCGCTGTCCGTCTCATACTGGCCGCCTTCCGAATGCGGTCTCCGGTCACATCGCGGTGTGCGTCCTCCCCTCGACGCCCTCACACCGCGTCCGATAATCTATTGAGTTTGTCAGCGGAGGTTCTCCAATGCGGGAGGCCGTCGAATGTCTCTGGCCCGAGATTCAATGGATCAGCAACACTCAGCTCCGGGAGCAGGTGACGCAAACCTGGATCAAAGCTCTTGAGCGCAGCCCGCTGAAGCCCGACGACCTGAACCAGATTCCCTTCACGTTGCTGGTGCCGAACTGCCCTACAACCTTCATGGAGCACAAGCGCTGCGTGGTGCATATCGCGCGCGATGCTGCGAAAGCAATGGACAGCTTCATGGGCCGCGCACTGCCCATCAATCATGACGTGGTGATCGCCGGCGCGATTCTCGCCGACGTGGGCAAGCTGCTCGAATATGAGCTGGGTCCCGACGGCAAGAGCCGCCAGAGCGAGCGCGGAGAGGCCCTGCGGCATCCGTTCACCGGAGTTGCGCTGGCGCTGGAATGCGGCGTTCCTGAGGAGGTCTGCCACATCATTGCAGCTCATGCGGCCGAAGGCGATCTGGTCAAGCGCACGACCGAAGCCTTCATCGTGCACCACGCGGATTTCATGGCCTTCTTGCCGTTCAAGAATCCAAAGAACGTGAAAGTCAGATAAAGGTTTCATTAGGAGACGCTCTCTTGTCCACACCGCAAACGGCCACGAAAGAAACCATCACCGCCCAGATGGCCCGCTGGGCCGCGGGAGTCGAGTACAAACATCTCTCGCAAGACGCGGTCTACCAGGCCAAACGCTACCTGCTCGACTCTGCCGGCTGTGCCCTGGGCGGTTACCAACAGCATGACGTTATCATCGCCCTCGACGTGCTCAAGGAAATCGCTGGACGCGGGCCGTCCACCGTCATCGGCACCGGTCAGAAGATTGATCCTGTGTCGGCCTCGCTCGCCAATGCGCTGATGATCCGCTGCATGGACTACAACGACATCTATTGGAAGCAGGACCCGTCGCATCCTTCGGACATTTTTCCCGCGGCGATGGCCTGCTGCGAGCGCGCCAAGAGTGATGGCAAAGAACTGATCGTGGGCTTCGTGCTCGGCCATGAGTTCGAAATGCGCCTCTGCGAAGCGGCGTTTCCGGGAATCCGCGAGCGCGGATGGCACCATGCAACGCTAACTGCATTTGCGTCGCCGATCGTGGCCGGGCGGGCTCTGCGCCTCCCCTGGGAAAAAATTCAGCACGCAATCGGCATGTCGGCCTCGCGCCATTGCACGCTGGGCGCGGCGGTATCCGGCAAGCTCACGATGATCAAGAACACAGTTGACCCCATGGCGACACAAAGCGGCGTGTTCGCCGCGCTCCTCGCCGAAAAGGGCTATACGGGCCCAGAGCACGTCATCGACGGCAAAGAGGGCTTGGTGCATTGCCTCGGTCCCGACTGGAAGCTCAACATCCTGACCGACGGCCTCGGCGAAACCTGGCGTATCACGCAGTGCGGCATGAAGTTCTTCCCGACCGAAGCGCTCACACACACGCCTATCTCGGCAGTGCTTGATCTGGTCAAAGAAAACGACCTGCATCCCGACAACGTCGAAAAGATTCAGATCCGTTCGCTGGCACGCGCGGCCGACATTCTTTCGGATCCGAGCAAGTACGATCCGCACACAAAAGAAACCGCCGACCACTCGCTGCCCTACGTGATCGCCGCCGCTCTGGCCGAGCGTCAGGTAACGCCCGCACAGTTCGAAATGAAGAAGATCATGGACCCGACCATCCGGGCACAGTTGAAGAAAGTCGAAGTGGTCGCCGATCCCGAGATTGAAAAAGTCTTTCCCGCGCTGCAGCGCGTGTTCGTCAACATCACGACCACTGACGGCCGGAAGCTCTCGAAGCAACTCGACTATCCGAAAGGCGATCCACGCAATCCTCTGAGCGACGCCGAAATTGAAGAAAAATTCTCGGCCCTTGCGGAAGGCGTGCTGTCGGAAAAAGCGCAGAAGAAGTTGATCGGGGCCATCTGGAACCTGGAAAAGATTGGATCGGTCGCGAAACTGATGGCGTTAATGAAAGCGGACATAAAGAAGAAAGCGAGCGCGAAGTCGAAGCCCGCGAAAGCGAAAGACAAAAAGAAAAGCCGCAGATAGGCAGAAGCCGCATTGTGTGGAGACGGGTACCCGTGTATGAGAACTCACTTTTTGCAACGAGTCGTCAAACCCAATCGGCAATCTCCAGCCGCGACGCGGCGATAGAATGCAGCCACGGCGCAAGCCGTGGGTAAAGATGGGAGATAAACAAGCCCCGGCCGGGGCGAAAGAAAAGTTCTCAGATAGGCTCGTCCCGCGGTCGTCCGACGAAAGCGAGCGAAATTCGAAATGAGCGACCTGAACCAAACCACCGCAGCCGCCCTGACCACCCGCTACACCAAGCTAGCGGCCGCAGTGCGCGACCTCGCCGCCCCGCTCACCGAGGACCAGTTTTGGACCAAGCCGTTCAGTTTCGGCAACAGCTTCGGGCACCTGGTGCTGCACCTGACCGGCAACCTGAACTACTACATCGGCGCGCAAATCGCCGGCACCGGATACGTCCGCGACCGCCAGCGCGAGTTCTCCGAGGCAACGCGGCTTTCGAAGCAGGAAGTGATGCAGAAATTCGACGAGGCGGTCGCGATGGTCATCCAGACGATCAGCAGACAATCGTCCGAAGACTGGTCCAAGCCGTACTCAGCCACCGGCGCCGACGCCAGAGACCGCTTCGAGATGGTGCTGCAATGTGCGACGCACCTGCACCATCACATCGGGCAGATGATGTACCTGGGATTTGAGTGGAAGAGAAAGTGATGAGGTAGAGTATGGGCCAGACCATCGTTGAGAAAATCGCACAGAAACACATGGCCGAGGGGCCGAACCGGCCTCTGCGCGCCGGAGACTTCCTCTCCATCCGCCCCCGCCGCTGCATGACCCACGACAACACGTCCGCGGTGATGAGCAAGTTCAAAGGCATCGGCGCAAAGAAGGTCAAGGATCCGAACCAACTCACCTACGCCCTCGACCACGACATCCAGAACCAGGACGAGTCGAACCTGAAGAAGTACCGAGCCATTGAAGCCTTCGCCAAAGAACAGTGGGTCGACTTCTATCCCGCCGGGTCGGGCATCGGCCATCAGATCATGGTCGAGCGTGGATATGTCGTCCCCGGTTCGTTTGTGGTCGCGTCTGACTCGCACTCCAATATGTATGGCGCACTCGGCGCGATTGGCACTCCGATCGTTCGCACCGATGCCGCCGCCGTCTGGGCGACCGGAGAATTCTGGTGGCAGATTCCGCGTTCGATCCAGGTGGTGCTCGAGGGCAAGCTGCCGGAAGGCGTCACCGGCAAAGACGTGATCATCACGCTCTGCGGCCTCTACAACCATGACGAGTGCCTGAACGCCGCCGTGGAGTTTGCCGGACCGGGCGTCGCATCGCTGACCATGGACGAGCGCTTCTCCATCTCCAACATGACCACCGAATGGGGGCCGCTGGTCGGCTGGTTTCCCGTGGACTCGGTCACGATCGGCTACTTGCGGGGCGTTCATCAGCGTGTGAGGGCTCTGGGCGTTGAGCGCTTCACGGAACAGGACATCATCAATTGGGAGAAGAACCCGCCTGCGCCGGACGTCGATGCCAACTATGCCGCGCGTATCGTCCTCGATCTGAGCGAAATCACACCGCACGTTTCCGGCCCTGATACCGTGCAGGCTATGCAGTCGCTGGCTGAGATCGAGAAAAACAAAGTCGCCATTCAGAAAGCCTATTTGATTTCCTGTGTGAACTCGCGGGTTGAGGACCTGGACGCTGCTGCTGCCATCCTGAGGGGCAAGAAGGTCGCGGCTGGAGTGAAGTTCTATCTCGCGGCCGCCAGCAAATGGGTCCAGGAGGAATCCGAAAAGCGCGGGGCTTGGAAGACGCTGTTGGATGCGGGTGCGCAACCCTTACCGCCCGGCTGCGGGCCATGTATCGGCCTCGGCATCGGCCTGCTCGAGCCGGGCGAAGTGGGGATTTCCTCCACCAACCGCAACTTCAAGGGCCGCATGGGATCGCGCGACGCGAAGTGCTATCTCGCCAGTCCCGAAGTCGTCGCCGCATCAGCGGTTGCAGGATACATCCGTGGGCCGCATGAGTTCGCTCGCAAAGCACCGCAACGGAATTTCACGGAACTTGCCGCAGCCACCGGCACCGCCGAGAAAGTCGAAATCCTTCCCGGATTCCCACAGCGCGTGAAGGGCCGCCTGGTCTTCATGCCGCAGGACAACGTCAACACCGACGCCATCTATGGCAAGGACTACACATATCGCGACGACATGACGCCCGAGATGATGGCGAAAGTCGTCATGGAGAATTACGATCCGCAATTCGCAGCGCGCACGCTGGGCGGGGATGTGATCGTCAGCCAATTCAACTTCGGCACCGGATCGAGCCGCGAGCAGGCCGTCACCTGTCTGAAGGCGAAGGGCATTCCGCTGGTGATCGCAGCCAGTTTTTCGCAAACCTATCTGCGCAATGCCTTCAACAACGGATTTCTGTGCATCGAGGTGCCTGAATTCGTGGCGCGCGTGCGCGAGCAGTTCAAGAGCGAGATCGCCGCGAAAGAGAAGACCGTCATTCCCGGCGATGACATCGACATCGACTTCACGTCGAGCACCATCTCCTGGCGCGGCGAGAAGTTCACCTTCCCGGCCCTGGGCAGCGTGCCGCAATCGCTGGTGATTGCGGGGGGAGTGGAGAATCTGGTGGCGAAGAAGTTGGCGGCGACGTAGGAATGAAATTTCAATGAAGACCCTCAACCACTGTCATCCTGAGCGGAACAGCATCTGCGAAGCGCAGCGAGCAGATGCTGTGGAGTCGAAGGATCCCTACCCAGTCCGCGCCTTCAGTTCAGCATCTGGGAGTTCTCTGCACACCGGCCGTGCGGTGGAAACGCCTTGTTGCGCTTCTGCCACTAACGGCGCAAGAGGGGTCCTTCGACTCCGCGGGAACTCCTCTTCGCTCCGTTCCCGCTGCGCTCAGGATGACAAGTTCTGGGGTTCTCTGTGATCTCTGTGATCTCTGTGTCCTCTGTGGATGAGGCTTTGTCGCATTTAATAAGGAGCATTCATGCCTAAACACACCATCATCACCATGCCGGGCGACGGCATCGGAAACCAGGTTTTACCGGAATCATTGCGCGTCCTGAAAGCCGTCGGCTTCGACGCCGAGTACATCCACGCCGACATCGGTTGGGACTGCTGGTGTAACAACGGCAACGCCTTGCCCGACCGCACCATCGAGCTGCTCACGAAGCACAAGCTCGGCCTCTTCGGCGCCATCACCTCCAAGCCCAACAAAGCTGCGCAAGCCGAACTGAAACCAGAACTGCAGGGCAAGGGCTACGTCTACTACTCGCCGATCGTGACCATGCGGCAGAGGTTCAATCTCGATATCTGCATGCGCCCATGCATCGGTTTCACGGGCAACCCGCTGAACTACATCCGCAAGAAGGCGGGCGGCGGGTTCGACGAACCGCAAATCGACTCGACCATTTTCCGCCAGGGCACCGAGGGCATGTACGCCGGCATCGAGTGGACCAACCCGCCCGAGAACGTTCGCGCCGCGCTCGCCTCGCACCCGAAGTTCAAGGCGTTTGCCAACGTGCCCGGTCCCGACCTCGCAGTGAGTTGCCGCGTGATCACCCGCAGCGCCGCGAAGCGCATTTGCACCGCGGCGTTCGAATACGCGAAGAAGCGCGGATTCAAAGGCGTGACGATCTGCGAGAAGCCCAACGTGGTCCGCGAAACCTCGGGCATGATGGAAGAAGTCTGCAAGGAAGTGGCGAAGAATTATCCTGGCATTGCGCTCTGGTCGACGAACATCGACGCGCAGCTCATGTGGCTGAACAAGAATCCCGAAGACTACAACGTGATCGTCGCCTCGAACCTGTTCGGCGACATTCTTTCCGATGCCTTCGCCGGTCTGGTCGGCGGCCTCGGCTTCGCGGCTTCGGGAAATATCGGGGACGATGTCGCCGTGTTCGAGCCCACGCACGGATCGGCGCCGAAATATGCTGAACTCGACCCGCCCATCGTCAATCCGATTGCCATGATCCTGTCGGCCGCCATGATGCTCGATCACGTCGGCGAACTGGACAAGGCAAACCGTGTTCGAAAAGCTATCGCTGACGTAGTGCGCGAAGGCAAAGTGCGGACGTACGATATGATGCGTCTGACGGGCGGAGCGAAAGCGATCAGCCAGGGAGCCGCGTCGACCGTCCAGATGACAGATGCAATTCTGGAAAAGCTGAAATGAACCACAGAGTGCACAGCGGATCACAACGGATTTACTCCGTGAACCTTCGTGTCCTTGGTGGTTGAAAAGGTCCTATGACCGCAATCGAAACTCCGCCGCGATCCACCGAAGCCGGCCACTGGGGCAAAGAAGTCCGCTCTGATGTCCACGTAGCATTCGAGGTCCGTGACGGCGGCGGGGTCGAAATCTCGCTCGAATCGCGAGTAGCACCGTATTACGGGAGCGCCATCCTGGAGCAGGCACGCACCGCTTTCGACGAACTCGGTGTCAAACACGCTCGCGTGGCCATCCACGACGAAGGCGCGCTGCCCTTCGTCATCGCCGCCCGCATCGAGGCTGCGGTGCGCCGCGCTGGGCTGGCGCTCGGTAAGCGCTCTCTGCCGCCGCAACATCCGCTGCCACCCCCATCACCCAAAGATCGCTTGCGGCGATCGCGCTTGTACTTGCCCGGTTCCGAGCCCAAGTACTACATCAACGCCGCCCTGCATGCGCCGGATGCGGTCATCCTCGACCTGGAAGACTCCGTCCATCGCACCGAAAAGGATGCCGCCCGCATCCTCGTTCGCAACACCCTCCGCGCGGTCGATTTCGGCACTTGCGAACGCATGGTACGCATCAATCAAATTCCGCTCGGACTGGAAGATCTCGCCGATGTCGTCAGCGAAAGTCCCGACATGATCCTGATGCCCAAGGTCGAGCAGCCTGAGCACGTCATGGAAGTGGACCGTATGATCGGCGAACTTAAGGTGAGGCACGGAATCGTACGTCCTGTCTGGATCATGCCCATTCTGGAATCGGCATTGGGGATTGAGAATGCGTTTGCGATTGCCGCGGCCAGCGAGAACGTGGCCGCGCTCACGATCGGCCTCGAAGATTACACCGCCGATCTCGGCGTGGTGAAGACCGCGGACGGCCGCGAATCGCAATATGCCCGCGCTCGCGTGGTGAATGCCGCTCGCGCTGCCGGCGTTCAGGCGATCGACTCCGCGTACGGCGACGTCAGCAATCTCGACGGCCTCCGCCGTTGGGGCGAGGCTTCGCGCGCCATGGGTTTCGAAGGCATGGGATGTGTTCATCCCGGTCAGATTCGGGTCGTGCATGAGGCGTTTACCCCGACTGCTGCTGAAATTGAAAAGGCCCAGAAGATCGTGGCCGCTTTCGAGGAAGCGCAAAAGAAAGGACTGGCTGTGGTCAGTCTGGGTTCCAAGATGATCGATCCGCCGGTCGTACAACGGGCGCTGAAGCTGGTGGAACGCGCCAAAGCCATGGGAGCCATTTCGTGAGCGAACGCGCCGAACTCGCGCACAATGCCGCCGGGCGCTCCGTTCCCACCATGGTCAACGGCCGCCCCCAGATTCCCTTTCTCGGCGTTGGCAAATATCAGCCGCGCGGGCGCAAGGCAACCACGCCGATCCGTTCCAACAAGGACTATCCGGATAGCGGCGACAAGCGCCTCCCCGATCTCGAAACAGCGCTCCGCAAATGCGGCCTGCGCGACGGCATGGTGATCTCCTCGCACCACCATTTGCGCGATGGCGACAGAGTGGCTCTCATGGCTCTGGAAGCTGCCGCGAAGATCGGCGTGAAGGACTTGCTGTGGTTTCCCAGCGCGTCTTTTCCTTCGCAAAAAGGCGCCATCGAATTGATGGAAAAAGGTGTCATCCATCACATCGAAGGGTCGATGAACGGCCCTCTCGGCGACTACTGCACGCAGGGCAAGATGCGTGGCATGGGCGTGCTCCGCTCGCACGGCGGCCGCCACCAGGCGATCCAGGACGGCGAGGTTCACATCGACATCGCGGTTATCGCCGCGCCGACCGCCGATTTCTTCGGCAACGCCGACGGCTCCCACGGCAAGTCCGCCTGCGGCTCCCTGGGATTTGCCCTTGCCGATTCGACCTTCGCCGACTACGTGATCGTCGTTACCGACAACCTGGTTCCGTTTCCCTGCGTGCCGTGGCAGATCCAGGGCAACAACGTTGACTATGTCGTGGAAATCGAGTCCATCGGAGACCCGGCCAAAATCGTCTCCGGCACGACCCAAATCACGCGTTCGCCCGACCGACTGCGCATCGCCGAATTCGTCGCTAAGTTTCTGCGCCAAGCGAGCATCATGAAGAACGGCTTTTCGTTTCAAGCCGGCTCCGGCGGCATCGCGCTGGCCTTCGTTCAGTATCTGAAACAGATGATGAAGGAAGACGGCGTGAAAGCGCGCTTCGTCCGCGGCGGTTCCACGAAGTTTCTCGTCGAACTCCTGCAAGAAGGTTTGACGGACTATATCCTCGACGGCCAGACCTTCGACCTCGACGGTGTGCGCTCCATCGCCAGCGATCCACGCCATGTGGCGACATCGCCCTTCACTTCGTACAACTATCACGGCAAGGGCAACTTCGCGTCACTGGTTGACGCCGTCGTGCTCGGTGCCACTGAGGTCGACGTCCACTTCAATGCCAACGTGGTCACGCACTCCGACGGCCGCCTGCTGCACGGCATCGGCGGATGGCAAAACTGCTTGTTCTCCGGTTGCTCAATTCTCGCCGTCCCCTCTTTCCGTGATCGCATCCCCGTCATCGTCGATGAAGTCACCACCATGACCGGCCCCGGCGAGATGATCGACGTCGTCGTGACCGAGCGTGGCATCGCCATCAACCCGCGCCGCCAGGATCTGCTCGACGCGGTCAAAGGTTCAAAACTTCCCCTTCGGCCGATCCAGGACATCAAGGCCGAAGTCGAGAAAATCTGTGGTGGAAAGCCGGCCAAACCCAGGCTTGGCGATCGCCCGTGCGCCGTCGTGAAGTGGGTGGACGGCACGGTTCTGGATACCGTATGGCAGGTTGGCTGAATCCGCCTTTCGACTTTCCACTGGAGTCCGGGGGCAATCCCGGTGTATATTCCGAAATGTTACTTTTGCTTTCGTTTGATATCGTTTAAACGGAATTCTGCCGTTGCTTCCGGGAAGTGAGGCCTTTCGTGATCCTCAAGAAGCTCAGACTCGTCCTCATCGCTTCGATTGTTTTGCTGCTGGCGTGCTCACGGCTGCAGCATCCTTTCAGCAAGGAAGAGAAGCCCAAGCCGGGAGCGACGACTCCCTCCACGATCAAGGTTGACGTGAGCACGGGCGGCCCGGTCGTGTTCACCACCCGTACGACGGAGTTCCAGGTGCGGCCTGACGGATACATCGAGGCCTTCCTCCTGAAAGATGGGCGGAAGCTTTCTCTCGATGAACCACGCGTTGGCTCCACCGCAGACAGTGATTATGCCCTGGCCGGGGGAAAAGAGATCCACTTCACGCTCGACTTCGAACAGGCGCAGGTGCTCGAAGCCGTGGGCAAGATGGGTGTCGGCAAACGAGTCGAGATTCCCGCCCGGCCATTGGGGCCTTCGGGAACCAATCTGCAGCGCATTCTTGCGCTCGAGATCTACGATCAGTTCCCCAACATCCTCCTCAGCACGGTGGAGTACAAGAACACCGGCAGCGCCGACCTTGCCCTCGAGAAAAGTGTGGATCAGCGTCACCGCCTGAATGCAACGCTCGCCGATGCCAAGGCGCAGCCCTGGGAGATGTGGTCGTTTCACGGCTCCAGCTATGACTGGGGTAAGGACGATGTCGTACGGCTGACCAAGGGATTCTCTCAGCCCAACATCATGGGACCGATGGTGAAGGGCGGTTATGGCGGCGGCGTCCCGGTCGTAGCATTCTGGACGCGCGAGGTCGGCGAGGCCATCGGCCACGTGGAAACTCTGCCGATTCCCGCCTCCGTCCCCGTCCGCGTCGACGCCGACAGCCGCGTTGATGCCGAGGTCGAATTCCCCGCCAATGTCACGCTGAAGCCTGGCGAAACCTACTCCAGCCCGCGGACCTTCGTGTCCGTTTATGCCGGGGATTTCTACGAGCCCCTGCGCCTCTGGTCGAGTGTTCTGCAGAAAGAAGGTTGGGAGCTCCCTAAACCCTCAGCCGAGGCTTACAACGTGAGCTGGTGCGGCTGGGGATACGAATTCAACGTCACGCCCGCCCAGATGCTGGGTACAGTTCCTAAGCTGAAGGAAATGGGCATCAAGTGGGCCACGCTCGACGATCGCTGGTTCGACACCTACGGGGAGTGGAACCCGCGCAACGAAACATTCCCGGGCGACTCGATCAGGAAGATGACCGACGACTTCCACAAGCAAGGCATGCTCGTCCAACTCTGGTGGCTGCCTCTCGGAGTGGAAGACGGCGAGGGCCGCTGGGAGTCACACAAGTACGTCGTGTCGAAAATTGTTCAGGAACATCCCGACTGGCTCATTCTCGACAAAGATGGCAAACACGCCCGCATCACTCGCAACCTGGCCGCAATGTGTCCGGCCGTTCCGGAAGTGCGCGCCTATCACAAGCAGCTGACCGAGAAATTCATTCGTGACTGGGGATTCGACGGCAGCAAGCTCGACAACATCTATAGCATGCCCGCCTGTTACAACCCGGCGCACCATCACAAGTCGCCGCAGGATTCCACCAATGCCATGGCGGATGTCTACAAAGACATTTTCCAGACTTCGCGTGCCCTGAAGCCGCAGAGCGTGACCCAGATCTGCCCCTGCGGCACGCCGCCGTCGCTGGCCTGGTTGCCGTTCATGGATCAGGCGGTTACCGCCGATCCCGTCGGCGCGGTCCAGGTTCGCCGCCGCATCAAAATGTACAAAGCTCTCCTCGGTCCCGAATCCGCCGTCTACGGCGATCACGTCGAACTCTCCGTGATGGACCGCTCGGGCAAGAACTGGGTCGAGCACGGCGACGACTTCGCCTCGACCATCGGCACAGGCGGAGTAGTGGGAACGAAGTTCGTCTGGCCCGATCCCGGACCAAAGTTCAAAGCGGTCAACCTCACTCCGGCGAAGGAAGAGCACTGGAAGAAGTGGATCGGGATCTACAACCAGAAGATGCTGTCCAAGGGTGAATTCCGCGACCTGTACGTGTATGGCTACGATACGCCCGAAGCCTACGCTATCGCCAAAGACGGCAATATGTACTATGCGTTTTTCGCGCCATCGTCATCGGCGTGGAAGGGCGAACTTGAACTTCGCGGCCTGAAGCCCGGCAACTATCGTGTCAGCGACTACTCGCAAGCGAAAGACCTGGGCTCGGCTGCAGCCGGAGCGAACGGCACCGCCAAAATTCCCGTTGAGTTCAACGGTCATCTGCTGCTCGAAGTGAGCCCGCAACCGTAAGGCGTGCTTGGCAGCGCCGGCAACTTGCCGGCGGTCGCGACGACGCCTCGCCGTCGCTCCGGGCAAACGAGCTTTCAGGTATCCTGATCTGCCCGATTCCTTCGGCGGAGGCCTTCGTGCGCGGTCTCGAAGCCAAGCGAGTTCTCATCACCGGCGGCGCCAGCGGAATCGGCGCGGCCACCGCCGCACGCTTTCTCGACGAGGGCTCGGTTGTGTGCGTGCTCGACCGCGACGCCGACGCCCGCAAGAAAATTCTGCATGAACTCCCGGATCTCGCCGGCGCGCTCGACGCCGACGTGTCCGACCTGAAACAGGTTCAGGCTGCTTTCACCCAGGCCATCGAACTGATGGGCGGCGTGGATGTCCTGATCAACAATGCCGGCATCAGTATTCGTCACAGCTTCCTCGACATCACGGCCGAAGAGTGGGGCAAGGTCATCGCTGTGAATCTGACCGGCGTCTTCTACTTGGCGCAGACTGCCGCGCGCCACATGATGGAGCGCGGCAGCGGCGTAATTCTCCAAACCGCTTCCACCAACGGTGTGATGGGTTATCCCTACTACGCCGACTACAATGCCACCAAGGCTGGCGTGATCGAACTGACGAAATCGATGGCGCTGGAACTCGCTCCCAAGGTACGGGTGTGCGCAGTCGCGCCAGGCTATGTTCTTACGCCGATGCAGCGCGCCGAGTACACCGACGTGATGCTCGAGGAAGTGAATCAGAAGATTCCTCTCCGCCGCCACGCTCAGCCGGAAGAAATCGCGGCGGTGTTCGCTTTTCTGGCATCGGACGACGCGGCCTACATGACAGGCCACGTCTACACCTGCGACGGCGGAGAGACCGCCGGTGGCCTGGCAAGTCGATAGGCCATGCAGCTCGCCGATAGAGTTGCGATCATCACCGGAGGCGCATCCGGCATCGGCCGCGCGACCGCCTTGTTGTTTGCGCGCGAGGGGGCTGCCGTCATCATTGCCGATTGCAACCAGCCATCGGGCCAGGCCGCAGCCGCAGAGATCGAGCAATCCGGCGGCCGAGCCGTCTTCGAACCCGCTGACGTGACCCTCGCAGCGGATTGCCGTCGCATCGTCGATCGAGCGATCAAAGAGTTCGGCAGGATCGACATCTTGTTCAACAACGCCGGCATCATCCGCCGCTCCACGATCCTCGACCTCAGCGAAGAAGACTGGGACCGCGTGATGGCTGTCAACGTCAAATCCATCTACCTGCTTTCCCGTGAAGTAATCCCGCACCTGCAGAAGCAGGGCGGCACGATCATCAACACCGCTTCTGGATGGGGCCTCACTGGCGGTGCGAAAGCAGCCGCCTATTGCGCATCGAAGGGGGCGGTTGTGCTGCTTACGAAAGCCATGGCCGTCGACCACGGCCCGCAGAACATCCGCGTAAACTGCATTTGCCCGGGGGACACTGACACCGCCATGCTGCGTGGCGAGGCAAAGCAACTCGGCGAGCCCGACGCCCGCTTTCTGGCCGATGCCGCCAACCGTCCGCTCGGCCGCATCGGGAGACCCGAAGAGATTGCCCGCGCCGCGCTCTATCTGGCCAGCGACGCGGCGTCGTTCGTGACCGGCACGGCCTTGGTCGTGGACGGCGGCGGCCTGGCCGGTTCGATTTGATCCCTTCGTGTACCTTAGTGTCCTTGGTGGTTGCGCTTTCCTTGAAGCCACCGGCGACCACAATGGATCACGAAGGAGCCCATGGTTTCCCTATGCGTCTTGCTAACAAAGTAGCCCTGATCACCGGTGGAACCTCCGGTATCGGCGAGGCCTGCGCTCTTCTCTTCGCGCGCGAAGGGGCGAGAGTCGCTATTACCGGCCGCAACGAGTCCCGCGGCCATGCCGTGACTGTGAAAATCCTCGAATCGGGCGGTCGCGCGATCTTCATTCGCACCGATGTTCGCCACGCCGCCGAGTGTCAACGCGCCGTCGATGAAACTCTTCGATCGTTTGGCCGCCTCGATATCCTCTTCAACAACGCGGGTGTCTTCTATCCGCAGACCACCCTGGAATGTACGGAAGAAGAATGGGATCTGCAGATCGACATCAACCTGAAAGGCACGTTCCTGATGTCGAAAGCCGCGCTTCCGCCGATGATTGCTGAAGGTGGCGGCGTGATTATCAACAACAGTTCGGGCTGGGGCTTGGTCGGCGGCGATAAAGCCGTCGCCTATTGTGCTTCGAAAGGCGGCGTGGTCTTGTTGACCAAAGCCATGGCCATCGATCACGGACACCAGGGTATCCGCGTGAACTGCATCTGTCCCGGCGACGTCGACACACCCATGCTTCCCGAGGATGCCAAGATGCGAGGTCTCGACTGGAAGACGTATCTTGCCGGATGCGAGAACCGTCCCATGGGCCGGATCGGAACGCCGGACGAGATCGCGAAGGCTGTGCTCTTTCTCGCGTCCGATGATTCGTCATTCATGACGGGAGCGGCCATGGTGGTAGATGGCGGAGGGACAGCGGACTAGGTCTGGAGAACTCCTCCGTGCTTCCCTGTGCTCCCCATGGTTAAAGGGTTTCTTAGCAGAGAGCAGAAAGTTCAAAGCGGAGATGCGAGATTACAGTGAAAGCGAAAACCAGCACCCGTCCGCGATCCCGTGAATGGTACGAGCGAGCCCAGCAGTGTCTGATCGAAGGGGTGAACTCACCGTCGCGAGGCGCCGCCGTCTATGCGCCCGGACCGATCGTCCTTGAGCGCGGCCGTGGATCTCACGTCTGGGACCTGGACGGCAACGAATATGTTGATTTCATGATGTCGTTTGGCGCGCTGATCCAGGGGCATGCCCATCCGAAGATTGTCGAGGTTGTCGGCCAGACGATTGCCGAAGGATCTCACTTCGCCGCCGCTACTTCTGCCGAAGCCGAGGCCGCCGAGCGATTTTGCCGTATGGTTCCCACAGCCGAGGCCGTGCGCTTCACCAACAGCGGCAGCGAAGCCACAATGCTGGCAATCCGCCTGGCCCGCGCGCACACCGGTCGAACGAGGTTCTTGAAGTTTGAAGGCCACTATCACGGCTGGTATGACCCCTACTGCCTGAACGGACACAGCCATCCAGCCGATCAGCTCGGGCCGAAAGAAAATCCCACTCGATTTCCCGATTCTTCAGGAATTCCCGCCGCAACGCTCGACGAGGTGGTCCTCGCGCCATGGAACGATCTCGATGCCCTCGAAACGGTCCTCCACCGCCACGGCCGCGAACTGGCCGCCATCATCACCGAGCCCATCATGGCCAACATGGGCTGTATCCTGCCGCGCCAAGGATATCTGCAGGGCGTTTGCGATTTGGCGCATCAATACGGAGCGTTGTTCATCCTCGATGAAGTTGTGACCGGATTCCGCTACGCGCCCGGCGGATGCCAGCAGTACTACGGCCTGAAACCTGATCTATGCACGTTTGGCAAGGCCCTGGGCGCGGGATTCCCGATCGGCGCGGTGGCGGGTCCACGCGCGATCCTCGATCGTATGCGTTGGGGTCCGAACATGGTGCTGCACTATGGGACATTCAACGGCCATCGCCTGACGATGCGCGTCATCGCCGCCAATCTCGACCTTCTCGCCGCTAACGCCGGCGCCGTTTATAACCAGATCTATGCTGTCGGTGACGCCGCCATCACCGGCTTGCGAGACCTCTTCCGCCGCCGCAAGATCGGCGCGATCGTCCAGGGATTTGGCCCGATGTTCCAGATCTACTTTACTGACCGCGAAGCCATTGACGATTACCGCGACTATTGCCAATACGCCGACACGGCACGATACTCGCGCTTCGTTCTTGGCCTGCTGGATCGCGGCATCTACATGACGCCCTCGAACGGTTTGCACTGGATCATTTCTACCGCCCATACCGAGCAGGATGTCGAAGCGATGCTGAAGGCGGCCGACGAAGTCTGCGCGGAGTTGGCATGAGCACCGTTGTCTTCCTCGGCGGCGGACGCATCACGTCGGCGATGCTGGCCGGGCTCAGGTTGAACCGCAGCAAGGACCGGCTCATCGTCCACGATCGAAATGCCCGTAAAATGCGCCAACTCCAGCGCCGTTATCGCGCAATCCCTGAGGCGAATCTGCATCGGGCCGTCGAGCGGGCTGACCTGCTGATCTTGGCGGTGCGGCCTGAATCGGTGAAGGAACTGCTCAACACAATCGGCGACATCGATCGGCCATTGCTGGCGATCAGCGTAGCTGCGGGAGTGCCGCTTCAACTCCTGCAGAAGTATCTTGGCCCGCCGGTTCGCTGGGCCCGAGCCATGCCAAGCCCCGTCTGTCGCAGCGGACGCGGCCTCACTGGCCTGACCTTCCCGCGAACCCTTCCAGCAATCGACCGCAAGCGAGCGCGCGACTTCTTTTCCTGCTTCGGCCAGGTTGTGGAAATCCCGGAGACCAAATTCGATGCCTTTACCGTTACCTACTCTTCGAGCCACGGTTACCACGCCCTGGCCACCCTGGCGAAGGCGGCGCGAAAGCTGGGCCTTGACCGCCCGACTGCACTGCTGGCGGCCGCACACGCCCTGGCTGATGGAATCACCGCCTGGCGCGAAGGTGAGCACTCTTTGCAGTCATTGCTGAACGAAGCGGCGACTCCGGGCGGCATTGCGTCGACCACCATCGCCGCCATGGACGCAGCTGGCTACCCCCGCGCCGTCCGTAAAGGACTTCAGGCTGGGCTGAACCGGGCACGCGCCAATGCACGCAAGTGATTTCCTGGAACCCGATCACGATTCGGCTCTGTATTCGTCTAACATCTCGACATCGTGGGTGTGGTTTGTCTCGGATTTCAATCAATCTGCCTTCCGGAGTTTCCATGCGTGTTGTGACGTACCTGCTGACCGTTGCTATGCTGTTTCCTGTGATGCTTTCCGCGAACCAGCCTTCCGATCTCGAAGCTCGCCGCAAGGCGCTCAATGACCTGCTCCACGAGCAGTGGGAATACATGCTGCACCGCAGCCCGATCTTTGCTTCCATTCTCGGCGACAAGCGTTACAACGACCAGCTCGACGACTTTTCTCAAAAAGCGATCGACGAAGACCTGGAGCAATCCCGCCGCTTTCTCGCCCGTTTCGAAGCCATCGACACAACCGGCTTTCCCGAACAGGAAGCGCTCAACAAGCAGCTGATGGTCCGCGATCTGAAGATGAGCCTTGAAGGCGCCCGCTTCAAGCCATGGGAAATGCCCGTCAATCAATTCAACGGCATCCATATCGAAGCCCCCCAGCTGGTCAGCATCCTGGCATTCACCAACACCAAGGACTATGAGGACTACATCTCACGCCTGAAAAAACTCCCCGTGCTGTTTGATCAGAACATCGATCACATGCGCCAGGGCATGGCCGACGGTTTGATGCCGCCGCGCATCCTGCTGGAACAGGTCGTCGAGCAGTCGGACAAGATCGCCTCGACGCCGGTGGAACAATCACCCTTCGCCCGCCCGTTCGACAAGTTTCCAGATTCCGTTGCGGAAGCCGATCGCAAACGCCTGCGCCAGGAAGGCTTCGCCGCCATTCGCGATTCCATCATTCCCACGTACGTCAAGTTCACGAAATTTGTGCGCGAAGACTACGCGCCGAAAGGCCGCACCGAGCCCGGAGTCTGGGCCCTCCCCGACGGTACTGAACGCTACGCCTTCCGCGTGAAGGAAGTGACGACCACCAGCCTGACGCCCGAACAAATCCACCAGATCGGCCTCGAACAGGTCAAAGAGATTGAAGGCCGCATGCTGGAAGTGGCAAAAAAGCTCGGCTACTCCGACCTGAAAACCTTCCGTGCCGCGATCAAAGACGATCCCAAGCTTCACCCGCACTCGCGCGAGGAAATCCTCGATCTCTACCGCAAATACATCGACCAGATGAACGCCCGCCTGCCCCAGCTGTTCGGCCGCCTTCCCAAAGCGAAGCTCGAAGTTATGCCCATCGAGGAATTCCGCGAGAAAGAAGCGGCAACCCACTACGTACAGGGGGCAGCTGACGGTTCGCGCCCTGCCCATGTCATGGTCAACACTGGAGACTTCGCGAAACGCAGTCTCACCGACGTCGAAACCACCGCCTACCACGAAGGCGTTCCCGGCCATCACATGCAGATTGCCATTGCCCAGGAACTCCCCGAACTGCCGCCCTTCCGCCAGAACGAATACTTCACCGCCTATACCGAAGGCTGGGCTTTATATTCCGAGCGCCTCGGCAAGGAAGTTGGCTTTTACCAGGATCCCTACAGCTACTACGGCCATCTTGAAGCCGACATGCTGCGCGCGATCCGGCTCGTCGTAGACACCGGTTTCCACTACAAGCACTGGACCCGTCAGCAAGTCGTCGATTTCTTCCACGACCACTCCGCCATTGACGAACCCACCGTGCAGAGCGAGACCGACCGCTACATGGCCTGGCCCGCGCAGGCTCTCGGCTATAAGATCGGACAACTTGAAATCCTGAAGCTGCGGCAATACGCCAAAGACCAGCTCGGCGCTAAGTTCGACCTACGCGGCTTCCACGACGAGTTACTCGATGCCGGAGCGCTCCCCATGGACATACTTACAACCCGCGTTCACGAATGGGTCGCGCAGCAAAAATCGCAGGCCTCGCTTTCTGATGGAAATCATCCTCGATAACCCGCGACAGGAGTATCATGTCCGGCGATGCCAAACCCCGAGCAGGAACGCGAACGCATCGCCGGCGTCTACTCGGGTATGAGTGACGGTGAATTAGAGAAGGTTGCGGCCACCGGCTATGACCTGAGTGAAGTTGCCCGCCAGGCTCTGGAAGCTGAAATATCAAGCCGGAACTTGGATCTCAAGATCGCCGCGGATCCCGGGTTTGATGTTTACGAACTGAACGAAACCATTACCTTGCGTCAATACCGCGACCTCCCCGAAGCTTTGCTCGCCAAAGCCACGCTGGACTCAGCTGGGATCAAGGCATTGCTAGTCGACGACAACATGGTCCGCATTGATTGGTTCTGGTCAAACCTCCTTGGCGGCATCAAGCTCAAAGTCCGTCCTGAGGACGAACAGGAAGCAAACGAAATCCTCAACCAGCCGATACCCGAAAAGTTAGACATCGAAGGCGTTGGCGAATACGAACAGCCGCGGTGTCCCCGGTGTCAGTCCCTGGATGTGAACTATCGCGAACTTAACAAGGCGGTATCATTCGGCTCTGCGTATTTGGGCATCCCGATCCCCGTCCACACGAAGGCTTGGTCCTGTCATGCCTGCGGAAACCGGTGGGATGAGGACCGAGGAAACGCGGCGCATGCAGGCGATATCCCCTTGTGAACTGGAGTAGCTATAATCAGCACCAATGCGTCAGTTCTTCCGCATGCTTCTGCTGGCTTTGGTTCTCTTGACCGTGGCTCTCATTTCGGCCCTGACCGCCATGCAGTTCGCCATCCACGGCCGCGAGGTGGCGGTCCCGAAACTCGTTGGGATGACGCCATCGCAGGCCGAGCGTACTTTGACTGACTCCGGTTTGCAGGTCGTTGTCGAGCGCCAGTTCTACAGCCCCGACGTTCCCGAAGGCCGAATCATGACCCAGGTGCCCGTACCGGGAATGAAAGTGCGTCGTGGGTGGGCGATCCGTGTCGCGGAAAGCCTGGGCCCGCAGCGCATAGCGATTCCCGACGTCACCAATGAAAGTGAACGTGTGGCCGAGCTCACGGTCAGGCGGCGAGGGCTCGACGTCGGTTCCGTCGCGCAATTGAATCTCCCCGACAGTCCTGCGGGCCAGGTCGTATCGCAAAGTCCGCCCGCGAAGTCCAACCGCGTGTCGTTACCGAAGATCAACCTGCTCGTGAGTAGTGGCCCCGAGCTCCAGACCTATGTCATGCCAAACTTCACCGGCCAACCATTGGGAAGCGTGACTCTTGCGATGCAGGATGCGGGCCTGAGAGTAGGCAAGGTCACCGTCGCAACTCCGCCACCACCAGTCGAAGGCCAACCTTCTCCGGCTCCGGAACCCGCAGTACAACCGGGAGCTGCCAGCATGATTGTGTCGCAGAGCGTCGCGCCGGGCAGAAAGATAGCCTCCGGCAGCACCGTAGATTTTGAGGTCCGGTAGGGATTCAGTCTAGCTTCTCCGCTCGACGACCGCTGCAAAAAAGCCATCACAGGGATGCACACCGGGTAGAGTCTGCAAATACGGACCGGCCACCAGCGAGCCAGGGTTCGGCCATGCGAGTTCGCCTTCTCGGACCAGTCGCTCAAGTTCGCCGCGCACATCCACGATCGCAACTCCCGCCAATTCCCGCACCATCTGCTCTACCACAGTTTCATTCTCCTCGCGCTCCAGGGAGCAGGTGGAATACACCAGCCGCCCCCCGGGGCCAAGTTGCATCAGAGCAGCCTTCAAGATCGCAATCTGCCGTGCCTGAAGGTCGGTGAGATCCGCTGCAGTAAGACGCCACTTGATCTCCGGGTTGCGCGCGAGCGTGCCCGTCCCTGAGCAAGGCACATCCGCGAGAATGCGATCGAAAGTGCCGTCAAAGGGCAGATGCCTCGCATCGGCGGCAACAATTCGCACATTCGGACGGCGTATGCGTCGCTGCAACAAACGAGCGCGATGAGCATGAAGTTCCGACGCAATCACCAGCGCGCGTGGATTTCGTCGCGCGATAAAGGACGTTTTGCTTCCCGGAGCGGCGCAGCAATCAAGGATCGCGCTTCCATGGCCAAGCACCGCCGCCACCAGTTGCGATGCTTCGTCTTGAATCGAGACTCGGCCTTCGCGATAGGCCCCAGTTTTGGTGACGTCGCCCGATCGCACGCGGTGAGCCGTCGCAAGCAACAATCCCGGCTCAAGCTGAACGCCGGCCTGCGAAAGTTCCACGGCAGTAGCTTCGTCATCGAGTTGAATTGCTGTTTCGGGCACGGTCTGGTCGCGACGACAGATCTGCCGCGCCCTCTCGATTCCGTATCGGTCAACCCACCGGCTCACCAGCCACTCAGGATGTGCCGACAACTCGGCTAGCGCCCTGGAATCGCCGGCAGCGGCAATTTTTTCGAGATCAGAGCTGGTGTTCCCGATCTTGCGCAGCACCGCGTTCACAAACGGAGCAGCCGAACGCTTGCGCGCTGTCTTGGCGAGTTCCACGCTTTCATAGATCGCCGCACGCGCGGGAATCTTCGACAGAAATTGCAGTTGGTAGATGCCCAGCCGCAACGCGGTCAGCACTTCTCGATCGAGCCGTTCCAGTTGCTTCGAGGATGCCTGCGCCAGACTCCGGTCCAGCACCGGACGCCAGCGCAATACTCCCATGACGAGTTCGGTGGCGAGCGAGTGATCGGGAGGAGAAAGACGCGAGACGCGAGCCGAATGGAGAAGCTCCGTAGCGTACGAATCTTCAAGCTCGACTCGAAGCAGAATCTCAAATGCGGCAGCGCGCGCGGGAGAAGCGGCCATTCCGGCTATTGTCCCAGCTTCTCGCCGGTTTTTGGATGGTACCCGTTGATGAAATCTGCAGCGGCCATCCTACGCTTGCCTTCCGGTTGAAGCTCGATCAGTTGCAGCGCGGTCCCATCACCGCAACTTGCGATAAGGCGATTTCCTTCGACGGAGATTTGTCCGGCACTCATTCCAGATGTGTTCCGTTCCGGCGCCGCTCGATGTATCTGGAGATGTTTCCCGCGAAACGAAGTGTACGCGCCCGGCCAGGGCTGAAATCCGCGCAGCCGGTTATAGATTTCGCCGGCCGACCGATTGAAATCGATGTGCCCATCTTCTTTCTTCAGGATCGGTGCCGTCGTGGCCTGAGTGTGATCCTGCGGCTTGTCCTGAGTCTGTCCCGCCTCCAGCCCGCGCAGCGTTTCGTCCACTAACTCCGCCCCGCTCGCCGCCAGCTTCGGACCCAGCGTTTCCGCCGTGTCATCCAAAGAAATCGGGACTTCGCGCTGCAGTAGGATGTTTCCCGTGTCCAGCCCGGCGTCGATTCGCATCGTCGTCACACCGGTGACGGATTCCCCATTCGCGATCGCCCACTGAATCGGTGCTGCCCCGCGATACTTCGGCAAGAGCGATGCGTGCAGGTTGAGATTCCCGTATCGCGGAAGGTCAATCATCCACTGTGGAATGATACGGCCGTAACCGACGACAATGATCGCATCAGGCTTCAATGCCGTGAGTTGGTCGCGAAATTCCTGATTGTTCTTGATCTGTGCCGGCTGGATCACTGGAATGTTCAGCCGCAACGCCGACTCTTTAACGGGAGACAGGGCCACTTCCATCCCGCGTCCACGAGGACGATCCGGCTGCGTGACCACGAGCGCCACCGCATGCCCCGCGTCCACCAATCTCTCCAGCGTCGGTACAGCAAATCGCGGCGTACCACAAAAAACTAGGTTCATAGGTCTCAGGTGCAGGTCTTAGGTGACAGGTGTTCCTGAGACCTGACACCTGCGACCTGCGACCTGTTTTTTACCATTCTCCCGCTTTCGCTAGTTTCTTGATCTTCCGCTTGATCAGATCGCGCTTTAGTGCGCTGATATGCGAAATGTAGAGCTTGCCGTGCAGGTGATCGGTTTCGTGTTGAAACGCCCGTGCCAGCAAGTCCTCGCCCGTGTGCTCAAAGAATTTCCCGGTCACATCCTGCGCGCGGACCGTCACTGCTTTGGCGCGCGTGACTTCTTCGCGAAACTCGGGGATGCTCAAACACCCTTCCGTTCCGTGCTGGCGGCCTTCCTTGTGAATGATCTCCGGGTTGATGAGCACCAGCTTGGCGTTCGGATCTTCTTTGAAGGTCACGTCGACCACGGCGATGCGCTTCGAAATTCCGATCTGAGGGGCGGCCAGCCCCACGCCGTGAGCCGCATACATCGACTCGAACATGTCATCCACCAGCTTCTTCAGTTCGTCGTCAAATTGAGTAATGGGCGCCGCAGCTCTTTCCAGCACTGGGTCGCCAAATTTCACAATGGGATAAATCATCTTCGCGATCAGTAGCCCTTCAGTTGTTCGAGATATCCGTCAAAATTGCGTTTCGTCTCGCGCATCGAGTCGCCACCAAACTTGTCGAGGGCACAGCGCGCCAGAGTGAGCGCAACCATCGCCTCCGCGGCGACGCCCGCGGCCGGCACCACGCAGACATCGGAACGCTCATACGCAGCTTTCACCGGCTCGCGCGTGGCAAAGTCCACCGACTGCAGCGGACGACGCAGCGTGGAAATCGGCTTCAGATAGCCTCGTACCCGGATCTCTTCGCCGTTCGAAGTACCGCCCTCAATGCCGCCGGCATTGTTACGCGCACGCGTGAATCCCGCAAATCCTGACTTGCTCTGATATCCGATTTCGTCATGCACTGCCGACCCTGGAGAATGCGCTGCTTGAATGCCGCTGCCAATCTCCACAGCCTTCACTGCCTGCAGCGACATCACCGCGGCAGCCAGTAGCGCGTCGAGTCGCTCATCCCACTGCACATACGTGCCGAGACCTGGCGGAACGTTGTGCGCCACCACTTCAAAGACTCCGCCTACGGAATCCCCGGTACGGAGAACATTATCGACTTCTTCCTTCATGCGTTGTTCGACGTCGGGATCGGCGCAGTTGAGCAACACTTCTTCTTTGCTGCAGGATTCCTGAATCTTCTCCCACAAAACCTCGCTGCTGATTGAGGCCGAACCGACGACGATCACATGACTCAAAACCTCGATGCCCAGTTCGCGCAGGAACAACTTGGCCAGAGCGCCAATGGCGACACGCGCCGCCGACTCCCGCGCCGAAGCCCGCTCCAGAACGTAGCGGGCCTCGCGGAAGTCGTATTTCAATGCTCCGGCAAGATCAGCGTGCCCCGGACGCGGCGAAGCGACGCGCTTGTGTTTCTCCGGATCGCCGGTCTCGACCGGCAGCGATTCCATCCAGTTCTGCCAGTCGCGGTTTTCAAGCATCATCGCGATGGGCGAGCCAATCGTCTTCCCGTGCCTCACCCCGGAAAGTATGTGAGCGCTGTCGCGTTCGATCTTCATGCGGCCGCCGCGGCCGTATCCCTGCTGCCGCCGCCACAACTCACGGTCAACAAATGCCTGGTCGACCGCCAGGCCGGCAGGCAACCCCGACAGAAACGCCACCAGCGCTTCGCCGTGCGATTCTCCGGAAGTGAAGTAGCGCAGCATTGTGAACATCGCATTGTAAATGAAACAAGAAAATTCTCGGATTCAGGTGGATTTTGTGTCGTCAACCGCAGTCGGGAAGGTACAATATGAATTCAATTTCTCGAGCGCAGAGTGATGGCAGAGCTCTGCTTCTGACTCCGGCGCCGCGTTCGTCTCATTCTTGTGCGGGGAGTGCGGATCGTGTTTCCGACGAAACCAGACCCATTCCGCCTTGACGGCGGGAAGCAAATCCGTTGCGTGCTAGCCGACGACCACACGCTCCTGCGACAGGGCGTGCGCCGTCTGCTGGAGGATGCGCCCGACTTCCTGGTCGTCGGCGAAGCGGCGGATGCCAGCGAAGCCCTCAAGCAAGTCCTGCAACATCGTCCGGACCTCGTCCTGCTTGATATATCGATGCCGGGCATGTCGTCGTTCGAGGCGGCGCGTCTTATCGAAGAGCATTGCGCAGGGACGCGTGTCGTGTATTTGACCATGCATGAAGATCAGGAGTACCTGCTGCAGGCATTGCGCTCGGGTGCAAGCGGATATCTGCTGAAAGATACGCCCGCGCCGCATTTGCTCGAAGCTCTGCGGGAAATTCATCGCGGAAGCCGCCGGTTGAGCCCGCGCATGCAGGGCAGGTTGCTCGAAGACGGAAGGCGCTCGGGCCGCACGGCTTCTGACAAAACCATACTCACTCCGCGCGAGCGCGAAGTCATGAAGTTGCTGGCCGAGGGGCACAGCGTGCGTCAGGCCGCCAGTCAGTTGGGTGTCAGCATCAAGACGGTCGAAGCTCACAAGCTGAACCTCATGCGTAAGCTCGACATCCACAACAAAGCGCAATTGGTGACGGCGGCGATCCGGAAGAAGATCGTGAGCCCGCCCATTCCGATGTAACGTCGCCGCTGGAAATCAGCTGCTCACCGCTTGCGCCGCCAGCGAAGCCACGTCGGGAACTTCCAGATCGGGTCTCCCAGTGGCGCGGCGCACCGCCCCGATTCCCGGCCGTGCCGACTTGCGATTCACCCACACCGTGCTGATGCCCATCGAATGCGCTGGGATCACGTCGTGATAGATGCTCTGTCCCGCATGTAGCCACCGGCTCGGATCAATCCCGAGTCTTCCCAGAGCCAATTGAAAGTTATTGATTGAGGGCTTGTAGCTGCGCGCCTGTTGCGCCGTGATCACGGCCGCGAAGTCTACGCCCAGATGCTTCCCTGTTTCGGCGAAGAGATCGTCGTCAATGTTCGAGATCACCGCGAGCTTGTAGCGTGTCTGCAGTTTTTGCAGCGCCGACACCGTATCCGCGAACGGCCTCCACGCCGGAACCGATTCATGAAGAGAGCGGACCTCAGCCGTTGTTGGTTCGAATCCGCATCGTTTGCCGAATCGCCGGACCACCGATTCCAGAACGCTCCGGTAGCTCTGGTAGGAACCGCTCTCGGCCTCCGCTTCAAATTCGCCGTAGAGTTCGAGCAGGGCTGCGTCCGGTAAATTCTGGCGGTGGTCAGCCAGCAAGCGCCGCAGCACGGGGAGAATCCCTGACTCCCAGTCGATGAGCGTGCCGTAACAGTCGAAACTGATGGCGGTGTAGCGCGAGAATTCCATTACAAGAAACCCCACTGCAAAAAAGTAGAGACGCGGCTCGCCGCGTCTCTGGGCAAGCTTAGCGCTTGGCTTACTTCAATTCCAACGGAGCTTCGAGCTTGAAACTGACCGCCGATTCCGCCGGAAGAACGATATCTTTGTTTCCGGTGTAGGCAGACCCGGCGGCTCCTGCACCCCCGCCAGCCAGCGCTCCGATCGCTGCCCCCTTGCCGCCGCCAGCCAGTCCACCAATGATGGCTCCAACGGCCGCGCCGCCACCGGTGATCACTGCCGACCTCTTGCCCTTACCTTTTTCCGCGCGGGTGACAGCCGAGGTCTCGACGGCATGCTGCGATCCGTTCACGGTGATCGAGTTTAGCTTGATCTGCAACACTGCTCCGCCTTTGAACTTGCCGAGTGGTTTGGCATCGGTGACGGTTCCCTGGGCTTCAGCACCGCTGGGAATGACAGTGTTGCCGCCGACTTCTACCGGGGTGGCCAGCGTGGCGGTGAATGATTCGCCCGGGTTGCTGATCTTCGATCCTACCGCTTGCCCCAGGCGAACAGTGATCGTGGTTCCCGCGGGCACCACAACGGTTTCTGCCGTCGGCTTGGCGGCTGAGCCTTTCGCCGCGCTACCTTCCGCAGTTGGCGATGCAGCATTCTGATCGGTGGCTGCAGAGTCGCTCGCTGGCTTGCTGGAGCAAGCCGCAAGCGCAAGCAGAAGTGAGACTACGCAGATGGACAGCAAAGCGCGCGAACGCATAGCTTTCCTCCTTGAGATGAGTCGCCCAAACTGTATCGAAAGTTTCTGCGCTTCGCAATCCACGAAGGAATCGACTGGGCAGTTAGAGTTTTCCGGGTGGAGCCACGGAGGCTTCTGCAGCCTGCTCATCCTTGTGATCGCCGAAAAGATCCGTCGGCTCCGCCGCAGGCTCCGACGGGCTAACTTCGGGCGAAGCAACCGCGGACGGTTCCGCGGTGCGTTCCCCTTGCAGGAACTTCTCCGAATTGAGCAAGGGGCGGCCGAGAGACGCGTTGTAGCTGGTCCAGGGGCCATCCTGCTCCACCTCACGCTGGAAGTGGGCTCGCATCGACTCCATCTTGGAGTCGAGGTCGTCGAGGTAGTGGAGCATCAGCGCTTCCGGGAACATCGGCAGCTTGGGGGAACCGAATTCATAGTGTCCGTGATGGCTGATGATGAGGTGCTCGAGCAACGTCTTCAGCTCAGGCGGGAAAGCGGGTAACTGTTCGATCTTGGCCTGCAGCATCTCGAGCTCGATGATCATGTGCCCGAGCAACTGTCCGCGAGTGGTATAGGTGAACGACCGGTTGTAGGTCAGCTCGTAGATCTTGCCGATATCGTGAAGAAACACTCCTGCCAGCAACAGGTCGCGGTTGACTTGCGGATAGTTCCGGCACACCAGGTTACACGACCTGAACAGCGACACCACGTGATCGAGCAATCCGCCAATGTAGGCGTGGTGGAGAGTCTTGGCGGCGGGCGCATTCCGATAGCGTTCCGCGATTTCCGGGTCGGCCATGAACAGCTCCAGCAGGGCCTTCAGGTGCGGGTTCTCGAAGCTGGCGACAAAATCGGTCAGCGTGCGCCACAGTTCGCCGATGTCCCTCGCGGTTTTGGGCAGGTAATCAGCGAACTCGATCTCCGATTCCTGCATGCGCCGCAGCTTGTGGATCGTCAACTGGAAGCGGTTCTTGTATTTGTTGATCAGACCCTTGACCTTGAGGAAGTCGTCCTGCTCGAAGACGTCGATGAACTCCTCGACGTTGTCCCACATCTTGGCTTCAAGCTGGCCGGTGCGATCTCCGAGAGTCAACGCCAGGTACGGTTCGCCGGTTTTCTTGGGCTTGACCTGTTTCGACACGACTACGAAGCTCGAGGTGATGACCTTATTTTCCTGCTGGGAGCAGTCGGAGATAAAAAAGTCTTTCATGAGTCAGCAAACCGTTCCGCGTTGAGGGGAAGGTGCGGGTGGAGGGATCCCCGTTCCCCGGGCAAGCCAAGCTTAAACTACAAGCCAAGCTTAAACTAAAAGACGCCCAGCTTCTTCTTCTTTTTCAGCTTCTTGGCGCTCGCCTCACGCACCGTGGTCTCGACCGGCTTGGTCTGCTTGGCGCTAGCGCCCGAGTCAATGTAGCCCGGCTTGATGTCGATGTAAGCCTCTTCGCGAAGCTTCGTCAAGTAAGCGCGCAGCGCGGGCTGCAGCTTCTGCATGTAGAGCGCGTCCTGAATGCGCGGCTCGATTTCTTTCAGCGCTGGCACGCCCGCCATCTGATGCTCGGTGACTTTCAGGATGACAAAGCCCTGCTTGGTGCGAATCACATCGGTGGTTTCTCCAGCCTTGAGCGCGAAGACGCGGTCCTCGAGTTCCTTGGCGAGGACGCCGCGCTTGAAGTAACTGAGATCGCCGCCCTGCGCCGCCGATGGCCCGTTCGACTCCTTCTTGGCGATGTCTTCGAAGCTGCCTCCCTTGCGAATCTTGTCCAGTATGTCCTGAGCCTTGGCCTGGGCTGCAGCGAGCGCCGCATCCTGCTCGGCCTGGGAGGGGGCTGGCGCAGCTGCATCCGTGCCACCGGGCGCCGGTGCGGGGGCCTTGGGCGCAATCAGGATCTCGCTCAGGCGAACCTGCTCAGGCTGCTCCATCTCCGCCTGGTGCTCGTCGTAGAATTTCTTGACCTCGTCCTTGGCAAAGGAAAGGTGCGATCCCACTTCCTGCCCGATGACTCGCTGCGTGATGATCTGGTTGCGGGTGTTCTGCTTGAACTCTTCGTAGGACACGCCCTGAGACTCGGCGGCTTTCTCCAGATCTTCCATGGTGGCGAGGTTCATCTGCTTGCGCATTTCGTCGAGGCGCTTGATGAGTTCGGTATCGCCGGTGATCCCAAGGTCCTTGCCTTTTTGCAGCAGCAGTTGCTGGTCGATCAAGTCGCGGAGAATGTCGCGCTGCTTCTCCGAATAGATCTTGTCGGCGTCCTGAGCGGGAGCCTGCTGCTGGACGTCCTGTTTGAGCTGGTCGCGGGCGTGGGCGAACTCGGTGCGGGTGATGATCTCGTTGTTGATGCGGGCAATGATTTCTTCGACGACGGTATCGGCCGGGAGGAGCGTCGGGAGCAGCAATCCGCAGGCCAGGATCAACAAAACGCAACTTCTCTTCATCATGGAGGCTCGCTTGAAAACCTGGGCACAACCAGGGAGTTCGATGCGACCATTTTACGCCTGGCTGCTGGGAAGGCGTACAGCACGCCCGGTCTCCGTATCGGCTAGTTGGTCAATGGGGGTACCCTCCCCCCTCCCCCTTCCCGAGACAAAATATCTGGAATCAGCAACTTAGCCTGTACAATCCGGGCAAAATCTTGAGCCCTAAGGAGTTACAGGCAAAATCTTGCGGACAAAGGACTTGCCATGGCCGCAACCGACTAAATTTTCAATTAGCTATTGTTAGCCTATGTCAATTATCTTTGCATGGGCGGAATTGTCAAGAGCTGTTCGTACTATGGCAAGCCTCGCAGGCAGCGATCCGTCCGCTGTGTTTCCAAGTGACTGCGTTAACCGCCTGGCCCAGGTTCCACTCGGCAAGAGGAGAACCGCAGGGCGCCAAAGCAGATGGCAGCACCGGCTGAACCGAGAACGCCCAAACTGCACCAGGTGCCTGCTGGCCCTGATGCTGTTCATGTGACCACGGGAACGGGTCCAGTTCCCGAGTCGCTCTGCCTGTCAGTTGTGCCAGTTTGATAATTCGGCCGAACCTTCCAAAATTTGGCGTTGCTACGTTTGTGTTGCCTGCTCGCGTCGGGACTCTGCGCTAGCCTCAAGTCAACGATGTAGATCTCGACAGGAAGGGAATTCATTATGAAAGGATATTCAAACAGGGCGTTGCCATTCATCGTATTTTCGTGCGCACTGTGCGTGTGCCAATGGCCAGCCATCGCGGCTGCCCAAGCGGATGCAGACGCCCAGGCCGATCGAGCGGTTGGGTTGCTGCCCGCAGCGACCACGCTCACCAAGTCCGCGACGGCGGTTGGGTACCAGGTTGGCGGAGGGAGCTCAAAGGTCGATCTGAAAGGCTCGGAGCTAATGCCTCAAGCGAACGGCGAAGCCAAGGTCGAGATCAAGGAAAAAGCTGGAAGAACGAGCGTTGAAGTTTCGCTGAAGGATATGAAACAACCTTCGACGCTGGGTGCGGAGTTCCTCACTTATGTACTTTGGGTCGTGACACCGGAAGGGCGCACCGGCAATACGGGTGAGATCATTCTGAACAAGAATGGCGATGGGAAACTGAGCGCCACCACACCGGCGCAGACCTTCTCATTGATCGTCACCGCCGAACCCTATTTCTCGGTTCGAGTTCCGAGCGAAATGGTGGTCGCACAGAGCGCCACTCGCAAAGATACCAAGGGGAAGATCTTCCCCGTTTCCGAGTACAAGCTGATGCGGAAAGGTCAGTACGAAAGGCTCGGGAACCCGCTGGCGATGACCCCCGACCTGGAGCACGTCCCCCTGGAAATGTACGAGGCGCGGAATGCAGTGGATATCGCAAAATCACGCGGGGCGGATAAATACGCTCCCGAAGTTTTTTCTAAGGCGGAGGCCAGCCTGAAGATGGCGGAGAACTCACTCGCCAGCAAAGCCGAGAGGGGCACCGTTATTTCGACGGCGCGGCAGACGGCACAATTCGCCGAGGATGCCCGCATTCTAGCCGTGGTTCGCCAGGAGCAAGAACGGATCGCGAAAGAACGCGAGGCGGCCGCTGCCAAGGCTCAGGCCGAAGCCGAAGCTAAGGCGGCAGTGGAAGCCGCGGAGGCGAAGAAACAAGCGGATGAGGCTGCCGCAGAAGCTAAACGGCAATCGGATGCGGAGATCGCCAAGAAGGAAGGCGAGAGACAAGCTGCCGAGCGCGAGAAACAGGAATTGCGCAAGCGCCTGCTCGATCAGTTCAATCGCGTTCTCCCGACCACAGACACCGATCGCGGCCTGGTTGTCAATCTGGGCGACGTACTATTCGATACCGGCAAGTCCGATCTCCGCCCGGAAGCCCGCGAAGCGCTGGCCAAGCTTACGGGAATCGTGCTGAACTATCCTTCACTCATCCTTGCGATCGAAGGGCACACCGACAGCACCGGTAGTGACGAGTTGAATCAGAAGCTTTCCGAACAACGTGCTGAGGCGGTACGCGGATATCTGACGGGGCAAGGATTGCCGACGGACAGCGTGACCGCAAAGGGCTTCGGCAAGACGATGCCGGTGGCCGACAACAGCACCGCGGCTGGCAGGCAGAAGAATCGTCGCGTGGAGATCGTTGTGGCGGGCGAGGTCATCGGAGAGAAGGTCGGGTCATAAATCGATCGAGATCGTTGGGTTTGGAGAAGCTGGTAGTCATCCCCGCCTCCTCACAGGGAGCTTGTGACCTTTCCGCACGTTCACTAACTGGCGAAACCAGGATTTCGCTCAACCCCCCCGGCCCCCCCAAAGGGGGATTTGAGTCCAGTGGCGGTGTTACGCTAACTGACGTGTCCACGGCTATCATGTCCTCGGATTGAACGCTGTTTTCACAACCTGGCCCAGTGCCACATTCGCTGACCTGTGGCGATGGATGATGCTCGTCTTCGGCCTGGTAGGGATGATTCATGGCGTGTTCAGCAAGAACATGCGGATCAAGGACAGCAGAACGTGGGAGGGCTTCTGGAGAGGGAAGATCGCCACAAAGCAATGGCAGATCCTCCTCATGCGAATCGTGTTTGTGACTATCGGGCTTGCTGCTGTGGAGTTTGCCCTAACCTTTGGGCGATGAACTACGTGCCCGGGGTGTAGTTGGTGAGATCGGGATGTTACGCCGACAACGCGAACTGGAACAGCTGAGTGGCACGAGCGCGGCAGCGTGCCATCGCTGCGCATTTGGAAGAACGGTTCGTGAGTATGGCGTCAGCGCAGGTCGTGGAAGAAAGCGGTCAAGTCGTGAGCGACCGCGGCTGGAGCCTCAGCTGGGGCGAAGTGCCCGCCACGCGGAAAGACTGTCCAGCGCTGGATGTTGTACACGCGCTCCAAATACGAGCGAGGGGGCTCACCCTCGGAAACGGTCTGGTGGGCGAAGACACCGAATGCAGAGGGGGTGCCGACGTAGGCAGGCTTGACCGGATACCAGCGATTGTCCCAATAATCACGCATCGACGAAGTTATGGTCTGCGTGACCCAATACAGAGTGAGAGTGGCGCAAAGGAAGTCGTCAGGCGGCGTGACGTCACTCCATGAGTGCCACTTCTCACCCAGGTATGCGGCGAGGCCCACGGGGGAGTCGTTAAGGCCATAGCCAATCGTCTGCGGCTTGGTCGACTGAATCGCGCTGTAGCCGCGTTCCGTCTCGTCCCAGCGGCGGGTCACCGCCAAGTACGAACGCTCGAGATCGGACAGCTCCGCGTCGGCGATTGCCGGGGTGAGGTCCGACTCCAGTGTGGTGAGGTGTATCCCGATGACTGACTCGGGATGGTCGGCCGCAAGAAATGTAGTCACCCCTGCCCCGAAATCATAGCCGCTTGCGCCATAGCGGGAATACCCAAGCTCGGACATCAGGCGGTGCCAGCGCTCCGCGACGTACCTATAGTTGATGCCGACCTTGGGTGGACGCTGCGAGAATCCATAGCCGGGCAGGGAGGGTACGACTACATCGAAGTCTCCGAGCATCGGCAGCATGTCGATATAGTCGAGGAAACTGCTCGGCCAGCCGTGCGTGAGGATGAGCGGGATGCCCCGGTGGGATGCGGCACGCTGGCGTACGAAGTGGATGCCTTCCCAAGTAAAGTGCTCGAGCGCGTTCAGTCTTTGCTCCCAGGCACGCCAGTCGAACGCATGGAGCCAGTACGACACGAGGCGCTTTAACCATTCCAACTCGGTGCCCTGTTTCCAGTCTATGCCGGGTACCTGGTCTGGCCATCGCGCCTGGCGCAACCGTGCTCGCAGATCGTTGAGCACTTCATCCGAGACGTGAATCCGAAACGGTTCCACAACAACAACCCCCTCAGTGCCGAGGAAGGGCGACCACAGGGGCTGAAGTCCGTGCCCATGCTGGACGCTTTACGCGGCCCTGCAGGGCCGCCCTTCCGCGGCGATGCTTACATTCGCGAGTTTTTCCGCGGCCTCTGGAGCCGTGCCCTTGCCAAAACCATTGATGAAGTTCTAGTTGGCGCGCCTCAGGCTGAGGGCGGTGACGTCGTTGTGTTTGGGGTAGGCGCACATGAAACTCTGAACCTGCTCCAGGATGCCGCGGGAAAGGTCGGTGGCAGAGGGCGGTTTGCTTTTCAGGACATGCTTGACGCCGTCGAGGCCGAATTCTTCTTTCTGGCATATCGCTTCTACCACACCGCGCGATACGACCGCCAGGCACGACTCGGGTCCTAATCCGACTATGCGGGCATCGGTCGGAGCCAAGGAGAAAAGGCCCAGCGGGAGTCCAGTTGCGGGCAGTTCTTCGACGCTGGCCTGGTCGCACAACAGGCCGGGGGTATGGCCGGCGTTAACGTAACAGACGGTGCCGAGTTCTTCGTTGTAGCATCCGGCAAAAGCAGGACAGCTGCGGACGCCGCCGGCGGCTCGCATGATCTCCAAATTGAGGCGGCGGGATAGCTCCACCATCGCGTCCGCTTCGTTCAACTCAGAACTCGAAAACAACTCGACGCCCGCCGCGCGGAATGTCGCTTGGGCGGCGGCCAGGACGGGACGCCCGTCGTCGCGTTTGCCAGCTACGTCGAGCAGGCCGAAGAGCAGGCGGTGGGGAGAGACGCGGACGAATTCGTAGAAGTCGCCGCCGCTGCGTCCGGAGAAGTAGGCGACGGATAGTTCGGCGCCGTTGAGGTCGGAGCTGGTGGTTTCTACCAGTTGAGGGGCATCCTCTAGCCCCACGCCAAAGCCGAGCCGGTTGAGAAACTTCTTCATGCGCGGGGGGAAAGTTAGCACAATCCGGGGCGGACGGCAACGGAACGGATTAGGGGGCGGGGAGGGTTGATCGACGTGCGCTTTCGGGCTTGCCGACGAAGAGCTTTAACCGCTGAGACCGCAAGGGGTTCGGTGAGGACGCGGAGAACGAGCCTTACCACAGGGAGCCCAGGGGAAGACCGCACCACTGGTTGGGATTCGTGTGCTTTACGATTCGCCGTACTTGTCTTTCAGCCAGCGGGCCATTTCGTCGTGGAGCTGGCTGTAGTCGGCGTGGATGGTGGAGCGTAAGGCGACCTCGGTGGAACTGCCTTGCGCGAGCCGGTCCAGAATGCGCGGGATGTCACTCATGCCATAGGTGTCGCGGATGTATTCGACGGCGGCGAGAGATTCCGCGTAGGCGATCACTGCCTCCGGCGTGGAGAAGCGCATGAAGCTGCCTTCCAGAGCGTTGTAGGGAATTTCCTGTCCAGCGGCGAACAACTGTGCGAGCGGTCGTCCGTAGGTCGCGCTCGATTTTCCTTCTTCAATTTGCGCAATGCCTTCATGCAGCCAGGTCGGACAGCGTCCGCCGGACATCTGGTTCACGAAGGAGTGCGTGAGCTCGTGTTTCAGGACGCGTGACAAGTCGGAAGTCATGCTGGTAATACCGCTGATGGGGATGCGCAGCTTGCCGTCGTTGACGGCGCCGCTCCAGGAGGGGGCGCGGGTGACATCGAAGAACGCCTGTTCCGTGTAAAGCGTGACGGCAATGGTGTTGTGCGGAGAGTAGCCGAGGTCGCGCACCAGGTCGTCATAGTGAGCTTCGAGCGTGGCGAGCAGGTCGCGGCGGAAGTTCTCCGAGGTCTGCTTGCCTTCGAAATGCAGGTTGAAGTGGCTGCTCTCGTGCTGCGAGAAGTCGGACTCGGCGCTGGACTCGCGCTCGGCGCGATCCAGATACTGCTGGACGGTCGCGTCGGGACGCAGCTTGAGTGACTTCTTCCACGCCTGGATTGCTTCCGGGGTGTGGTCAGCGGCGAACTGGACGAATCCGAGCATGGCCAGAGCATCGGGAGAGTCAGGATCGGCGCGGACTGCTCTCTGGGAATACGTGACTGCCTCGGGCGCATGGCCGGTGCGCATCAGGCAGGCGGCATAGTAGGTCAGGAGCACCGAATTATCGGGCTCGAGACGGAGCGCGAGATCGAAATAGTGCTTGGCCTGTACCATGTTGCCGCGGTCAACTTCGTGCTTTCCCGCGAGGAAATATCCGGTGGCGGCGAGATCGGTGTTACCTTCGCGTTCGAGGCGATCGAGGGCTTCGGTGTCAACCTTGTCGTCATGGATGACCTTGTCCGTGATATCGGCTTCGTGGCTGAACGTGGGGGCAGGGGGAGCGAAGTCGGGAACGTCGTGCGCACTGCCGGAGCCGGAGCGAACCGGTGCGGCGCCACCGACGTCAATACGATCGACGAGGGATTTCGGGATGGCGTAGGTGTCCTCGCCCACGTCATACTCGACGCGGTCTTTCTTTTCGCGCACCTGGTCGGCCCAGATGGTGCGTCCGTTTTTAAGGCGGATGACATCAGCCGGCGCCGCGACCGCGGCCAGAAGCACTAGAATTGTGAAAAGAGAAGCTCGCACTGGGCTGATTCTAGCAACGGCAAGGAGGGCTCCCGAAGTGACCAAGGTGCTGGACCGGCTGCCGCTCTTGTTGCTGGTGGCATGCTGCCTGATCACCCATGTGGCACTTGGGCAATCGACGCCGGCATCGACGGATTGTCCACAGACGGCAAGCGCGCTCTATGCCAGTCTGCGTTCGCTGGGGTTGGACGAACATCGCGTGTATCACATTCGCGGAGCTGCTCTCGACCGTCCGAACCTGCATATTGTCTTTGACTCGGGCACGATTGCGTTCTCGACCGACATCTGCGGGCGCACGACCGGAGCACTTTTCGTAGGGGAAGGCGAAATCCTGCTTCGTCCGCCGAACCGAGTCGAGCGCGGCTCGCTGGCCTTGTTTACGGGCATGGCGATCCTGGAGGAGCAGTTCACCTCCGGCTATTTCCGATTCAACGACAACACGCCGGCACTTCTTCAGCCGTTCCTCTCTGAAGCGGAAGATGGAGCGGAGTTCGTCAAAGAGCGGAACGACACGGCGCGCAATCTGGCGGAACTGGATGCGCTGCGCTTCCTGCTGGATTTCAGCCACTATTTGCCGACAAGGGATGGAAGAGAGGCTGTGCCGGAGTTGCCGCGGCTCCTGCATGCCCGCTTGCAGGGGAACACACTTGGCCTGTTCGAAGTGTTCTGGGATGAGTCCGCAAACGAGGCAGTGTGGGCCGGGCAGATCCGGCTGCGGGAGGGGATACCGTTCTGGGATGTCTGGACTTCATTTGCACCTGGGGCGGCGGGTGCCCCGAAGCAGCAGTCTGATCCGCCCGAGGCTGAGGTGACGATCACGAATTTCAAGATCCGGGCTAAGGTGCAACCTCCGACGGAGTTGCGAGCCACGACAGAACTCGCATTGGAGGTACGAAGGGGCGGGAGGAGGGCGTTGGCCTTCGAGCTCTCGCGCAATCTCAAAATTGATTCGGTAAAGCTGGATGGCAAGCCGGTGGATTTCATTCAGAATGAGGCGCTGGAAGGCACGGAGCTCCGGCGCAAGGGGAATGACCTGGTTGCGGTGGTCTTCCCGGCTCCGCTTCAAGCGGGGGAGAAACTAAATCTTACATTCGCGTATGCGGGGGAAGTGCTGTCGGAGGCAGGGAAAGGCCTGCTTTATGTCGGGGCGCGGGGGAACTGGTATCCGAATTTCGGGTTGAGCCCGGCACAGTTCGATCTGGAGTTTGATTATCCGGACGGTTGGACCTTGGTGGCGACGGGGAAGCAGATGGGGGTGCCTTTGGATCAAGGTGGGATGCAGGTTTCGCGTTGGGTCTCCGAAGCACCGACCGCGGTGGCGGGGTTCAATCTGGGAAAGTACATACGCGCCGAGGCCAAGGCCGGCGGCGTGGCGGTGGAGGTGTACAGCACGACCGGGGTTGAGCGCTCGTTTCCCAAAGCTCCCGCCGAGATCATCGAACCGGCGCCGACGTTCCCCAGTTCCAGACATCCGGTGCCGTTCGTGCTGGCCAGTCCGCCGCCACCCTCTCCGGCGAGAAATGCTCAGACGGTAGCTGACCGTGCAGCGCGGGCCATTCATAGTTATTCGCAGTGGTTTGGTCCCTATCCGTACAGTTCACTTGCGCTGACGCAAATGCCCGGGGACATGAGCCAAGGCTGGCCTGGGCTGGTTTTCCTGTCCAGCTTCGCATTTCTCAGCCCGGAGGAGCAGGGAGATTTGCACCTGAGTCCGATCATTGCCCTGACAAGCAGCCAGGTCTTGGCACACGAGACAGCGCATCAATGGTGGGGAGATCTTATTCTCTGGAGCAGCTATCACGACCAGTGGCTGGTGGAGGGGTTGTCCAACTATGCGGCACTTCTGGTGCTCGAACAACAGAACCCGGCACAGTTTCGGCAGATTCTGGAGAAGTACCGGAACGATTTGCTCAGCACGAACAAGGACGGAGAACGGCTTCGCGATGCCGGGCCGGTAACCTTGGGACAGCGCCTGATTTCGTCGCATTTCCCGGGTGGATACGAAGCCATCAGTTATGAGCGCGGCACGTGGCTCTTTCATATGCTGCGCTGCATGATGCGGGATGCCGAATCTGCATCCCATTCCCGGAATGGGGCTGCGCGCCCGGAAGAACCCTTTTTCCGCGTGTTGCGCAAGGTAAGAGACCGCTATGCCGGGAAGAGTATGAACACACAGCAATTAATGCAAGCTTTTGAAGAGGAGTTGCCACGACCCTTGTGGTATGAGGGTCGACGGTCGCTGGCGTGGTTTCTGGACGGCTGGATCAATGGGACGGCAATCCCGCGGTTGGAGACGCGGGATGTGCGCATCACGCAAAAAGAACGGGGGTCGCTGATTGCGGGTACTCTGCTTCAAGACGATGCTCCGGACGACCTGGTAACGGCAGTGCCGGTTTATGGCGTAGCGACGGGTAACGTGATGACGTTCTTAGGAATCGTATTGGCGGACGGGGCAGAGACGCCGTTCCGGGTCAATGCACCGGCGGGAACGCGCAGGATTGTGCTGGACCCGCGACAAACCATTCTGACCACGCTGAAGTAAGCTCACCCCATACCTTCGTGCTTGACATTCCCGTTGCAACGCAAGTCTCGGATGGCGGATTGCTCGTGTCGCTCCATGAATTCTTACGATTGAGGAACGTGTATGAGTACATCGCGCTATCCAAGGAGCAGTGAACGAGACCGGCGGCGAGTGGTACTGTTGGTCGAAGACGAGCCTTTCGTGCGTGAGGCAACGGAACGAATTCTGCAGAGTGCCGGGTTTGAGGTTCTGCCCGCGGTGGACGCACAAGACGCATTGCGCGCCTACGAGCAGAGCGAGTGCCGGGTCGACCTGTTGATGAGCGACCTGGTCTTGCCGGGCCGAAGTGGGCGGGAACTCGGGCAGGAGATTCACCGCAGATCGCCTCGGCTTCCGATCCTGCTCACCTCGGGTTACCTCTGCGCAGATGTCGAGGAAGAGCAGGGTGACGGCTGTACCTCTTACCTTCCCAAGCCGTATTCGCGATCGGATCTGTTGCAGAAGTTGGCCGAGATTTTCCGTAAGCCCATGCGTAACGCGGCGCAAGCAGGGTGATGAGCCGCAACGACGGCAACAGCTGGCGGGTGGGGCCTTCGTGTTGAGTGGGAGTATGTCCGGACGGCCCTGGATTCATTTCCCAGCCAGAGCTTGAGCTTTCACGTATCCGGTAGCGGATTGAAAATGGATGAGTCTGAATTTGTCGGTCACGCCAAATAACGACTCGGAGTGGCCGAGGAAGAGATAGCCGTGGGGTTTCAAGCTGGCGTAGAACTGCTCGATGACCTTGCGTTTGGATTGGAGGTCGAAATAGATCAGGACATTGGCGCAGAAAATCACGTCCATTTCTTTCATGAGGGCCATACGCGGCACATCGAGCAGATTGAGGCGGGAGAGGGTGACTAGCTTCCGGGCTTCGGAGCCGACGCCGAGCTTGTCACCGGCGGCAACGAAATGTTTCTGGCGATAGTGTGATTTCACATTGCGAACACTGTAGTCGCCGTACTGGCCTGCATGCGCGTGTTCCAAGGAATGTTCGTTCAAATCGGTCGCAAGAATCTGGGTGGTAAGGCTTTTGAGGAGCGTAGTGCATTCCTCGAGAAGAAACATGGCCAGCGAATAAGGCTCTTCTCCGGTAGAACAGCCGGCACTCCAAAAGCGCAGGCACTTCGGCGCGAGGGGGGACAACGCGGTCAAGATGCGGGGCAGCACCACGGACTTAAGGGCATCGAGTTGGGCCTGGTTGCGGAAAAAACACGTCTCTCCAATCGTAATTTCGTTGAGAAGTCTGACCATTTCGTTGCGTCCCGTAGCGGGATCGTTGAGCCGTTCGAGATATGAGTGCAGAGACGGGATGCGCAACTCCTGCAGGCGCCGACCGCAGCGGTCCTCGAGCAGACGAAGCTTGTTATCAGGGTGGAAGATGCCGGCGGCCTGGTAGATCAGGTCACGAATTCTGGAGAGGTGGGGATCGAGTGGAGCGGCACGCGCTGGGGTTGCTGCGATGGCTGTCATGTACTGGCTCCAGGGGCCATCGTGGGTGAGGCGGCTGTGATCAAGCCCGCCGGGTCGAGAACCAGGCGCACGCGCCCGTCGCCGCTGATGGTGGCTCCCGCCAGCTGAGTGTTTCCGTGCAGGTAGCGGCCCAGAGGTTTGATCACGGTCGATTCCTGCCCGATGAGCTTGTCGACGAGCAGAGCCACGCGCTGCCGACCTACGCCGAGGATGACAACCTTTTTCTGTGTGTTGGTGAGGCGAGCGCCGGGGATTGCAAACATTGTTCCGAGCTGGAGCAGGGGAAGAGATTCGCCGCGCAAGTGTAGTATTTCCCTTCCTTCCACCGCGTGCAGTTGGCCGTCATCCACGCGCACTGTTTCCAGAACCGCGCGCAGAGGCAGGGCGTAGGTTTCTCCGCCCGCCTCAACCAGGAGTACGGGAAGAATGGCGAGAGTAAGGGGGAGTCGAAGGCGCACGGTGGTTCCTTGCCCAACATCGCTGTCCAGTTCGACGATGCCATTCAGTTTGCGAAGATTGGTGCGAACCACATCCATGCCAACGCCACGTCCGGAGAGGTCATTGACTTTGGGCGCGGTGCTGAAGCCGGGGACGAAAATGAAGTCGAGGATCTCGCGTTTGGTCAGCCCCCGGCCTCGCTCCTGGGAGACGAGACCCTTTTCGATGGCCTTGGCCAGAATGCGATCGGGATTGAGCCCGGCGCCATCATCACTCACGTTGATAACGATCTGGTCGCCTTTCTGGAAGGCCTCGAGGCGGATGGTTCCCTGGCAGGGTTTCCCGGACTTTTGGCGGGATTCAGGGGATTCGATACCGTGATCGAGGGAATTACGTACCAGATGGACCAGGGGATCGGCGATCAACTCAACCATGGTTTTGTCGATCTCGGTTTCCTGGCCCTCGACCACGAGTTGCACTTCCTTGGCGAGGAATCGAGCCTGGTCGCGGACCAACCGGGAGAATCTGCGGAACACGGATTCCATGGGCACCATGCGAGTTTTGAGGCTGGCGATCTGGAGTTCGTCCGTAACGAAGCTGAGCCGCGACGTGGAAAGACCGAGGGCGGCTTCGAAAGCGGTACGGTCGAGTGTCCCGGCGGCGAGGTCGCGGCTGAGGCGGACGAGGCGGTTGCGCTCGAGGACGAGTTCGCCGACGAGATTGATCAGTTCGTCGAGCTTGCGAACGTCGACCCGCATGGTGTTCACATCGACGCGCGCTCCGGCAACAGTCTTCTGGCGCACCAGGGCATTGCCAACCTGGGCCGGGGAGGCGATCCCCTTTTCGACCAGGATCTCCCCCAATTTTTTGGGCTGGGCCTGGCTGGCCTGCTCCTCGAGTGCGGATTGCAGCGCTTCCGGTCGAATTATTTTGTCGGCGACGAGGATTTCCCCGAGCTGGAGAGCGCTGTCGGGACGCAACGCGTTTTTCAATTCCAGAAGAAGGTCGTCGAGGATGTAGGTGCGCTCGACTCCGTTGCGGAGGTCGCGGAGCATGGCCCCTAACTGGTCGCGGGAACTCAGCAAGGCATCCATCGTGCGCTGGGTGAGGCGGGACTCGCCGCGGCGGAGCACATTGAGGACATCCTCGGCAGAGTGGCTGAGGCGAATGACGGGCTCGAGGGCGAGAAATCCAGCCGTGCCCTTGATGGTGTGCAGGCCCCGGAAGATTCGATTCAGCAGGTCCTGGTCGTCGGGCGCCGATTCCAGGGCGACCATGTCCTGATCCATGCCCTGGAGCAGTTCTTCGGACTCCGCGATGAAATCGTGAAGGAGAGAAGGATCCTTGCTTAAGTCGTCGCTCACGGTCTGCCTTTTTTCCCCGGTTAGCTTGCTGGGGTCTGCATTGCTTCCGGAGCCGACTGCGCCATCAGTCGCTCCACGTCGAGAAGAATGAGCAGGCGATCGTTGAGATGGCCCACTCCGGACACATACTCCCGCTCGACTTTGGCGAGACGCGGCGGAGGTTCGATGGTGTCAGCGGGAATGCGGAGCACCTCAGAAACCGAGTCGACAACGAAGCCGATCACGTTGCCATTGAACTCCACGACCACAATGCGGGTCTGTTTGTTCGGTTCGCAGTCTTCCAGAGCAAAACATTTGCGCAGGGAAACGACCGGGATCACGCGGCCGCGGAGATTCGCAACGCCAGCCATGAAGTCCGGCGAGTTCGGGACGCGGGTCAGTTCCTGGAACCGAATGATTTCCTGCACGCGGAGGATGTCGAGCCCGAACTCCTCACCGCCGACGCGGAAGCCGACGAGTTGCAGCAGTTCCTGGTGGGCGTGAGAGGTTACCGCGGGCGGTGCGATCGCTTGAGCGCCAGCTTGCATGTCAATCCACCTCGTCGTTCCGGCAAGGAACGGTATGCATTCGATCGCAGATCAATGAGCGGAAGCGGACATCGAGCGCACGGGCAGTCCTTCCACGCCGCTTCCTTCCCGGGCGGCCCGGAAATGCCCGGTCGAACCTGGGCGGCCGCTGCGGTCGTCGAGCCGAAATCTACTGACCATCTTTTGCAGGTCGAGTGCGAGGCCTGACAGTTCCTGGCACGCCTTGGCGCTTTCCTGAGAACCAACGGCCGACTCCCGGGCGAGGCGGGCGATCTGGTCCATATTCTGATTGATCTGCTCGGATACGCTGGACTGCTCGGTAGCCGCAGTGGCGATGCTGTTCACCATTTCGCCGACCTGTTCGACCATCTGGATGATTTCCTTCAGGGAGACGCCTGCCTGAGTCGTGCTCTTGACGCCGTCCTCGACCTGTTGCGTCCCGGCTTCCATGGCGGTGACGGCAAGGCGCGTTTCGCCCTGAATGTTTTTGATCATCTGGGCAATTTCCTTGGTGGCGCCGGTGGTGCGTTCGGCGAGCTTACGGACTTCATCGGCGACCACAGCAAAACCGCGACCCTGCTCTCCAGCGCGCGCGGCTTCGATGGCCGCGTTCAGGGCGAGGAGGTTGGTCTGGTCGGCGATGTCGTCAATGACGCCGACAATGTGGCCAATCTGATCGGAGGCTTTTCCCAGTTCGGTCATTTTGGTGGCGGTATTGCGAACTCCGTCCGCGATGGAGTGCATTTTGGTCAGGGTGTCTTCGACGATGGCCCCGCCGCGCTGGGCGGTTTGGGCAGCCTTGCGGGAGGCTTCGGCGGCGCGATTGGAATTTTCCGAGACCTGGCCGACGGTCGCGACCATCTCTTGCATGGCCGTGGCCACGACCACGGCCTGATCTTTTTGAGTTTCCGAACCTTGGGCCTGCTGGGCCGCGGAAGCGGAAAGTTCCTCGGTGGCGCTGGCCAGATGCTCGGCGGTTTTCGCGATCGCTTCAATCATCTCGCGCAGGTTGTTTTTCATGTCGTTGAGCGCCAGGCTGGCCAGGCCGATTTCATCACGGGAGCGGATTTCCACGTCGGCCACGGCCAAATTGTTCTGCGCGACTTCGTGAAGCGTGCCCGACATGGCTTCTACCGTCCGGGACAAGGAGCGCGAGGAGAACCATGCGACGGTGATGCCGAGAGCCAAGGCGAGGGCGGGGAGGGCGATCGCCAGCCGCTTGACGGAAATTACGATGCCGTCTTGTTGCTGGTTGGCCTGCTCTTTTTTCTTGCGCTGGTAATCTTCGAAATCACTCACCGCCGTGCGCAGGTCTTTGCGCAGGTTGGCGGCGTCGGCGGAGAAGGCGAGAGTCTCGGCCTCCTGGGAGCGATTGGCACGACGGGCCTGGATTTCGCGGTCAAGCAGAGCGCGGAAGGCGTCGTAGCGGCGGACGACCTCGTTGAGGAGGCGTTTGCCTTCGTCGGTGCGCACGGTGTTCTGGAAAAAGGTCAGAGCTTCAAGGTACTGGGCCCGGCCCTCTTCATCGCGCGTCAGCAGGTCTTCTTTGCCCGCGAGCAGAAAGCCGCGGACGGCGCCGGTCTGCTTTTCGATCCCGATTTCGATGTGATTGGTTTTTTCCAGTTTGGCGTCCCGCTCCTGGGTCTGAGTGAAGAGGTCGTCCAGTCGTGTCACGCTGACGTAACTAAAGACTCCCAGCGTGGCGACCGTCAGCAGAATGATGCCAAATCCGACGCCCAGCTTTGCGCGAAGGTTCATGTTTCTCATTCCCAAGACCTCCTGGTGCAGTCGAATCTGCGGAAGCCGATGGCGTGCAGGCCGAACTGTTCCTGTGCACCACATCGGCGCGGCATTGGCTGACTTTAGGGGTGGGAGAGAGGGCGGGGTGTCCCTCAGGTCGTAGACCGGGGTGCATGGTCACTGCGCTCCGCGTGCGGGCTTGCAGGGTGCTCTCCCTTCCTCATATCCTTTTCTCTCACCATGGATCACAGCCCGCAGACGCTGCTCTGGGAACTGTTTGCCATCTTTCTTGCCGCGAAGGTCGTGGGAGAAGTTTTCGAGCGCGTGCATCTCCCCGCCGTATTAGGAGAGATCCTGGCCGGAGTCGCAATCGGTCCGTATGCCCTGGGATGGATTCATCCCTCCGACACGATTGAGTCGATCGCCGAAGTGGGCGCCATATTTGTCCTCTTTAATGCGGGATTGGAGACCAGCCCAGGAGATCTCGTGCGGGTAGGACGGACAGCGCTGCTGGTGGCTTTGGCAGGAATCCTGGCTCCGTTTGTGCTGGGATTCGGGTATATGAAGCTGATCGGCGATGCCACTACGGAAGCGATTTTCGTGGGGGCCGCGATGGTGGCGACCAGCGTGGGGATTACGGCGCGGGTGCTGGGTGATCTGAACGTGCTTTCGTCGCAGCTGGCGAAAGTGATCCTGGGAGCAGCGGTCTTCGACGACATTCTCGGCATGGTCATCTTGGCGGTGGTGGCGGGGATGGCCAGCGGCGGGGTCGACTGGCTGCGGATGGGGATTCTGCTGGGCGAAGCGGTGGCGTTTGCGCTGTTCATGATTTTTGTGGCCCCTCGGATCGTGAGAAAGGTACAGACGGGGCTTGAGCATCTCTCGACACGGAACGCACCGCTGATCTTCTCGCTGGTGGTGTGCCTGCTGTTGTCGTGGCTATCGTCGAAAATCGGCATGGCGGCGATCATTGGCGCGTTTTTCGCTGGACTGATGTTCGCCGACTTTGCTCCGGGCTGGGAACTGCTGCCGAGGGCGCACGCGATCAACGAGTTTCTGGCGCCGTTTTTCTTTTTTTCGATCGGAGCGAAGCTTGACGTGCGACTCTTCACGGGCTCGGTGCTGGAGACTGCACTGGCGATTTCTGCGCTGGCGATTCTGTCGAAGGTAGTCGGGTGCGGGTTGCCGATGATGAAGAAGGGATGGCATTCGTTTCTGGCGGTCGGCGTGGGGATGATGCCGCGCGGGGAGGTCGCCCTGATCGTCGCGCTGGCGGGGCTGAGCGCGCGGATTGTTACCCAGCAAACCTACGCCATTGTCGTGTTCATGACGGCGGTGACCACAATTCTTGCGCCGCCGGTGCTCAGGATCCTGTTTCGACCGGAGCGCGCGGAGGCGGCGCGCGGCTCTCTTTCCGCGTGAAGCGTACCGAGGACCGAGTTGGGCGCGTTTATAATTCGCCTTTCTACAAGGAGCATTCATGAAACTGGAAGGGCGAGTGGCGCTGGTGACCGGGGCGTCGCAGGGCATCGGACGAGCGTGCGCGCTAGCACTGGCGGCGCAGGGCGCGAGTGTGGCGGCGGCGGCGCGCAATCAGCAGAAGCTCGACGAACTGGTTGCAGAGGTCGCGGCTGCGGGGGGCAAGGCGGCTGCGTTTGTCATGGACGTGGGTGAAGAGGAACAGGTCAAGGCCGGAGTCAAGGCCGCGATTGGGCAGTTTGGAAAGATCGACATTCTGGTCAACAATGCCGGCATCACGCGCGACCAACTGGTCATGCGCATGAAACGGGCCGACTGGGACGCGGTGCTCAACACGAACCTGACATCAGCCTATCTGTGTATTCAGCAGGTGATTGGTTCCATGCTCAAGCAGCGGTGGGGGCGAATCATCAACATCACCAGCATCTTCGGTCAGACGGGACAGGCAGGGCAGGCGAACTATGCCGCGTCGAAGGCTGGGCTGATCGGGCTGACCATGGCCATGGCGCGGGAAGTGGCTTCGCGCAATATCACGTGCAACGCGGTCGCTCCGGGATTCATCGAGACCAGCATGACGGAAGTGCTGAGCGACGAGTTCAAGCGGAACGCAGTCAAGATGATTCCGCTGGGGCGCGTCGGCAAGCCCGAAGATATTGCGAGCGCGGTGTGCTTTCTGGCGTCGGAGGAAGCGTCGTATATCACCGGGCAGGTGCTCAACGTGAATGGCGGGATGCTGATGGGGTAGGGCTCGGCAGGTGAACCCAACTGCAAGAGAATGTTCGGGAGTCAGCGCGCGTCGTGCACGACGAGAATCATTCCGGGCTTGAGGATCGAGGTGTTCCGGTTGTCGCGCTGCAGGGCGGCTACGGTGGTGTTGTAGGCGCTTGCGATCGAGTAGAGGGTATCGCCGGGCTTCACTTTGTGGTGAACGACTGCGCCATTTGAAGCGGACGCGGTCTTGAGGGGGGCCTTCGTGGTCTTGTGCGACTTCTTCGACGCGACCTGCGTCGTGCTCGTTCCGGGCGTGATCGGCAGGTGCAGATAGAGGACCTTCCGCCCGGCCAGGCTGTTGCCTTTCAGACGATTCCATCCGCGCAGCATTCTTGGGGAAACGCCAAAGTTCTCGGCAACCGATTCGACTGTGTCTCCGCGGTGAACGTGATAGCGGGTGATGCGGCGGGCATAGGCGCCGGTGTCGGTGTTTTTGCTGGGCGGGAACGGAATGACGACTTTGCTGCCCGCTTCGAGCGCATTGTCTTCAAGATCGTTGGCGGCAGAAATCGACTTGATCGGAATGCGGTATGCACGGGACAGCGAGGCCAACGTTTCGCCCGATTGCAGGGTGTGGAATCGCCACCAGAGGCGCTTATCGGGGGGGATGGTCTCGATCGCGGCCAGAAAGTTGTCTTTGGATCCGGCCGGGAGGCGCAAGTCGAAGGGGCGATCTTTCGGAGTAACAAGGCGCAGCAGGCTGGGATTGAGGTCTTGAACATCGGCGACGGGCGCGTCGATGCATTGCGCAACCAGGCGCAAGTCGATGGGGTAGTCGATCCGCACGGTGTCGTAGGGAATCGGCTTGTCGCGGTTGACGTCGTCGAGCCCGTACTGCTCGGGATTCTTGGCCATGATGGTGACGGCCACGATGATAGGCACGTAGTTGCGGGTTTCACGAGGCAGGACGTTGCGGCGGTAGAGTTCCCAGAAATCGGCGTAGCCGGTGCGCTTGACCGCGCTCTGCACGTTGCCGGGGCCGGAGTTGTAAGCGGCCATGGCCAGGTACCAATCACCGAATTGGGTGTAGAGATCTTTCAGGTGGCGGGCGGCGGCGCGGGTGGCTCTTTCCGGGTCCTGGCGTTCGTCCACCCAGAAATCGCGATGAAGTCCATAGCCTCTGGCGCGGCTGCCCATGAACTGCCACATGCCGCGAGCGCCGGCGCGCGACACGGCCAGGGGATGAAATCCGGATTCGGCCTGAGCCAGGTAGATGAGATCCTGCGGCACGCCTTCTTCTTTCAGCGTCGCTCGGATCATGTCTTCGTAGCGGCCGGAGCGGGCCAGGGCGCGTTCGAGTGTGCCGCGTCCGCGGCCATTAAAGAAGTTAATGTAGCCGGCGACCTGGTCGGTCATCATGAGCGGCAGATCGGACGGAGTCGACTTGATCTCGGCTTCCGCCTTGGCCTTCACGTTGGCGTCGACGGGCGGCGTGACTTCGTTGACTTCGTCAATCGGCGCCGGTTCCGACTTCTGCGGCGGCGCGGAATTGTCGGTTTCCTGCGAAGTGAGAAGGTCAAGGCTGTTGACGCCCTCCATGATGCGGTCGAGTTCACCATCGAGGCGATCGTCGGAACGGAGACTGGTATCGGCGTCAAGCAGCAGACTGACGGCGGCATCAAAGCTCATCTTCGCGGCGTCCATGTTGCCCGCGTGATAGCTGTCGAGTCCGGACTGATATTCCTTCTCTACGCGAGCAATGAGGTCGGCCACTGGATCAGATTTCGGCACCACCGGAGCGGTTGGCTTCAACTGCGGTTCCGGAGTAGCAGTTTCAGATTTCGGCTGCTGCGCGGCGGGCGGCTTCTTGGCCGAGGTGATTGCGGGAGCCTGAGCCTGCGGAGGCGGAAGGAAGGTCTGTTTCTGAGCGGACTGGCAGGCAACTGTGGCTGCCGCGAGAGCAGCAACCAAGGCGATCGCCAGAGACCGGTGTGTTAGAAGGCTCATATTCTCAGAAGCTTACGAAAGCACCTCGGGCACTCCGGGCCCCTGACAAGTGAGATGGTACTATCGCGAAATTCGTTGGGTCAATGCCACAAGAGGACTCCTGGGACGGTTACTTTCGATATCAGGCGGGGCATGTTACCTGAGGGGGAAAGAGGTTTCAAGGTTTCAGGGTTTTCAAAGTTTCAAGGTCTTCGACGACCATCGACGAGCGCATGACTCGAAACCTCGAAACTCCTCAACGTGGTCCCTTCCGAGTCGTTTATATTCTTCAGTTCATCGAAGACTCACTATGAAAGCCATCCAAATCAAGCAGACGGGCGGTCCGGAAGTGATGGAGTATGTGGACCTGCCAATCCCGCAAGCTAAGCCCAACGAGGCGGTGGTGAAAATCGCCGCCGCGGGGATCAACTTTATTGACGTCTACAACCGCGAGGGCCGGTACAAGGTACCGCTCCCGCTTGTGCTGGGACAGGAAGGCGCGGGTGTGGTCTCAGCGATGGGCTCTGAGGTGAGCGGACTCGAGGCCGGGGATCGCGTCGTCTACACAAGCGTCCTGGGAAGCGATGCGGAATACGCCGCCGTGCCTGCGGACCGGCTGGTGAAGATTCCGTCGGGCGTGAGTGATCGCGAGGCAGCCGCGACGATGCTGCAGGGGATGACTGCGCACTATCTGTCGCATGACACATATCCGCTGAAGAAAGGCGAGACGGCGCTGATTCATGCTGCCGCCGGGGGCGTCGGGCTGCTGCTGGTGCAAATGGCGCACAACATCGGGGCGCGCATTCTGGCGACGGTTTCGACAGAGGAGAAGGCGAAGCTGGCGCGGGCCGCTGGGGCCGACGAGGTCATCTTTTATACACAGTCTGATTTTGAAGCGGAAACGAAGCGACTGACGGGCGGCAAGGGAGTGGACGTGATCTACGATTCGGTCGGCAAGACTACGTTTGAGAAGGGGCTGAACCTGCTGCGTCCGCGGGGGATGATGGTCTTGTTCGGCGGATCGAGCGGGGCGGTGCCGCCCTTCGACCCAATTACTTTGACGGGGAAAGGGTCGCTGTACCTTACGCGTCCGTCGTTGAATCACTACATTATTACAGCGCAGGAATTGCAGCAGCGGGCGGCGGCTGTGTTCGGGATGATCCGAGCGGGGAAACTCAAGTTGCGGATTGAGCATGTGTATCCGCTGGCCCAAGCCGCGCAAGCGCATCGGGATCTGGAAGGGCGGAAGACGACCGGGAAGCTGGTGCTGATACCGGGGTGAATGTAGGGGATGTGGACTGATTGTTGGATTCGAGCGTGGCATCGAAACATGCAAGCCTGCTAAATACTGGGTTGGAAAAAGGCAAAAGTGCGGAATTGAGAGATGTTCGCCTGTAGCGCTGGGCCCGTGGCCATCCGTCTCACTAACGCGTGATCACGGCGAGCCAGGGTTTTCCGCGGTAGGAATCTGCCACGACCCAGGCGCCCGCCGTCAGCGCCGCGGAAAGGACGGTTTCGCTCCATACGAAGGAGTTCTTGGATCCTGCCGCCACGATGGGCACCCACACCAGCAGCGTGAATATGCCGATCTGCGATGCCGAGAGCGCGGCTGCCAGCCGTGCAGATACACCGATGAGCACCGCTACCCCTGCCGCGAGGAAGGTGCAGCCGAAGAAGTACGCCCAGGCCGTGTGCCATGGCAGCCAGCCAGGCACCAGCGCGGCGGTCTCTTTCACATAGGTGAAATGGGCCACGCCGAAGGGGATCATGGCGAGGCCGTACAGCACCCTCGCGACGCGCAGACCCTTATCGCCGGTGGCGAAACCGAGCCGCTTCGTGTCCCAGTCAGCGGCGAACCAGGCATACAGTACCCAGGCGCCCGCCACCATCACGGCGGTCTCAGCTAAGCCTGACCAGGAATCTTGCGCGGTGGGCGCACGGAAGATGTCACGCACTCTAAAGAGCAGGAACCAAAGCAGGAGTGATGTGAACAGCACGCGGGCGGCGGGGGCCGCGGCGCGCTTCCAGAGCAGACCGATGCCGGAGGCCAAGGAAGTGACGGCGCAGAGATAGACGAGTACCTCACGTGCGGGCACTCCCTTGGGTACCGGCTGCCATACCGGGGTGAAATCGCCTTTAATCAGGCCCAGGATTCCGAGGGCGATCATGGTTGCCGCAAAGACCGCATTACCCACGCTTGCGATGCGCATCGCTCTGTTCTCCCCTTATCGCGAAAGCTCGCAAATCCAGTTCGTCTCCCAGGTCTTTCCGCCATCGGGCGAAAAAGACTGTTCCATGCGCGCCGACGTCGGAGAAAGATCAAGCCACAGATAACGCACAAGAATGGTGCGGCCCTTGAAGTCTTCCTGATGGTAAAACTCGCCGCGACTGCCGTCGAATTTTCCGACCACGGGAGGAGCGCTAAGTGTCCCATTATCGACATCGAGCAGATAGATACTCCACTGACGCGACTCGGGGTTGTAGAGACGAAGGGTCTGGGCCTTGATGTGGAGTTTCTTGTCGGGACTGGTGACCTCGAATTCTTCAAAGTTCGCGTTGCTGTCGAGGATCTTATGGTGATTGGAAATACCTTCGTATTCGACCCAGATCTTCGAGTTGTTCAGGCGATCGGGAAGGCGACGGACATGGGCCTTCCAGTTGCCAATCAGAAAATCGAAGTCATGGGAGCCGTCGCGCTGAGGAAGCAGGGCGGGAATCGAGGTTTGCGCGAGAGAGGGAACGAGGAGAGCGGAGATTATCAGAAGGCAGAGATGCGAGAGAAAGCTGAGTTTCATCACTTGTCCTCGAATGTCCGACGGCGCGTACCGGGATTGGTTAGCGGAGTTTGTGTTTCGCGCTACTGAAATTCACCGCCGCACCACTGCGTGATGACGTAAGCTAAGACCTTGGCGGCGGCGAAGACTTCCCGCAGTTCCACCCATTCATTCACGGTGTGTGGCTGGGCGATGTTGCCTGGACCATAGAGCACGGCGGGCACGTGCGCGTGATTGGTGAACAGGCGCAAGTCGGAGCCGTAGGTTACGCCTTGCACGATGGTTGCCCGGCCCAGCACTTCCGCATGGTATTGCTGGAGGGACTCGACGATGGGATGGGTCACGGCCGTTTGTCCTGACTCAAACTGTCCTTCGACCCACTCGATTTCTGGCGGCTGCGCTTTCAGCCAGGGGTCGACGGCGATGGCGCGGGCGACGGCGGCGGTGAGGGAGCGGCGGGCGTCGTCCATGGTTTCGCCGGGAAGGACGCCGAAGCGGCCTTCTGCGATGACTTCGTCGGGGACAGTCGACGGCCACTCCCCGCCGTGGATGGTACCGAAACTGATGGGAGCGATGTTGTCCGCGTCTTCATAGAGCAGATTCTTGTAGTGCACATGACGGCGGCGCTCCACTTCCTGGACAGCTTGCAACACCAGGTAGAACTTCTCGATGGCATTCACGCCGTGGGGCTTCATGCAGGCGTGGATGGCGCGTCCTGTGACCTTGATACGGAAGGTCAGAGCGCCGGATTGGACGGGACAGACGTGCAGGGCGGTCGGCTCGGTGATGATGGCGGCGTCGGCGCGGAAGCCTTTGACGATGGTGGTGAGGGTGCCGACTCCGCCGCTTTCTTCGCCGATCACGCTTTCCAGCAGGACGTCCGCCGCGGGTTTGAAACCGAGTTTCTGCAGCGCCTGCACCGCGTAGACGTTGGCGGTGAGACCGGCCTTCATGTCGCAGGAGCCGCGTCCATAGAGTTTGCCCTTCGTGACTTCGCCGCTCCACGGCGACGCCGACCAAAGAGACTCCTTGCTCGTGGGAACGACGTCCATGTGGCCGTTGAGGATCAGCGTTCGCGGTACGATCTTCTTCTGGGCTTTCTTGGAGCCAGCCTGCCAGCGTCCGACGACGTTGATGCGGTCTTCGAAGGGGACTCCATCGTCACAGAACGCGGGATGGGACTCCAGTTCTTCTTTCTTCGAAACGAGAATGCCGGGATTCAGGCCGAGGGTTTGCAGTTTTTCCGCGAAGAAATGTTGTGCCTGCTGCTCTTTGCCGGGCAGGCTGGGAAACCGCACCAGGCGGGCGAGGAAGGCGGTCATCTCGGGGCGCAGGGAGTCGATCTGCGCTGAGATCGTCTGGATGGTGTCGTTCATGAAAAGCAGGTCGCAGGTCTCAGGTGACAGGTCACAAGGAAGTCTCAGCGATCCTCGGTTTCCTGTGACCCGTGATCTGTGACCTATTTTCTGCGTTTATAGTTTCGCAGATATTGGGGCAAATCGCGTTGGCAACGCTGGTCACGGATGGGAGTGCCCGACTGCATCTCCAAGGGGATCACACCCGCCCAGGTGGGAAAAGCGTAGTCGGGTTCGTCGTCGATGGGAGGGCCGGTGCGGACTTTGGCGGAGAACTCCTCAATCGGAATGCGCAGAACGGAGGTAGCCTTCAGTTCCTTTTCGTTCGGCTGGCGGACATCGTCCCAGCGCTGAGGCAGGATGTGCTCACTCAGGGCGCGGAGGGCTTTGAGCTTTTCTTCTGGATTGTCCACCAGCGTCGCGGTGCCGAGGATCACGACCGAACGGTAGTTCATGGAGTGATTGAAGACGGAGCGAGCTACGACCAATCCATCGAGCAATGTGACGGTGATGCATACCGGGATGCCCTGGCTCAGATTGCGTAACATGCGGCTGGCGGCGGAGCCGTGGACATAGAGGACATCGCCATCACGCCCGTAAGACGTGGGGATGACGTAGGGCTGGCCGTCGACGACAAAGCCGATATGGCAGAGGAATGCTTCGTCAAGGACATGGTTGAGAGTGTCGCGGTCGTAGACGCCGCGATCGGGTTCGCGCACCACTCGGGTGCGCGGGGTGGGTATGGGATTGTTGGACATGGAGCGAACGTCCTGGGCAGGCGCCAAGAATGGTGAAGGGCTAGTTTAGCAGGATGGGAGAAGGGGATGACCGGCCCTTTCCTCTTCGTTGCATACGACCACGTGTACCGTTACGACCGTAACGCCAAGCCCATACTTTTGTGAAGGGAAGCCCTTGCCCCGCGCTAACATCCGCGCATGTGCACCTCGGGCAAGGGGGCTTGGACCCCATTTGTCTTACTACTGACCTTTTCAATCATCGCGACCATCGCAGCCGTTGGCGCCGACGCTCCGAAAGAGCCGGTTGCGAGCCAGTCGGCGGTTAAATCCGTGACGCAGGTTACTCGTGACGGGGTGAGCAAGACCAATCTGCTCGCCGACGAGTCGAACCTCTACGTGACGGAATGGCCGGCAGCGCGGCACATCGTGGCCAAGGTGTCGCTGCCTGACGCCAACCGCTCTGTCATCTCCAATGCATTCCCGAATGTGCAGGCACTCGACGTCTCGCCCGATCATTCGAAGCTGCTGATTTCGCCGATGATGAGCGGCGGGGACAACGAGTTCTGGGTCCTGCCAGTGAATGCGGGTTCTCCGGCACGACTCGGCGACCTGACCGGTCGCGACGCGGCATGGTCTTCCGACGGCAAGTCCCTGGTGTTCAGCAAGGGACCGGAACTCTACATCGCGAACGCCGACGGGTCAGCAGCGCACGAAATATTTACCGCGGACGGGTCCGTGTTTGCGCCCCGGCTATCACCGGACGGGAAACGAATCCGATTCACGGTTGGGATCACCGCGCAGAACGTGACCTCAATCTGGGAAGTGGGCCGGGACGGGTCGAACCCTCATCCCGTGCTCGGGAACTGGCAGGGCGGATCGACGGCCTGTTGCGGCACGTGGAGCGCGGACGGACGTTACTACATCTTTCAAGTCACGCAAAGCGCGCCGACGGCGGTCACGACTCTGTGGGCGCTGCTTGAATCGGGCCCGATGGGAACGCCAGTACAACTGACAAATGGGCCCATGTCGTTCGGCAACGCTGCTTTGGCTCGCGACAACTCCAAGATCTGGGCCATCGGCGTGAAGCCTGCCGGAGAAGCAGTCAAGTATGACGCGGACAAGAAGACGTTCGTTCCGCTACTGGCCTCGGCTTCTGCGACGGATCTGGATTATTCGTCCGATGGCAAGTGGGTGACCTATGTCGCGTTGCCGGACGCTACCTTGTGGCGTTGCCGGGCCGATGGCAGCGAGCAACTGCAGCTTACACACGCACCTGAGCGGACAGCATTGCCGCACTGGTCCAAAGACGGCAGCCGGATCGCTTACGTCAGCATGTGGCCGGGAAAGCAATCGAAGATCTCGTTGATCTCGCCCGCCGGCGGAACTCCAGAGGACATGCTGAAGGAAGATCGCGGCCAGATTGACGCGAACTGGTCGGCGGAGGGAAATCGCATCATGTTCGGGTATCTGCATGACGCGGGACTGGATATTCGCGTCATCGATCTCAAGACACACAAGGTCACGCCGGTTCCCGACTCGGCGGGGCTATTCAGCCCGCGGTGGTCCCCGAATGAAAGATACGTTGCGGCCCTGTCTCCGGATTTCACCAAAGTGATGTTGTTCGACTATCAGACGGGGATGTGGACGATCTGGCTGAACGAACCTGCGGGAGCGGTGAGTTATCCGTCGTGGTCGGCGGACAGCCAGTACCTGTATTTCGACGACCTGGTCACGGAGGAAGAGTCGATTCGGCGCGTGAAAGTAGGTGAGTATCGCGCAGAACGAGTTTTCAAGCTGGAAGGAATAGAACGATACCCAGGTCCGTTCGGGTTATGGAGCGGCCGCACGAACGACGGCTCGTGGATGTTTGTCCGCGACCGCAGCACGCAAGAGGTCTACCAGCTAGCCGTAGACCTCCCCTAAAAAACTGACGACGAGGTCATGCGAGTCATGATTTCCATTGCGAGCTGTCGCGTACGTCCGGACTGCCGGCTTCTGCTGCTGGCCGTCGTGTTGAGCGCTGCAGGGTTGGTCAATTCGAAGCCGCTAGCGGCCCAGACGCACGATCAGACTACCGTGGAGAGGAAGGTAGTCAACCGGGTGGAGCCGGAATATCCGGAAACACTCAAGCGTTTATATATCGGCGGGGTTGTGAAAGTGGAGGCGGTGGTCTCGGCCAACGGCACGGTTGAGAGCACCCAACTGATCGGCGGAAGCCCGATCCTGGGGCAGTCGGCGATGAAGGCCATCAAGCAATGGAAGTATGCACCTTCGGGCAGCAAAGAAAAACTCGTGGTGCAGATGGAGTTTGATCCGCATCGTTGAGTACGGCCACCTACGCTCGCGACTATCTACGCCGACGAGGCGATGACCGTGTAGTCGGCTCTTCCAATACTGCGAACTGAATCTTTTTCTCCACCGGATCGATGCGGTCCACGAGCACTCTTACCCGATCCCCGAGGCTATAAGTCTTGTTTGAGCGCTGGCCGATGATCTGGCGCGTGTTTTCGTGATAGGTGTAACGGTCGTCGTCGAGCGTGTTGAGCGGAACCAGACCTTCCACGAAGAGTTCGGTCAGTTCCACGAAGAAGCCGAACTTGGTGACGCTGATGATGAGGCCGTCAAAGTCCTCGCCGATGCGGCGCTCCATGAACTTCACTTTCTTCCATTCCATCAGTTCGCGCTCGGCGTCGTCGGCGCGGCGCTCGGTCTGGCTGGACTCTTCGGCGATGTCGTGGAGATCTTCGAGAGAGATTGGGCCGCCCAGGGGTTCGAGGGATTGCTGGTGAGCGTCGTGATCGCGGCGCTTGGACCAGGGGGACGGTGCCGGGGCTGAAGCCCCTTCTTTTGCAAGGGAGCGAGACGCGGCCCTGAAGGGCCGCTCTTCCACCGACCTCGCTCGAACCACTGGCGGTGCTCCAACCGGTACTGATCCATCCAATTGTTCTGCAGAATCGTGCAAAACATCTTTCAAGATGCGGTGGACGATCAGGTCGGGATAGCGGCGGATGGGCGAGGTGAAATGCGTGTATGTGGTTGCCGCCAGCGCGAAGTGTCCGAGATTCTCTTCCGAGTAGCGGGCTTGCTTCAGAGAACGCAGCATCAGGTAGCTAAGGATGCGCTCCTCGGGCTTACCGGCGATTTTTGCGGTGAGCTTCTGATACATGCGTGGGGTGATGTGAACTTCTTTCGGGACTTCGATCTCGCGGACGCGCTTGCCTGTGCCGTGGGCGGCCCGGCGGTCGGCTTTCATCTGGACGCGATGAATGGGAAGTGCGCCTACGCCCAGCGAATAGCCGAAGGTCGACGCGATGAGTTCGAAGTCGTACACACGCTTGGCGTCAGGCTTTTCGTGGATGCGGTAGAGCGAAGCAATGCGTTTCGATTCGAGATAGTGCGCGACGCTTTCGTTCGCTGCCAGCATGAATTCTTCGATCAGTCGATGCGCGATGTTGCGCTCGGAGCGGGTGATGCTCTTCATCAGGCCGAACTCGTCGAATTCGATGACCGGTTCCGGCAGGTCGAAATCGATCGAGCCGCGGCGTTCGCGCTTGCGGTTGAGGATCATGGCCAGGTCGCGCATGCGCTCGAAGTGCTCGACCAGCGCGGCATAGCGCTTGCGTGCCGCAGTGTCGCCTTCGAGAACTGCATTCACGGCCGTGTACGTCATACGCTCGGCGGAGCGGATGACGCCTTCGTTGATTTCGTAGCGGATCACTTCGCCCTGATGGTCGATCTCCATCGTGCAGGAGAGAACCAGCCGGTCGACCTGCGGCCTCAGGCTGCAGATGTCGGTTGAGAGCTCGAGCGGCAACATGGGAACGGCGCGGTCGGGGAAGTAGACGCTGGTGCCACGGAGGCGGGCTTCCTGGTCGAGGGCAGAACCGGGAGTTACGTACTGCGCTAGATCGGCGATGTGGACCTGCAGTTCGTAATTGCCGTTCTCGAGTCGGCGGACGTGAACGGCGTCGTCGAAGTCACGGGCGGTTTCGCCGTCGATGGTGACGATCGGCAACTGGCGATAGTCGCGGCGATGCTTGAGCTCGCGCGCGGGAATGACGGCGTCGATCGCCTGCGCTTCGTTGACCACCTCGGGCGGGAAGCGGTGCGGCAGGTGGAACTTACGAATCATGATTTCGACGTCGACGCCGAAGTCATTCTCTTCGCCGAGGATTTCGACCACGCGTCCGCGGGGATTCTGGGTGGCGGAGGGCCAGTCGGTAATTTCGACGTCGACGACTACGCCGTCGAGATCCTGCCAGTTGATGTGGCGGGCGGCTTCTTCGCCGATAACACGGTCCGCCGACTTCCCGGGTTGCTTGCGCGGACGGGGTGCCCCCGCGGCTGCCGGCGAGGGCGCCGGCGCTACAGCCTTGTCCGGATACTCCATCCCCGGTGGGATGATGATCTCCTGGGCTACTTTCTCGTCGATCGGCTTGACGTAGTTGTGGCGGTGTCCGTAATGGAAGATGCCGACGACGGTCGGATGTGCGCGTGAGACGGAGCGTAGAATACGGCCCTCGGCGCGGCCGTCAGGACGGAACGCGGTGACTTCGACCAGCACGCGGTCGCCATGCATGGCCGCGCCGACGGCGGGCGGTGGAATGAATACATCGCCGGCTAGCCGAGCCTTGAGATGGACATCGAGGGCGTTGGCCTCGGGAATGACGAATCCGAAGCCGTCGCGATGCATGCTGAGGCGGCCGATCAGCAGGTTCTTGCCAGACTTGGCCTGCGGGATCGCGTAGCGGTCGGAGTCGACCTGCAGCAGTTCGCCTTTCTGCACCAGCGCGCGGAGACGGTCGTTGAGTTCGCGCCGGCCTTCCCCTTTGACTCCGAGTTCGCGCAACAGCTGTTTGTAACCGGCCGTTTTCTTGGGCTGGCGAGCGAGGTGGCGGAGGATGGAGGAGTCGGACAACATCGAAGGTCACAGGTCACAGGTGTCAGGTCTCAGGCCAACACAGCAACGTTCCAACAGGCTCTTTTGAAAGCTGTGATCTGTCACCTGTGACCTATTTCAAGTATTTCTCTTGCAGAATCCGACGGTGATGCAGTTCATGTCCGGCGATGACGTAGGCCAAGGCGCGAACGCTGATCTCGCACTTGTTGGCGGTACCGCGGCGGGTGGCGGATTCGGCGTCGAGGGAGCGGAACAGCGCCAGCGTCGCTTTGCGGATGTCCATGAATTCATCGATCAGGTCTGCGAGGGTGCGCTGACCGAAATTGCCGTCGCGTACGTAGTCGTCTTGCTCGTAGCCCTCGATCGGAGTCTTGTCGCCGCGAGCGATGCGCAG
>Ga0335077_10000211_pt1 | contig 61858 bp, 63 predicted proteins | sample Lox_Sample_31_FD_207151 | JGI IMG/M metagenome (GOLD analysis project Ga0335077, IMG submission 207151) | Soil microbial communities from Loxahatchee National Wildlife Refuge, Florida, United States - Lox_Sample_3.1 | ecosystem: Environmental > Terrestrial > Soil > Wetlands | place: USA... | reverse complement strand
CCGGCTCGCGGAGCTGTACCGGTCCGCGGGAGACGTCCGGATTGCCCTGGCGGCTGCCGTCGAGGGGACGTCGCCCCGCCGGACGCCCAACCTCTGCGCCCTGCTGGGCCCTGAACTGGCCGCTCGCCTGATCGCCCAGGCGGGGGGACTCGAACGACTCGCCCGGCTCCCGTCGAGCACCGTGCAGGTGCTCGGTGCGGAGCGCGCGTTCTTCGAGCACCTCAGGGGCCGCGCGCCCCCGCCACGCCACGGTCTGCTCTTCACCCACCCGGCGCTCCAGTCCGCGCCTCGCCGGGAGCGCGGGAAGCTTGCGCGGGCCCTCGCCGGCAAGGTGGCGATCGCGGCTCGTCTAGACCACGCGGGGCGTCCGGTCGACCCTGCCCTCTCCCGTGCCTTCGACGTCCGGCGCTCCGAGCTCAAGGCCCGGCGGGGCAAACCGCCGGCCCGAGGTCGGAGCTCAGGACCCCGGCTTCCACTTGACCGAGCAACCGAGCACCGATAGCTCCGCGGGCTGCACCGGCTGGCGGGCCAGCGCCTGTTCGAGGGCCCGTTCGAGGTACCGTTCGGTGACGCGCTCCTGGTGCTGGTGGTCGTTGTCGATCCGGCCCTGGAACAGGAGCCGGCGGTCCGGTCCAAAGAGCATGGGGTGCGGGGTCACTAGCGCGCCGTAGGCCCGCGCGATCGCCTGCGACTCATCGACCAGGTACGGAAAGGGGTACTTCTTTTCGCGCGCCCGGCGGACCATGTTGTCGAGGCTGTCCTCCGGGTAGGCTCGCGCGTCATTCGAATTGATGAGGACAAATCCCACCCCTTTCGGAAGGTACCGCTCCCCGAGGTCGATCATCCGCCTCTCCCAGGCCTGAACGTACGGGCAGTGGTTGCACCAGAACGTGACGAGCAGGAAAGGACTGCGGAACCCGGCGAGCGAATAGGTCTTCCCGTCTACTCCCTGCAACTCGAAGGGGGGCGCCGGGTCGCCCAGGTGAAGCTTGAACTGGTCGGATTCGGCCACCGAGGACCGACCCCGGCTGGGTTCATACCGTTTTAGTGAACCGCTGGCCATCCCCCGGGAGGGTCATATGACAAGTCCTTCCCCCCCGCTACCCGTGGTCTTGGAGAGGGAACTCACGGTCGAGAAGGTTCTCGCTAGCCAGGAACGTCTGCTCCGCGTGGGCCGTGCGACCGTCCACGTCGCCTCGCTGGGCGAGACCGCGGTATCGTACGGGGTCGGCGTCCGCAAGACCGCCCCCTACTTGGCGCGGGCCCGAGAGGACCAGGTGTCCGTCGTGCCGCGCGCCTCGGGGGGCACCGGGCTCGTCCACTTTCCGGGAGACCTCGTCTGGGCTGTCATCCTGCCACGAGCCGACCCCCGGGTCGGTCGCGGCTTCGTCCGAGCCTACGACCGCTTCGGCCAGGGGTTGGTGGACATGCTCGCGGCTCGGGGGATATCCACTCGTTGGGTGGGGCCTATGGGGCTGTCGGAGGATTACTGTCCGCTGAGTCGGCGCGGGCTGGTCCTCGACTGTGAGGGTCGGGTACTCGCCGCCGCCGCCCAGCATGCCACCGGAACGACTCTCCTGCACGCCGGCTCGCTCTCCCGCACCCTCGACCGGCGGAGTGTCGCTCGATGGTTCGGTCTGCCCGAACCCGGACCGGCCGATCGCCTGACGTGCCTCACCGAAGTGGGGGTGCACGCCTCGCCCGACGAGCTCGCCCACTCGTTGGGAAGCCACCTGGTCGCCGCGCTCCAGCGCGAGGTGTAGGACCCTTTCACTCGGACCGGGCGGACCAGAGGGATTCGGCAGCCGCCTCGAGGCCCTTCCGGATCGCTTCCCAGTCTCCCCGGAGGAGCTGACGCCCCTTGACGACCGGGACTCCGTCGACGTAGACGGAGTCGACCGCCTCCTCGCTGGCGGAGTAGGCGAGGTGGGAGACGATCGCTTCGGGGCGCGCGGGCAGGAGGGTGGGATGGTCGAGGCGGAACAGCGAGAAGTCGGCCCGCTTGCCGACCTCGAGCGACCCCAGCTCGACCTCCCGGCCGAGGGCGCGTGCCCCCTCGATCGTCGCGAGGTCCAGCAGGGTCTGCGCACCGAGCGCCGTCGCATCCCAGCGGTGGTTCTTCTGGACCAGTCCAGCCAGGTGCATCTCCCGGAGCATCGACAGCGAGTTGTTGGAGGCGACGGAGTCGGTCCCGAGCCCGACAGAGGCCCCGGCGGCGCGGAGCTCCACGACCGGGGCGACGCCCCCGGACGCGAGCTTCAGGTTCGAGCTCGCGCAATGCGCGATCCCTACCTTACGCTGCGCCAGAGAATGGATTTCGTGCGAGGTCAGCCAGACCGCGTGGGCCGCGACCTGGCCCGGACCGAGGAAGCCGATCTCCTCGAGCCAGTCGACCGGTCGGCGCCCGGTCTTCGTCTCGTGCTCGTGCACCTCCCGACGGGTCTCGGAGAGATGGTAGTGGACGAGCGTCCCCGAATGCTCGGCCAGTTCCCGAGCCCCGAGCCAGGTCTCCTGGTTGCAGACGTAGACTCCCTGGGGGGCGACCAGCGGGCGAACGCGGGGGGAGTCCTTCCACCGCGCGATGAACCCGCGGGCGTTGTCCAGCGGCTTGCCGTGCTGGGTGGTCAGTTCCGGGTCCAGCACGGCCCAGCCGAGGAAGCCGCGGATCCCGAGGTCGTCGACCGCGCGGGCTACCGCGTCCTCGAGGTAGTAGAGGTCGAGGAACGAGGTCGTGCCGCCGAGGAGCATCTCCGCGACTCCCGCGCGCGCACCGGCCTCGACATCCCCTTCGACCCGGCGGGCATCCACCGCGAAAAGGGTCTCGAGGAAACCGGCGAGCTCCCGGTCGTCCGCGATCCCGCGGAGGGGGTGCATCGCGACGTGGGTGTGGAGGTTGACGAACCCCGGCACGAGGGCCCGGTCGTGCGCCTCGACGATCTCCGCGCCCTCCCGCGGAGCGTTGGGGCCGACGTGGGTGATCCGCCCGGAGTCGACGCGGACGTCTCCCCGCAGGACCCGTCGGCCGGGGTCCTGGGTGACGAGGAGTGCGTCGCGGAACACCCGAGGAGGCTCGTGGGGGACCGCCGTCACGGTCGACCTACGGGCGGCGGTCTAAAAGGCGTTCGCCGGCGGGACGGTTCACGGCCGTGGGGTCGACCTCGGGAAGGTCCGAGATCCCCTCGGCGGTCCGGGTCTCGGAGGCACGGAAGGCCGAGAGGACCCGGCGCACCCACGGCCGGCTGAAGACGATCGCGATGGGGACGATCGCGAGCACGGCCAGGATCACGTCGACCCACAGCCCGGGTACCCACGCCGCGCTCGGCATCCCGAGGATCGTCGCGGCGGTGTTCGGGATCAGCACGACCGCGCTGACCAGCCCGAGGAGGAGGGCGACGTAGGCGACGCCGAGCATGCGGATGTTGGACGTGTTGGCGAACGCGGCGATCCGATTCGAAACCTCTCCGAGGCGGTTGGTCGTGACCGAGAGCCGGTTGGCCTCGGCGGCGTTGCGTAGGGCGACGAGGTCCCGGATGCCCTGGCCGACCCAGGAGGCGAACTCCTCGAGGTGCTCGACCTCGGGCCGGACCGCGGGCAGAACCTCCGCAAGCTTCGGGAACCGCTCGCCAAGGGGGCCGTCCAGCTCGGAGACCGCGACCGAGAGCCGCGCGACGTGCCCCCGGACTGCGCGGTACCCCCGGTGCAGGGCGGCGAGGTCGGCCAGGGGGGCGGCCTCCGCGTGGTCCTCGGCGGCGTCCAGTCGCTCGGAGAGGTCCTCGAGTCGCTCCACGTAGCTCCTCGCCGCCGCCTGGAGGAGGTCGACCAGCTCGCCGGTGATGCCGCTAAGGCGGTGGGTGGTCGCGACCAGGCTCGTCGGGGGCGGGGGGCCGAGCCACCGGGTCCCTCCCCGGGATAGCCAGACCCCGTGGTACGTCGGACGCCCGGCCGCGTCGAGCGTGGCGAGCAGGATGACCGTTCCCCCCGGCCCGTGAAGCACCGGACGCCGAGGGGCCGGCTCCGACGGAAGGCCGTTCGCCGCGAGGGCTTCGGCCACCGGAGTCGGCTCGGAGTCGACCGTGCTCGTCCTCCTCGGCTAGATATCGAGGTTCGTGACCTCGACCGCGTGCTCCTGGATGTAGGCTCGACGCGGTTCGACCTCTTCGCCCATCAGGATCTGGAAGAGCGCGTTGGCCCGGCCCGCGTCCTCGACGGTCACGCGCAGCAGGGCCCGCGCCCCCGGACGCATGGTCGTCTCAGCGAGCTGTTCGGCGTTCATCTCCCCGAGCCCCTTGTACCGCTGCTGCGTGACCCCCTTCTGCCCGCCGAACTCGACGGCCAGGCGGTCCCGCTCCGCATCCGAGTAGGCGTAGGCGATGCGCGCTCCCTTCTGCAGGCGGTACAGGGGGGCCTGTGCGATGAAGACGTGGCCCTCGGTGATCAGCGGTGCCATCTTCCGGTAGAACAGGGTCAGCAGGAGGGTCCGGATGTGCGAGCCGTCGACGTCGGCATCCGTCATCAGGATGATCTTGTGGTAGCGCAGGCGGCTCAGGTCGAGCTCGTCCCCGATCCCGATCCCGATCGCAGTGATCAGCGCCCGGATCTGCTCGTTCTGGAGCATCTGGTCGAGCCGCGCCTTCTCGACGTTGAGGATCTTGCCCCGCAGCGGAAGGATCGCCTGGAACTCCCGGTCGCGCCCCTGCTTGGCGGTGCCGCCCGCGCTGTCCCCCTCCACGATGAACAGCTCGCACTCGGCCGGGTCCCGCGAGTGGCAATCCGCGAGCTTGCCGGGGAGCCCGCCCCCCTCGAGCAGTCCCTTGCGCCGCGTCAGCTCGCGCGCCTTTCGGGCGGCCTCGCGCGCCTGGGCGGCCTGAACCGCCTTCGAGATCAAGTTCTGGCCGATCGCCGGGTGCTCCTCCAGGAACTCGGAGAGCTTGTCGTTGACCGCGCTCTCGACCTGCCCCTTGACCTCCGAGTTGCCGAGACGCGCCTTGGTCTGGCCCTCGAACTGGGGCTCGAGCACCTTCACGGAGAGGACGGCGGTGAGCCCCTCGCGCACGTCCTCGCCCGTCAGCCCCTCCTTGTCGCCCTTGATGTAGCCGCGCTTGCGGGCGTAGTCGTTCAGGGTGCGGGTGAGGGCGGCCCGGAGACCGACCACGTGGGTCCCTCCGTCCATCGTGTTGATGTTGTTCACGAACGCGAGCGTGGTCTCGTTGTAGCCGTCGTTGTACTGGAGGGCCAGCTCGATATCGGTCGTGTCGCGCTTGGCGTGCAGCGCGATCGGGGGCCGGAACAGGACGTTGGCTCCCCGGTTGACGTCCTCGACGAACTCGGTGAGGCCGCCTGCGTGGTGGAACGTCTCGGTGCTGCCGTCCCGTTCGTCCAGGAACTGGATCGAGACCCCGGCGTTGAGGAACGAGAGCTCCTTCAACCGGCGGGCGATCGTCTCCCGGTCGAAGTCGAGGGTCTCCATGATCGTTCCGTCCGGCTTGAATCGGGTGTCCGTTCCCGTGGTCTCCGCCGGCCCGACGACCTTGACCGGGGCGACCGGGATGCCCCGCTCGTACCGTTGGAAGTACTCCTGTCCGTCCCTGCGGACCCGCACCTCCAGCCACTCGCTGAGCGCGTTCACCACGTGGACGCCGACCCCGTGAAGTCCGCCCGACACCTTGTAGGTGTTCTTGTCGAACTTCGAGCCGGCGTGCAGGACCGTCATCACGATCTCGAGCGACGGACGGTGGTACTTCGGGTGGTCCTCGACGGGGATCCCCCGGCCGTTGTCCCAGACCGAGGCCGACCCGTCGGCGTGGACGGTCACGCGGATCTCCGTGCACTCCCCGGCGAGCACCTCGTCGATCGAGTTGTCCAGGACCTCGTAGATCAGCTGGTGGAGGCCCCGGGCGTCGGTCGACCCGATGTACATCCCGGGCCGCTTTCGGACCGCGGAAAGTCCCTCCAGGATCTGGATGGAACTGGCGTCGTACACTGTCGTGGACATACCCGGTTGCGCCCTCGGAAACCGTCGGTGAAAACCGACGTACTAAACCGAGCCGGGCATGCGTTATAACCCTTCGGGCGGGCTTGAAATTCCACCCCGGTACGACCTCCTTTTGGCCCCCAGGGAATCCGTGTTCGGAGGGGCGTTTCCGGGGGCCCCGGGGACGGGGTCCGCGACCCCTGCAACGCCTAATACTCGGACCCTCCCTCCGCACCGCATTCCCCCATGCCCGACGAACCGGACGTTCCCCCGGCCGCACCCGAAACCCCCCCCGCGACCGCTCCGGTCGAGGAGCCCACCCCGCCGCCCGAGGACTGGGCGGTCAAGTACCGCTACCTCCTCGCCGACTTCGAGAACTACCGGCGGCGGACCGAGCGCGAGCGGGAGGGGGTCACGCGGCAGGCACGCGCGGGGCTGATCCGAGAACTGCTCCCCATTCTCGAGGCGTTCCGCGCCGCGCGCGAGGCGCTCGGGACCCTCCCTCCCGGCGACCCCGTGCGCCACGGCCTCGACCTCCTCGACCGGGAGTGGGCGACGTTCCTCAAGCACGAGGGCGTGGTTCCCATCGCCGAAGTAGGGCAGCCGTTCCATCCCGCCGAGCAGGAGGCCGTGGGCGAGACCGTACCGCGAGAGGGGGTCCCGGACGGCGCGGTCGCTGAGGTGGTGCAGCAGGGGTACCGCTTCTACGGTGGGATCCTTCGTCCGGCGAAGGTCGTGGTCGCCCGCACCCGAGCCGCGGACGCAGTCGAGGCGAGCCCCTCGCCCACGGAGGCGTCGTGACGCGTTCCTCGGACGTTTCGGGATTCTACCGGAAGAGCATCGCGGAGCGGCGGGAGTTCGCTCGCGAGTGGGCCGGCTTGACCCCCGAGGAGGCGGGAGCCTGGGAGTTCCCGCCCGGCGTCGACCCCGGGACCCTCGACCGGATGATCGAGAACGTCATCGGCGTGATGCCGCTGCCTCTGGGGGTCGCCACGCACTTCCGGATCAACGAGAAGGATTACCTCGTCCCCATGGCGATCGAGGAGCCGAGCGTGGTCGCGGCGGCCTCGAACGCCGCGAAGGTAGCGCGTTCGGCCGGCGGGTTCCACTCCCAGAGCACCGACCCGGTGATGATCGGCCAGGTCCAGATCATGGACGTCCACGACCCGGCGGCGGCGCGCCTCCGGATCCTGCATGCGCGGGGCGAGCTGCTCGCGGCGGCGAACGCCAAGGACCCGGTCCTCGTCAAGTTCGGGGGCGGGGCCAAGGAGATCGAGGTGCGCATCCTCCCCTCGCCGCGCGGCACGATGGTCATCGTCCACCTCCTGGTGGACGCGCGGGACGCGGGCGGGATGAACGCCGTGAACACGATGTGCGAGGCGCTCGCTCCCGAGCTCGCACGCCTCGCCGGCGGGCGCTCGGTCCTTCGGATCATCTCGAACCTGGCCATCCACCGCCTCGCCCGCGCCCGCGCGACGTTTCCGGCCGAGCAGCTCAAGACCGAGACGATGACCGGGGCGGAGGTCGTGGACGGGATCCTGGATGCCTACGCCTTTGCGGTGGCGGACCCGTTCCGCTGCGCGACGCACAACAAGGGGATCATGAACGGGATCTCGAGCGTCGTGATCGCCACGGGGAACGACTTCCGGGCCATCGAGAGCGGAGCCCACACCTTCGCAGCCTGGCAGGCGGCGCCCTCGGGGTCGGTCGTCCGTCCGCTCACGACGTACGAGAAGGACCGAGAGGGAAACCTCGTGGGGACGATCGAGTTCCCCGCCCCGGTGGGGCTGATCGGCGGGGCCACCGCGGTGCACCCGACCGCGAAGGCGAACGTCAAGCTCCTCGGCGTGAAATCCGCCCGAGAGCTCGGGGAGGTCCTCGCGTCGGTCGGCCTCGCCCAGAACTTCTCGGCCCTTCGAGCCCTCGCCACCGAAGGCATCCAGCGGGGCCACATGGAGCTGCACGCGCGGAACATGGCGGTGAGCGCCGGCGCCCGACCGGAGGAGGTCGACCGCGTCGTCGCCCGGCTGGTTGCCGAGCACGCGGTCCGATTCGACCGGGCCAAGGCCGTCCTCGAGGAGATCCGGGCCGGCCGATGAAGGTCGGGGTCCTCGCGCTCCAGGGAGACGTCCCGGAGCATCTTCGCAGCGCCCGGCATCTGCTGCCGAAGGGCTCTGTCGTCGCTCTCCGTCGCCCCGAGCAGCTCGACGAGCTGGACGCCCTCTTCCTGCCCGGTGGGGAGTCGACCACGATCGCTCGACTCCTGTACGGGGCCCATCTCTGGACCCCGCTCGCCCAGCGCCTCCGGCAAGGGTTTCCCGTGCTCGGGACGTGCGCCGGCTTGATCCTCCTGGCCAAGGAGATCGCCCCCAGCCCCTCCGGTCAGGACCCACCGAGCTTCGAGGTGCTGGACGTCCGCGTGCGGCGGAACGACTACGGCCCGCAACGCGAGTCGTTCGAGGCGCCGATCGTCATCGACGGGGTCGCCGGTCCCCCCTTCCCCGGGGTCTTCATCCGGTCCCCCCGGATCCTCTCCGTCGGACCGCAGGCCCTCCCGGTCGCCTGGAGGGGGGAGGAGATCGTCGGGGTGCGGTCGGGGAACATCTGGGGTCTTGCCTTCCACCCGGAGCTCTCGGACGACCCGCGAGTCCACCGCCGCTTTCTCGAGGAATCCGGTCTCCTGCCCTAGCGCAGCCAGAGGAAGATCACCACCGCGGCCACGAGGAGGGCCGCTCCCGCGAGCGCCGCCAGGACCCGGGTGCGCTGACGCACGTGACCCCAGCGTCCGAAGAAGATCGGGACGGGGCCGATCAGCAGGAGGCCACCGACCTCCTGCGGAGGGACCTCGTGGTGGCTTCGAGGGATCCCGTCCTCGGCCTCTTCCGCCGCGAAGGTGTACCCGAAGGAGAACGGAAGGGTGACGAAGCCCACGAAGAGGAGCACGACCCCGAGGAAGAACTCCGCGGAGGCCCCAAAGACCACCGGAAACACCACCACCAGGGCGACCGAGGCGCCCCCTCGGGCGATCGCGTCCACGATCAGCCCGGCCCCCGCGACGAGGAGGACGAGGGGGGCGACCCCTCGGGCGCGCATGCCCGAGGAACGACGGCCCAAACCAAGAACCTGCCGAACCGCCCGGCTAGTGGTACGTGTCGAACCGATACGGGGCGAGAGGCAGTTCGCCGAGGGCCATCAGGAACTCCGGGGGAGTGAGCACCGGACGGGGGTAATTCATCCCGTCGTCCAAGGCGATGCGCGGGCAGGCGGTGTTCACGTAGGCGTCGAACGCCCGGCCCTCGAGGTCGCGCGGGTCGAGCCGGTCGAAGAACAGGAGCTCGGCCTCCCGGCCCCGGGCGCGCGCCCGCTCCTGGAGGGCGAGCGCGGTCGGGGAGCGGTTCTGCCCGGCGAAGGTCGAGACCAGGATCCCCCATCGGCGGGCGTCACGGACGGACGCGACCGCCAGCTGACGGCGGCCGATCAGGAGCGCCCGGTCGACCGGGGGCTCGAGCTGGTTCTGCAGGGGGTCGAGAGCCCAGACCGGCCGGTCGACGGCGAACGCCAATCCCACCGGATGGAACCGCCCCGTTCCGACGAACAGGAAGGCGTCGACCCGGTCGGCGACCGCCTCGGCGCCGGTATAGTTGCACCCGAGGGCCTGGGCCGGGTAGGCGAGGCGGTGGTCTCCCTGCTCGACGTGGACCTCGTACCCTCGACGCTCGAGCGCCGCGGTCAGGGGGGATAGGAGGTCGAGGTGCTGGACGGAGGCCACAAGGCCCAGCCGACGAGGGACCCGAGCACGCTGGACGGTCGTCGCCAGTGCCTCAGGGTCCCCTCCGGGGTCTCGCATCTCGACGAAGAACGTACGCCGGGGGAGCCGCACGTTCGGGATCGGAGCGTGACCCAGGACCACCGCGAGGTCCGCGCGGGGCGCCTCCTCCGAAGAAGGGAAGTCGCACGCACCGAAGCACGGGCGCGCGGCGAGGATCACAGGAGCACCGGACTCCACCCGGATCCGCTCCACGAGCTCGTGGGCATTCCGCACGAGGCCCGCGGGCACCTGCAGTACGACCCGGGAGGGGTGAGCGGCCCGAAGGGCGGCGAACAGCTCCGGGCCCACGGTCCGGAAGACTGCCGGTGGAGGACTGGGCGGTTCGGACATGGGACCTGGCCGGTTCCAACCTTCGTGTCGCGCTAAACGTTTGGGGGCCTGGGGAGGTTGACTGGGAGCCCTGGTGCCTCCCCTCTGTGCTTCTCGAGGGGCGATGCGACGAAGCGGCGGCCCTCGCGACGGCATGGCTGTACACGCCTCACGCCGCGAACAGGGCCTTGCGGCTCAGCAGCCACCACCGGTTCGAACCCCGTCAGCCCGGCTCCCATCAGGTCCTCGGGTGGCGATCGAGCCACGCCCTCAGGCGAGCCACCGCCTCGCGGTTGTCCGTGAAGTGGAGGCGGCGCTCGGCCTCGGAGGGCTCGACCCACTCGCACTCCTGGTTCTCGTCGTTCAGGTGGGGGTGGAACGACCTCGGGACCTCGACCCCGTAGGCGTGGAGCCGCCAGACCTCCCCGTTCTCCGCCCGGAACGGGACGTGCCAGTCCAGCGGTACCACGGCGATCGCCTGCTCGAGGCCGGTCTCTTCCCGGACCTCGCGGAGCAGCGCGGCCTCAAGGTTCGCGTCGCTCGCCTCGACCTTTCCCTGGATCGGCACCCAGATCGACCCCCGGGCGGGGACCCGTCGGAAGACCAGCATCGCGAGCGGGTCCCGGGAGAACAGGTAGCCCTCCACGCACTCCCGCGAGACCGGTTCATTCGGTCGGGGGAGGGGGAGGAGCCCTCCGGGCGGCGGAACCGCGCCCATGGTGCGTCGGGGCCGTCAGCGGCTCCGCGTCATGAGCTGCATGATTGCCTCGGCCGGGGCCCCGTTGGCGCGGAACAACGCCTCGACGGCCTCCTCGCGGGAGACCTGCGCCTGCTCCATCACGAGCTGGATATCCTCCTCCGGCGGCCCCGTGGGGGCGCTCGGAGCCCCGGAGGCCGTTCCGGGGGCCGATGGGCCGGCGGTGCGAGCTCGAACCTCGGGCGTCCCGACGATCTGGTAGGTGCGGACCCCTTGGACGGTGAGGATCGTCACCTCGGGGGCCGAGAACACGTGCTCCTTGGTCTTGGTGCGCACGACCACCTCCTCCACCCCCTCGACCGGTTCGGTCTTCATGCCCATGCGTCGCATCATCAGCTCCATCTGGCGCTGGTTGCGCGGGCCACCGGGGATCATCGTCGTCTCCTACTCGTCGTCCCCCGTCGCGACGCGGATGCGTCGCTCGAGGTCGGCGTCCTCGACCGTCTCGTCCGTCGGGGAGCGACGCCGCGACCGGACCCGCTCGCGACGGCTCTCCTGGTCCCGTTGGACCTGGGCCGCCAGCTCCTCCATGATGCCCGAGACGCCCGCCATCAGGTTCCAGCCGGTCTGGGAGGCGTAGAAGATCCCCGCGTCCGTGTGCAGGCGCCCCTCCGCGGTGATGTCGGCCGTTCGGTGGGTCGAGTGCGGGCTGAGGTGGAGGCTGAAGAGGGATGGATGGAGGTGGCGTGCGATTCGCTTCAGCCCTTGGGCGACCAGGTGGTCGATGTCCGCGAGCAACGCCGGATCGCTCGAGCCGCGGAGGCCGGTGACCTCGACGTAGCAGTCCTCGATCCGGCCGGGCCCCTTGGCGGTCCGGGCGGCCCCGACGACCAGTCCGAGGAGGTCCGCCTGCGCCACGACCCGGGTCGGGTGGCCGTCCTCCACGACGAACACGCTCGACACCTTCGAATCGGTCATCTTGCGGGCCGCCTCGCCCGAGTGGGTCTTCGAGGCGACGGTGACCGCCGGGGACCGCATGAAGGAGGAGACGCGGACGTCGAGCGCGCGGGCGCGTTGCGGAAGGTCGCGCTTGCCGCCCGTGTCCGGCCGCCACAGCACGGAGGCGAGGTCCGCGACCCCGACGGCGCCCACGAGGCGCCCTTTCCGGTCCACCACCGGGAGCGGGTGCTCCTCGAGGAGCCGGATCTGTGCCTGGAGATGGCGGACCGTGTCCTCCTCGCGGATCGTGACGGTCGCGGGACTCCCGATCCGGTCGACGGGTTCGCGCGGGAACTCCGGGTGGTCGGCGAGGGCGCCGACGAGGTTCGTCCGACTGATGACGCCGAGCAGCTCCCCCCGCGGGCCGACCACCGGCCCGCCTCGGAGTCCGCTGCCGAGCAATAGCTCGGCGACCTCCGGGAGGAGGAGACGGGGGGTGATGAGGGGAGCCATGGTCAGCAGGCTGCCGACCTTCGTGTTGGTCGCTCGGCTCACCCGCCGGGCGAGCGACTCGAAGGTGATCATCCCGGCGAGTCGCGAGCGCTGCAGGACCGGGATCTCGTGGTATCCCTTGCTCTTCATGATCCCGAGCGCCTCGGAGATCGGCGCGTCGAACGGGAGCGTGACCGGACGGGGATTCATCAGGTCGCCCGCGGTGGGCCATTCACTGGGCATGGCCCGAGCATCCGGTGGAGAGGTCATAGCCCCTCCGGGTCCGAGGAAGCCCCGCTACGGGAGCGGGCGGGCCATCTGGTAGCCGTTCTCCCCGTCGGAGTAGTAGGTCCGCAGTAGGTCGACGACCGAGTAGTTGAACCGGGTGTAGAACCGGATCGCGGTCGCGTTCGAGACCCGGACCTCGAGCGTGACCCTCGAGAACCCGCGGTCGTGGCAGCGCTCGAAGAAGGTCGTCATCAGGAGCCGCCCGATCCCCTGGGCGCGCCAGGCCCGGTCGACCGCGAACATCAGGATCCGCGCCTCGCGCACGACCTGGGAGACGCCGAGGAGGAAGGCGACCGGAACGTCATGGTGGTCGGCCGCGACCAGAAACCCCTCGGGCCACTCGGAGCTGAGGGAGAGGTACAGGCTCGGGTCGTAGTGCTCGTGCAGCGCGTCGGCGACGATCGCGGAGACGAACGGCACGTCGGACGGACGGAAGCCCCGCAGCGAGACCGCCGGTCGGTCCTCGGGGACCGGGCTCACCCGCGTCCCGGGCGACGTGTCAGCGATACATCTCACCCGCCCCTTCCGGCGAACTCTCCCGCATGTTGGCCATCGACTCCTTCGTCTGCCGGAGGGTCTTCCGCATCTCCGCCTCGATCTGGCGGGCCTTCTCCCGGAGCGGCTTCGTGTCTAGCGCGATCAGGGGGACGAGCGGGTTCACGGTCTCGATGACCTTGGCGGCCGCGCGAGCGTCCGGGTAGTCCTTGTGCGCCTGGGCGACCAGGCAGAGCACCGGCGTCGAGCGGTTGATCGCCCCGAGGAGGAGGCCCCCGGCCAGGCCGGTCACGACCCCGTTCGCGGCGGCGAAGCGGTACTTCTCGAGGAGCGGGGCCGCGGCCCGGTTCGCCATCGCCACGATCCGGGCATCGGCGCCAACCTCGGTGTCGATCGGCTGGCCCTCGATGGCGACGATGAGATGCACCCCCTTCGCCTCGGACCAGTCGAGCAGGACCCGGCCGAGCGCGTTGAGCATCTCCACCGGCGGCTGGATGTCGGCGATCACCACGACCAACTGGTCGCAAGAGCGGTCGACCCCGCAGACCAGCTTGCTGGCATAAAGGCGGACGGGGGCGTTTACGATCCCCTCCTCCATCACGACCGTCGGCGGGAAATCTTCGCTGATCATGTAGGCGATCGGCTGCATGTCGAGCGCGTGGACCAGGTACGACGCGGCGACCGAGCCGACCAGGCCGTGGGTCGGGAACCCCACCACCATCATCGCCCCCTGGAGGGGCTCGTCGCGCGTATCGACGATTGTGACCGCCGTCGGCTCCATCGCCCCTAGGTCGGCCCGACCCGAGACTCTCCGAGGAGCCTCGAGCTTATTCCGCTTTGGTTCCTGGCGTGCGAGGGCGTGGCGCACCGTCCCCATACCTATTTCAGCGCGGACGCGGAATAAGCCGAAGGTCCGATTCCTATGAAGGTCCTCATTACGGGAATCGACGGCTACTCCGGGTGGCCGCTCGCCCTCCACCTCCTCGCCCGGGGGCACGACGTCGCCGGGGTCGACAACCTCGTTACCCGCAAGCGCGTCAAGGAGGTCGGCAGCTGGTCGGCCACCCCCATCCCCGCGCTCCCCCGCCGCCTGGCGGCCGTGAAGGAGGTCCTCGGCCGGGAGCTCCGGTTCTACCGCGGGGACCTGTCCGACTGGGAGCTCGTCCGGCACGTCCTCGAGACGGAGCGGCCCGAGGCGATTGTCCACCTCGCCGAGCAGCGCTCGGCCCCCTACTCGATGATCGACGTCCACCACGCCGTCGCCACGCAGGTGCAGAACCTCACGGGGACGCTCCACCTCCTCTACGCGATGAAGGAGGTCGTGCCGGACGCCCACCTCGTCAAGATGGGCACGATGGGGGAGTACGGCACCCCCAACACCGACATCCCCGAGGGGTTCTTCGAGGTCGAGTTCCGCGGACGGAAGGATCTCCTGCCGTTCCCTCGCCAGGCCGGTTCCTGGTACCATTGGAGCAAGGTCTTCGACTCGGGCGACGTCATGTTCGCGTCGAAGATCTTCCAGCTCCGCTCGACCGACGTCATGCAGGGGGTCATCTACGGGATCCGCACCCCCGAGATCACCGACGACCGCCTGCTCACCCGGTTCGACTTCGACGAGACGTGGGGGACCGCCCTGAACCGGTTCATCGCCCAGGCGGTGCTGGGACTCCCGCTCACGCCGTACGGCCGGGGGGAGCAGAAGCGGGGGTTCATCGCGCTCGAGGACTCCATGCAATCCCTCCGCCTCGCGGTCGAGAACCCTGCCCAGCCGGGGGAGTACCGCGTCTTCAACCAGTTCGACGCCGCCTACTCCGTGAACGAGCTGGCCGAGCGGGTCGCCCGGATCGGCGCCGAGCTGGGCCTCCACCCCACGATCGACCACCCGGCCGACCCCCGGGTGGAGGCGGAGCAGCACTACTACAACCCCCTCCACGAGCACCTCCCGAAGCTCGGCTACCGCCGAACGCGGGAGCTGGACGACGTGATCCGGGAGATCTTCCACGACCTGGTCCGTTACCGCCGCCGCCTCGCCGCCCGCAAGCACGTGTTGACCCCGACGGTGAACTGGCGCTTGCCGGACAGTCGTCCGTTGCTCGGCGCCCGCAACGCGGCCGCGGCGCCGCCCTCTCCTCCCTCGGCCGAGGCGACCCATCCCTCGTCGGCCAACACCGTCGCCTGAGGACCGCCGTCCGATGCAGGCGGTCGTCACGCTCGCGGGTGAAGGGACGCGGATGCTCCCGTGGAGCCGGGGACTCCGCAAGGAGTTCCTGCCGCTCTACGACCGCGGAAGCGCCGGGGAGCTCGTGCTCAAGCCGGTCGCCCACCTGGTGGTCGAGAGCCTGGCCGGTGCCGGGGCCGACCGCGTGACCGTCGTCGTCCAGCCTCGGGACGCCGGGTTCGTCCAGAGCTACTTCAGCGTGGACCAGGGCCTCCTCCTGCGGCACCGGCGCACTCCGGACCGGCTGGTCGAGACCCGCAGGTTCTACCGCACGCTCGGCCAGGTCCAGTTCGGTTTCGTTTCTCAGCCCCGGGCCGCCGGGTTCGGCGACGCCGTGCTGTGCGCGAAGGGAACCGTGGGCCGGGAGCCGTTCTTCCTCCACGCCGGGGACGGGGTGATCCTGGAGCGCGAGCGGGGAAGCGTGCTTCGGGCGATGGGACGGCTGCGCGAGGACGAGGACCTCGACGGCGTGCTCCTCGTGCGCCCGGTGGCCGACTCGCGACGCTACGGTGTGGTCGAGGGCGTTCCGGAGGGCGCGGTGGGCCCCTACCGCCGGCTCCGAGTGACCGGGATGGTCGAGAAACCGAAGAGGCCTCGCACCCACTGGGCGGCGACCGCGGTCTACGTCTTCGGCCCCGCCCTCTTCCCGGCCCTGGAAGCGGTCCGCCGGACCGAGCGCCCCGAGGAGCTCGAGCTGACCAGCGGGGTTCAGCACCTCCTCGCCCACGGCGGGAGGTTCGCCGCCCTAACCCTGAGCCCCCGGACGGGGGTCTGGTGCTCGGTCGGCTCCCCCGAGGGGTACGCCCTCGCCCTCGCCCGGACCCGCGGCCGCGCGCGACGTCTCCCCCGTCCGCAGGCGAACGATTAAGATGCGCCGGGCCCTGCCGGCGGTGCATCCACACCGGCGAGTTTTCCGCCGTGCGAAGAGGTCGTTCACTCGATGAAGCGTCAGATGGTCGACATGCTCGCGGAGCTGATCAAGATCCCGAGCGACCCATTCGCCGACAAGCAGGAGGTCCTCGACTACGTCCAGTCGTTCACCGACCAGATCCACATGCGGAACACGCTCTTCGGGGACACGGCGGCGCCGAGCCTCCTCGCCGAGTACGGCCAGGGCGGGGTGGTGCTCTCCGGCCACCTCGACACCCCGCCGGTCGGCGACTACTGGAGTTTCTCGCAGAGCCAGCTCGCCTCCGGGCGGATGTACGGTCGTGGGGCCGCGGACATGAAAGGCACCGTGGTCGCGATGCTGGAGGCCGCCCAGGACCTGGTCGCCCGCAAGATCCCCGTGGTGCTCGCCTTCACGACCGACGAGGAGACGACCATGCAGGGGGCGGCGGCGCTGGCGAAGACGCTCCCGCTCCGCCGGGCGAAGGCGGTCATCGTCGGCGAGCCGACCGGACTGCGTGTCGCTGCCTCCGAGAAGGGGGTGCTCGACCTCGCGATCGAGACCCGCGGGAAGGCGGCCCACGGCGCGATGCCCCACCTCGGCGAGAACGCGATCGGCAAGATGATGCGGATCCTCCGCGGCCTCGAGTCGTTCAAGGGCCGGATCGCGCACCCGGAGCTCGGCTCGGTGACCCTCAACATCGGGACGTTCACCGGCGGGACCCGGCTGAACGTGGTGCCGAACAAGTGCGTCTCCGAGGTCGACATCCGGTTTCCCCCGCCGTACACCCCGGACCAGCTCTACCACGAGGTCGAGGAGCACCTGCGCCGGATCAAGACGCCCTTCACGCTCCGCCGCATCCTGACGATGCCGGCGGTCCAGATCGACCCGAACGCGGACCACGTTCGGCTGCTGCGGGAGGTCGCCCAGGCGGAGACGACGGTCCTGGTGCACGCTTCGGAGGCCGTCCACTACACCCAGGTAAACCCCCGGGTCGTCATCTTCGGTGCCGGGGAGGAGGAGCTCTCCCACCAGGCGAACGAGTACGTGAAGATCGAGGCGGTCGCCCGGGCGACCGAGGTGTACAAGAAGTATGCCCAGCGGCTCGCCTCCGTGCGCGCCCCCGCCGCCGCGTAGCGGTCCTCCGGCGCCCTTATCAACCGGCCCCGGCGCTACCGTCGTTCCGTGAAGATCGCCCAGGTCTCCACCCGGTTCCCTCCCGGCCCCGGCGGGGTCGAGCGTCACGTCGCCGAGATCTCGGCCCGCCTCGGGGCCCGGGGGCACTCGGTCGAGGTCTACACGAGCGAGCTGTACCGGGAGTTCCCCTGGGAGCGCCTGCCGCCGTCGGTCCCCCGCGAGGAGAGCCGCCCGTTCGGCCGGGTCCATCGCCTTCGGGTGACCTCCTTGCCGGGGCCGCTCCATTACCCGTTCCTCCGGGGGCTGCCGGCCGCTCTGGCCCGGGACCGACCGGACCTCGTCCACGTCCACACCTTCGGGACCCACCAGGTCGCTCTCGCCCGCCGTTACAGCCGCGCAAGCGGGACCCCGTTCGTGCTCACCGCCCACTTCCACCCGATCTGGTCGATCGAGGGTGGGTGGGTGCGCCATCGGATCCGGGGGTTCTACGACCGGGTCCTCGCCCGCCCGATCGTCCGGGCGGCCGCCCGGGTGATCGTACAGACCCGGGAGGAGGAGCGACTGCTCCGGGTGCTCGGCCTCGACTTGCCTCCGGTGGCGATCATCCCGCCAGGGTACTCTCCGCTGCCCGCGCCCCCGATCCCCGGAGGCTTCCGCTCCCGGTATTCCATCCCGGGCCCCTACGTCCTGTTCGTGGGCCGTCTCGCCTCCAACAAGGGCCTTCTCCCGCTCCTCGACGCCTACGCCCCGTTCGCCCGACGACACCCGGAGGCGACGTTGGTGCTGGTCGGGACGGACGGGGGGATGCAGGCGGCGGTCGAGGCGCGCGCTGCCGCACTGGGACTGGGCTCCCGGCTCCGCGTGCTGGGGCACATCGAGGAGGATGGGGTACTGGCCGACGCCTACCGAGGGGCCCGGCTCACTGTCCTTCCGAGCGACTACGAGGCCTTCGGTCTGGTCCTCCTCGAGTCGCTGGCCCAAGGCACCCCGGTCGTGGCCTCCCGGGTGGGCGGCATCCCCGAGTTCGTCGAGGACGGACGGGCGGGTCTCCTGGTCACTCCCGGGGACGTCGCGGGGCTCGGCGAGGCGATCTCTCGACTGTGGGAGGATGAGCCGCTCGCCAAGCGATTCGGGGAGTACGGGCGCGAGCAGATCGTGCCGCGGTACACCTGGGACCGCGTGGTCGACGGGCTCGAGCAGGTCTACCGGGAGGTTCGCCCCGGATGAACGTCGCCCAGGTCGCGCTGCGGTTCGATGCCCCGGGGGGCGTCGAAATGAACGTTCTCGAGGTGACCCGTCGCCTCCGCTCGAGCGGGGCCTCGGTCTCGGTCTACGCGAGCGACCTGTACGACGAGTCGAGCTGGCAGCGTCGTTCCGACTACCGGCCGCTCGTGGACGGGATCCCGGTCCTTCGCTTCCCCGTCCGCAAGCGGATGGTACCGGGACTTACCCTTCCGATGATGGTCGGCCTCATGGACGCGCTCTCGGGCAGCGGCGCGGACGTGATCCACGCCCACTCGCACCGGTACGGCCACGTCCTCCAGGCCGCGGCCGTCTGCGACCGCCGGAACATCCCCCTCATCGTCTCCACGCACTACCACCCGGCCGACCCCGGCGAGCCCGGGTGGAAGAAGGCGCTGCTTCGTCTCCAGGACGTCGGCTTCGGCGCCACCGCCTACCGCGTCGCCCGCGCCCTCGTCGTGGAGACCGAGCGCGAGGCCCAACTGGTCCGTGAGTTCGCCCCGGCCGACCGGATCCACGTCATCCCGCCCGGGATCGACCTGTCGGAGTGGGCGCGGCCCGAGGGGGATGTGCTCCCGCTGGGCCTCCCGCCGGAGTTTTTCGTGTACCACGGACGCTTGGCGCCCAACAAGGGCCTCCCGACCCTGGTCGAGGCCCTCGCCCGTCTGCCGGTCCCGGCGCGACTACCGGTGGTCTTCCTGGGCCCGGACTGGGGAATGCGGGCCGAGCTCGAACGGCGGGCCGAGCGGCTCGGCGTCGCCCGGCTGCTCGTCTTCCCGGGCTGGCAGGAGGCTCCGGCGGTGCGCGCGGTGATCCGCCACGCCACCGCGCTGGTCCTCCCCTCCGAGTGGGAGGCGTTCGGTCTCGTCCTCCTGATGGCGATGGCCGCGGGCACCCCGGTCGTCGCCACGACGGTGGGGGGCGTCCCGGAGGTCCTGGACCAAGGACGGGCCGGGCGCCTCGTCCCTTCCCGGGACGCGGTCGCCTTGGCCGGTGCGATGGCCGACGTGCGGGCGGACCCGGAGGGGACCCGTGACCGCGTGCGGCACGCCTCCGAGAGGGTCCGAGGGCTGGATTGGTCGGTCGCCGCCGAGCGGCACCTCGCGCTCTACCGCGAGGTCGCCGGAGCCTGAGCGGCGGGCCGCTCGAGCCGGCGGAGCTCGGCCCCGACGCGAGCGAGGTCCGCCCCCGCGTCCCCGCCGCGAACCCGTCCGACCGCCTGGAACACGGAGCCGAGCAGCGTGAGCATCATCCGGCGCCCACCTTCTCCGCATACTCCCGGAAGATCTCGAGGCCGTCGCGAAGCTTCTCGCGCGAGTTCGCGAACGAGATCCGCAGGTGGCCCTCCCCGAGGCTCCCGAACGCGTCGCCCGGCGTGGTGATCACGCCCCGCTGGAGCAGGCCCGAGGCGATGTGCGATGCGGAGAACCCGAGGTCGACCTTCGGGAATGCGTAGAACGCGCCCTGGGGGCGGACCACGGAGACCCCGCGGATCGAGGGCAGGAGGCGCATGACCAGGTCGCGCCGCGCCTTGAACTCCCGCACCATTCGGCGCGTGGCCGCGTTCCCGGCATCGTACCCCGCGACGATCGCGACCTGGGCGGGCGTCGGGGGACAGGCCATGATGTGGTAATGGATCTTGTTCAGCTCGACCGCCAGGGGGGCCGGGGCGAGCAGGAACCCGAGCCTCCAGCCGGTGACCGCGAACGTCTTCGAGAAGGAGTTGACGATGACCGCCCGGTCCGTCTTACCCCAGAAGGAGGCGAACTTTCCCTCGTAGACGATCTCGTCGTACACCTCGTCCGAGATCACCGTGAGCCGGTGGGCCTCGGCGAAGGATACGATCCGGTCGATCGTCCGTTCCGCGAACATCCCGCCGGTCGGGTTGGAGGGGCTGTTGACGACGATCGCCCGGGTCTTCCGCGTAACCAGACGCTCGAGCTCGTCGAAATCCGGCTGGAACTTCCGCTCCTCCGTGAGCGAGTAGGGAACGGGGAAGGCGCCGGCCAGGCGCGCGTGCGGGGCGTAGAGGACGAAGCCCGGGTTGGGGACCAGGACCTCGTCCCCCGCGTCGTAGAGCGCCAGCGCCGTCGTCATCAACCCCTCGGAGCCGCTCGCGGTGATGATCACGTTCTGGCGCGACGTCTGCGGGTCGCGGTCCGCGTAGCGTGCCGCGACATGGTCGCGCAACGCGGGGATCCCGGCGGTGGGCCCGTAGTGGTTCCCGCCGTTCTCGACGGCCTGGCAGAGCGCCGCGATGACCTCGCGGGGCGGGTCGAAGTCGGGTTCGCCGAGCCCGAGGTTGATGGAGTTCGGAGGGGCCGCTTCGAACATCCGGCGGATCCCCGAGATCTCCACGCGTCGCGTCCGGTCGGCGACCACTCCCCGATGGACAGGGGGCCCCGTTTTACCCTTATCGTGCGGCGTGCGGCGGTGTGACGCACGGTCCCGGTTCGGAGGACCATGGGTCGGCAACCCTTTAGGGCGCACCCTCGTCGGTCGGCCGGGAGGGATCCCGTGGGCCGGATCTTCATCGGCGTCGCGTGGCCGTACGCCAACGGACCGTTCCACCTGGGCCAGCTCGCGAGCACGTACGTGGCGGCCGACATCTTCGCGCGCTTCCATCGGCTGCGGGGCGACGAAGTGCTGATGGTCTCGGGCTCCGACGTGCACGGGACCCCCGCGCTCGTCTCGGCCGAGAAGGAGAAGGTGAGCCCCGAGGAGCTCACCGAGCGCTACCACCGGATCAATCGGGAGGCCTTCGAGACGTTGGGGATCTCCTTCGACCTGTTCACCACGACGCGCACGGTCCTGCACGCACGTACTTCGCAGGAGATCTTCCTCGCGCTCCTCGAGAACGGGTTCGTCCACCGCCGGACCACCGAGGGGGCCTACTGCCCGAAACACGCCCGTTTCCTGCCGGACCGGTACCTCGTCGGGACCTGCCCGCACTGCGGCTCTCCCACCGCCCGCGGGGACGAGTGCGACCGGTGCGGACGCCCGTTGGATGCGAAGGACCTCGGGGAGCCGAGGTGCGTGCTGTGCGGAACGCGCGCCGAGTTCCGGCCGACGGAGCAGTTCTACCTGGAACTCGACCGTCTCCAGCCGCGGGTCGCCGAGTACGTCGCCAACCACCCCGAGTGGCGCCCCGGCACGCGCAAGGTCGCCGAGAACTTCCTGGCCGAGGGGTTGCGCCCCACCCCGATCACCCGCGACCTCGACTGGGGCATCCCTCTGCCGCTGGACGGGTACGAGTCGAAACGGCTGTACGTCTGGTTCGAGGCGTTGATCGGCTACCTCTCCGCGGCGAAGGAGTGGGCCGTCCGCAGCGGTCGCCCCGAGGCTTGGCGACGCTACTGGGACGAGCGCGAGCCCGCGCGGCACTACTACTTCATGGGAAAGGACAACAAGTTCCACCACACGATCCTCTGGCCCGGGATGCTCCTCGGGGTCGGGGGACTTCACCTACCGGACGAGGTGCCGGCCAACGAGTGGCTGCTGATCCAGGGTGGGAAGCTCTCGAAGTCCGGCTCCGGGGCGCGGGATGCCTTCCACCCGTCGCTGCTCGCCGCCTACCCGCCGGATGTGATCCGTTTCTACGCCGCGCTCCTGGCGCCCGAGAACCACGACACCGAGCTCGACTGGGACGAGCTCGAGAAGGTCCGCGACGAGATCCTGGCAAACCAGTTCGGGAACCTCGTCCAGCGGACGCTGGCCTTCGTGCGGGATCGGTACGGAGGGCGGGTCCCCGTACCGCCGGCGGGTTGGCAGGCCGACCCCGCCTCGGGGACGGGCGAGGAGCTCCTCGCGACCCACGCGCAGATCACGGAGGAGTACGAGCGGGTCCACCTCAAGGCGGGGCTCGACCGGACGCTGGAGGCGGTTCGCGAAGCGAACCGGCGGTTCCAGGAGGCCCGCCCCTGGCAGGCGAAGGAGCCCGAGCGTTCGCGGGTCCTCTACGAATCGGTCTGGCGGATCAAAGCGCTCGCGACCTGGCTCGCTCCGGTGCTCCCCACCTCCGCGGCCGCCGTCTTCCGGATGCTCGGCTACGCCGACCCCCCCTCCGCCGGCGACTGGGAACGCATCCTCGAGCCCGTTCCTCCGGAGCAGGCGCTCGGCGAGATCCGGCCGCTGTTCCCGAAGGCTGAGTCGGAGACGGCCGGGGTGGCCGCGGGCGGCACCTCCGAGTCCCCCGGCCCCTCGGGGCCTCCGCTGGCCCTCCGCGCGGGGGTCATTCGGCAAGCGTCCGAGCATCCGTCGGCCGACCGGCTGCTGGTCCTCGAGGTCGATGTCGGCGAGTCGAAGCCGCGGTCCCTCGTGGCGGGGATCCGCGGGGCCTACCCGCTCGAGAGCTTGCGCGACCGACCGGTCGTCATCCTCTCGAACCTCGCGCCGAGAACGATTCGTGGGGTGACCTCCCACGGGATGGTCCTGGCGGCCGAGGCGGAAGGCGGCCGGCCCGTTCTCCTCGCCCCTCCGGCAGGGACCCCCGTCGGGACGTTCCTCCCGGGGAGGAGCCCGGCGGACCGGACGATCTCCTACGACGAGTTTGCCGCCTACCGGATCCAGGTGGGCGTCGTCGGGGCCGCTCCCGGGAGCGGGCGGAGCCGGGTGAGCCTCGGCCCGGCGGAGCTCGAGGTTCGGGGAGAGTGGCCACCGGGCGCGCCGGTCGTCGTGGTCGTGGGCCCCTCCGGCGCCGGCGAGGCCGTGGTCCTCGCGTTCGAAGGAGGGGCTCCGATCCAGCCCGCTGAACCAGTCCCACCGGGGGCGAAGGTCCGTTGAGCACCGACATCCGCCTGGACCTTCACGTGCACTCGCGGCACTCGCCGGACTCCGACCTGACGGTGGCCGCGCTGGTCCAGCGTCTGGCCGAAACCGGCCTGCGCGGGTTCGCGCTCACCGACCACAACTCGGTCGGCGGCCACGCGGAGCTCCTCGCGCTCGGGCGGGCCTACCCCGGCTACCTGTTTCTTCCCGGGGTGGAGGTCTCCACGGTCGAGGGCCACCTGCTCGCCTTCGGGGTCGCCGAGTGCCCTCCCGCCCATCGACCGATCGCGGAGACCGTCGAGTGGGTCCGCGCCCACGGAGGCGAGTCGGTGCTGGCGCATCCGTTCCGCCTTCGCCACGGGGTGGGCCGCCGGCTCGCCGAGTCGGTCCCGGCGGACGGGATCGAGGCGCGGAACGGGCACAACTCCGAGCTCTCGAACCTGCGGGCGGAGCTGGTGGCGGCCCGCCGGAACCTGGCGGTCACGGGAGGGAGCGATGTCCATGCGCTGACCGACCTTGGACGGGCCTTCACCGGTTTTCCGGATGGCTCGACCAGCGCGGACGATCTCCTGGAGGCGATCCGACGCCGTCGCACGGTCGCGGCCGGTTTGTCACTTGGCTGGCCCGGCCGGGCGCGCCTGGCGCTAGCAAACGGCGGCAAGTTCCTTGCTCGAGGTTTCCGCTCGGTCTAGGTATCCCACCCCCCACTCCCGAGGGCTTTAATCCGAGGACACCTCGCCTCCCCCGCGCCAAGGTGGCAGAATGGTTAATGCGGCGGCCTGCAGAGCCGCTTCCTGGGGGTTCGATTCCCTCCCTTGGCTTCGCGCTCCGCATCCTCGTTTCGGTCCGATCGAGTGATCCCGACGCGATGTCCCCGGACCCTTCCCGATCGAATCCGGGGAGGGTGGCTCCGGGATGGTTCACGAGGGTCCCGACGGGAACGAGGAATCGCGTAGCCTGCGGAAGTCCTCGTCGTGCAGCTCCAGGGCGGCCGCGGCCAGGTTCTCCTCGAGGTGGAGCGGGGACAGCGTCCCCGGGATCGGAAGCATCAGCGGCGAGCGCCGCAGGAGCCACGACAACGCGACCTGCTGCGGAGAGACCCCGTACCGGCGGGCGACCTCGACCAGGGTCGTGGACTGGCCGAGGTCCCCCCGTCGTACGGGGGTCCATGGGATGAACACGATCGAGTGCTCCTCGCAGAAGTTGAGGACGGCCTCCTCCTGCCGCTCGAGCAGGTTGTACCGATTCTGCACCGACACGATCGCCGCGATCCGACGGGCTCGGACGAGCTCGTCCACGGAAACGTTGGACAGGCCGATCCGGCGGACCAGCCCCGCCTCCTGCATCTCCCGGAGCGCTTCGACGCTGGCCTCGATCGGCACCTCGGGGTCGACGCGGTGCAGCTGGTAGAGGTCGATGCAGTCGACCTTTAGCCGCTCCAGGCTGGACCGGACCGCCTTCTGAAGATGTTCGGGGTGGCCGTTGACGCCCAGCCCGTCCGGAGCCCGTATCATTCCCCCTTTGGTCGCGATCACCACGCGCGCGTGAGCCGTGCCCAAGGTGGCCCCGAGGGTGGTCTCGCTCCGGGTCGACTGGTAGATGTCCGCGGTGTCGAAGAAGTCGACCTCGAGCTCGACCGCCCGTCGGAGGAGCGCTCGGGCCGGGGCCGTGTCGGTGAGACGGTTCGTCCCCAGCCCGAGGCGATGGACCTTGCGGTCCCCGAGACTCACGGTGCCCGCCCGTGCCGCCGTGACCTGGTCCGTCATCCCGGTCCCTCGTCCCGATTTCCGGCCAGCCCACGGCTCGTCTCGCCCCGGGCCGCCGACGCGCCTTCGGGCCGGGTCCTTCGAAGCGCGGCCGCCGCCCCTCGGTCGACCTCCCGCTCATACATCGGGGGGATTCTCCAGCAGGTACTGGGTGAATTCGTCCCGGTGGGCCGGGCTGTCGAGTCGCGTGGCCACCTGGGAGCGGTATAGATTGTTCTTCCCGGTCACGACGTAGGCGATGAAGATCGAGATCATGGCCGGGGCCAGGATCTGGTAGCTGCCGGTCATCTCCACCGCCATCACGAGCACGGCCAACGGCGCCTTGGAGATCCCCCCGAAGAACGTCATCATCCCGACGATGGCGAAGGCGGAGATGGCCCCGACGTCGACCAGGTTCGGGAGGACGGCGTGGAACAACCCCCCGATGCTCGTGCCGATGAGAGCGCCGATGACGACGGAGGTCCCGAACAGCCCGGCGGCCCCTCCGCTGCCCACGGTGAGGGAGGTCGTGATCATCCGGAGCACGATCGCGACCGCCAGCGCGGCGAGCGCCAGCGGGACGAGTGTGGTCAGGCCGACCTGGCCCAGCATCGCCGCCTGGACGAACCCGTAGCCGACGTTGATGGCCGAGAGCGCGGCGAAGTTCCCCTGCCACGGGACGAGGAAGTAGATGACCAGGACCGCCAAGCCCGAGAGGCCGGCCCCCGTCGCGACCCGCAACGAGAGCGGCCACCTCAGCGCGGAGAACCAAGTGTGGGTTCCCCAGAAGAGTCGCACGAACAGTATCCCGGCCCCGGCGCAGACCAGCGCGAGGAGGACGTACAGCGGCAGCTGGAGCGGCACCCAGTCGAGGTCAGACGGGGTGCCGAACAGCGTGCCGAACCCGTAGAAGGTCCCGTAGACGGAGTAGCTGACGACCGAGGCGATGATCGACGGGACGAAGACCGCGGGCTCGAGGTCGCCGGTGTACATGATCTCCGCGGAGAAAATGGCACCGCCGAGCGGAGCCCGGAAGATCGCCCCCACTCCCGCGCCGAGGCCGGAGGCCAGCGCGATCCGGCGGTCCCGGTCGCTGAGGTGCAGGAGGCCGGCCCACCACGACCCGAAGCCGGCCCCGATCTGAGAGGTGGGGCCTTCCCGTCCGCCGCTCCCTCCCGAGCCGAGGGAGAGCGCGGCGGCGAAGATCTTCAGGTACGGGACCCGGGTGCGGATCCGGCCTTGGCGGTTGTGGAAGGCACTGATCGTCTCGTCCGTCCCGTGCCCTGCCACCTCGGGGGCGAGGAACTGGGCGATAAGGCCGGCCCCCAGCCCCCCCAGGGTCATGACCACTGGGAGCAGGAGGATACGAGGGAAGGAGCTCGACCAGACCACGACCTGCGTACCCGAGGCGCCGGGGTACGGGTAGCCGAGGCCGACGACGTAGACGAGGAAGAACTGCGTCGACTCCTTCCAGAGGAAGAAGAACAACGCCGCGCCGAGGCCGGCGACGATACCGATCGGCACCGCGACGGCCGCCCAGTGCGCGAGGTCGCGAGAGGCGCTGGTCCAGCCCCCCTGGCTGGCCGCGCGGAGCGAGGCCCACAGCCGGCCCGGCCACTCCCGGTATCCGCGATTCGGCCGAGGAGGAGGCGGCGGCTCGGACCGCTCCGCTTCGGGCGGCTGCGGAGCCGGGCCGGGTTGAGACACAGAATCGGTCCCCCAGCCTCGCTGAGACGTATGAGCCTGATGGGCTCCCCTGCGAGAGTATGTGACGAAGGGGCGTCGAGGTCGTCGTTCCGAGGTGTGCGAGCTGGCTCGAACCGGCGCGGAGATCACGCCGGACGGGCGAACTCGGTGCGAAGGAAACCGAGGACCCGAGGCCACGCATCCTCGGCGCTCTCGCGGTGGTAGTTGCTCGGGCGGGTGTCGTTGAAGAACGCGTGGCGGGCGCCCGCGTACACGTGGGACTCGAACGACCCGCCGGCGGCCTTCATGGCCGCGGCGAATTCGGCCACCTTCGATGTGATCCCGGGGTCCTCGCCCCCGTAGAGCCCGAGCACCTGGGCTCGGATCTTCGGGACCAACTCGAGCGGAGGGTTCTGTCCGTAGAAGATCACCGCCGCACGCAACCGGGGGTCCACGGTCGCGAGCCGGCCGGACATCGCCCCGCCGAAGCAGAACCCGACCGAGGCGATCCGGTCGGGGTCCACGGACGGGTGGGCCCGCAGCTGGCCAGTGACCCGCGCGAGGTCCTCGGCGAATCCGGCCTGCGTCGCCGGGTTCGAGACCTCGGCCAGTGCGTTGAGCACGGGCCGCTGCTCCGGCGGCCGGCTGGCCGCGAACTCGGCCATCTTCGACGGGTCCCCTCGAAGTCCCGGCGGGGCGTCGGCGAGCGCTCGCATGGCCACCATCACGTTGGGGGGCGTCAGGACTTCCTGTAACGGACCCGAGAAGAGGTTGGGCGCGACCGCCACGTACCCCTGGGCCGCCACACGTCGTGTCACGTCGCGGATGTGAGCGTCCGGTCCGAAGATCTCATGGATCACCACTACCGCGGGACGGCGGAGGGGGGGACCCTCCGGGACCACCAGATAGGCATCGATTTCGCGCTGAGCTACCGGGATCCGGATGTCCTGCTCCATGACCGCGGGGAGGGGAGAGCGGATCCCCTCCATATCCTCTGGGCTCGCGGGAGTCTCCCCGCCCAAACTAGAACCGGTCCCCCGCGAGGCAGAGGAAGCGCGGGTCGTCGGTCGCGAACATGTGGACCGCCTCCTCCGTGGTCCACCGGTGCCCGAGCTCGGCGGCCATGAACCCCCACCACGCTCGGGCAGAGGTGGAGTAGGCCGGTGACCGGAACAGCTGCGGAGCGTCCGTGACCGGAGTGTGCTGGAAACCGTAGGGGGTTCCCTTCGCGAACCGTGCGACCTCGGCGATCAGCGCCCGGCGCGACCGCAAGGTGCTCGCGACGAGCTCCCCACAGAGGGTTCGGTACGGGTTCCGGTCGAGATGGGCATACCCCGCCATCTCCTTCCCCCGCCGTACCACGAGGAGCTCCTTTTCCGGATGGAGCTCTCGGGCGAGCACGGCTGTCCGAAGGTAGCCTTTCGGCTCCCGGCAGAACCCGAGCCGCCCCTTCGCCTCCCGCGCGTGGAGCGCCTCGACCTCGGGGAGGTCGGAGGGTCGCGCGGGCCGAACCCGCAGGGCAGTCGGCCTCGGGCCACGAGCGTGGACTCCCCCGTGGATGGCCCAGGGGGAAGAGTAGACGTCGCGGTAGCCGAGGTGTTCGTAGAGCGCGTGGGCGCCCCACGAGCGGTTGGTCCACAGCGTGATGAAGCGGATCCCGGCCGCACGCTCGCGGCGGTGGACCTCCGACAGCAAGGCCCGGGCGACCCCCCCGCGCCCTCGGTCGGGCCGGGTCGAAACCCCGGCGAGCCCGCTGATGGTGGCGGTCCCGTCGCGAAAGGTGTACGGGATCCGCAGGACGTAGACCTGGCCCACGAGCCGCCCCCCCTCGCTCGCGAAGAGCCCGACATAGTCGGCCAGCATCGTCGACCGGGTCCGCCAGACCTCGATCGAACGCCGCGGGAACGTCCCACCGAACGCAGCGATGTTCAGGAGCGCCCGGTCGACCTCCATTTCCGGTCCGAGGTCGTCGTATGTCAGGAGCTTCATGGTTGGCGGCGAGCGCCCGGCCCCTCATCTAGCTTGAGGCGAGCCCCGAGGCAAGGGGATCACCGCCGCCGACGGCCAGCCGAAAAGACCATGCCGAGCGGGGCGTGTCTCCGCCGAGGCCCATGACCGCGCCCGTCCCTCACGCGGTACCGCGCAGCGTCCCGCTCGGTGCGGCCCTGATCGCGGCGGGGGTGGTCCAGTTCACGGTCGCGATGGCGGTCGTCCAGGCGAAGTACCCCGGCTACTCGGACTTCTCGAACTACATCAGCGACCTAGGGAACACGGCCACGTCCCCGTGGCACGAGGTCTTCAACGTCTCGATCATTTTGCTCGGCCTTCTGGCGTTCGTGGGGGTCCTCCTCTCCTGGGAAGCGTTCCCGTCGGGCGCCAGCCGGCCGGTCGGGTTGGCCCTCGTCCTGATCGCCAGCCTAGCGGCGATCATGGTGGGTCTCTTCCCGGAGAACGTGAACCCGAGCGTCCACGACACGGTCTCTCTCCTCGTGTTCGCGCCCGGCGGCGTCGCTCTCGTGGTCCTCGGAGGAGGGATGCACGCACGGTCCGGGTGGCAGTGGCTCCGCGGGCCGTCGGTGGTCCTCGGGCTGGTGACCCTCGTCTCGCTGGGGTACTACGTCCCGACGCAGGCGAGCAACACGACCTGGGGGCCGGGCCTGATCGAGCGACTCATCGTGGCCCCGATCCTGATCTGGGGGTTCCTCGCGGCTCTCCAGCTCCTCCGACGGGCCCGGGAGCCGTCGCTGGACCGCCGGCTGACGGGGTAAGGTCCTCGCGGAGGGAAGTCGATGACCTCGATCGACGCGCTGGTCAAGGAGCTGCGAAAGAAGGGCGAGCTCTACCGGGAGTTCCTGCGGGTACCGACGCTCTCCGCCGGGGTCTACGTGCTGGGGCCGGGCCGGACCGACCCCCAGGTCCCGCACCGCGAGCCCGAGGTCTACCACGTCGTGCGGGGGAAGGCCCGGTTCCGCCACGGGGACCAGGACCGAGAGGTCGGTCCGGGGGAACTGCTGTTCGTCGGGCCCGGGGAGCCTCACCGGTTCCACTCCATCGAGGAGGAACTCGTCGTCCTCGTCGTATTCGGCCCGGCCGAGTCGTCCCACTGACCCCGCCCCGAGGCCTCCCCGGCACCCGAAGGCTCGATAAACCCCTCCTCCTCTCCCTCGACCGATGACGACCCTCGCCGAGATCGAACGCCGCATCGCCCGTCGCCACCTGCTCCAGCACCCGTTCTACACGGCGTGGTCCCGGGGCGAGTTGCCGATCGAGACCCTGCGCGAGTACGCGGGGCAGTACTACCACTTCGAGGCGAACTTCCCCCGGTACGTGGCGGGGGCGTACGCCAAGCTCCTCGCTTCCCGTGACCGCAGGGTCCTCCTCGAGAACCTGATGGACGAGGAGGGACGCTCCCCGACCCATCCGGAGCTGTGGGTCGACTTCGCGCGCGGGATCGGGGCTCGCTGGAACGCCGGGAGCCCTCCGGCCCCCACTCCTCCGACCCGGCAGTTGATGTCGACCTACGAGCGCCTCACCCTCGGTCCCCGGGGGAGCCCCGCCGGCGCCCTCGGTGCCCTGTACGCCTACGAGCGCCAGTTCCCTGAGGTTGCGGCGGAGAAGTCGAGGGGACTCCGGGCGAACTACGGGATCCGCGCGCGAGCGGCGCACGAGTTCTTCCGGGTTCACACTACGGCGGATGTCGCTCACTCGGCGGCCGAGCGCGCGGTCCTGGCGCGTGAGCTCCGGGCCGGGGGGACCGCTCCCCGGGATGCGCTGCGCGGGGTCGACCTCTCGCTCGCTGCGTGGTGGAGCTTCCTGGACGGATTCGGGGTCGCTCCGTAACCCGTCGCTTAGTGGCCGGCGCTGGAAGCGCCGCGCAACGCCGACAGCAGCCGTGCGCCGTCGGGGCTCCCAAGCCCCGTGCACGGATTCCAGCCGGGACCAGCGGAGTACCCGTCGTTGTTCCCGGTGGTGATCTCGTGGAAGGTCGAGGCGGGTAAACCTCCGTAGAAGAGCGGATTGGCGAATCCAACGGGAGTTCCCAGCGCCTGGTTAAGGCGCGCCACGAGGGCCGCCCAGAGGGGCGCCACAGCACTGGTCCCTGCGATGACCGTGTTCTGCCCGTCGACCCGGACCGAATAACCGGTGGTGGGGTCCGCGTCGCCCGCGACGTCCGGCACTCCCCGGCCTGCGGAGCCCGAGGGAGAGACGGGGACCCGGGCCCCGTCCTGGTAGGTCGGAAGCGGGAACACCTGGCTCACGCCCCCGCCGGTGGCGCCTTCCCCGATCGCGAGCTCGTTCCACGTCGTCTCCTGGGAGATCGTCCCGCCGGAGAGGAGGAGCCGAGTTCCTCCGCAGCCCAGCACGTACGGGCTCGAGGCCGGGAAGTCGACCTCGAGGGTTCCGGCGGGCGCACCGTCGCTCGCGCCCGCGTCACCGGACGCGACGGTCACGGTCACTCCCATCGTGGCCGCGTCCTCGCACACCGAGTTGAGGGCGTCCCGCGCCTGGGCGGTCCACGACGGTTCGGGGCCGCCCCAGCTCACCGAGACCACGGAGGGCCGGTAGGTCGTGTCGTGCACCGCCGCGCTCAGCCCGTCCAGGAATCCCTGGTCGGTGTTCGGCGCGAAGTAGACCGCGATCCGGGCTCCCGGGGCGACCGCGCCGGCGACCTCGACGTCGAGGGCGACCTCCCCGTCGGGGCCGTTCGGGTCTCCGGTCGGGGCGTTGGTCGCGCCGTCCACCGAAACCGGAACGACCGTCGGCACCGGCGTCCCGAGGGTCGCGAAGTAGCTCGTGAGGTCGGCGGAGGAGTAACCGCCCCCGAGCTCGAGGAGGCCGAGCGTCTGGCCGGACCCGTCCGTCCCGCTCGGGTAGTCGTACGCTTCCGCGACCGCGGGCGGGGAGTACGCCACGTCGGTCGGCTGAGTTGCGAGGTGGCGCCGGAAGTGCGGGCGGCACTGCGGCCGATTGTCGAGGCCGAAGACGCCGAGCACGATCCCGTCGAGCTCGAGGGGCAGGTAGATGGGTCCGGTCCGGCCACGATACGACCCGCCGGGGTAGGTCCAGCGCGCGAGCCGAACGCCGAAGGCGCGCTCCATTGAGGAGACGGGCCCGGCCAGGTGGACGGAGCGCGTCGCAGGAACATCGACCGTCACCTCGAGGCCTGCCGCGACCGCGAAGGAACGGACCTGCTCCCGGTCCTTCGGGTGCGCGCCGTGGGTGGCCGCGAACTGCTCGCGCGTCAGGTATCTGCGGCCCGCAGGCAGCTGCCGGCCGGCCTCGACGACCGAGGGGAACGGCGCGACGTCCGACCGGCGCCGGAGGAGCACGGTCACCTCGACCCTCTCCTCGAGGCGCGGCACTCCGAGCCGACGGCCTTGGGCGACCTCTTCTCGATGGCTGCCGGGGAGCTCCATCGACCCTTACAGCACGCCGGGCGTCATGTATTGCTCGGGCCACCCTCCGGGAGGAGCGCCCGGAGGCGCGCAACCCTCTTCTCGGGGGCTACCCTGCCCGGCCATGTCGGGGCCGGCTCCACCCTCCCGCGACTCCCCCCTCGTCGTCCTGGGGGCCGGCTACGCGGGACTCACGCTCGCGCAGGAGGTCTCCCGACGGTCGCGCGGCAAGGTCCGGATCGTGGTCGTCGACCGGCACCCGGTACATGTCCTGCGGACCGAACTTTACGAGATCGGCCGGATCGCGCAGGCCGGCACGGACGTGAGCCCCTGGGTCGTCCCGCTGCTGGCCGTGCTCGAGCGCCGGGGGATCGAGTTCCAGCAGGGGACCGTCGAATCCATCGACCTCCCATCCCGACGGGTGAGACTGGACAGTGGCGAGGTGTCGTACGGTTCGCTCGCGATATGCCTCGGGAACGTCGCGGCCTATTACGGGGTCCCGGGCGCGCTCGAGCACGCCTTCCAGGTCTACCGGCTCTCGGGAGCACAGAAGCTGGCGGGGGCACTTCGAGAGATGGAGCGGGCCTCCGCCGCGCTCCCCGGTGAGCGACGGCCGAGGGTGGTCATCGTCGGTGGGGGCTCGACCGGCACCGAGCTGGCCGCGGAGGTCGCGACGACCGACTGGAGCCGGATCGCGGGCCCCGGCGCGCGTCCCCCCGATGTCCTCCTGCTGACCGGATCCCTCCCGTTCCTCTCGGGGTTTCCCCCCCGCCTCATCGCGCACGCGCGTCGGATCCTCCGGAAGGCCGGGGTCACGATGGTCCGCGGGTTCAACGTGACCCGTATCGAGCCGGGCCGGGTCTTCCTCGAGGACGGCAGCGTGCTCGCCTGCGATGTGGCCGTCTGGTGCGCCGGCCTCGAGGCTCCCGCGGCGGTCCGCTCGCTGCCCGTCCCCCACGGGAAGGGGGGACGGATCGCGGTGGAGCCCTCGCTGGAAGTCCCCGGTTACCCCGGGGTGGTGGCGGTCGGCGACGTGATCGAGTTCAAGGACCCCGCCTCGGGAATGCTCGTGCCCGGGACGGCCCAGGCTGCCCTCGCGGAGGCCCGGGTCGCGGCCCGAAACCTCGTCGCCCGGATGCGGGGAGAGCCCCTCGCCCCGTTCGTCTACCGGGAGCGAGGGGTCGTCGTCGCCCTCGGGCTCGGGCAGGCCGCCGGCGCCGTCAGCCGGGTCACGATCTGGGGGAGTCCAGCCGCCCTGCTCAAGCACGCGGTCGAGCGAGAGTACTCGCGGGCCGTGGAACGGGGCGGGACCCCGTCGCTGATCTAGACCGATGCGCGAGGGATAAGGAGGGCGAGCACATCCCCGCCCCGATGAAGGCGCTCGTGCTCATCGGGGGGTTCGGGACCCGCCTTCGGCCGCTGACCCACACCGTCCCGAAGCAACTGATCCCGGTCGCGGGCAAGCCAATGCTCTACCACGTGCTCGACCTGCTCCCGCCCGACCTCGAAGAGGTCGTCCTCGCGACGGGCTACAAGGCCGACGTGATCGCCGAGTACGTGCGGACCCACCCGCCGCGATGGCCCGTGCGCACGGTCGCCGAGGCCGAGCCGCTGGGGACCGGGGGCGGGATGAAGAACGCCGGGGGGGAGATGAGCGACCCGTTCTTCCTGCTCAACTCGGACGTCATCGCGGCGGTCGACCTCACGGTGCTCCGCGCCCGCCACCTCGAGCACGGAGGCGTCGGGACGATGGCGCTCGCCGAGGTCGAGGACACCCGGCCGTACGGCGTCGCCGCGCTCGGACCGGAGGACCGGATCACGGCCTTCGTCGAGAAGCCGGAGCCGGCGGAGGCCCCCTCCCACTGGATCAACGCCGGGCTGGGGGTGTGGGCCCGGGCCGCCCTCGACGCGATCCCCGGGGGCCGAGCCGTTAGTTTCGAGCGCGAGGTCGTCCCGGGCCTCCTGGACCGGGGGGTCTACGGGTTCCGCCTCGCCCGCTACTGGGAGGACGCCGGCACGCCCGAGCGCCTGCTCCGCGCCCAGCGACTGCTGTTCGACGACGGTCGAGGAGGCAAAGGGGTCCTACCGCACGGCGCCCTCGGGACCGGGCCCGTGGCGGTCGGCTCGGGCGCGGTCGCCTCGGGGGCGTCGTTCGGTCGCTACGTCACGCTCGGACCGGGGGCGATCGTCGAGGCCGGCGCGCACGTCGAGAACTCGATCGTGATGGACGGGGCGCATGTCGAGCGCGACGCCTTCGTCGGGAGCAGCATCCTCGGCCCGCGGGCGCGCGTACGCCCCAACCACCGGGTCGTCGGCCAGACGGTCGGCGAGGCCGGCGAGGTCTAGGCCGCCGCGGGTCCGGTCACAACGACCTTCACGGCCTCGTCCGGCCGGCCCGCGAGCCGGAACGCCTCGGAAATCTCGGAAAGCGGCAGTCGGTGGGTGACCAGGTCGCCCACCCGGAGCTCCCCGGCGACCACGCGCCGGTGCACCTCGGCGATGTCGGGCTCGGTCGTGGCGTACGAGGGGAGGAGGCGCACCCCGCGCAGGTAGAGATCCTGCAGGTCGGCATCCAGCCGGCTGCCCGCCTCCGGAAGCCCGAACAGGTTCACGGTCCCGCCCCGACGGACGAGCCGGGTCGCCTCCCGGACGACGGCGGGATGGCCGGTCGCGACCACGGCGAGGTCGACCCCCTGCCCGTGCGTGGCTCGGTCGACCGCCCGCTTCGCCGCGCCCTCCTCCCGCGGGTCGACCGTGACGTCGATCCCGCCGCGCTCGGCCGCCGCCCGCCGAAGCGGAGCGACCTCGGTCCCCCCGACCCAGGAGGCGCCCAGCGACCGGGCGAGTCGCGCGTACAGCAGCCCCACGGGGCCGAGTCCCAGGACGAAGACCGTGGCCCCGGTCGGGAGGCCGACGCGGTGGAGCGCGGTGAGGGCGCATCCCGCGGGTTCGAGGAGGGCGCCGGTGCCCCAGTCCACCGAGGGGTCGAGGGCGAGCACCGCTCCGCGCGAGACGTTCTCCGAGGGGACTCGGAACGCGTCGGAGAACCCGCCCGGGTCGATGTTGGTCTTCGAGTACGACGGGCAGAAGGTGAGGTCGCCGCGGGCGCACACCTCGCACTGGTAGCACGGCACGTGGTGATGCACGAAGACGCGGTCCCCGACCGCGAGGGCGGGGAGCCCCGAGCCGACCTGGAGGACGCGACCGACCGGCTCGTGGCCGATCACGCCGGCCGTCTGGTAGTTCCCGCGCAGCTTCTCGAGGTCGGTCCCGCAGACCCCGCAGGCCGCCATCGCGACCACGACCTCGCCCGGGCCGGCGACCGGCTCGGGGCGGTCGACGAGCTCGAGGCGCCCCGGACCGGCCAGGTGACCGAACTTCATGCCGCCGCGCGGGCCGCCCGGATCGCCGCGTCGACGATCTCGACGGCCTCGTCGATCTGTTCGCGGCGCACGATGAGCGGCGGGATGTACCGGATCGAGGACTTCCCGCACCCCAGGAGGATGAGGCCGCGGCGGTACGACTCCTCGACGACCCGGTCCCGGAACCGGACGGCCGGCTCCTTGCTCTGCCGGTCCTTCACGAACTCGGTGGCGACCATGAGCCCGATCCCGCGCACGTCCCCGATCTCGTCGGAGCGGGACTGCAGTTCGGTGAGGCGGGACTTGAGGTAGGCCCCCTGGGTTCGCGCGTTGGCGAGGAGCTTCTCCTTCTCGATCACTCCCAGGGTCGCGAGCGACGCGGCCGCCGCGACCAGGTTGCCGCCGAAGGTGTTCGAGTGCGCCCCCGCGGCGAGGTCGAGGTCGGCGCGGATGGCGACGGCTCCGAGGGGAAGGCCCCCACCGAGCGCTTTGGCCATCGTGACGATGTCGGGAACGACGCCGTGATGCTCGATGGCGAACCAGGCGCCGGTGCGGCCGACCCCCGACTGGACCTCGTCATCGATGAACAGGATCCCGTGCTCGTCCAGGATCGACTTGATCGCCTGGTGCCACCCCTTCGGGGGAACGATGTAGCCGCCTTCCCCCATCACCGGCTCGGCGATGAAGGCCGCGACGTCGTCCGGGGGAATGGAGGTCTCGAAGTAGAGCTCCTTGAGCACCTTCGCGCAGTAGAGGTCGCAGCTCGGATACTCGAGCTTGTAGGGGCACCGGTAGCAGTTCGGGGCCGGGATGTGGTGGCCCCCGCCCGTGAACGAAGCGTACCGGGCGCGCTGGACGGGCTTGGAGGCGGTCATCGTCAGCGAGCCCATCGAGCGCCCGTGGAAGGCACCGAGCAGGCCGATCGTGATCGGCCGACGGCGCTGCCAGCGGGCGATCTTGAGCGCGGCCTCCGCGCTCTCGGTCCCGCTGTTCGTGAAGAAGATCTTCTTCTCGTGGCTCCCCGGGGTGATGCTCGCGATCTTCTCCGCGAGCGCGACCTGGAGGTCGTAGTAGAAGTCCGTACCGGCGAAGTGTGTGAGGATCCCCGCCTGTTCCCGGACCGCGCGGACCACGTCCGGGTGGCAGTGACCGACGTTCTGCACCGCCACCCCGGCCGCGAAGTCGAGCAGGCGGTTCCCGTCGACGTCGGTGACCCAGACCCCGCTGGCGCTCGCCGCGACGATCGGCGAGGATTTGGTCGTGGTCATCAGGTACTTCTGGTCGCGCGCGATGATCCGACGCGCCTCCGGGCCCGGGATGGGGGTCGTGATACGGACCCCGCGAACGGGAGCGTCCGAAGGGGAGCTCGTGACCGGCGCCGGGGCGGAGGCAGTTTCGCTCATGGAGAACCCACCGGGTACGGCCACGGGGGCTCAAATGCTCGGCGGGGGGCGGCCAAGCCTCCCCGCATGATGTGGAGGTCCGTCTTTATGCCCCGTTCCTCGGGTCGGCCCCCACGAGGCGTGAGTGGTGGGAGACCCGAAGCGGGCCCGGGAGCCCGACGACCGCACGGTCGAAGAGGTCGTTCCCGCTCGCGCGGTCCTGACGGAGCTGGCCCGCGGGTTCCTCCTCGTCCACGAATCGAACCCCGACCGGGCGCGTCAGTTCGCCGCCACCTTCCTCCGTGAGAAGTCCGGAGGCGTGCCGCCCGTCCGAGTGGAATCGGTGACCAAGGTCACCATGGCGCGGCTAGCGCTCGGGCGTTCCCCCCGCGGAGCGGTGGAACCGTACGCGTCGCGGATGCCGAGGTAGTCGGGCGAGCCCTTCGGCGGTAGGCGCCGCCGCGCACGGTGAGGTAGGCCGCGAGGTCCCGGCGGAACGAGGGCCGCGTCAGGCAGATCCGAACCCCCTCGGGAGCCCCGAAGAAGGAACCCGGGCAGACGAGCACCGATGCCTCGAGGCAGCGGGCGGCGAGGGTGTCGCCGTCCCGCCCCGGGCCCCGGTCGAAGTAGACCGGACCGTCCAGGGAGGGGACCGATGGCAGGGCCTGGCGGAGCGCCGCCCGGTTCCGCTCGAAGGTCGAGCGTACCAGCCGAGAGACCGCCCCGCGCCGCGCGAGGAGCTGGAGGGCCAGCGCCGCGGAGTACGGGGGAATGTCGTCCGCCGCGACCGCGTGGAACCGAGCGAACCCGTCCGCGGCCTCGGGCGGCGCTACGGCGTAGCCCACCCGCGCGGAGTCCGCGCCCCAGAACTTCGAAAAGCTGCCCGTCGTCCAAACGCCCGGGGTCCCCGCCTCCGCGCGGGAGGGGCGGCCGGAGAACTCGCGGAAGGTCTCGTCGACCAGCAGGGAGCGGGCCCCTTCTGCCCAGGAGTCCAACTCGGCGGACGTCCACCCGACTCCCTCCGGGTTGCGCGGGAGGGAAAGCACGGCGAGGGGGACCGGGCCGACCGCATCGGTCAACCGGTACCCTGCATGTCGTGCCATCTCGACCAGAGGAGGGTATTCGGGCCAACGGATCCGGCACGTCCGGCCCCCCGACCTCCCGCGTTGGGCGAGGAAGTAGAGGACCCACGAGTTCGACTCGGCGGCGCCGTGGGAGAGGAACACGCGCTTCGCGTCCACCCGGAGGTACTCGGCGAGGGCGCCCCGGAGGGCGTCACTCCACTCGTCCGAACTGTTCGCCGCGACCCGGCTCGGGGAGGGTCGGGGCATGCTCACCACCCCGCCCATCCCGCTCAGGCCCAGGTTGTGCCTGCACTCGGCATGGGAGTCGATCCAGTCCGAGAGTGGGAAGTGCATCGCGGCAGGGAGCGCGCGACGACCATTAAGGCGCGGGGGCTCCCGGCGCCGGTCCGCTCGAAGGGAACGCTCTTGAACTGTTCGAAGCCCTGGGCGGACCGGTGAGCCGCTCGTCCCCCACCGCCTCCGTCCGCGTCGGACCGAACGGCCGGATCCTCGCCCTCTCGGTGGCTTGGTTCTCGGAGGGCGCTCGACTCCGTGCCGAGGCACGCCGAGCGGCGCGGTGCGTCGAGTGCGGCCGTGCGCTCCTGACCCACCGGACCCCCTACTGCTCTCGGCGGTGTCAGTGGCAGTTCCACGGGCACTTCTTCTGGGACTCGGCCCGCTCCTACGTGATGCTGCGGGACCGCTACACCTGCCGGATCTGCGGCCATCGCCGCCGGGCCCGCGAGCTCGACGTGGACCACATCGTGGAGATCGCCCGAGGAGGAGCCGCTCTCGAGTACTCGAACCTGCAGACGGTCTGTCGGCAGTGCCACCGTGCAAAAACGAAGGCCTATCTCGCATCGGCTCGCGCCGGCTCGGAAGCATTGGGGGCGGCCCCGGTACCCGACGCCCCGGCCGGTCCTGGACCCGACCGGGCGTGAGCGGCCGGCGAGCCGGCGACCGGCTCCTCCCGCGGAGCCACAACCCAAATGTACCCCGCCGGGCTCGCGCCGGGCGAGGAGGATTCCTACGAGCGTACGCGTCGTGCTGGGGGCCCAGTTCGGGGACGAGGCGAAGGGCAAGACCGCCGACTTCATCGCGCGCGACGCACGGTACGTCGTTCGGGCGGGTGGCGGGCCGAACACCGGGCACTCCATCCATCTCCCCGAGGGGAACGTCGTCCTCCATCTCCTGGCCTGCGGCGTCCTGCGGCACGGCGTGACGGGCGTGAGCGGGCCCGGGATGGTGGTCAACCCGTTCAACCTCGTGGAGGAGATCCACGACCTCGAGCGCCGGAAGCTGCTCCGCGGGGAGGTGGTCATCTCCGACCGGGCGCATGTCTTGCTCCCCCTCCACGAACTCGAGGACGCTTGGGAGGACGACCTCCGGACCCGCACCGACCCGGCCGCGACCCTCGGCACGACGCGTCGCGGCGTCGGTCCGGCCTACGAAGACCGATACGGTCGCTGGGGCATCCGGATGGGGGAGCTCTCCCGTCCCGCGCTGATCAAGGAGCGGCTCGCCCTCCTGTACGCTCGAAAGGCCCACCTCCCCAGCCTTCCCCCGATGGACGAGCTCGCCGCCCGGCTGGTGGAGGTCGGCTCGCAGCTCGCCCCCTTCATCCGCTCCACGGAGACGATGCTCTGGGACGCGATCGGCCGGGGAGAGAACGTCCTCATCGAGGGGGCGCAGAGCGCTCTGCTCGACATCGACTTCGGCACCTACCCGTTCGTCACGAGCTCGCACCCGACGAGCGCCGGCGCCCTGATGGGCTCCGGGATCCCTCCCACCGAGCTCGACTCGGTGGTCGGGGTCTCGAAGGCCTACTGCACGCGCGTCGGAGCCGGCCCCTTCCCGACCGAAGAGAGCGGCCCGCGGGGGGAGTTCCTCCAGCGGGTGGGAGGGGAACGGGGAGCCACGACCGGCCGGGCCCGACGCTGCGGCTGGCTCGACCTCGTACTCCTGCGGTACGCGGCCCGCCTGAACGGGTTCACGTCCCTCTCCGTCACGAAGGTCGACGTGCTCGGGGGGCTCGACAGCTTTCCGGTCTGCGTACAGTACGTGATGCCCGACGGGACGACCGTACGGGATGCCCCACCGTTCGACGCGGCCGACCTCGCGCGCGTCCAGCCGGTCTATGAGGAGGTTCCGGGCTGGCCCGAGTTCCACGAGCGGCTGAAGGAGAGGCTGCGCCACGAAGGGCCGGGGGCGCTCCCCGGTCCCCTCCGTCGATTCCTCGACTTCCTCACCGACGAGACCGGTGTCCCGGTAGAGTATGTAGGGTACGGCCCGGCGCGAGAGGACATGCTCTGGCTCGGCCCGCCGCAGGCCCGCCGGCGGTCCCCCGGGCTGAGCGCCTGGTCGGGCTAACGGTCGGATGGTGGAGTTCGACCCCTACCTCTACGTCGCGTTCGGGGTCGGGCTCCTCGCCGGGTGGGTCGTCCGGCCCCGGAGCCCGTGGGTCCCTCGAGCGACGCTCGTGAGCGTTGGCGTGCTGATCGGGCTGTTCGGCGCCACCCTGGACGCAATCCCGCTGGACCGGCTCCTCGAGACGATCCCCGAGGCCCTCGGCCTCGTGCTTGCGATGCTCGGCCTCACCGCAGGCGTCGTGCTCTTGTTGTTCCGGTGGACCGCGAGCGTCGGTCCCACGGCCCCAGTCCCGAGCGGACCCCCGGATCGCTGGCCGCTGAGCCCGCTCCTGCTCGGCGCGTTGGTGGGGGGATTCCTTCTGGCACGCTTCGTCTACTTTCCCGCGGCCGCCGCAATCCCGTGGGCGCTCTACACCCTCTTGGCCCTCGTCGCCTTCGACCTCCAGCTGCGGTGGGCCGCGCTCCGGACCCTCTGGGTACCGGTGACCTCGGCGGTCGTCGGCGCGGTCATCGCTGCGATCCTGCTCACATCGGCCTTCGGCGTCGCGGCGCCCGTGGCGTTCGCCACGACCCTTGCCTTCGGATGGTACTCGCTCGCCGGACCGCTGGTCGCGGCCCGAGCGGGCGCCGAGCTCGGGCTGTTCGCGTTCCTGACGAACTTCCTCCGGGAGGACTTCACGCTCCTGTTCGCGCCCCTCCTCGGGCGACGGTTGCGCGGGGAGGGGCTCGCCGCCTTCGGGGGAGCTACGGCGATGGACACGACCCTGTACATGGTCACGCGGTACGGGGACCCCAAAGCGGGGAGCTTGGCGCTCGCGACCGGTCTCCTCCTGACCGTCGCGGCGAGCCTCCTGCTGCCGTTCCTCCTCTCGCTTCCGTAGCGGCCCGCATCGAGGGGTTTATGGGCTCCCGCCGCTCGGGGCGGGACGCGGGCTCGTGGTCCAGTGGTTACGACGTCGCTCTCACACAGCGAAGACCGCCGGTTCGAATCCGGCCGAGCCCATCCGACTAGTGGGATAGTACCAATTCCGTCGGAATTGCACTACCCCTATCGCGAGGCATCCAACGGTGGGGATCCGGGCCCGACCCGTTACCGCCCCAAGGCCGAGCACCCTGCTATCCTCGGCCCGATTCTCCCCTTCCGAGACCCTGGACCTGAGCCCCTCGGACCAATTCACTCCGCCGAGCCGTGCGAGCCTCGGAGTCTCTCGCTCCCCTGGTAGGGAGGCAGGGACCCTTCCGAGGGTCCCAGAGGATCGTCTCCGGGGGTCGGGGAGACTCTCGACCGTCCGTTGCCGCTACGGACTTGGGTGCTTGATTCGACCGACCGCGTGGGCCCAGTCGACCCAATCGAACACCGGCGCTTCCACATCCATCTGCCAGAGAAGGGCGTTGATCTCGCCACGGTGCTGGAGCTCTTCCTCGACGAGATGCCACAACACCTCGCGGATCGGCACGTCGCAGTCGTGCGAGGATCCATGGTCCTTCTCCCGATGGACCGTTCGGGTCAGGTCGGCGTCGGTCAGCTCCGACATCACGCGCCGGATCTGGGCCTGAATGTACTTCTCGTCCTTCCTCACATCCGCGAGGTTGGGCGGGCTGCTGGAGTCGGGCTCTTGGGCCGGGAACTCAAAGCGCGCGCAGTCCTTCATCCAGAAGTAGAACGCGCCCTGAGAGTGTCCGAAGATGTCGAGGAGCGTCGGGTACGAGGCCCCCCGATCGCGCGTCAGCTCGGCCGGCGGCAGACTTGCGAACGTGTCGAGATACCCGCGACGCGCTTCCGCCAGGTAGTCGAACCAAGCGCGAATCGTCTCCAGTTCCGAGACCATGGGAGACTCCCAGCGCGACCGAGAGTACCCGCCCACTTATCCCTGTCCGCCGCGGTTCGACTACCTCCGAGCACCTCCTGAAGTCTGCTCCCGAGGCACCTCACTCCGGTGCCAATCGACTTCTGCCGCGCTCTCGCTGGAGTCACTCCAGGGACCCGGGAGCTCTCCGGGACTGGGTTGCCTCGAGGCCATGTCACCTCCAGCCTCGGGGTCCGCCAGCGGTCGTCACCTCGACTCGGGCAGAGCGGGCCGAGCGAGTCGCCGACAGAGGATGAGAATGGTACCGCGTGGATCGCCTGTGACCCGGTTCAGCCCGGGCAGAAGCCGTGGACGCACCGGGAGCCCTGGCAACCTTGAACACGAGCTTGGATCCCGGCGCGCCGCGGCCACCTTTCCATGCCGTGGGCGCAACCCGTCTCGGAACGTCCCCTGCGTGCCGTGCGTCGGCCCCCCGGGGGAGCGACGTAAGGGCTGTTTTCGGTCCCGAAGCGACCGACGGACGTCGCTCTCCACTCCCCACCCGTTATCTGGGGCGACGCCGATACTCGCGAGGAGCACGTGGACGTCGCGACCAGCGATGAGCAGCTCCTGCGGGCACTCTCGCATCTCCAGCTGAATTGGAACACGCCTCTTTCGACTGTCCACGCCGACCGGCTCCTCGCGGCACTGAACCCCCCGCCCGAGGCGCGCCTGGTTGACCTGGGCTGCGGTTGGGGCGGACTACTCTTGCGTGCGCTGGCCGACTCTCCCGCGTCGACCGGGGAGGGAATCGACCATAACCCCGCGCACTTGGACAGAGCGAGATCGAGCGCGCAGACTCAATCAATCGGCCAGCGCGTCCGATTTGTCCAGGGCGACATCGTCCACTACGGGGGAAGAGGCGACCGGGTGATCTGTATTGGGGCTGATCACGCGTGGGGAAGTGTTTCCGGCGCACTCTCTCGTTTGCACCCAAGGGTCAAGCCGGCGGGTCGTCTGCTCTTCGGGTGCGGATTCTGGGCGCGGCCCCCATCGCCCGGACTCACCGAGATGTTCGGTAACCTCCCTCCATCCTTCGGAGCGGTTCAGGAGTTGGCCGAGTCATCAGGCTGGACCGTCAGCTCCGCCGACTCAGCGAGCACCGACGAATGGGACGAGTTCGAGTCGACCTGGATCCAGGATCTCAACGAGATCGCCGAACGTGAACCCCGCACGCCCATCGGGGCGCGCGCGCGTCGCCTTGCGGAGGAGCGGCGTGAGCAGTACGAGCGCGGATACCGAGGTGCTCTCGGATTCGCCTACCTGATTCTCGCGAGGTAGACGAGGTTGCCCAAAAACCCTGCACCGCTGAAAATGTGAGTTTCTCGCACAAAGACTGGACCGCTGCGGAAGAACAAGTTCTCGGACCAAGCCGACCGGGCCGACCTCCTCCCCCCATCTGACGGGATCTTGGGTTGGAGTGCCTAACCCTCAGCGGAGAATCTCGACCGTGATCACCCAGGCCTCGATGAACCCGATTAGAAAGCTCAACAGGGTCGCTGGAACGAACCAGTTCAATGCGGATGGAAGGCCGCCCGCCAGCAGGGCACCACCAACTAGGAAGAAGACGCTTGGGATCTGAATCTCAAGGGTGTGCTGCGCTAGAATCCGACGCCATTTCGGTTCGATGGACCTCCAGCTTCGGATCTCAATCCCGTTCAGGACCGCCAGCATGGCAAACGTGACCCCCATTACCTCAACCCCTGCGAGGAGGTCGGATTGGTCCGGGACCAGAAGGAGCGACAAGATTCCGAGCGCCGCGATGAGGATCAGTAGAGACTGGAGAGCGCGATTCGCAATCATGGGGAGAGCGAGGATTCGCTTGAGATTGATCGAAATGCCGACAAAGATCAAGCCGGTCAGCGCCGCCGCCGCCCCGACCTCCGCGGTGAAGAATCCATCCCAGGTCATTCGCCTGTTTGCACGCCCGCTGGAGCCAATCCTCTGGGAGGATATGGGCCCTCGCGTCGCCTCCTTCCCCGAGGTGTTGGACCCACCGGTCGCATCTCAGATGTTCGGAGATCGCTAAGCCGCCGCGAGAGGCGTGGCTCGAAAATCAGTTTCGTTACGGACGGCCTAGTGCTCGAGCAAGACACTGCTTCTCGTCCAGCCGAGGGTTTGCGGGCAAAGCCGAGCTCGCCAATAAGTCAATATACTTGACTGTCTGCTGTCTTTACCAATGGCGACGGCTCGGGACGTCCGAATTCGCTACGAGGCTGCCCCGCTTTCTGCCCTGCTCTATGCGACCCGCGGGACCTACACCGCCGCGGTCCGCCGGGCCCAGGCAAAGCTCGGGCTCTCGGATGTGCCGGCGTCCGGTGAGTTCATCCTCAATGCGATGGAGTGGAGTGGAGCCCCGTTGGAGTCGATCGTCAAGTTCATGGGAGTCTCCAAGCAGGCCGTCAGCCAGTCCGTCGAGATGCTCGTGGACCGGGGCTATCTCGAGCGAGGCCGTGACCCGTCCGACCGCCGCCGGGTGACCTTGTCGCTGACGGAGCGAGGCCATGCCGCCGGGAGAGCCGGACAGGCGGCCATCGAACAGGTGGACCGCGAGCTTCAGGCCGCCGTGGGCCGCACGGCGATCGTCCACGCGCGCTCGGTCCTGGCAGCGCTCCTCGAGATCAAGCACAAGGCCGAAGCCTCCGACCCACCGGGGACCGCATGAGGGCCGAGTCCTGCACGGGGCCGTTCCTCCCGTCACTATCCAGCCAAATTCCGTCCTGCGGGGCAAGTTCGGCCCCGGCCATCCACGAGTCCTACACTGCGGGAAGCGAACAGAGAGGGAAACCATGAGCGGGGTCAAGTTGGCACGATTGGCGGACCGCGACGACGACTACGCGCGACTCGGCCTCACGCGGGGCCAGGTCGCGCCCTGGGAGGACGGGATGCGCACCTCCGGCGGACGGGGGAGCTACGAGTGGTGGTACTTCGATTCTCACCTGGAGGACGGCTCCTCCCTGGTGATTACCTTCTACACGAAGTGGATGCTCCAGCCGAAAGGCCGCGAAGCGCCGATGGTCATCGTCAACCTCGACCGCCCCGGTAAGCCGACGCAACAGGTGACCATCCGCGCCACTCCGGAACAATTCCAAGCGAGCAAGGAAGGCTGCGATGTCCGATTGAAGGACTGCTACTTCCGCGGGGACCTTCACACCTACCACATCAAGGTCGTGGGCGAGGGCCTGACTGTCGAGGCGGAGCTCGTCGGGCAGGTGCCTTCCTGGCGCCCCGGAACCGGCTTCAGCTACTTCGGAGCCAACGACGAGCACCTGTTCGCCTGGATGCCGGCGGTGCCTCAAGGGAGCGTGACGGTCACTCTGACCGAGGGGACCTCCGCGCCCCAGACCCTCACCGGGATCGGCTACCACGACCACAACTGGGGCGACGTCGTCATGTCCAAGCTCCTCAACCACTGGTACTGGGGTCGGGCGCAGGCCGGGCCGTACTCCGTCATCGCGGCGTACCTCTACGCTACCAAGGAGTACGGGCGAACCGAGCTGCCCCAGATCCTAATCGCGAAGGACGGCCAGGTCGTCGCCGACCAGGCGTCCAAGGTGCGGCTCGTCCTCGAGGACGTCTCCACCGACCCGAAGAGCAAGAAGCCGGTAGCCAACCGAGTGATCTACGACTACACGCAGGACGAGCGGGTCCGCTATCGAGTGATCTTCCAGCGCAGCCAGACCATCCTTGACTACCAGCTCGCGGACACGGTCACGGGGATCAAGCACGTGCTCGCCCGCATGGCGCGCGTGGACGGGGCGTACCTCCGCTTCAGCGGTTCGGTAACTGTCGAGAGGTACGAGGACGGCAAGATGGTCGAGCAAGCCAGCGATCCGGGGATCTGGGAGCTGATGTATCTGGGCCATGTGGAGTGAAGAGCAATGCGGAAGAACGAACGGAGCAAGCACCGACCGCGAGTATCCGCGACCAGTGGAGCCGCTATGACCAAGGCGTCCCGAACCTCAAACTCCGGGTCCGCCGACCTCGACTTTCCGAAGGAGCTCGAGCGCCTGCTCGCCGGCACCGGGGTTCGTCCGTCCGACACAGGTGGGAAGATCACCTTCTCCGGTCAGGATCCGATCTTTCCGAGCGCGATTCGCCTGGGTTCGGTCTTCGCCCTCTCCGCGATGGCGGCCGCCGTGGGCGCGGCGGCGATCTGGAAGCTGCGCTCCGGAAAGGGGCAGGACCTCTCGATCGACCTACGCCGGTCGTCCCACGGGATCGACCCGGAGCTGACGTTTGGCCCGACGATCAACGGTTGGCCCTATCCGAATCCGATCGGGAACTCGCACCCGTTCTCGGTCTTCCCGTTCGAGACGAAGGACGGTCGGTGGGTCTATCCGTCGGCCGTGTACCCGGCGCAGCAGTTCGCCTGGACCAACTTCTTCAACTGCGGGGCCAACCACCACAGCGTCGCGGACGCGATCAGCAAGTGGGATTCGCTGGAGCTCGAGAACGCGGCCAACGAGGCCGGCCACACGATGTGCATTGCACGGACCGCCGACGAGTGGGCGAAGCACCCGCAGGGCCGGTACCTTGCCCAGGAGCCGGTGATCGCCGTGCGGAAGATCGCCGAAGGGGATCCTCAGCCGTTCGGTCCCGGAGACCGGCCGCTCAGCGGAGTCCGGGTGCTCTCCGCCACGCACGCGGTGGCCGGGCCTGTGGTCGGACGCACGCTGGCGGAGCAGGGAGCCGAGGTGCTCCAGTTCAACCGGGTGAACGACTTCGAGCACGCGTGGGTGTACGACGACGCGAACGTCGGATTCCGGTCCACCTACCTCGACCTGCGCCGGCCGGACAACGTGGCCAAGGGCCTCGCGCTGGCGAAACAGGCCGACGTCTTCGTCGACAACTTCCGGGGTCGCAAGCTCGCGAACTTCGGCTTCGACCCGGAGCAGCTGGCCGCGAACCACCGCGGCATCGTCGCCGTGAGCGTTCGGTGCTACGGGTGGGGAGGCCCGTGGTCGGAGCGCGGCGGCTTCGACATGCTCGGCTCCTCCGCATCGGGGGTCGCGATGGCCGAGGGAGAGAACGGGAAGCCGTCGATGCCTCCGACCGCGCTGATCAACGATTATGTGACGGGCTACATGGGCGCCGCCGGCGCGACGGCCGCCCTGTATCGCCGGGCCAAGGAGGGGGGGAGCTACCACGTCACGGTAAGCCTTACCCGCAACGCCATGTGGTACCTGTCGCTCGGGCTTATCCCACCCGAGGAGCGAACCTTCGCCACGAATCCGTTCCGCCAGTTCGAATCGCTCGTGACCAAGCCGGCGGAGCTGGTGCCGATCGTGATGAAGCTGCGGCAGCGGCTGCTCCCGCCGGAGGTCATCGAGCGGGACACCCCGCTGGGCCGGGTCCGGCGCCTTGCCCCCGCTGTGCACTTCTCGCGCACCCCGGGCGGGTGGAACGACCCGATCCTGACTCCGATGGGGGCCGCCCCGCCCGCGTGGCTCGGGGCCGCGTCCCCCTAGCGGGGCCGGAGGTGGGGGCTTGGTCAGACTCTCTCGGCTCGCCCCGGTCCCACCGGGGGCGGGAAGGATCCCGCACTCGGCCTCTGCAAGGGTGGCTGCTGGAACCTGTTAGCCAGTAGAGCACAGCCTGAGGGTCCTCGCCAGGACCTGATGTCGAAATCCTACGCAGGGAGTTCGGTTAAGCCATCGGAGGGGAACCCATGCGTGCAGCGCTACGCGTTCGCCCGGACGGCTTCTTCCGCCAGGTCGACGGCGAGCGCAGCATCTCTTGCCTCGGACACACGGACCTTCACCCAGTTGGGTGCTCCGCCCTCGGGCGTCACTCGGTCGTCGAGTCCACCCTCGCGCCTTCGCCGTTGAATGACCCCGGCGGTCAGGCGGACATCCATGCGTTCGTCTCCGTGAAAATGGACGACCTCCCGGCGCCCGACATAGAACGCGAGCCCGTGACCGTAACGAGATTGGCGTGGAGTGAGTCCCGGGACCGATGCGAGGCGTCGTTCGATGTCTCCTCGAACCGACATGGGCCCGGTGATGTCGGTCCAATACTAAGAGCGGATTGAACGAGGGAGGAAGGAGTCAATCCTGGCGCCTTCTCTTATGGTGCGGTCCTGACTCCGCCCGAGCCCGCTCGGTTCTACTCCCGGGGGGCCCGCAACGCCTCGAGGAGCGGGAGGAACTCGTACGAACCCACGTGGAGTTGGCCGTTGACGAAGAACGTCGGGGTCTCCTCGACGCCGTTCTCCTGGCCGTCCGCGTAGTCCTCATCGACGCGGCGGGCCGCGGTCTCGGAGGCCCGGTCCATCTCGAACCGTTCCATCTCGAGCGGGAGCTCGCGAGCCAGGCGGTGCAGCACCGTCTCGGAAAGGTCGCTCTGGTTCTCGAAAAGGCGGTCGTGCATCAGCCAGAACTTCCCTTGCATGTCGGCCGCTTCGGCCGCCAGGGAGGCCGACCGGGCGTGGGGATGCTCGCGCGCCTGGGGAAAGTGGCGGAAGACGTAGCAGAGGTCGTCTCCGAGCTCCCGGACAAGCTCCTTCACGATCGGGTGGACGTGGGCGCAGTGCGGGCACTCGAAGTCCAGGTAGCCGACCAGCCGGTAGCGGGCGGTAATCGGGCCGATGTGGTGGTCGCGGTCCTCGAGGGGCAGGACCAGCTCCGGCAGTACCGACTCCGACATCCGTCCTCCGGTCCATCCGCAGCGCGGGAGGGTTCTTCCGTCCTTCGATGCGGTGCCTCGCGACCGCCTCGACCTACTACTGCTTCGAAACCACGGGGGCCAGGTCGAGCTGGAGCGCCGACTCGGCGAGTCGCTGGTGGATCTTGGAGAGCATCTCCGAGGTGCTGGACTTGCTCCGGCCGAGCTGCGCCGCGAGCCCGCTGACCGATATCCGCCGAGGCACGCTGAAGTAGCCGGTCCGCAGCGCCGCCCGGAAGACCGCGTCCTGGGAAGCGGTCAGTCCGAGGCTCCCGAGAGAGACCGCATGCCGGCGGATCGACTCGACCTGGCTCGGCCCCACGCGCTGCTCGACCTCCCGCAGGAACGGACGCATCTGCGAGCGGGTCGCCAGGGTTTCGAACCGGAGCCAGCCACCCTGGATGACGAGGGGGTAGCGGGCGAGTACCCGGTGCTTCTGCACCACACGTTCCACCAGGCCCCGGGAGAGAACGACCCGGGAGAGCACCCGCCCCGGGCCCTCTACCTGCAGGTCGACCTGCTCGACACCGCGGAAACGTCGGAGCTCTTCGGTCCATTCCGCCAGGTCGACGGGGCCGGGGGTCGAGATGCGGGCCTCCGCGAGCATCAGGTCGCGCCCCACCACCATCCGGTTGATGATCTCCACCCGAAGGTCGGGGTGGGCGAGGGAGAAGTAGGAACCGAGCGCGTTCGGCGGCAGTCGCAGAGCCACGGCGTACACCGAGTAGGACTCGTCCGCGGCCGGTGGTCGCGAGCGCGGCGGCCGCTCGACGGTGGGCCGACGACGCTTACGGTCCGGACGATCACGACCTCGCGTCGTGGCGCCCCGGCCGCCTCCGACCACCGCTCCCCCCGGACGGCGTACCTCGGGGTCCGCCGCAGGCACCGGTACAGGACCCGCCGTATATGCGGACGTCGAATCGGAACGGAGCCGCCGGGGGTCGGCGGTCCGTCGTCCCCCCGGGGTCCCCTTCCGCAGTCGGCCTCGTGGTGCGCCTACTTCGGGTGGGCGGCGAGGAACGCGGCCAGCGAGTCCGCCACTCCGTGGCCCAGGTCCTCGAAGTCGTAGGCTACGTTGACGATGGGCTGCGGCACGTGCACGAGCCGGGCGAGGTCGACCGGGCTTCCATCCAGGACGAACTCCGCCTCCGAGCGGGAAATGGTCTCTTCCAGCTCCGCGACCTGTTCTGGGCTGTACCCCATCGCGGGAAGGACGCGGTGGAGGTGCGGGAAGTCCACGTACATCTTGGCCAGGCTGCCGACGGCGGTCTTCTGGGCGTCGACGACGATCGCACCGTGCGCCCCGGCCGCGAGCATGGCCGCGCCGTAGGCCATGCCCCCGTGCGTCAGTGTAGGCCCGTCCTCGACCACCAGCACCCGGCGCCCGCGCAGCCGCTCCCCGTCGGCGACGCTGACCTTGAGAGCGCTCCGAACGACCCGAGCTCGCGGGTTCACCCGCACCGCGTTCGCTTCGATCGAGGCAACGTCCTCGCGCTTGGCGGAGTCGGTCTTGCTGATCACGATCACGTCGGCCATCCGGAAATTCGTCTCTCCCGGGTAGTAGCTGAGCTCGTGCCCGGCCCGGTGGGGGTCGGCGACCACGAACTGCAGGTCGGGTACGTAGAACGGGACGTCGTTGTTCCCGCCATCCCAGATCACGAGGTCGGCCTCCTTCTCGGCCGCGCGGAGGATCCGCTCGTAGTCGACCCCCGCGAATACCACCGCCCCCTCGCGGAGGTGCGGTTCGTACTCCTCACGCTCCTCGATCGTGCAGTGGGCCCGGTCGAGATCCGCCATCGTGGCGAATCGCTGCACCGCCTGGGCTTCCAGGTCGCCGTACGGCATGGGATGGCGGACGATCGCCACCTTCCGGCCGTGCGCCCGGAGGTAGGCGGAGACGAACCGGGTGAGCGGGCTCTTTCCCGCGCCGGTCCGGACCGCGCACACCGAGACGACGGGGCGGCTCGATTTGACCATCGTCTCCCCCGGCCCCGGAAGGAGGAAGCTCGCGCCGGCCGCCTGGGAGATTGCCGCCTTGTGCATCACCTCGAGGTCGGGCAGGTCCGAGTACGACAGCACCGCGAGGTCGACGTGCTCCCGACGGATCGTGTCGGTCAACTCGGCCTCGGGAACGATAGGGATCCCCTCGGGATAACCGGGCCCCGCGAGCCCGGCGGGGTAGGCACGGCCGGAAATGTTCGGGATCTGCGCGGCCGTGAACGCGACCACATGATACCCCGGATTCCCACGGTACATTGTGTTGAAGTTGTGGAAGTCGCGGCCCGCGGCGCCGATGATGACTACCCTCTTCGGCTGCATAGGCCCCGCGAAACCGGTTGCGAGGTTAAAACGGTGAGCGCGCGACGCCCGAGACGACCCCCGGTCCGGGGGTCCGCCGACCGGCCCTCCCGTCCGCGTGCGACGTCCGTTCGCGCGCCCGCAGGCCCCCCTCAGGCCCGAGGTGCAGCGGGGTCCTCGCCGCGCCGCCCGGTGGCCGCGCGCCGAAGCTCCTCCGTCGAGAAGCTGAGGCCGGTGCCCGTGTTGTAGAGGAGGACCGTCTCGTCCGAATGGATCGCCCCCTGGTGCACGAGGTGAGGAAGGGCCGCGTACGTCGCGGCCGCTTCGGGGGAGGAGGAGACCCCGTGCCGTCGGGCGAGATCCCCCATCGCGTCCACAAGCTCACCGTCCGTTACGGTGGCGCCGCCGCCGTGGCTTCCCCGGAGGGCCTCGAGGATCCGCTCCGAGGCGAACGGCGCCGGTACCAGAAGTCCCGGCGCCACCGTGTGGGGGTCCGCCCACGGGGTGACCCGAGGCGCGTCGTCCCGGAGCGCCTGCACCACCGGGGCACAGCCATCGGGCTGGACCGCGTACAGGCGGGGGATCCGCTCGCAGAGCCCGAGCGTTCGCAACTCCTGGAAGGCTTTGTACATGCCCACCAAACCAGTCCCCCCTCCGGTGGGATAGACGACCGCGTCCGGGAACCCCTGCTCTCCGGCCTGCTCCACGATCTCGAGGCCCATCGTTTTCTTTCCCTCGACCCGGTAGGGTTCCCTCAGGGTCGACATGTCGAAGGAGCCCCGGCCCTTCTCCGCGGTCCGTCCCGCCTCTCCGGCATCGCGGATCGTACCGGGGACGGCGGTGACCTCGGCACCGTACCTTCGACAGACCTCCTGAACCCCCGCGGTGTTCCGGTCGGGGAGGTAGACCCGAACGGGGATCCGCGCGCGCGCCCCATACGCCGCTAGCGCAATGGCGGCGTTCCCAGCGCTCGGGGCGAACAGGGCCGCGGCGCCGAGCTCGACGGCGCGGGAGACCGCAACCGCCATCCCCCGCGCCTTGAACGACCCGGTGGGGATCAGCCCGTCGTCCTTCAGGAGCAGTCGGACCCCGGGCGCCTCGGGTGCCTCCGCGAGCGACAGGGTCGGAGTGAACCCCTCACCCAGCGTGATGACCTTCTCGGAGTCACGCACGGGCAGCAGCTCTCGGTAGCGCCAGAGGTTCCGGGGACGGGCCGCGAGGGATGACCACCAGCCCCGAGCGTCCAGTCGGCTCAGGTCGTAGACCGCCAGGAGCGCGTGACCGCACGTCGGGCACGTGCCCACGAGGTGGTCCGGCTCGACCTGCGTACAGCAGGCCCGGCACTCGAGGGAGGTAAGGAGGGAGCCGGTTGCGCTCACGGGCCACTCTGCCCGACCGCGACTACGGCTTCGGGAGGCTCCCGCCCTTCGGGACGAAGAGGAGGGAGATCGAGTTCACGCAATGCCGCGTGTTCTTCGGCGTGAAGTGCTCCCCGACGAACACGTGCCCGAGGTGGGCGTCGCAGCGCGCGCAGCGGATCTCCACTCGCTCTCCGTCCGAGTCGGGGAGATGGCGGACCGCCCCGGGGAGCTCCTGGTCGAAGCTGGGCCATCCGCACCCGGAGTCGAATTTGGAGCCGGAGGTGTAGAGGGGAGTGCCGCATCGCTTGCAGACGTAGGTCCCTTCCGCCGTCGTGTGCTCGTACTCCCCGGAGAACGGGGGCTCGGTCCCGCGGCGGACGATCACCGCTTCCTCTCTCGGGGTCAGCTTCCGGTACGTCACGGGCGCGTCGGTGGCCATGCCGCTCCGAGGTAGCGCCCCTACTTAGGCAGCGTGCGGGCTCTCGCCGCGTTCACAGGTGCCAAGTGGGTCCCCCGTAGCCCGGGGGGAACGGGGGCGGCGGCGGGCCTCCCAACGGGTTCGGGCGAGGGGTCGGAGCGCGACCCTTCTTCCTCGCGATGTAGGTGTCAATCGCGACCGCGGCGCGGGTTCCTGCCGCCATCGCGTAGACCACCGACTTGCCGCCAGCCGCAAACACCCCGTCGACGTCGGTCATCCAATCCTCCTTGGCCCCCTGGGGCCAGGGATGGGAGGAGAGGTTGAGGTGGAGCTCCGACGGGAGCCCGCTCGCGTCGGCCGTCTCGCCGGCCGCCACGACGATCGTGTCGCACACCACGGTCTCCTCGCTCCCCGGGACGACGACCGCGGTCGGTCGCCCCCGAGAGTCCGGGGGGCCAGGCGCGGTCCGTTGGAGGACGATCCCCTCGACGTGCTCGGTCCCCAGGATGCGGACCGGGGTGCGGTTGTACAGGAACTGGACCCCCTCGTAGGCCCCTCCGTCCACTTCCTCGTCGCCGGCGGGCATCTCCTCCCGTCCCCTCCGATAGGCGACCGTGACCGAACCGCCGTCGCAGGTCAGGCGCTCGCAGGATCGGGCGGCGTCCAGGGCCACGTCGCCCCCTCCGACCACCACGACCTTGCGGTTCTTCCGACCGAAGAGGCTCCCCTCGGGCCCCTTGTTGAGCCCGAGGAGGAACGGCAGCGCCGGGAAGACGCCGGGAAGGTGTTCGCCGGGGACCCCGAGCGCGCGGGGGTCGGAGGCGCCGATCGCGATCAGCACGGCCAGGTATCCCTCCTGGAGGAGCTCTTCGGGCGTGAACTCCGCGCCCACCCTCTTTCCGGTGACGAAGGTGATGTCGAGGTTCCGGAGCCGGGCGAGGTCGAGGTCAAGGTCCCCGTCGGCCAGGTGGTACTTCGGGATCGTGTCGACCTGCCCGCCGAGGAACGGCTGCATCTCGTAGACGGTGACGCCGTAGCCCCGCACGCCGAGCTCCCAGGCGGCCATCAGTCCCGTGGGCCCCCCGCCGACCACCGCCACCCGTTCGTTCTTGGGGGCGCTCGCGACGTAGAGGAGGTCGGACTTCCCGAGCTCGAGGGCGGCCCGTTTCAGGTGACGGATCGCGATCGGGACCCCGCGGCCGCCCATCACGCAGTCCTCCTCGCAGTAGTGGTAGCACGTCTTGCACAGCACGGTCGCGAGCGGGTTCTCCCGCAGGGTCAGCACCGCCGCCTCGTCGAACTTCCCCTGGGCGATCAGTCCGATGTAGCCGCGACAGTCCTGGGTGATCGGGCACGCCTGCACGCAGTACGGCATCGCACACTGAAGGCACCGGCTCGCCTCCAGGACCGCCTCCTCCGGGGTGTACGACTGGAGGATCTCGCCGAACGTCTCCATCCGCTCGTCCTTGCTCTCCTCGGGGAGCGGGACTCGTTGGTACCGGAATTCACCCATGTTCCTTCGCCGTCTCGACGCGATTGTCCAGGCCGTCGGATGCGGTGCAGAGAGTATATCCTAGTCGGGGGCGCCGCCCCTCCGCGGGTCTCGGGGGCGTGGCGAATCGTACCGACTACGAGGACGGATCGCCCCGAGCCGAGGCGAGGACCCGCGCGCCGTCTCCCTTGGCAACGTAGACGTGGAGCGTGTCGCACGTTCGGCGGAAGTATGCCTGTCCCTGGGACGCGAACACACGCGCAAGCCGCTCGGAGATCTCGTCGTCGGTGAGCCCGGGCTCGACCTCCGGGGTGAACATGCAGCCGAACACAAGGAACCGATGACCCTCGACCTCGAAGCGGTCCGTCTCGGACGAGCCGCAAAAGGGACAGCTCAGCACGGCAGCGTCCGAGTCGGACCCCCCGAATAGCGTTTCCGCACGCCCACTCCCCACCGGGCCGGGCCGTGGCTCTATGAAGACCGACCCGCTGAGGCAATTCTCGGGGAGCTCAGGCGCTGGACGCGAGTCGCGCGACCCCCCGGCAGTCGAGGTCGGTGGCCGGCCCCGCCGGGACGGCTAGTCGATGTACCCGAGGGACCGGAGCCGCTCGCGCAGGAGACGCTCGTCGTCCGCACTGAACGTGCTCTCTCCGGGCTGTTCGAGGAGTCGCCCGAGGATGAACGTCACGAGGGCGTCGACCGAGTCGAACGAGGAGCCCCGCATCCTCTCCTCGAGGGCGCGGACCAGTTCCTCGGGCAGCTGGATCGTTCGCTTGGAGGGTTCGGGAGGGACCGCGGGCATTTCATCGCCCCACGCATCGCCGCTCAGATGAGCTCTTCGCGAAGGGCCCATCACTCCCACTCGATCGTCGCCGGGGGTTTGTCGGTGATGTCGTAGAGCACGCGGACCACTTCCCCGTGGAGGGCGCGGGTGATCCGCTCGGAGATGCGTGCCAGCACCGCGCGAGGCAGCCCGGCGGCCGTGGCGGTCATGGCGTCGATCGACTCGACCACCCGCACGCTCACCGCCTCGCCGTGGACCCGGTTGTCCCCGAGGACCCCGACCGTGCGCACGGGAAGCAGGACCGCGAAGTACTGCCACGGCGGAGCGATCGTCCCCTCTCGAACGGCCCGCTGGACCTCCTCTTCGACCACCGCGTTGGCGACCCGGACCCGTCGGACCCGTTCGGCCGTCACGGGTCCCGCCACGCGCACCGCGAGGCCGGGGCCCGGGAACGGCTGTCGGTCGGGCGACGGGATCCCCAGGAACTTCGCCACGGCCCGGACCTCGTCCTTGTACAGGTCCCTAAGCGGCTCGACCAGCCGCAGCCTGGAGTCGGTCGGGATCCCCCCTACGTTGTGGTGGGTCTTGATCGTGTCCCGGAGCGAGCCCCCGCTCTCGATCCAGTCGGGCGCGATCGTCCCCTGGATCAGCCGGTCCGTGCCGAAGCGGCCCGCTTCCTCCTCGAAGAGCCGGATGAACGCGGTCCCGATGCGCCGCCGCTTCTCCTCGGGGTCCGCGACCCCCTCGAGCGCCGAGAGGAACCGGTCCGCCGCGGAGACCACCTCGAACCGAAGCCCCGCCGAGCGGAACAGGGCCGAGACCGTCTCGACCTCCCCCTCCCGAAGCAACCCCGTGTCGACGAAGATCGCCCGGGCCCGCTCGCCGAGCGCCCGCTCGGCGAGGACGGCGGCGGCGGTGCTGTCGATCCCCCCCGACGCGGCGATGATCGCCCTTTCCGGGACCTCGGTGCGGAGCTTCGCGACCGCCTCGGTAACGAACTTTTCTGGGTCCTTCATGGCGCCTTGGTGCCGGTCCCCTCCGGCTCCTCCCGCCACTTCGCGCGGTAGGCCGTGAGTCGCTCGTTCAGTTCCGGATACTTGAGCGCCAGGATGGCCGTGGCCAGCAGCGCCGCGTTCTCTGAGGAGTCGAGGCCGACGGCGGCGACCGGGATGCCGGGCGGCATCTGGACCACCGACAAGAGGCTGTCGAGCCCGAGCCCCCGATGCAGCGGAACCCCGATCACGGGGCGGAGGGTCCGCGCGGCGACCACGCCGGGGAGAGCCGCCGAGAGACCGGCCATCGCGATGAAGACGTCCGTCGCGGGGTCGGCGACGAGCCGGTCGACCTTGTCCGGATTGCGGTGGGCCGAGGCCACGTGGACTTCGCAGGGGACCTGGAAGCTCTGGAGGCGGGTCCGTACCTTCTCGGCGACCTCGAGGTCGGACTTGCTCCCCACCAGCACCGTGACCTTCATGGCGTCGGGGTAGCGCCCCGGGAGAAAACGCTTCGGGCGACGACCCGCCCTACGGGGGCGACCCTCGGGAGGAGCCCAGCGAGGAGAGGCGCGCGCGGAGGCGCTCTAGCCCCTGCCCGAGCGGGCGGTGGAACACCACGACGACCCAGCTCGGGTACAGCCAGTAATTCCGCTTGAACACGAAGAAGGTCCAGGGCCGGGCCGCGCAGGTGTTGACGGAGCTCCCGACGACCACATGGCAGTAGACCGCGCCCGCATCGATCCAGAGGAAGGGAGCGAGGATCGCGGCGGTGACGGCGACGGCCGCTAGGGCCCGCAGGTACTCGCGTCGTGCCAGGTGGTAGGCGAAGATCACGACGTTCGCAGTTTGCTTCAGCGCGAGGCCCACGACTTCCGCGGCCCACCGCCCACGAGGTGGCCGAACCGCCAGCGCCACGGTCAGCAAGAGGAGGGGGACGAAGTCGTTCTGCCCGTTGGCGGCGAGGAGAGGGATCCACGGGGCGGAGAAGCCGCCCGCGGCGAACGGGTCCCGGCGCAGCAGATAGACCCCGGCGCCCCACGCGGCCAGGGAGAGCCAGCGGTAGTCGAGCCCGGGGACCTGGATGAACGTCAGGAGGGGGAGGTAGACGTAGTACGAGTAGTCGACGTGGGTCGTGCCGTACTGGACGTAGGTCACGGTCGCGGGATGCGTGTACAGTCCCCACCCCAGCGCCGCGTACGCCGGGGTCGTGTACGGCTCGTCGGAGAGCCCGTTCAGGAGGCCCGTGAGGATGGACGTGACGGAGATGGCCACGCCGAGCACGAGCAGAGTGGGCAGGAGCCAGGGAGCGCTCGGGGCGACCTCGCGCACCCCCCAGCCGACCCCGACGGTGAGCAGGAAGATCACGACGATCAGGAAGGCGAACCCCCCGAAGGTCGTCCCGACGAGAAGGGCCAGCGTGGCGAGCGCGCAGAGGAGGACGAGGACCGCCGTGGCGCTCGGACGCATCGCGAGGGCACCGAACTGGGCCCGCGCTAACAACCCTTCGGCCCCCGGCGATCGGCCCGAAGCGCTTACCCCTGCGCGGCCCTGCGGGCGCGATGCCCCCTCGCCTGCACACCGGCGGCCGCTTCCGTGCCTGGCTCGGCCGGCGCCTGGGCGGAGACGAGGAGCTGGGGGACCGCGCCTGGCGGCGGATCATTCACGGGGCGGGCGCCCTCGTCCTCGCCTACTACCTCGTCCCCACGGACTTCTTCGTTGTCGCGCCGAAGGAGTACGTCCTTCTCGCGGTGCTGGGCGTCGCGCTCCTTCTCGAGCTGCTGCGGCACGTCGCGGGCCTTCAGCTGCCGACGATCCGTCCCTACGAAGAGCACCGGGTGGCGAGCTTCGTCTTCTACGCCGTGGCGCTGGCCGGGGCGATCCTGCTCTTCCCTCTGCCAATCGCCGCCGCGGTGATCCTCGGGGTAGCGTGGGTCGACCCGCTGGTCGGGGAGCTCCGCCTCCGGGGGGTGCGCGGCGCCTACCTGTGGGGGGTGCCGGCGGTGACCTACTTCCTGCTCGCCGTCGTGGGAATGGCCGTCCTGGGAGGATGGCCCCTGGTCGACTCCCTCGGTCTGGCCATGCTGGCGGCACTCCTCGGGGTCGCATCGGAGCGACCGAAGCTTCCCTGGCTGGACGACGACCTGGCGATGACGTTCGTACCCGCCCTGGCACTCTACGGGGTCGGCGTGGTCTGGCTAGGTCTACCGCATTGAGCCCCTGGGCCGCCGAGGGGCGTGGTCCGGCCCTCGGCCCCCCTCCCCCCGCCACCCCTCGACCGTGCCGGGCGAGGGGCTTTAGTCGGGGGTCGCTCCTCTCAGCCGAAGCGAATGGACGAGGCCCGGTACCGGCTCCGCGACTTCGAGGACCGCGACTATCCGGCGGAGGCCCGGGTCGCCACCCAGGGTAACCCCCAGCGACCGAGCAGCCCCGACGCGCTGCGCGAGTGGGATGCCTGGCTCAGGAAACCCCCGTTCGTGCAGGTCAAGCAAGTAGTGGAGGACCGTTCCCGCGGGGAGGCGGTCGGGTTCGGGCTCCTCTTTACCCCGCCATGGACGTTCGATCCCCGAAAGTTCTGGGTCGGGGCCGCCGTCGACCAAGTGCACGCGGGACGCGGTATCGGCTCGGCGATCGCTCGAGCGATCCTGGCCGAGGCGAGCCGTCGCCAGGCGGTCACGCTCTGGGCCAGCGCGCGCGCCGACCAGGAGCCGTGGATTCGATTCATGACCCGATGGGGCTTCCACGAACGCCGTCGTACCTGGCAGTCGCGCCTCGAGGTGGCCGCGGCGGCCGACTTCCCCGACCGGACCGAGCAGCTGGCTCGGGACGGGATCACCGTGACCACGCTGGCCGAGGAGGGTCCCGACCGGGAGGAGGTGCGCCGCCGGCTCTACGACCTTTCGCTCGAGGTCGGGGGGGATGTCCCCCGCATGGGGCCCTACACGCCCGTGACCTTCCCGCGATTCGTCGAGGTAGAGATCACGCGACCGGAAGCCCTTCCCACCGCCTACTTTCTCGCCCGGCGGGGCGAGCGGTATATCGCCGTCAGCAACCTCGCGAGGATCGCCGGCGACCCGACGGGACTCGACCAGGAGTTCACGGCCGTGCGCAAGGAGTTGCGGGGGCGGGGGGTGGCCTCCGAGCTGAAGCGAAGGACGGTGGAGTACGCACGGGAGCACGGATTCCGGTACATCCAGACGTTCAACGACTCCCTGAACCTCCCGATGTGGGCGATCAACGAGAAGCTCGGCTACCGAAAAGAAGTGGCGTGGGTGCACTCGCAGCGCGACATGGCCATGGATACCTCCCCCAGCGTCCCTGGATGACCCGCGCGGTCGCCCGGTCGTCGAGGTCCGTCGGCCGCCCACATGTGCGCCCGGCTCAGGGCGCGACGACCCCGGCGCACCCGGGGTCCCGAACTTACGGTCTGGGCATCCCTGCCCGGGGCTCGGAGAGGGCCCGGTGAAAGACCGACGCGACGAACGGTAGGTTCGCCAGCGGGAACTCGGACCCGGTCTGGAACGCGGCCTCCGGGATCCCCCGCTCGCAGACCAGACGGCTTTCCTTCCAGGTATGGAGCCCATCGCCCGTCACTCGGAACACGTAATCGAATGCGCCCCGACCCGGCCCGACCGGGCGACGATGATCCCCCACGACCTCCGAGTATCCCACGAAGAGGGAGTATCCCGCGTGGAGGTGGGCTTCGAGGATCGGCTCGACCTTCGCATCGGCCCAGGCCGATGCGACCCGGTGGGTATTCGGCACCGCGACGAGGCCGGGCTTCCCGCCCGCCGGCTCGGTCGCCAGGTAGCACTGCGTGGGGTCCGGGAGCCGGAGGAACGCGATCAGGCGGCTCAGGTCCCGGACGGGTTCGTCCTGCGCGATCAGGTTCGAGATCCCGGCGGGAGTGACCGGGCGGCCCACCTTCGTCGCTTCCGACTCCTCGAAGGTGAGGAGGCGGTCCCGGGGGACCCAGCCGAGGATCGCGGGGTCCGCGATGTTCGGAGGCTCGTTCCGGCCGAGAACGTTGATCCAAAGGAACTCTGGGTTGGCCGCCTCCGCAAGTGCGTAGAGGGTGAGGTTCACCGTCGCGAGGGAACTGCCGTAGACGAGGAGAGAGACCGGTCGCTCGATGATCGGGGTCGGCAACACGAACCCTCCCGCCGGAGGAGGAGAGCCTGGGGGGTCGCCGCGGGGCGTACCGGATGAGACCGGCTCGCTGCCCGCCGAAACGTCGCGGGAGGGCGACGAGGGTTCACCGCGGGACCCTCGACCGCTCGCGCCCGTCGGCGGGGAGGGTGCGGCGGTGCTGGGTCGATCGACGGTCATTGCTGCCTTCGGCGGGTCGCCCGCCAATCGGACCAGGGGGCGCCGCGAGCAAGCCGCTTCGCCGAACAGTTTCGGGCGCCCGAACGGGTTCGGGCCGACGGGCGAGCGGGCGGAGGCGTCGTTCGGGCGTCGGCGGCCCGCCTTTACGGTTTATTAGCCAGGGGCCGCTTCTCGGTTCCCGGAACGCCTTCACCCGGGAAGTGCGCAAGGAGTGCATAGGGACGTGGCCGCCTCTTCGGCTCGATTAACCCGGCTCCGTCATCGCACCGCACCGAGCCTCCGAGCAGGGCGCCGGGTGGAGCCTTCCCGCGACCCCGCGACGGAGGGAGGGACCTCCGGGCCCGACCGGCTGCTGATCGCCACGCTCCAGCTGCGGACGCCCAAGGGAATGTGGACGACCTTGTTCAGCTCCGCCCACCCCGGCGTTCACCTCGAGGTCCTGAACCAGAGTGTCGTGAACCCGAACGTCTCGGTGTCCGACTACTGGATCAGCGGCCGCCCCCCGGGAGTCTGGTCCCACGAGATCGCGACCTTCTCCGATGTCGTCAAGGTCGACGCGCTGGCCGAGGTCGGCGACGGGTCCCTGTACCGGATCACGTACCGGAACCCGCCGGTGGTCTACCTGTTCCGCGGGCTCGGCCTCCCCCTCCAGTTCCCGATTCGGATCCAAGGCGGCTCGATTCGCATCGAGGTGGTCGCTCGCAGCCCGGAGTTCCAGCAGGTCCTCGACTACGCGCACAGGTCCGACCCGCGCGCCCAGGTGGTTTCGATCCGACGGCGTCCGCTCCGCAATCACCTGCCGAACCTGAGCGGCAACCAGCAGGTGCTCCTGGCGCGGGCCATGGCCGAGGGGTACTTTGCCGTCCCGCGCAAGATCACCCTGACGGACCTGGCCAGGAAGCTGAACCGAAGCAAGTCCTCGGTCTCCGAGGCGATCGCGCTCATCGAGCAGAAGCTCCTGGAGTCTGCCCTCAATCCTTCGACCGTGACTCCCTGAGGGGCGAGGGGCGGGGGCCGCCGACGGGCCGGCGCGCGGTTCCCCGGCTCGGCCCGTGCCCGGCTCCGCGGTCGTTCCGGGGCCGACTTCGCTTACGGTCAGCTCAGGTCGAGCGTGAGCGAACCGCTGAACGCCGAATCGGGGACCTGGATCGAGAACACGAGCGTCCCGTTCGACCCGGGGGGAATCTCGACCGGTGTGAAGCTCGCGACCGAGAACCCCGAGGTGGCCGAGGTCATCGAGCGGACGGTGCAGGACGAGGTGGAGTTGGCGTTGTGGACCGTCACCGACTCGTGCACTGACGCTCCTTCGTCCGCCGTGAACCCGACCAGGTTCGCCCCGTTCAACCCACACGGGTCGGTCGGGGCGCTCAGGTGGATCGACGAGACGGACACCT
>Ga0335077_10000208_pt1 | contig 61979 bp, 58 predicted proteins | sample Lox_Sample_31_FD_207151 | JGI IMG/M metagenome (GOLD analysis project Ga0335077, IMG submission 207151) | Soil microbial communities from Loxahatchee National Wildlife Refuge, Florida, United States - Lox_Sample_3.1 | ecosystem: Environmental > Terrestrial > Soil > Wetlands | place: USA... | reverse complement strand
CTCCTTTCTCTCATTAATGAAGCTTCTTAATATATCGCAAGTAGGCTAAAGATGCAACAGGGAAAAGCTCCGGCTACAGCATCGTAAGCGCTTTCTTGAGCGCCTCCGCCTTCTCGATCGTCTCCCGGTATTCCGCCTCGGGGTCGGAGTCGGCGACGATCCCGGCACCGACCTGCAGGTACGCGATTCCATCCTTTACAACAAACGTCCGGATGATGATATTCATATCCATATCGCCAGTATTCGAAAAATAGCCGATGGACCCAGTATAGAGCCCGCGCGCAACCGGCTCAAGTTCGTCGATGATCTCCATACAGCGCACCTTCGGCACTCCCGTTATCGTGCCACCGGGGAAAACAGCGCGAACAAGGTCGAAAGCATCCTTCCCCGGTGCAAGTTTACCGCGAATATTCGAAACAATATGAATCACATGGGAATAGTTCTCGACGACCATGATTTCATCGACGACAACCGAGCCGTAAGAGCACACTTTCCCGAGATCGTTCCGCTCCAGGTCCAGCAGCATAATATGCTCCGCGCGCTCCTTCTCGCTCGTCAAGAGCTCCGTGGAGAGCTCCCGCATTTCCGCCTGATCGCCGCCCCTGCGGCGAGTGCCCGCAATCGGTCGCGTGTCGGCAACCCCTTCGCGCAGCCGGATAAGCCGCTCCGGCGAGGAACTCACCAGCTGGAGATCTCCGAAATCTAGATAAGCGGCGAATGGTGACGGGTTGACGGTTCGCAGAATTTTGTACAAACTGAGCGTGTCGGTCCCGTCGATAGTCGTAGAGAATCGCTGGGACAAATTGGCCTGATAGATGTCTCCCGCCGAGATGTACTCTTTGCATCGGATGACCATGGCCTCAAATTCGGTCTGGCTCAGACCGGCGGAAAGAGCAAACTCCCTCCCCCTCGTAACCGGGTGCAGGGCGCCATCGCGACATGCAGCCGATTCCATCCGGATGACGGTTGTTCTCAGTCTTTCCCTGGCTTCATCGAAAATCCGTTCCCACTGACCCGGTTCAGGCCGCCTGAAACCCAGCTCCTGCTCCCGCGCCCCTGGGTTCACGATCACCCAAGCCTTGTTCAGGACATGGTCAAAAGCGACCACGAGATCGACAAAAATGAAGCAGGCTTCGGGGACATCGACATCGGCTGCTGCCTGGCGAGGCAGCTTTTCAAACTGATGGGAAAAATCGTAGGAGAAGTATCCGACAGCACCACCAGTAAAAGGGGGCAAGCCAGGAATGCGAAAGGTCCGGTAATTACTAAGCAATTCGCGAAGTTTATCTAGTGGCTTTCGCTTCGTCGTGGCCCGACTACCGTATTTCCCTTCGGGAGTTTTCGGCAGAATAAGTTCTACTGTGTCGCCACGGGATTTAAAAATCAGATAAGGATCGGCGGTTACGAACGAATATCTCCCGGTTTTCTCGTTAACACGCGCGCTTTCAAGCAGGACAGGATAACCGTCATGGCGCAGAACTTCGAGTGCTATCAACGGTGTAAATCCCTGAACGCAGATTTCCGAGGCCAGGGGCATGATAACGCCCTGCCGGAGCTGCTCAAAAAATCCTTTTTTTGTGGGGTTTAGAATATCCATGCGTAACCTGCGAAATTGTAAAGATAATTCAACGGTTGGTCAAGACAATTCTGGGAGAATAATCCAGCAAACGTACCGAGAATATGGTATATTATTAGTAAGAGATTAGGCACTCGTAAACGTTCTTTGAAGATATGAAGAATTCAGATGGCGTTGCCGAACCAGCACCGATAGGTGTACAGATGATAACCCGTTATAAAGGGGATCAGGCACCGGAAATGATGGAGCGCCGAAGCCGGAGAGAGGACAGCAAGTTGGGCGGTCAGACTCCCGGTTGATTCACAGGCATCCACAGGAAGGAAGAGCCGAAGACCCTAAGGTGCGGGCGTACACGGGAAGAGGCGAGGAGTCATTTACACACACGACGCTTCATAGGGTCTGCAAAGCGGAGCCGCAGAAGCAGGATGTACTTCCCGCAGTAGACGCAGCTCAACGGAATATCAAGACCGGTTCGGGGGCAACGCCTTTTTTTATGGCCTTTTTCATCACAAGGTTTTCCTCTCGGTAATATATTTATTTCCCAATACTATACTAGATCGTAATCGTAAATAAACGTTAATCCGACTTGTTCAGAAGCACATAGCTGAAGCTTGGCTATTGTGCAACATTTAATAACTCCCTAAGACAATCCAGAAATATACTTATATCCACATCTTCCCCTCGACAAAAAGCCAATTTTATTTTAAACTGATCCCGTTTCTTGAACTCGCGATTTGATGACCTGCCCAAAGGGAGTTTGCCATGAACCATACCATGGACGTTCATATCTACTATGAGGACACGGACTGCGGCGGAGTTGTCTATTATGCTAACTATCTGCGTTACATGGAACGGGCGCGCACAGAGTATCTAGCGTCGAGGGGGTACTCGGTCAAAAAACTCATGGACGAAGGCACGATCTTCATGGTGCTCCGGGTTGAGATCGATTACAAGTCCCCTGCGCGATATGGCGACATCATCGAAATCGAGACTTGGGTAAGGGATGTGACCCGGGTGACAATGATGTTCGAGCATATCATGCGGGAGAAAACATCAGGCCGAGTCTTTGTGGAATGCCGCGCAAAGGTTGTGTGTGTCGACAAGAATGGCAGGCCAAAGCGCTTGCCTGACGACTACGTAGAAAAAATGAGATGAACTCCTTTACCCACGACCAAATCGCGCTTCGCGGGGCAGGCATGGTGAATATTACACAGCCTGAAAAAGGCGCCCGCTTCACGCTGGACAGTCTCCTTCTCGCCGACTTCTGCCGCTTCAAACCCCGGGACGCCATTCTGGAACCGGGATCGGGTACGGGAGTCATATCTCTCCTTCTCGCAAAAAAGTACCCGCGCGCATCCGTTGTTTCCGTCGAGGTGCAGGCCACTGTTGCCAAGCTTTGTTCCCAAAATATAGCGGATAATGGCCTCGACGGCCGCATTGTATTGCTCAACCAGGACATCAGGGAAATTCATCGTTCCCTGAAGCCCGCCTCCTTTGATGCTATTGTTGCCAATCCGCCCTATTCACGGATAGGAACCGGTAGACAGAGCCCTGTTCAGGATCGGTCGACGTCACGTCATGACCGGTTGGGGACGATACAAGCCTGGTTAGACCTTCGGATTTTTCTCAGGAACAGAGGCCGCTATTTCCTCGTCTTCCCCGCTGGCCGTACAGCGGAAATTCTTTCGTTGCTGCGAGCGGGAAAACTGGAGCCCAAGCGCATTCGGTTCGTCCATACGCGGCAGGATAATCCAGCTTTGCTTATCTTGATCGAAGCAATGAAGTCAGCAGGCCCCGGCCTTGAAGTCCTTGCGCCGCTCATTGTGCATGAAGCCGGAGGCTTTTCCCCGGAAATGCGGCAAATCTACGATGCTGAACTCTCCCACCACTAAATCACTTGCTCAATTGTAGTGGGGGTTTCACAATTCTCGACGGTTGCGTTCTGAAGACTTTCGTCCTTAACCCATCTTACTATCATTTCCCTGTGCATCACTTCGTCCGGTTCCTTGGGAAACCCCGTCCGCTTGACCCCTTCTGGCGTTTCAGGTCCGCCGCATCTTCCCGACGAACTGTGATATAGTTATAATAGACCATAAAAAGAGGCTTTTTCACCGTTCTGAGATGAAATATCTCGGGAGCCAGTCGAAATGCAATATCGGGTGGAGGTTCTCAATGGCCGGCGCAGCATATACTTATATAATAATCGGATCAGGATTGGCTGGAGTATCTGCCATGGACGGCATCCGGGAGCGGGACAATAAGGGTGGCATCCTGCTCATCGGCGCAGAAAAACACCTTCCCTATGACCGACCGCCGCTTTCGAAAAAGCTCTGGTTTGGCAAAAAGAAAGTCGAAGAAATCTTTCTTCATGATCAGAGTTATTACGACCGTAAGGATGTCACCCTGGCATCAGGCGTCTCAGTGACCTCGATTGATGCGAAGCAGAAATCCATTACGACAAACAAGGGGAACACCTACTACTATCAAAAGCTCCTCCTCGCAACCGGCGGCGTGCCCCGGACCATGAACCTGCCGGGAGGCGACTTGGAAGGCATTTTTTATTTCCGTACGCTCGACGATTATCTGAGATTGCGGCAGGAGTCATCAGAAGGGAAAACTGCCGTTGTCGTCGGCGGCGGCTTCATCGGTTCGGAACTCGCCGCGGCTCTGACAATTAACAGAGTAAAGGTGACCATGATTTACCCTGAGCCCGTCCTCGTCAGCCGGGTCTTCCCCGGGTACCTGGGCAAGGCGATTCGGGACGATTACCTTAACCGGGGAGTAACACTTCTGGCAGGAGAAAAGCCCGCTTCATTCAGCAAAAAAGGAAACGAGTTTATTACCCGCACCGAAAGCGGGAAGGAGATCACATCAGATATGGTGGTTGTGGGCATCGGGATAGTGCTTTCCCTTGATTTGCCTCGGAAGGCCGGCTTGCAGACAGCCAATGGAATTATTGTAGATGAATATCTTCAGACATCGCTCCCTGATATTTATGCAGCGGGGGACAATGCGTTCTTTCCCTACCGGGCCCTGGGGAAACAAATGCGCGTTGAGCACTGGGACAATGCCCTCAACCAGGGAAAGTGGGCAGGACGAAACATGGCCGGCGCCGGGATGCCTTATACGTACATGCCCTACTTTTTCTCGGACCTATTCGATTTCGGATACGAGGCCGTCGGGGAGGTAGACTCACAGCTTGAAACCTTCGCAGACTGGCAGAAGGAAAACGAGAAGGGGGTGATTTACTACCTCAGGGACGGCAAGGTCAGGGGCGCGATAATGTGCAATGTCTGGGATAAAGTCGACGCTGCGCGCACGCTGATCCAAGCTGATCAACGCGTAACAAAGAAGAGTCTGCGTGGAATGATTGGGTAAAACAAGAACTACCGACGAGCGCTTTAATATGCCGTGAACTATATCCGCGACATTGATCATTCGTCGTCGGCGGATCGCGGTGATATCGATCTGAGGAGGCTACCATGAAACTGGCATTGCAAACGGCAAAACCCATAACAAAAAGCACCCCTCCCCTTTCACGGCAGGACGTTGTGCTGCTCCTTCGTGAAATCCCCGAGTGGTCGCTGGGTGAACAGACAATCGGAAGGCAATTTCTCTTCAAGGATTTCCGGACCGCCATGGACTTCGTGAATGGCGTCGCCCTGATTGCGAACAAGCAGGACCATCACCCCGATATGTTCATTTCCTACAACAAGGTACAGCTGACCCTGTCGACGCATAATATCGGCGGTTTGACACTGAACGATTTTATCGTGGCTGCGAAGATAGACGCTCTTGCAAACCAGCCACGAATCAGGAAGGCCGCGTGACAAGCCATATCACGGACCGAAGCGTTCCTAAGCCGCTGGAGGGCAAAATCGCGCTGATTACCGGCGCAAGCAAGCGCATCGGCCGCGCAATCGCGATCGCGCTTGCTGAAGAGGGAGTGGGCATCGTGGCTCATGACCGAAGCGCCCTGGAGGGGGAGATTGTGAAGGTCTGTGATGAAGTGGCAGGGTGCGGCGCGAAGTCGTGGAAAATCATCGCAGATCTGGAGAAAAAGGAGGACTATGAGTCGCTCATTTCACGGTCGATCCAGACAGCGGGATCGCTTGAAATCCTCATCAACAACGCATCCATCTTCTTTCCCAGTACCATTGCGGACGTAGGCTTCAGGGACATTACGCGGCACGTGCAGGTGAACGCTTGGACGCCTTTTGTCCTTTGCCGCGAATTCGCCAGGCTCGGGGGCCGCGGAAAGATCATAAACCTGCTTGATACAAGGATTGCCGGCTACGACCGGGAGCACGTAGCATACATCCTAAGCAAACGGATGCTCGCAACAATGACCAGAATGTGCGCCCTAGAATACGCACCAGCGATTACGGTGAATGGCGTAGCGCCCGGTTTGATCCTCCCCCCTGCGGGAAAAGACGAGGACTATCTTGCGCGACTTGCACAAACCATGCCGCTCAGGAGGCACGGGGAGCCCGGTGATGTCACGGGCGCAGTGCTCTATCTACTCGGAAGCGACTATATCACCGGCCAGATAATCTATGTCGACGGCGGCCAACATCTTCTGGAGGACGGCAATGGACAGGATTCTAATTGGTGATCTTCTGGTGCGGTGTATTATCGGCGTGGGCGAGGAAGAACGGCGCGAACGACAGGATGTCGTGATCAACCTGTCCCTGGCAACGGACTTGAGCAGAGCAGGGAGAAGCGATAATTTCAATGACGCTGTAGACTACCGCGACCTGAAAAAGCAGATCGTAAATATGGCCGAACAATCGACCTATCACCTTGTGGAGGCCCTGGCCGAGGCGGTTGCAGATATGTGCCTCGTCCATCCGGCCATATCGCAGGTCCAGGTCCGTGTGGATAAACCCGGAGCCCTGCGATTCGCCAGAAGCGTGGGTGTGGAAATCACGCGGGACCAGCGGAAGAAGGAGCCATGACCCGGGCGTTCATAGGCGTAGGGTCCAATATCGAGCCTGCGAAAAACACCGAAAAGGCGATCCGCATGCTTGCCCGTGAAACACAGGTAGTCGGCGTATCGATGGTGTATCTCACTGAAGCCGAAGGCAGAACCGGGCAGCCGCCCTATTATAATTGCGTGGTCGAAATCGAAACGGATTTGCCGCCAGCCGAATTGAAGCATCGGATCCTCCGCGGTATTGAGGCAATGCTTGGACGTATCCGAACCGAAGACAAATACGCTGACAGAACGATCGATCTCGATCTGCTTCTCTATGATGATCTTGCTATGGCATCCGGCGATCTTACGCTCCCAGACCCGGATATCGTTCGCAGGCCGTTTTTAGCGGTCCCGCTGCGGGAGCTAATCCCGGGATCGACCCTGCCGGGAACCGGTCTCTGCATCGACGACATTGCCGCGAGCCTCGCGGGAAACCCGATGAAACCGCTCGCAAACTACACCGAACAAATCCGAAAGGACATTCTCCATGATCGAAAACAGGGAACGGGTCGAGACACTAGTACGAGAGCTGCTCGTTGAACTGGGCGAGGACCCCGGGAGAGAAGGCCTGGTCAAAACGCCCAAGCGCGTAGCCGAAGCCCTCGCCTATCTGACGTCTGGGTATCACGCGGATGTCCAGCGGCTGATCAACGAAGCCATATTCGAGCAGGAAACGACCAGCATGGTCGTGGTTAAGGATATCGAGGTTTACAGCCTCTGCGAGCATCACATGCTGCCGTTCTACGGGCGCTGCCATATCGGCTACATCCCACGGGGGCGCGTGTTCGGTATCAGCAAGCTGGCCCGTCTTGTCGACATGTATGCCCGACGACTCCAGATCCAGGAGCGGCTGACTGAACAGATTGCCTACGCTATCAAGGATTCCATTAATGCCGACGGCGTCGGCGTCATGATTGAGGCGCGCCACCTCTGCATGATGATGCGGGGTGTCGAAAAACAGAATTCGATGTTCGTAACCTCGTCGGTGCTCGGCGTTTTTCGTTCCAATCCGGCCACGAGGGAGGAATTCCTGTCGATCATCAACAGGCCAAGGACGGACATTTGATCCCCCCAGACAGTGAAGCGCGGATAACAAGGGCAATTAATGAAGAGGCCAGAAAAATGAAAAGACTTTTTCCACAGAACGCACAGGCAGTAAGATAAAACGATCCGAAATGACCATGTGACGAGGGGGGTCAGCATCCATCGGGCAGGATGCAATCGGAGGCCGGGGGCAGGGGTAAGGGACGCAACAGCCGTTAATCCAGTCGGGCAGCCAGCATCATCGCCCGGATTCCTTTCTCGTTCTTAGGAGGTGCTTCTCAATCATTCGTTTGATTGCTTCCCTGATCTCACCATCACCAACCTCATGAACGGACTGATCGATCATTTCCCGTTCCTCCCGGGAAATGACTGCGGGAACCTCTTCCCCCTCGGGTTGCATGGGCGACGATGAGAGCTCGCCGAGCTTTAGCGTGATATCCCGTATAATTTCCGCACCCAGGTTGCTGTTCAGTTTTGCGATAATCTCCGGCTTCATCAGCGAGATCTGCTGCATCCATGCCGGGCTGTCCACAATCAGCAGAAGCCTGCCCCCCCGGAGTGTCCGTGGCTGGGCATGCCGGGCTATTGCCGCCCCCACCGTGCCGGCCCACCGGCTTGAGACACGATACTCGGGCACCCGGCTTTGCATCCCCCGCGCTTTGAGAATTTTATCGATGGTTGCCGAAAGTTTATCGATCGTCCGTGCCATATAGACATCCACAAGAGGGAATAAGCTCCCCTTAAAACGGTAACAAGGTATCACCCCAAAGGAGCAAGAGCCGCGAAGGTTTGCAAGAGAAAACGCCCGAAAGAGCGTTTACAGCTTTTCTTTGCGCCATCGCGGTTCGCTGTTCTTTCGTTCATCCCGTACGGCTTTTGCTATCATAACACATCAAGAGTTATTTTGACAACGGGGAATGGGATGGATATAATAGTAAAATCCGCTGTTGTGGCAACGCGGAATGAGGAGAGAATAATGCCGGAATTACGGAAAGACCCTATAACGGGTCGGTGGGTCATTATTTCATCGGAGAGGGGCAAGCGGCCGAACGAATTTCAGGACCAGCGCAACAAAAAAAGGACAGGGTTCTGCCCCTTCTGCGCGGGCAACGAACGGACCACGCCGCACGAGATCCTTGCCTACCGGGACAACGGCCAGCCCGACGGGCCTGGCTGGCGCCTTCGCACCGTACCGAACAAATTTCCAGCCCTCCAGATCGAGGGAGACCTGAACAAACAGGGTGAAGGTATCTTTGACAAGATGAACGGCATAGGCGCCCATGAAGTCATCATCGAAAGTCCGGACCATAGTGCGACCCTCGCAACGCTGTCGGCGAAAGCGATGGAGGAGGTGCTCTGGGCTTATCGCGACCGCATGGAGGACCTGAAAAGGGACAAACGCTTCCAGTATACGCTGATCTTCAAGAACGAAGGTCTTATCGCGGGCGCTACGCTCGAGCACACCCATTCGCAGCTTATCGCCCTGCCGATCGTGCCGATACAAGTGCAGGAGGAGATTGAGGGTTGCAAGCGGCATTACGAACTCAAGGAGCGCTGCATTTACTGCGATATCATCAGACAGGAGATGCAGAGCGCGATACGCGTAATCATCGAAACACAGCTCTTCATCGCTCTCGCTCCCTATGCTCCGCGGTTCCCTTTCGAGACGTGGATTCTTCCCAAAAAGCACCTCTCCTGCTATTCCTGTTCGACGAATGACGATTTTCGGGACCTCGCCGGCCTCCTGCAGAACGTCCTGCGCAGGATCGACCGGGCGCTTTCTAACCCCCCCTACAATTATGTAATCCATACCTCCCCGTTTCGCGACGAGCGTAACGATTATTACCACTGGCACATCGAGTTGATGCCCAAGCTTACGAACGTCGCCGGTTTCGAGCGGGGATCAGGATTTTATATTAACCCCACGCCGCCCGAAGACTCTGCCAAGTTTCTTCGGGAAATCAAACCATGAATATTCTTTTTGCGGCTTCGGAAGCGGCTCCCTTTGCGAAGACCGGCGGCCTCGCTGACGTCGCCGGGAGCCTGCCGGCCGCTCTCGCATCGCTTGGTCATGACATCAGCGTTGTCCTGCCACGCTACCGGCAAGTGGACGTTGAACGGTACAAGTTGAAACCCGTTACTTCCTTCTTCGTCCCGCTCGGCGCCTGGCAGGAGCGCTGCGACGTACTCAAAGGCGCCTCCAGCGGCGGAGTGACGGTCTATTTCATCAACGCGGACTTTTACTTCAACCGGCCTGAGCTTTATGGGACGGGACGGGTGGATTATCCAGACAACGCCGAACGCTTCATTTTTTTTTCGCGAGCCGTTCTCGAATTATGCATCGTCTTGGACCTGCGGCCCGAAATCGTGCACTGCAATGACTGGCAAACGGGACTCGTTCCGCTCTACCTGAGGCAAATCTACCGCAGATCTGAATCGCTGCGCTGGGCAAGATCAATATTCACGATCCACAATCTGGGATACCAAGGACTGTTTCGGTATGAAGATATGCACCTGACCGGCCTCGAGGGAAACGTCTTTACGCCTGAGGGGCTTGAGTTCTGGGGAAAAATGAATTTTTTAAAAGCCGGCCTCGTCTATGCCGATTTGATCACGACGGTCAGTAAGACCTACAGTAGGGAAATTCAGACACCCGAATACGGTTCCGGACTCGATGGTGTGCTCAGGAACCGCTCCACCGACCTTTTCGGGATCGTGAACGGCATCGACTATTCGGAGTGGGACCCTTCGCGCGACCATGCCATACCCCAAGCCTACAGTGCATCGCGGCTTTTCGGGAAAACGGTCTGCAGAAGAAAGCTGCTTGCGCGTCTCGGCATGCCCGAATCCTTCGGACCCGTTGTCGGCATGGTCACGCGCCTCGTTGACCAGAAGGGGCTCGATATCGTGACGGAAGCATTGCCGGAAATCATGTCCCTGGGAATACAGCTCATCATCCTGGGCACGGGCGACGAAAAATATCATCGCATCCTAAGCGACGCGGCAAGCCGTTACCCCGGCAGGATGCGCGTGCTATTGCAGTACAACGACGGTCTCGCGAAGACCATCTACGCGGGCTGCGACCTGTTCCTGATGCCGTCGCAGTACGAGCCCTGCGGACTCGGTCAGATGATTGCGCTCCGGTACGGCGCCGTGCCTCTCGTGCGCAAAACCGGAGGGCTTGCGGACACGGTTCTGGATTACTCCGTGAAAACCGGCCGCGGAACGGGCTTTGTCTTTGAAGAATATGCGGCACCAGCGATCATTGATTGCCTCCTGAGGGCGCTCGAGGTCTTTAGCAACAAAAAAAAATGGAAGCATCTCATGCAGTCCGGCATGAAGCAAGACCTGTCCTGGGTGCGGTCTGCAAAGGAATATGTGAAGGTGTATAGAAGAGCTATGAGGAAAAAAGAGGGACAAAGGACATCGGATAAGCGGTAAATTTTGACCCATGCTCCTTTACCTCTAATTGACAATCATGGAAGCACTCGAAAAAACAGAGCTCAGCATCCTGAGCGAAATCAGCCACATATCGAATTCCGCCATCGATCTCACCGAGAAGCTCAGGCGCATCGAGGAAGTCGTTGTCCGGGGCATGGGCAAGGACGGCGCGTCCGTGTTTCTGGTCGACCAGTCCGGGAAGACGGTCACACTCGCCGCGGCTATCGGCCTGAACCAAGAATCGGTGGGAAAGATGAGCTTTCCCCTCGGCATGGGGATAGCGGGATGGGTGGCGGAGCAGAAGGTGCCGCTCGCGCTCGAAGACCCTTACTCCGACCCACGGTTCGTCTATGTGCCCGACTCGGGCATCGGGAATTTCAAGTCCCTTGTGGCCGCGCCCATCATGGATGAAGAACGCTGCCTCGGCGTGATCTTCGTACTTTCGCTGTCGGTGTGGCAGGCGACGTCATCGGAGCTCACCCTCCTTACAACCACGGCAAACGAAATTGCAGGGGTGATCAAAAACACCAAGCTGATTCAGAACATTCAGGACCGCCTGTCCGAGCTTTCTACTATCTACGAAATCGGCATGGCTCTCACCTCCACACTTGACCTCGAACAGCTTCTGTCGCTTATCGCCAAGAACAGCGTTCAGTCGCTCCGTGCCCAGGGCTGCACCATCCGTCTTGTGAACATTCCTGAAATTTCCTCCCGCAAGACGTTCGCGGCACACAATATCGCGGGCAACGTGATTATGGACATCGATGCGCGGATCGGGCAGATTGTGACCGACCGGGTCGCGAGGGAAAAACGCCCGATCCTCATCCAGAACGCGCATCAGGATGCCGCTCTCTGTGAACTCCTGACTGCTGGCGCCTGCTCCCTCATCAGCGTCCCCCTGCTTTTCCGAGAAAAGGTCATCGGGATTATCACGGTCTACACCACGGACGAACGCAGTCCCTTCAGGGAGAACGACCTGCAATTCCTGACCACCGTAGCCAGCGGCGCCGCGATTGCCGTCGAAAACGCGGCCATGTACGAGCGCATGGAATCCCTCGCCATGGAGGCGCGAACCCGGGCCCAGGAACTCGCCATTCTCAACGACATCGGCACAGCCATGAGCACCACGCTCAACCTCGATCGACTGCTCAGAATCATTCTTACGGCGGCAACCATGGGAGGCAGCGGCCTCGGATTCAACCGCGCGATACTTCTGCTCATGAACGAACGGACCGACATGCTGCAGGGGATGATGGGTATCGGGCCGACAAGCTGGGAAGAAGCCGGCCGGGCATGGAGCGAGGTATCGAGCAAGCATAAAAGCCTGATGGAGTGGATCCAGACCGGTGAGCTTTTCGAACACCATGACTCTGCGCTCAACGCCCTTGCGCGAAGCATCAGGGTCTCGCTCACTCCGTCTGAAGGGGTAATTGCGCTTACTGTCCTGAACAAGCGGCCCTACAACATCACGAATGCCTCCTCTGACCCGCTCGTCCGCCGCGAGCTGCGCGACGCGCTGGGGGTGAACAGCTTCGCCACAGTCCCGCTCATCTCGAAAGACCGCGTCATCGGCGTCATCCTCGTCGACAATATGTTTAACGAGCGGCCGATCACGGAGGAAGACATCCGGTTCCTCACCATGTTCGCGCACCAATCGGCCCTCGCCATTGAAAACGCTATCATCCATACGAACCTCGAAACCATGAATAAGGACATGCGCGCCCTGCACGAGCAGCTCGTCCAGTCCGAAAAAATGGCCGCTCTCGGCGCAATGATGGCTGAGATAACCCATGAAATCAGAAACCCCCTGGTCTCCATCGGCGGCTTTACACGGAGGCTCGCGAAAAAACTGCAGCACAGCGAGGAAAAAAAATATATCGACATCATCCTGAGCGAGGTCACCCGCCTTGAAGGTATCATCCACGACAATCTATCCTACATCAAAGAGGTGGCCCCCCAGCCTGTCGAGACGGACATCGCCTCCCTAATTCGGGAAATCCTTATGCTCTACGAGGACGAACTCGCTCAACGGCGCATCCGCGTGGAAACGGATTTCTCCCCGGCCCTCCCGGGCCTCATGATTGACGCCCATCAGATCAAGCAGGCCGCCATCAACATCCTGAAAAACGCCATGGAGGCCATGGAGAACGGCGGCACCTTAACCATCAGAACCTACCCGGCCGATGGAGCAAGGGAAGCCGCAATCGAATTCGGAGACACGGGACCAGGCATATCCGCGAAGGTCATGCACAATGTCTTCAATCCCTACTACACCACCAAACCGCGCGGTACGGGACTGGGGCTTCCGATCTCAAACCGGATAATCAAGGCGCACCGGGGCAGGATCGAGCTGCGGAACAAGGATACCGGAGGGGCGGTCTTTACGATCAAGCTGCCCTACGGCGAGTAGGTGGATAAAAAGCAGGCGTAATTCGCCGTTCTGTACTTATTCACATCGGTTTTTAGAAGCGGTACTATACAGCACAGCGTTATCTACAGGGAGGCACCAATGAAAAAAATACTGGTTGTCGATGATGAGGAAAACATCCGGGAGTTGTACCGGATCGAGTTCGAGGACATGGGATATATCGTGACCGTTGTCTCCGACGGAATTCAAGCGCTCGCGAAGATGGACTCGGACAAGTTCGACCTTGTCACGCTGGACATGCGCATGCCGGATATAGACGGCATCGAGACTCTGCGCAAGATGAAGGAAAAAGACAGTTCGCTGCCGGTCATTATCTGCACTGCCTACGAAGAATACAAGCAGGACTTTGGCAGCTGGTGTTCCGAAGCCTACGTCGTGAAATCGGCCGATACCTCACTCCTCCGAGAAACGGTTAAAAAGATCCTCGGATGAACGAGCGCATTGAGCTCACTATTGAAAAACTGGTCCACGGCGGCAAAGGACTGGCGCGCCTTGGCAGTGGCCAGGCCGTGTTCGTGTCCGGCGTCCTCCCGGGCGAGCGAGTTGTCGTGGCGATCAAGCGGAAGCGAAAAGGCATTCTCGAGGCTGACCTCATCGAGGTTTTGACCTCCTCACAGGACCGCATTGATCCGCCCTGCATCGGGGAAAAGCAGTGTACCGGCGCAACGTGGCCGCACATCGCCTATCCAGCGCAGCTGCGGTTCAAGCAGGAGATACTGCTCGATACGCTGGCGAAGATCGGCGGCATAACGCCAACCCGTCCCCTTTCCATTCTTCCCTCTCCCCGGATTGACCATTACCGGCTGCGCGCGCAGTTTAATGTTCGGCCATCAGGAGGAAAACAGCAGATCGGTTTTTTTCGGCCGGGTTCCTATGACCTCATCGAGGTCGACGACGCCTTCCTCATCGACCCGCTCATCAACAGGACGCTGAAAGCCGTGCGGTCCCTGGAACCGCAGCTGCCACCCCTGAAGGAAGTCCATATCAACGCAACACCGGCCGGGGAAGTGCATTTATTGCTCTACGGTGAGCAGGACACACTGCCTTCAATGAATGCGTTCTTTTTCGGACTCAGGAAGGCCGTACCCGAAGTAGTCGGGATAACGGGATTCGCAAACCGTAAAAAAGCGTTCACCTTGGGGAATAACCGGTTGACACTTGAATGCGAGGGGTTGACGTTCCACGCTACGGAGAGGAACTTTTACCAAGTCAACTGGGAGCAGAACAGAAACATGGTGAAGACCGTGCTTGATTTTGCCGCCCTCGCAGGAGATGAAATCGTGCTCGACCTCTACTGCGGAATCGGGAACTTCGCCCTGCCCCTCGCGAAGCAAGCTAAAACTGTGATCGGCGTTGAATCGGGATATACTGCCATCGACGATGCAAAAGCCAACGCCATATTGAATGGAATCGAGAACACCGAATTCATCGCCGATGACCTGCAGAGGGGACTCAAGACCCTGATGCAGCGCAAAATGCGCGCCCCAACCATCGTCCTTGACCCGCCCCGCTCCGGCGCGACTCTAAAAACACTGGAGCGGGTCCTTGCCTTCGTTCCGCAGAAAATCATCTATGTTTCCTGCAATCCATCGACGCTCGCGCGGGACCTGAAATTCTTTCACCTCTTCGGGTTGCGCCTAGACCGGCTTCAACCTGTGGATATGTTCCCCTGGACCTATCACATTGAATGCGTAGCAGAGATGGCGAGGCAAGAGAAGTAGAAGAAACTATTAAATGCCAATAAGGCCCGGAATCTTATCAGAAAGAGCGAGTGCGGATAGATTGAAGGCAAAAACAAAAATCATGTCGTATGTTGCCCCTGTCTTCTATTGACTCCCGTAAGATTTCTCAATGGCGTTCTGAGCGGCATTCATGATGACCCTGCTGCTGTTCGTCGCGCCGGATACGGCATCCACGTTTGTCGATTGTTTCTCGATGATTCTCCGCGGAATTATCTGTTCGGCTTTCCTGCCAATCGACGAGGCCCAATGACTTACGATACGCACATCGGTGATGAGTCCATTCACAATCGTAACATTCACAACCGCCCTATTAGGCCAGGAGCGGAAGGTCCCTTCATAGGTCCCGTTCTCCGCTTTTCCTCTCCGTACGGGCTCACCGAGGATTGGTGCTGGTCTGCAGCCTACGGGGGAAAGGGATACGGTCAGGACGAGTATCAGCAAGATAATTATGCCAAGTCTCGCAATCATGCCATCACCTTTCTCCTTTTGAGCCACTGACGCTCAGAACCTTCGCTCCCCTTATCTTCCGTTCTTTTAGTTCTAGAAGGGCCCTGTTGGCCTGCTCGAGCGGGTACTCCTCAATTTCCGGCCTGATCCGCATCTCCGCCGCAAGAGGGAGAAACTCCTCGACGTCCCTGCGCGTTATGTTCGCCACACTCTTCATCTCCTTCTCCATCCAGAGATCGCGTGAGTAATCGAGGGTAAGCAGCGCTTCTTTGTCGCTTTCTTCTTTGCGTATTGCATTGATAACGAGACGGCCGCCGCGGACAAGATGCTTCATGGCTTCGACGACCGGCTTCCAGACAGGCGTTGTATCAATGATGGCATGGAGTTTTTCAGGTGGACTATCCGATGTATCACCTGCCCATTGGGCGCCGAGTTCCCGGGCGAATACCCGCTCCTGTTCCGTGCGGGAAAAGATAAAAATCCCCGCATTTGGATAGAGATGCTTTACCATCTTGAGCACGAGATGGGCCGATGCGCCGAATCCCGTAAGCCCGATGTTTCCACGGTCGTGCATATTGGCAAGGCGGAGCGACCGGTATCCAATGGCACCTGCGCATAGAAGCGGCGCTGCTTCGGCATCGGTAAACGGCTGCGGTATAGCGTAGGCGAAACCTTCCGGCACGGTCGTGAATTCCCCATACCCGCCTTGCGCATCCCGGCCCGTTGCTTTGAAATCACCACACAGGTTTTCCATACCACCTCTGCAGTATTCGCATCTGCCGCAGGCTGAATGGATCCAAGCGATGCCGACGCGGTCGCCGATATTAAACCGGCTTGCTTTGCTCCCGGTCTTTTCCACGCGGCCCACAATCTGGTGTCCTGGAATGATCGGAAATTTCGGAGGTGATGTTCTGCCCTCAATCTCGTCAAGCTCCGTGTGGCAAACGCCGCAGACCGAGACTTTTACGAGGATTTCGCGGTCGTTCGGTATAGGAACAGGCAAATCAGTAAGTTCAAGAGGGGATTTATTGACTTCAAGACGAGTGATCTCTCTGAGTACCATGACTTTCATGATTTCACCTCGGCATGCAAAGAACGCAGAGACAGCTATAAGGTGTGCTACTATTTGGGCGATGCGGTCTTCTGAAACTTATTATAGCAGGATCAAGGGGAGGAGCATCAACAATCAACAACAGCTCTTTCAGGAGGACTTCAGACAGGCCATTCCGTTTGGAGGATTGTTTATCCGATGCAGGATGGCCGATGGCCACAACAGCCATGAGTTCCATGTTTTCCGGCAGGCTGAGGAGCAACCGCACCGCATCGGCGTTCTTCAGAATTTCGCCGAGCCACACGGCCCCCAAACCCAAGGCGTGGGTGGCAAGCAGCATATTCTGGATGAAGGCACCCAAGGACCGGTGGTCCTTAACGTCGTTGTACATCACGCTCCTGTCCCGAACACAGCGATACATGCGGGTGCACGTTCAATGGTGAAATTGTATCTGATGTTCTTCGCCAGTTCTTTTCGCATCTCATCGATTCGTACGATCACGAACCGCCAGGGCTGGTTGTTCAATCCCGACGGCGCCCAGATGCCGGCCTTGATGATTTCGATCAGCAATTCGCGGTTCACCGGCTGGTTGGTGAATTGCCGGATGCTTCGGCGCGTGCAGATTCCTTCAAGAAGGTTCATGGGGAATGTCTCCCTTGCAATACGCCATGACTCTTTTTCCAGCATTGGGAATACGTGTTGGGAAGGCAGGACGGGTCGTTTTGAGAAGACTTCGATGCGAAACGATGCTACTTTACGAGATCCCCATACTCCACGGGTCTGCGGTGCTTGAGAAACCCCCATGTATCCGTGGCGGCTTTGCGCTCTGCCAGGTCAATGTCGGCAATGACAATAGACTCCTTGCCTCCCGCCAGGTCCGATACCATCTCGCCCCACGGGTCGGCGCAGAAGCTCCTTCCGTAGAACGAGATGCCCTCTTCCTGTCCCACCCGATTCACGCGGAAGATGAAGAGGTTGTTCGCAAAAGCATTTGCCATGATCGCCCGCTCCCACAGGCTGTGGGTATTGATCGATGCTGCCGTGGGCGAGAAGATGATCTCCGCCCCTTTGAGTGCCAAGATGCGTGCGCCTTCGGGAAACAGGTTGTCCCAGCAGATCTGGACGCCAATCCTGCCGCGCGATGTTTCAAACACGGGGAATCCCGATGAACCGGGAGAGAAATAAAATTGTTCCCGGTAGAGCGGCAGGTCGGGCACGTGCACCTTGCGGTATATGCCGGTCAGCTTGCCGACATCGATCACCGCCGCGCTGTTATAGTACTCGCCGTTTGCAGACTCGAAAAAAGGTACGATGAGCACTGATTTGGCGCTCTCGGAAAAAGCCCGAAATCGTTTCAGCGATTCGCTCGAGGCGTCCAACGCCCGGGAAAGATGCGACTTTTCCTCCTCCCTGGGAAACCAGGGATTCAGGAACAGGGCGGGATAGCATATGATTCCAGCGCCCTTTTCAACCGCAATCTCCGCCATTTCGATGGCGCGCAGAATATTCCGATCGATGTCTTGGCCAGCGATCATTTGTATACCGGCAATCCGTATGGCATCTGATTTAAACCGTGTCATGGCGAGTCCAAAGGTCGTTTTCAGATTTGCATTTCCGCACCACTCAGGAAGCGAGATAAATAGGCAGTCTGTTCCGGCAATTATATCGATTTCCACAGGAAATGTAAATTAGATATTCTCAGTTTTGGAAATCGCTCTATTGCGGAACGTTCCCTCAGGAGAGGCTTGGAGCCATGCAAGACAGAATCCCCGCAGGCTCAGTTGCAATACCAGCGGGGCTCGCATATCTTTGATGCCGCCTTCCGACGGCAGTGCGTTGATAGGGCCGGTAAGGCACAACCCTGGCGGCAGAGACTGGATCGACCGTATGGTTGGGAAAGTGAGTGGCTTCGACCTCTCCATCTCCAGGACCCAGAGCAAGATACATCCTAATGACCAGCGTATCAAGTCGATTTCGGCGCAGCTGGACTTATTTCCGTGGACGTATTGCTGTTCACATGCCAGCAGAGCTGCCGAGAGCCAAACAGGCAGTGTACCTTCTTCGCGGCCGGCATGGCTTCTATGCCACCAGTGCGAAAATTGGCCCGGAATATAACCAGGGATCCAAATACTGCATCGGCACGGTGCGCGCATTGGACGATAAAGGGACGAGTAAACGCCGAGCTCGCGGTCACGTCTACGATGTCTATATTATCCAGAAAATCACCAACAGGCCGATTTCCCAAACACGGCAAGGCTACCTTCAAGTTCGGGTATCAGGCTTATGATTTCGATACACGGCCAGCAACAACTGGGCGGACGCTCCGACGAAGATCCCGACCTGCGGCCTCTCCCGCGAACGCCCGTATGCTTGCGCCAATTGAGACGACGAACGATATTTGTGCTACATTTGAAGTGCGGTTCTCGCTCTCAGTGACGCGGTTGCCGCATATGTCCAGGAAAGGAGGATTTGTATGGCTATTTTAAGAAGTTTGGCAATGCTCCTATTCCTCTTCCTGCCCGTTGCATTCCTTCCACCCGGGGATACTTATGGCGCAGAGTCGAAAAAAGCGACGACCATCGACGAACTTGCTGCGATGTACGACTCGTCGAAGTGCAAGGAATGTCATGAAAATATCTACAACGACTGGGAGAAATCGATCCACGCCCGGTCCATTTTCGGCACAGGCCGTACCGCGGCCACCATCAAGACTACGGTCACCGTCGGTCTCATGGGATGGAAGTATTCCGGCGTGAAGAAGCCCGAGGATGTGCAGGTTAAACATCTCATGATCTGTGCGAAATGCCACCTTCCGCAGCTCGCCGAGGCGACTGATGATGTGGCCAGGGAGATCGTAAAAAACGTGTTCGTTTACACGGACCCCGATGCAAGCGATGAGGCGAGGAACAAGGCTATCGCAATGCTTTCAAAAGTGAACATCAACTGCCTCATCTGCCATCAACGGAACGCCATTATTCACAAATGGGTGGACGGCTTTCCGGAAAAAAATACGGTTTACGGATTCAAGGACGGAGAGCATGCCGATTTGGCCCACCCAAAGATGAAGGCAAGCCCCATCATGGACGAGTCCATCCTCTGCGGACAGTGCCACGGTTTGGGACCGAACTTTGAGCTTGAGAACCCCTCGCAGTGCGCCACGCTGTACGCAAGCTACAATATGGCCTACCGCGCTGAGGGTGGCCAGGAAAAATGCCAGGAATGCCACATGAAAAAGAGCAAGCTCGGGCATAACATGCAGAGCTACCGAGATCCCGGCATGGCAAAGGCAGCGGTGGACTTCAAGGTCGAGGCCATGGGGTATCAGTGGCGTGACGGCTCACGGATGGTTCCCCAGGCAATTGTGAAGGTCGAGATGATCAACCGGGCGGGCCATGGCATACCGGATGGCTGACCGACTCCCAACCGGCTGGTCCTGGACGTGACCGCGAGAGACAGTAAGGGTAACGAGGTATTCAAGCAGTCGAAGATCTACATGCCCATTCCTCTGCAGCTCGGTCGCGGCGACAAGATGGGACGCGGACCCTATGAAAAGAGCGGCATGCTGCGCGACACGAGTCTGCCGCCCAATCGCCCGGTAAACGAAAGTTTCGACATCCCGTTCCCTGCGGAATTCTCAAAAGAGGGCGGAAAGGACATAACCACGATTCTGGATTACGATATGACCGTGGATGTGGAACTCACGTATCTGCCCTTCGGCACCAAGGAGAGTGGACAGTTCACTTGGCAGAAAGTGACGAAGAAAGTGAGCATTGAAAAAGGCGGAGTGTAAAGACACTTTTTGACAAAGAGGCATTCCAAGCGCCGTCGGAACGAAAGTCTTTCCGCCGCATTCCGACGGTTCTTAAATGTACTCGATCATTCATTCGGTACCATATCGACGCTCATCCCGCAATGCGATGATCTGCTGATAGACAAATTCCAAACCAGGCACCACCCCTTCGCAAGGATCACTGGCACCGATTACGTTAAACTTTTCAGCGGCAGAGAATGAACGAGAAAGGTAATGCCAATTTTCGTGGCAGGCTATAAAAAATACGGCAGTCCTATTTTTCCCGAGCTGCCGTAGCATTGTGATTACGTCTTCACCGCAAACAGAGCTGTACCTCCCACCCTTGTGAAATTCCAGTTTGCTAATTATCAGCGGGTTGCCTCCGTGACGAATGAAAATTCCACGAAAAAGGTTGGCATATTGGATGAAATTTCCCCGTATTTTTCACCCAACACATGAAAATAAATTTTGAGCGAAAATACAGTTTGTCTTTCGCGGTATTGCATCACCTCAAAAAATGAATCGCCAGGCGGCAAGCTGCGTGGTATCGAGGGGAAGATTGTCCTAAGAGAATCTGTGGTTTCTCCTATTCTTCCCTCTCTGAGGTGACGCTGCAGCGAACTACAGGGAATGTAAGTTAAAGTACGCATAAAAATTATCCCCCGCGCGCTCACTATTTCCGGGAGGATATGAACATATAAAGGATCCGAGCCATTTAGTCATGTCTTGCAACCTGCGGCCTCCCGGAGGATATTTGCGGTTGTTTGCTGTCAAAATTGTCCTGATCTTTAATTTTCGCGTTTCTGGATATATCTATCGAAAGAGCTTCATGTCTCGAAACCGGATAGGTTCTCCTTGGCCAGTTCATCGGTCCCGCGCTCTAGTTCCGCGATAACCTGGGCACCCAACAGCAGGATCAATGCTACAGCCTCAGTGGTCAGAAGTGCCACCACTACCGTGGCAAAGGATCCATAAATTAAATTTACCATGGATATAACCGAGTAATACCAGACCAGCACCCGGCGCGTGATCTCCCATAAAATCGTTGCGGCTAACCCGCCAATCAAAGCGCGGCGGAACGTGATATGGACAACAGGCATGACCAGATAGATTGATGTGAGCAGCAGCACCTCACCAATGATCCCCAGGACATACAACACAATGCCGGATATTCCTTCCAGGCCCAATGTCCAACCGAACAGGATCAATTGCCTTCTTTCAAGGGTCTCCATTGCTCCCGTAATGAATGATACCAGCAAGATGCCCAGACCCAACACAAAGATATACACATATGGAATCAGCGTGGAAATCAGGAAGGGACGGTGTTTTACTCTGACCCGGTGAAAAAAGATAACGGACATGGCGTTTTCAAGAACAGTAAATGCTATGGAGCTGAAAAAGAGCATCACCAGGAATCCAATGACACCGACCACATCCCGATGCGCGAGAAATACCCGCACCTGTTCAGTCAGCGTTGCAGCATAGCCGGGAATGATCATTTCCAGATAGATGGATAAGGTATGAAATAACTGTTCCTCCTCGATAAAATGAGACAACCCGATAAGGGCGAGAATCGACATCGGCACAATGGACAACAGGGTGTAATACGCAACAGCGCCGCATAGCAACAGACCCTGATTGCGCTTGAAATCGCGTAGAACTCTCACCAGGAAGCTGAAGATCCGGCTCAGTCCCTTCGTGCCTAAGTGTCGGTAGTCAAACATGGGTCAGGAAATGATAACAATCCTTGCTTTTTCTTTCGCGATCATTTCTTCGTGAAAGAGGATAGGGCGAACAAATCTCGAGATAATCATTGTTCGAGCATGCGTGCATTCATTGGAACAGCCAATAATGGTCGCGTGCCGTACTTCTGAAGCGCGTCAGCACGGCACGTTCAAGATCAAGTTGGATCACGAGAAGGGGAAGCGTATTCACGATCCCTGCCCTTTATCTCCGGGCGGATGGAAGAAGGAAGCGCAAAAAAAAGGAAAGGCACGCTCCCTTGCATGCCCTTTCTTCGAAAACCTTCTGGATCCAACTTCTCATCTCAGGGGAAGCTGTCCTCGTATAGCGCGGAATTTAGTCACCGTATCTACACGGCTCATGCATGCTGCCACTTTTCTTTCTCCTGAGTATACGCATTCTTGCCTGCATCGATGGCGCTCGCAACTGCTGTTCTGCCTTCCTCATAGAGTTCCTTCCCCTTGTCGATGGCCAGGGCAACCCGGTCCTTCGTAGTAGTGGCAAACCGCTTCACGTCATTCCTTATTTCCTTCCCCGGCTTTGGCGCGAACAGCAATGCTACTCCTGCCCCCACAACACCACCCACGAGGAATGGCACCATAATGTTGATGCCCTTATTCGTCAGTTCTTCTTTCATAATCATCACCTCTTCCTTTGTTCAGCGCCTTTGCGAGGGCTGCGTCCCCTGAGTAATACCGCCTGCGTTTTCTCCTTTCTTGCAAGTTCTTTACGGTGTTGGATTCTACTTTAAGTATATCACTAGCTCTTAAAACGCGGGGAGGATGGAAAAACAAACTCAGCGGTTCAAAAAAAGGAACTACCGGTAACCGGTAACTCCTCGATTTGCTTGGCCTCCCCAAGCACCATGTCGTGGAACCACATAGAACCCTGCCTTATGGCCCTCCACGGACTCAAGCAAAACCTTATAGTTAAAAAGGTTAATAAATATGGGCCATTGGGAAGAGCTAAGTGTCAAGTCAATGGCTTTTTACTCCCATTAAAGGTTGGAACTGGGTTTGCTGTTGCGACGCGGCTCATTACATCCATTAAGGAAGCAACGAAATGCCGCACAATGCCGCAGAGAAAAAAGCCAGATAATATTGCTGGGATGCAAGCCAGAGTTATTGAGCGACTCCTCTACGGAGATACCATCACGGCTGCTACAAAATTTGCGGGGATTTCAAGAACATTCATCGATGGGAAAAAGACGATTGGAATTCCCAATCTGACCTGAACAGGCGCATGAAGGAAATGCAGGATGCAATAAGCACACGTCTATTATTGTTGGCCTTATCTGCTTCGGCAGTTGTCGAAAAGGCAATTAAGAAAGGTGATGTTAAAGCATCTATAGCCAAAACAAATTGCTTGCAATTACAGGAAATTATCTGTAATTTAAATAATAGATATTTTAGTAATTTAATTATTGGAAAATATATCCTCAGCAAGATAATCTGCATCTCAATCATTCCCTTGCGGGACGAATGCGATCATCAATGTAATTTCAGCAAAAACCATGATAATAGCCGCCTGGAAAAAATACATTTACGGGTTGATTGCAAATGAACTGTCATTGATCACCCGTTACTATGATCGGGTCCTGCAATGCATGCCACGGCCAGAAGATAGCGGGTTGCTCATAGCTGCTCTTGACTGCCAGCAGAAAGAGTTGATTAAAGAATTTGACACCTTCCCTGACCTATCCAGTGAACAGACAACCCGAACCGCTGTTCTTCTCAATGCTACGATCAATCATCATTTTGATGTCGAGGGACTGTTGCGACAGATAGCCCCCCGACTATCGCGGACATCGAGAATATTGATAGTTGCCTACAATCCTTATTTGAGCTGGCTCTATCGCTTAGCCAATCGAATCGGCCTCAGAAAGGGCGAGGTACCTACGACCTTCATCACCCGCATTGACCTGGAAAATATAGCTAAACTCGCTGGTTACACCATAGTTAGAACACGTTTGGGGGTTTATTTCCCCTGGAAACTTTTTGGCTTTGGTACCATTTTGAACCATGTTCTTTCATCTATACCTATCGTACGCTGGTTTGGACTCGTTTACCTGGCAGTACTTCGTCCGATAGCGCCAGAGGCATCAGGAGACCATCCATCGTTATCATGTGTAGTCCCTGCACGAAATGAGCGCGGCAATATAGAAAACTGCATTCGACGTTTTCCTAACCTTGGATGCGACCTAGAGATCATTTTCGTCGAGGGGCATTCAACGGACGGGACTTGGGAAGAGATATTACGGGTTAAAGAAGTGTATGGGACCCGTTTTAACATCAAAGCATTTCAACAGTCCGGGAAGGGTAAAAAAAACGCTGTTAGACTCGGTTTTTCGCAGGCGAGAGGAGAGCTGCTGACGATTCTCGATGCGGACCTGACCATGCCTCCGGAGCTACTGGGTCGTTTTTACTCGGCATACTGCAAGGGACATGCTGATTTTATCAACGGCTCCCGCCTAGTGTATCCCATGGAAGGCAATGCAATGCGGTTCCTGAACCGCTTGGGGAACGTGTTCTTTGCGAAAGCTTTAAGTTGGGTGCTTGACACACAGCTCGGCGACACCCTGTGTGGTACGAAGCTCCTAGCCCGGCACGATTACAAACGGATGGTGGCCTGGCAAAGGGACTTCGGGGATTTTGATCCTTTCGGAGACTTCGAACTCATTTTCCCCGCAGCCGTTCTGGGGCTGGGGATCGTGGACGTTCCGATCCGATACCGAAACCGCACCTACGGCAGTACCAACATAAGCCGGTTCCGCCATGGTTTTATGCTGCTGAAAATGACACTTGTAGGGCTGTACCGTATAAAACTAGGGATGGGAAGAAAAAAGCTGGGGCAAATTTAAGGGCACCAACTGCATATACCGCTTTTTCATTTTTAGGATTCAATTTTTTAATGCTTAACATAAGTGATACTTGATGCACTCGTAAAAAAGGCTCCCAAAGGCCATTGCGTGCGAAGCTAAGCAATTTCACAGTTCCTAACCACCTTCATACTTAATAATTGAGATTGCCGCGCATTGCAGGATTTACCGAGCAGAGCCAGGAAAGTTTCCCCCTAACGTCAGCACAGGGTGCTATACAGGGCCATCCATAATTAAACAATTCGTCAAGTTAATAGGACGGCATACGAACGATATGAGAGCGCGCAATTTCGTTGAAATCTTGTCTGATAAACATAAATACGCTGTACCTGTATTATTACTCGTCATTACATTTATGACATACTTCCAAATTACCGGTCACGATTTCATAAGCTATGATGATCCAGCATATATAACGGAAAATGTTCATGTAATGAACGGCCTGAATTATAACAGTATTAAGTGGGCATTTACGTCGGTTGGAATATCGTATTGGCACCCGATGACATGGATCTCTCATATGGTCGATTATCAAATATATGGGAGTAATCCTTTCGGTCATCATATGACAAATATTATTATACACACATTAAATACTCTTCTATTGTTTTATCTTCTATATTATTCAACAAAACAATATTGGAAAAGCCTGTTTGTTGCCGCGGTTTTCGCATTACATCCTTTGCATGTTGAATCAGTCGCATGGGCAGCTGAACGTAAAGATCTTCTTAGCACATTTTTCATGATGCTGACGTTGCTTTTTTATAGCGCCTCCGTGATTAATAAAAACAGAAGATTTTATGTTCTAACGATCTTGTTCTATATTTTAGGCCTCATGTCCAAACCGATGCTAGTCAGCCTTCCGCTGGTGCTCATTTTGTGGGACTACTGGCCTCTAGACAGATACAGCACCCATGATGTCCGAACGGTAGATTTGATACGGGAGAAATTACCCTTCTTTTTTCTCGCATTATTAACATCCCTCATAACCTATTACGCACAACTTAAAGTAGGGGCTGTCATGGGCATCGATTCTGCCCCTTTTTTTCTCAGGATATTAAATGCGCTTTCCAGCTACATGAACTATATCTATAAAATGTTCTGGCCTCAGCACCTTGCTGTTATATACCCGCTTACTCACAATATTTCGGTCATTCAGGGAATTATCAGCGGCTTATTGCTGCTCGGGATATCAACTATCGTATACCGATATCGGAAAAGCCATCATTATTTGACGACAGGCTGGGTCTGGTATTTGATAACATTGCTGCCGGTCATAGGGATTGTACAGGTGGGGTCACAGTCAATGGCTAATCGTTATACGTATACAACCCAAATTGGATTATACATTATGATTGCCTGGAGTATTGCCAACTTGCTTGAAAAATATCAATATAAATATTTAATAAGCTCTTTTGCCGGAATTATCGTGATCTCCGCGCTTACCGTTAGCACATGGATACAGTTGACTTACTGGATGGACAGCATCACCCTCTTCAATCATGCCGCCCATTGCGTAGATAATAACTACATAGCATACAGGATGTTGGGGGATAACTATGGGAAAATCGGCAACGTCCAGGCAGCCATTGCATCTTTTACCGAGGCAATTAAAATAGAGCCTAATGATTCAAAAGCCCATGAAGGCCTGGGTGTTGCTCTCATTGAGCAAAAAAGGTACGAAGAGGCCATGTACCATTTAAGTACAGCTATAGCTCTTAACCCTCAAAACGATAATGCTTATTATAATTTGGGCGTTGTACTTGCATACAATCACAGATATGAAGACGCAATCTATAGCTATATGCAGTCACTCAGAATTAACCCGGAGAAAAAAGGCGCTCGTGCAAACATCGGTGCAGCATTATTTCATTTGGGCAAATTTGATGAGGCAATTCATTATTTTCAAGAGGAGTTGAAAATTGATCCTGGCAATGAAGCCATAAAGAATTATATTGGCGCGGCCATCAATATTAAAAACGCAGCGAAATGACGTTTTCGTTGTAATTCTCTTGGAAAGCCCAAAGTGGCCAGTCGCGGCATGATTTATTGCAGTCCACATCGGTTCTTAATTATAAATTCATTTGAAGTGTTCTCATTGCGGAATATCTCTGACAGGCAGTCGCTCTAAAGGCAGGAAAGAATATTACTCTTACTATCGCTGACCTCAGTGCAAAAAAGTGAACGTCCGGAACGAAAAGCTGAAACGGCGGTATACCGTCCTTCCCACATCTTTACAGATTAACCCTCGTAGCATGAACTTGTTTAAAGCGATTGTCCTTGATGTGTGGAAGGACAGGCAGAGTGAGAAGAAAGCCTTGATCGCTGAGCTCGAACGTAATATTGACAAAATTGAAGCGAAGAGAAGTATATTCACCGATGCATTGGTTGACGAATTAATTATAAAAGCAGTACACGATAAAAAAATAGGGAAACTGACGGACGAATCAGAGTCGGCCAAATCAGAGTTAGAACTTCTGCGAGACGATAGCTTTGACCCAACAGGAGTCTTGGACTTCGCCGAGTGTTTTATGGTTCAACCACATGAAACATGGGCAGGCTTAGCTATACGTAAAAAGAAAGTGTTCCAGAATGCTGTTTTTCCTCAGGGAATCACATTTGATGGGGAGAAACTTGAAACCGCTAAAATATCCTTGATTTACAGCATGTTAAAGAATTTCTCGGCCCAGACATCAAAATTGACGTCCCCAATGGAATTTGCCCCCCCTCATCAAGGCGCAATGCTTAAACTAAAAAAATCCTCATGGTAAGGGGCGTTAACATTCCACTCGATAATATTGCACTCAAAAAAAGCTGCTTGAGTTATCAGGCTAGATATTTGTCTATTCTGCCAGCCTCGTGAATAACACCTTGTTCATCTTGACTTTCAGTCACCCACTTCAACTTTCACGCGTTCTCAAGAGGCCATAACGACGGCTGTACGTTCTCACATCTCGTGAAATTCCAGGTTGCTAATTATCAACGAGTTACAGATCTTACAGATGAAAATTTCACGATAATATTCGCACATCAGATGAAATTTTCCTGTATTTTTCGCTCAACTGATGAAATTAAAACAAGAGCTAAATATTGTCTGTATTTTCAACATATTACATCACCTCAAAAATTAAGGAGAACTGCAGTTGATCCCGCGACAAATTTACTGCTGTAATTTCCTTCGACATATTTTCTCTAAGAAAACGGCTCCGTTAATATAATCGGTGGGAATAATAACACCCTTAAAGACTATCATGACATTAATAAATCCATTATAGGTTTGTTAAAATACTTCTGGTAATCTTCTCTTGACTTAAACACGTGGCACAGCCGGTTGTTTGCTCCTAGTTCAACTATCTTTCTCCACTGAGCTTCTCTCATATTTAAAGCAGTAACCATTTCAGCGAATATTGGCTGCAATGGTGTATGGCCTACATTACTAACCAGATATAATCCCTCAGCAAGATTTATTAATAATTTCTTTGTAAGTTTTCCACTGTGTAAAGGTGACATGCTATTTCCTCGCGTCCAATAAGCACATAAGGAATCCACAGACTTATGCTTGTTCCGATGAATCCGCGCACGTACCACGCCGGTAAAATAGTAGAGACCCCGTATGGTCAAAAAACTCATGCTGCCTCACTGTAATAATATTTGAGCAGTCCACCAATCCTCTTGCGGCATTTGACGGGATGGCCATGTCTATGCTCTGATTGTGGCACGGGGAATATCAGCACATTGCCTATTCCTTGATGGTTTCGCTCTCGATGATAGTGATCAGTATACTCTCCTATGGCATGCCGAAGAGATCTCTCTCCAAATAGAACTATTTTTGATAGGCACTCTTCCTTGATGGACCTCACCCATCTCTCGGCATAAGCATTTAAATTCGGGCTGCGGGGAGGAAGGGCGATACTTCTGACTCCACCTCCCCTAAGTGTTTTCTGAAAGGATAGACAGAATTTTCCGTCCCGATCGTGGATCAACGACTGTCCGGAAGCGAGAAAGCCCCATTCATCCATAGTAATATTCCGGGCAATCTGAGTCATCCAGCTTTGATTTGGGTTTGGCGTTATACCCGCCACATGGATTTCTCTCGTACTGAGCCGGATGAAGAAGAGGATGTAATAGGTTGTCAAGCCGCAAGCGGTCCACACTTCCGCGGTGAAAAAATCCGCTGCCGCAAGTAGGTCCCAATGGGTGCGGATAAATTCTTTCCACGTGCTCGTCTTTTTCCGCTCGGGTGCAGGTGCTAGGTCGTGGCGTTTTAAGATATTTCCCACTGTCTGATCACTAACTGTATACCCCAGGTTGGCCAATGCCCCGACAATACGATCATAACCCCAGCTTCGATTTTCTTTCGCCAGGCGTACGATTAATGCTTTCAGTTCCGCTTCCGTCTCGGGTCTGCCAGGAGTTGATCTCTTTTTTGAACCATCGAATTTGCGTGCGATCAATCTGCGGTGCCATGATAAAATGGTCTCCGGCCTGACGATGTTGGCGACCTCGTCCAATGCCTTTTTCCCCAAACGCTTTCCGATCTCCGCCAAGGTCTTCCGCTCCCTGTCGGTAAGCCGCAGGCGGCCTTTAAGTTGATCCCGTAATATGCGGTTTTCTGTTACCAGGTATTCGTTCCGCAGAAGCAGTTCCTGATCAACAGTTCCAGAAATATAGGCAAGAAGTCGTTTCCAGTCCACGTCGTCCTCTCCCTGATATGTTTTTTGAAAAACATCAGAAAGAGTATAGCCGGTTGGATTCATGCGTGCAAGGGGAAAGGGGCGACAAACTATGTTAAAAAACCATGTAAAACAGACGGTTTGAATTTTTTGACCTTACGCCATATGGCAGCATTATATCAAAACGAATTATTTGAAATGACTACTGCGAGATCTGGGATGTCGAAGTTACAGCAATTTGGCATTACTTTTGGATATCGATTCGTTGTCATCTATATAGAACCGTCTGAATCCGAATTTATACGTGTTACGACGAATACAGCAAGGACTCAGCTGCTTATGAATAACGAACCCCTACCTTGGGCTGACTGGGCAATTGAGTTTCGGGAAAATATGCCTGAGGATATCAAGCGACTGATTGAAGAAAAGGCTGCAGGCTCGGCAGCAACTGACCATACAAAGACAATTCGAGAGAGACTAAGAGATCTTTTAGGTTTGTATAATGTGAGCCGCTATAAACCGGTGCACGGGGGCACGATCCTTTTTGACGAGGACAGGATCATTCACGCCGGACCTTCACCTGAATCTGCCATCGTCAGTGGAAAAGGGGGTTTTAGCGAAGGCGCTGGAAGTGGAAAAGCAGGGCAGAAGGATGGCGGACTCGGAAATGTTTACGCGCTGTTTGAGAAGAAGGATGGCACACCCGGGGAGAAAGTTAAAGCAGATCCATTTCCACGTACTCGTTGGATTAGTATTATCGATGGGACTCGTGAGTATGGAATGATTGAAGATCGAGCTGCCAAATATCTCGACGATCAAAATTTGCTTCTTATTAATGCTGACTTCCGTGTGTTTACCGACATGATAGACCACTTTATGAATGATTTTGGAGGTTCAACAGGTATTAAAGATTTGGTTGTAGATACCGTTCATTCGTGGTTTGAACAGTCTCTAATCGAAACAATAATGGGTATCCATGCTTTACGTAATAGTAAAGAATGGTCTGTGCAGGATATTGAAGAGGCGTTATCAGAGGCTTCTTTAACAGCGGTAGTCGTGCAGAGGTATCATATTGTCAATGCAGTTCGTCGGCACTTGGGAATTAAGCTGGGGGCGCAAATGATTGCATCGAAATCATGATAGGTAAAAGTCCCATACTTGCATGCGTGAATGCTAACCATTTTTATCAAAAAGAGTCTTATAGCTTAGATAGCTTTTATAATCACCTTTTATTCTATCTTTGTCCAGTGCTTTCTTGTGGGTCTTAAGGAGTGAAAAATGTACAAGAAGTTAATGGCTTCTCCCAGAAGATTGTCCGCTATATTTCCATACGCCGAATCCGTACATATAAGCACTGGTTGTGCCTCTTAGAACGGCCCTTTTTTTCACAAGGAGGAGCTTATGAGCATTTCAACAACTGGTTGGTCCAACAAAGGTGGCACCGCCGACAGAGCGTGCAGCTGTGGAACATGGAAACAACACTGGATAAATTTTTCTGAAAAAGCATGGCCCGCAAGCTGCTCAGTTGAAAGATGTTCCAATCTGCCCACTATAGGTGGTCACGTCATTAATCCGAGTGTGGACGGAGAGCGGATTGTTCCCATGTGCGATTCATGTAATAAGCTCAGCGGTACTTTCACGCTGAAGGGTGGCGTTTCTGTTCCAAGTGCTAACCAATCACAAACCTGCGCAAAAAAGGCATAAACCGTCGTTCAAAGGGACGCTGAGCGATAAAGCCGCGCAGCGCCCCTGAACTCAAACGTTCATATGCAGGTTTCAACCGGGATTCCGCAATTTTTTTTGCACGCACTGGTGCAAGATCGTAGGTGAGGAATACAACATCTGGAAATTTGGTAAATACCCTATTTCAAGGTGAAGCATGGTTACGAATAGCGTTTAAAGTAACTGTCAGCACAAATACTTTTCACTATAAATAAAATGAAGCCTCTTTCGAAAACAGAACTACAATCTATAATTTCGAAAGCGCTCTCTACATTCCTTGGAGATCAAAAGAACGAAAAAGGCGGTCCCAAGACCGATTGGACCGCCCAGACAGGCTAATTTCACCCGATGCACGAATTTATTTCACCCGATGCGCACGGAATTTCATTCGATGCGGGAGCTTACAACGGCAATTATTTCCCGTGACACTTCTTGTACTTGAGCCCGCTCCCGCAGGGGCACGGGTCGTTCCGTCCAACTTTCTGTGCTACGTGCACCGGGACGGCTTTCGCCGTTGCGGCGTCGCCCGAGCCTACAAACCTCAGGTTCGCAACCTGGCGGCGCTGCTTACGCTCAATCTCCTGGCTCTGCTCCTTCGCCGCGACCTTGATGCGGAACAGGCTTTCCACCGTCGTCTCGACTATGCGAAGCTTCATCTCCTCGAACATGTCGAAGCCTTCTTTTTTATATTCGATGAGTGGATCCTTCTGTCCGTAGCCCCTGAGGCCGATGCCTTCCTTCAGGTGGTCCATGGCCAAGAGGTGGTCCTTCCACTGATGGTCCACGGCCTGAAGCATGAAGACTCTTTCGAGGTGGCGCATGACCTCTGAACCGATTTCCTGCTCCTTTTCATCATAGCTCTTCTTAACTGCTTCCCAGAGGATTTCCCGCAGATCCTCGCGCGTCTTGGACTGGAGATCGATGCCGGTGAGGCGGTACGAGAACTTGGCTGCCAGCACGTCGGTCAGGCCGGTGGTATCCCATGTCTCAGGATAAGCATCCTCGGGGCAGTAAATGCCGAGCATGCCGTCGAGCATCTCCTCGGCCAGACCGAGCACTTCATCCTTCAGGTTTTCGCCGGCCAGGATCTCGCGCCGCTGCTCGTAGATCACTTTCCTCTGCTGGTTCATCACATCGTCATACTCGAGGATATGCTTGCGTATCTCGAAGTTGTGTTCTTCAACCTTTTTTTGTGCGTTCTCGATAGCGCGGGACACCATTCGGTGCTCGATCGGTACATCTTCTTCCATGCCGAGTTTGCCCATGAGACCGGAGATCCGGTCCGAACCGAAGATGCGCAGGAGATCGTCCTCAAGAGAGAGATAAAACCGTGATGACCCTGGATCTCCCTGTCGCCCCGAACGTCCGCGAAGCTGGTTGTCGATTCGCCGCGACTCGTGCCGCTCGGTACCCAGGATGTGGAGTCCGCCCGCGGTAATGACTTTTTCTTTTTCTCCGGCGCAAACGGTTTTGAACTGCTCAAGTGTCTTATCCCACTGTTCCTTGGTAAACTCCTTCGCCTTAAGCGCTTGGCGAGCAAGCCCCTCGGGATTGCCACCGAGCACGATGTCCGTTCCACGTCCTGCCATGTTCGTGGCAATGGTGACTGCTCCGTGCCGACCTGCCTGGGCCACGATCTCCGCTTCCATTTCATGGTACTTCGCGTTCAGGACCGTATGTTTGATCCCCTTCTTTTTGAGCATGGCCGACAGGGTCTCCGACTTGACAATCGAGATCGTGCCAACCAGGACGGGCTGGCCCTTTTTGTTCAATGCCTCGATCTCATTGATGGCCGCGTTGAACTTGGCCTGCTCGGTTTTATAAATGAAATCCGCATTGTCGATACGCACCATGGGCCGATGGGTCGGAATAACCACTACATCGAGATTGTAGATCTTCGCGAACTCCGCCGCCTCCGTCTCGGCAGTGCCGGTCATGCCCGCCAGCTTGCTGAAAAGCCGGAAGTAGTTCTGGAAAGTGATCGAGGCCAAGGTCTGGTTCTCGTTTTCGATCTTGACGTTTTCCTTGGCTTCGATTGCCTGGTGAAGCCCGTCGCTCCAGCGTCGCCCGGGCATAAGACGCCCCGTGAACTCATCCACAATCATCACCTGGTCATCCTTGACCACGTAGTCCACATCGCGATGAAAGAGTGCGTGCGCTTTCAGGGCCTGGTGTACGTGATGGACCAGGTCAACATTCGAAGGATCGTAAAGATTCCCTGAGTTGAGCATGCGCTCGACCTTGATATTTCCTTCCTCGGTCAGCGTCGCGGTCTTTGTTTTCTCCTCGATGGTGTAGTCGATCTCTTTCTTGAGGCTGGGGATGACGCGGTTGATCTTGTAGTACTTGTCCGTGGACTCTTCAGCAGGACCGGATATGATGAGGGGAGTCCTCGCTTCGTCGATGAGGATCGAATCGACTTCATCGACGATGGCGAAGTTCAACTCCCGCTGCACGTAATCCTTGAGATCGAACTTCATGTTGTCGCGCAGATAATCGAAGCCGAACTCATTGTTCGTGCCGTAAGTCACGTCGGCGGCGTAAGCTGCCTGCCTCTCTTCGTCAGAAAGACCGTGGACGATGACGCCGACGCTCAGGCCGAGGAACTGATACACCGGCCCCATCCATTGGGCGTCGCGCCGCGCGAGGTAGTCGTTCACTGTGACTACGTGTACGCCGTTGCCTGGTAATGCATTCAGGTACACGGGAAGTGTTGCCACCAGCGTTTTTCCCTCCCCGGTCTTCATCTCGGCGATCTTCCCTGAATGGAGCACGATGCCACCGATAAGCTGGGCATCGAAGTGCCGCATGCCGAGCACCCGCTTCGATGCCTCGCGCACCACCGCAAAAGACTCGGGAAGAAGATCGTCCAGCGTTTCCCCGTCCTCCAGACGCTTCCGGAACTCGCCGGTTTTGGCGCGAAGTGCGTCATCCGAGAGACCGGAAATTTCTCCTTCGAAGCTATTTATCCGGTCTACATACACCTGAATACGCTTTAGCTCACGCTCATTCGCGGTGCCGAATATTTTTTTCAGAAGCGAACCGATCATTATCATTTCTCCATCTGCCTTAATTTCTTATGATAATCTTTTATATTATCATTTTTATACAGGATTTCAAGAAAATAATCGGGAAGATAGCCCGGTAGATTTTCCAACATCAGAAAAAATGAACGGTGATTTGTCGTGAAAGCAAAGGGCGCCGCGAATGCCTTGTACACCGTTTGCTTTGATTCCGCAGCTCACGGCATTTCCACCATGAAAGTGCTAATCATCTACCTTCATTAATCAAAACATTCGTTCTAAATTCAACCGACGAATATAAAGTTATTTACTACTTGACAAAAAATGCTGTTCCCTGTAAAACAGAAAACATGAAAGCGTTGATCCATGATAAAGCAATTTTTGAAATGCAGGCGGACATCTGCAAGACGCTCACCAACCCGAAGCGAATCGAAATTTTAAATGTACTGAAAAACGAAGAGAAGACCGTTTCCGAACTGGTGACAGTCCTCGGTGCTTCCAAGGCGAATGTATCGCAGCATCTGGCTGTTATGCGGCATAAAGGTATTCTCATGACACGGCGCGAAGGCGTGAACATCTTCTACCGCGTGTCAAATCCAAAAGTCATTGAAGCGTGCATGCTGATGAAGGAGGTTCTCTTCGAGCAGCATGCAGCAAAGAAAAAAGCCATCACCGGGTTCTGACGCAATTTTCGATTCCTGTCCCTCTCCTGCAAACGCTGCCGGCGTTCCTGACCGCGTGTCGTCCTCCCCTGCCAGTGAAGAAGGTGACAATAAAAGCCCCGAAGATGGGGGATCCTTCGGGGCCACGCATAAGAGCAGTGCATAAACAAATGCCAGTAAGAGTGAAGACTATCAGCCTACTTTTCCACAGAACCCTTTGCCACGTTCGAGGCTTGCGGGCCTTTTTCTCCCTGGATAACATCAAACTCGACGACCTGGCCTTCGGATAGCGTCTTATAGCCCTCTCCCTGGATGGCCGAATAGTGTACGAATATATCCCTTCCGCCTCCATCCGGCTCAATAAAACCATACCCCTTTGACTCGTTAAACCACTTCACTTTTCCCATCGACATAAAACTCGCTCCCTCCTTGATTGTTGCCGCTGCCGCCCGGATCATTCAGAAACCGAACTGCGGAAACGGTTATTACGCAGGGGAAGGAGCGTCGATCATATCCCCCATGCTCCTATCCCCGGCCCATATGGTTCGCAATAAATTATGTATGAAAAAGAAAGGAGTTAAAAAAGATGATGAGGCGTCTTAACATCAGAGCCTCTTAATTCAAGTACTTTACGGGATTCACGGGCAATCCATTTAGCCGAACTTCATAGTGGAGATGCGGCCCCGTGCTGGATCCGGTATCGCCCACGTAGGAGATAACATCTCCTCGCCTGACTTGCTGGCCCGCTTTCACATTGAGCCGTGAGTTATGCCCGAAAATCGTCTTCAAGCCGTACCCGTGGCTGATTTCCACCATGTTGCCATATCCCGGACTGAATTCCGCTTTGACGACGACACCATCGGCCGGCGCAATGACCGGCGTTCCGGTCTGGGCTGCGATATCCATTCCTTCATGGAATGTGGGGATACCGCTAAATGGTGAAGTGCGGGGGCCGAATGGTGAGGTGACCCAGCCTCGAACAGGCCATATCGACGGCGTGGAGGCATAGAGCGATCGCTTGTCCTCAAAGTATTCGATCAGCATTTGCAGACTGGTTTCCTGCCGCGTTGCAGCACCCTTAAGCTGCGACAGTTCCTGATGCATTTCTTTGAGCGCTTCTTCCTGTTTCATTTCGCCCATTTGCGTAAGATTCTGGAGCCCCAGCTCATCAGGACCGCCTATGCCGAGCGCCTGCTGTGCCCGGTCCCGGGGACCGAGGCTCACGACGCGGCGGAGCTTGGTATCCAGGTCGCGCAGGAGGAACATCTGACGTTTGTAATCCAGGAGATTAAGAGCAAAACTCTGAACCTGGGCTTTTTGCTGCATCAACTCCTCGCGAACGGACTGCAACTCCCAGACTTTATCTTGGGCTTCATTATATTCGTAGACAAGATACAGGGAAAGAATCACGACTGCTACCACGGAAAGAAGAGCGGTCTTGAGAGCCGACTTTGATATGCTTAAAGTCCTTACCCTTTCATTCGGGCCGGGAAGAAACATAAAAGTGAAATATTCTTTTTTCCTGAGCTTCCTAAGCTTTGTTACCCTCATCATACCTCCAAAAAAAGGGCGTAAATAACCAGCTAAAGGCTAGCATAAAGTATTCGATATTGTCAAGATATAATTCTTCTATCGTCAAAATTTTGACGTTTATAATATGCCAGATGCATGAAAAACAACTTTATAGCAAAAAAGCATTTTAACCCTATATTAATATAATTTAAATTTAAAAACAATTACTTATGAGCCTCTCGCTTAAACTCTCGTTGTTTTCCTTCTCAGCACTCGTTTAAAACAGCCCCCTTCCGATGTCTCATCAATGCATTGAATTCATAGAAAAAATCGTTTCCTTCTCTTAAAATTCTCCGTAAGCTCTCTTCAAGTCGTACAAATTATGACTTTTCCTGATATTTAAAATGGCTGATTAATTTTTTTGTAACTGGTGAAACAATAAATTAAAATGCAAAATGTATGCTAGAGCACTCTTTTCTTCTCGGGTTCGTTCTTTATTCTCCCCTTCCAAGCGCAGGAACTTATCATGCAATCATCCTTTTGTTGCATCCCATAGCCACGAGAGATACTCCGGCGAGCCGCCGATGACCGGTAGAGCCAATATCTCCGGTATCGTATAAGAGTGGAGCTCTTTCACACGCAAGGTGAGCTTATCCAAAAGCTGTTGCCTGCTTTTACAGAGGAGGAGTGTCTCGTGCTCGTTCCGGGTCTTTCCTTCCCAGAAGAACACGGAGCGTATCGCGGGTACGATATTCACGCAGGCAGCCAGGTGCTCCTCTACAAGTGTTGTCCCGATTTTTGCGGCTTCGTCGTTCGACGATGCCGTTATCAGCACGATAATTTCCCCTGCCATGAGTCCCTCTGCATAACTCTTAGTTGGCTTTCCCTTTACTACCAATGCCTCTCAGATCAAAGAGGATCGTGTAGCGATCGTCTCCCGGTTTCTCGCTCACGAGGACCTTGACTCCCCAGCACTGACTTGCATAATTCACGGAGTAATCCTGCTCGGTCGTCATTTTGTTATATATATCGCGCCACCACTCGCCGCTAAAAGTCCACTTGCCGTGCTTCAGCGTGCCGCCTCCAATCAAATAATGGGACGCCGGATTTTGCACATAATTTTCCGCAAGATTGAGTGAGACGACGTCTCCCGTATAAGACGTTCCCACTAACCGGTCCGTTACAATGTGGGTATAGGCATCATAGTCAGCGCTGGCGGTCATCGTGAACGCTTTTGGAGTCCTCACGTACAACTGGCCATTAATGACTGAAAGGGCATGGCCCGAAGTATTCTGATCACGCCCCGCCTTCAGGTCATATGCCTCGGACAGTTTGAAGACGAGCAAGTCAAAGGTTGAGAACTGCTGCGATTCCTTTGATTCCTTGTAGTGGGCGGTCAGGCGGTTGATGAGGGAAAAGGTCACTGTGCTTTGCGTTACCGGGCTGTCCACGGAATCAAACTGAGGGATGTTTTGCTGATCCACATTGGGGATATAGATGTAGGAGATCGTGGGCTCGATTGAATGCCGGATGCGTCCGATCCCGGTATCGCCATCAACGCCGAAGACCTTTGATACCCTTGCGTTCAGATCAGCTCCAACGTAAGCATATTTCCTCTCTACCGGCTCGTCACTCATGGTATTCCGGTCGTAAAATGTGGCACGTGCTCCCACCCGGGGAGTCAGGCTCAATCCGCTGCTTGCAAAAACAGCCGTCAGCTCCGGATTGAAATCCATGCGGCGCGTGTCCCTGCCGGCCTGTTCATAGAAATTCGTCGCCGATCCATCGAAATTAAGATGAAGCGGGCCTGCCAAGTTTTCCTCATAGATAGTGTAGCGGAGTTCGGGCAATTTCTGGATGGTGTTCTCGTTTGTCCGCGTAAGATCCGTTGAATCCTGCCCCAAAAGATACAGTGATGCGGTGTTCCACCGCTCGACATAGAAGGCGTTGGAGTCAACATAGGGCCTAGCCCTCACCTCCAGATCGTATTCAAGATCGTGATAGTAATTATAATCGCTCACCTGATTGATGTCCACACGCGCGGAGAGGTCTTCTGCGAATTCCTCCATGTGTTTTAAGCGAAATTCCCACCGCGAAACCTCAGTATGGTATATGTCCCAGAATTTTGCATATGCTTCTCCCCGGGATTCCTGGGAGTTGTTGTAACGGTAGTCGATGCTTGTTCCATGGCCAATCCTCGCGCGGTAATCCGACGAGATTGTCGCATCCTGTGAATCGGAGATGGCCCAGAAGAACGAATTGTAGAGCGTGACCCCTTGACTCCTGCTGTATGACGGCTCTGGGAGCAGAAAACCGGACTGCCGGCGGACCGGAAAAAGGAAATAGGGGGTATAGAACATCGGCAAACCGGCCACTTTAAAGTACACGTTGTCGCCGGTGGCGTAGCCGGCCAAGTCGATGTTCAACTCCTTGGCCTTGATGAACCAGTCGTCCTCGTCGCAGGTCGTGAATTCGCCCTGCTCGACATGATAAACCGTTTCCGACTTTCGCTCGATAACGTCACCTTTGAGATGATAGTTGTCCTTTTTCATGAAGACGTCGCCCTTGTAGATGACGCCCTCGGAGGTACGGAGATTCGTTGTCAATTTCGCTGCGCGGACAACGTTTCCCTGGTCCTGGAGGTAAACATTTCCTTCCGCCTCAGCCACGCCAGTCTTGTTGTTCAGGATGACCTTATCCGCTTCAAGCCTGATCCCCGCCTGTTCTATTTTTACATGACCCGCCGCAATATAGACATCAGTATCCCGGTCGTAATCGAGTTTATCAGCGGTCACGTTCACGGGGATTTTCTTCGGCGGCGTCTCGGAATAAGCGCACCGTGGTGCTCCGGCTGGAAGACCGGCTGATACTACAAGAACGAGTATGATTGCTTTCCAGAGATTCCCCATGAATTCCTTCATCAAGACCGACGCACAACCGGAGTGAACACCGTTCTTTCATCCTTCTCTTCCGCACTGACATGGCACATGCTGCGCCACAACGTCAGTTTCGATCATCCCTTAAGATCCGCAAGCGCGCCGGTGCGGTCCCTGTCGGTAACAAAAAGCGATCGCGCGTCACCCACAACATAGAGCGAACCCGTAACGAGGATGAGATCGTCTGCTGATGCGACGTCCCTTGCCCTGGACACAGCTTCTCCGACAGTCTCCGCGGTGGACACCTTGGCATGCAGCCTGCCAATTTCATCAGCAAGGACTTTCACGTCAAGAGCGCGGGAATACTGCGGTTTCGTTACCACTACACAGTCGGCCAATGGAGCAAGTTCTCCGACGATCCCACGATAGTCCTTGTCACCAAGAATGCCAATTATGAGAATCAATCGGCGATAGGCGGGCATCAGATCCCTGATAAGCATGGCGAGTTTTTTTGCCGAAGCCGGATTGTGCGCGCCGTCCAGAAATATATCGGGCCTTTGAAACACCCGCTCCATCCGGCCTTCCCACCTCGTCTGTTCAAGACCGTGCCGGATCGCATCTTCACGGATTTCGATGCCGGCATTCTGCAGGCATTCCACCGCCGCCAGCGCGAGACATGCGTTGTCAATCTGATGCCGGCCGAGCATCTGCAGCCGCAAGCCGGAATAGTGCGCCTGGATACCGTGGTAATCAAAAATCTGTTCAGAACCTCTGCCAGCATATTCGGCGGAAAAATCCTTCCCCAGGCGGAATACCTGCGCTTGCAGCGCCGCTGCTGCGCTTTCGACCACCTCGATCGCTTCCGGCTGTTTTACTCCTGTGACCAGCGGGATGCCGGGCTTAATGATCCCTGCCTTCTCTCCGGCAATCTGTTCCAGCGTGCCGCCCAAAAACTCCGTATGTTCGAGATCAATATTGGTGATCACCGATACCAGCGGTCTAATCACGTTCGTCGAGTCGAGTCGGCCGCCCATGCCCACTTCGATAACCGCAATATCGATGCCTTCTTCTGCGAAGCAGATGAAGGCCATGGCTGTCGTTACCTCGAAGAACGTCGGACTCATTTCGCCGGAATCGCCAATCGCCGGGAGGCGCCGGTATGCATCTCGCACGCGCTGCGCGAGATCAACGACACGTGCTTCCGCGATCGGCGTGCCGTTGATTCTGATCCGCTCCGTAAAGCTCACGAGATGGGGAGAGGTGTAGAGGCCGACGCGGAAACCAGCAGCCATGAGCATGCCCGCAATATACGCCGACGTTGAGCCCTTTCCATTCGTACCTGCAACATGAACAGCCCGGAATTTCCGGTTCGGATTGTCCAGGAGCTCCATGAGGCGGTAGCTGTTTGCAAGCGCCAGCTTGATTCCGTGCTTCTGGAGTGCATAGAGGTACTCTATGATTCCCTTATATGATCGGTCGTCGGACATGCTCGCAGGTAATCGTTCCCTCAGGCTGATAGGATGCTTGCTATTTCAGGATAAACCGGACCGGTCAGTGGACATCCGGCGGCGACGGCGCAGTTTCCGCTGCGGGAGGCGGCGGCTCTGCGGGATGGGGCGCCGATGCTGCAGGCGCCGCTTGCTCTGCCCGTTGCGGCTGCGCGCGTTCTTCAACCGATATTGGCGCAGCCTTCAGTTTCAGAACAAAGGGGATCGGCGCGGCTGCCGGGAATGAATTAAACTGTTGCTGGTTGTAGCTTATTTTTGCTGTTGGTTCTATCCGGTTAAATAAAAACGTTAGCTCCTTGGCTGTAAGGCTGGCAGAGATCTCCCTCCTGGATTCCGAAAACTTCATCTTTCGCAGCTTGCTGCGGCCGTGCATGATTTCATTGATCGTAGCTATTGCCGACGTGTTGTTTTCGGGGATGAGTGTAACGATCAGCGGTTCCAAAGCATGATTCATTGCAGCAACGGACAAGGCCGCAGTCTTTTTCGGTATCGCTGAGTGCGAAGAGGATGCCGTGACGCTTGATGTGGACAAGGGCAGATTGTCGGCCGCCGCTGTGCTAGAAGGCGCAGTCTTGACTATGCGTTCAATCTCAAGATCGAGCTGTCGCGGAGTCACCTCGTAGTAGTACACAGCACCGGCGATCAGCATGATTCCCGTGATCCAGAGCGGTCGATAGAAAACCTTCTTCAGTTTGCCGAGGGTCGAAACGCCTTCCTTCATTTTTCCGATGACCCCTTCAGGCGCATTGATGTCCTTCAGTATCTGCCGAGTCTCCTCTGCATGCCTGAGACCCTCATACTCCGACCGGCACAAAACGCACTGCGAGAGATGACGCTCGATCCTTGCACGGCTTGTCGCGAACACATGGCCGTGCAGATATTTCGGCAGCGCTTGCCTAGTCCTTTCACATTCTTTTTTCATGGTTGTGACCTCTGCGCCCCGGCGGCTTCACCTTACCATCCCGCGGGCGTTCAAACGACATCAGGCGTTTTGTTCCATTCCCTTCCGTTCGGCGCATCACACGCCACCCACCCGCACCTGTTGGGCATGGTGGAGCGAATCGCCGAGAAACCGCTTCCCGATCTTTTCGAAACGCGACGGCAGATCGGTAACATAGAATTTTCTCACGCCCTCGCCCGGCCCCTCTATGCGCCATTTCAGCTTGTCGAGCACGTCTTCTACCTCTTTGGCCGTTTCCGTGGCTGAATCGATGAGCCTGATATCCGGGTCAACCGCCCGGGTAATGACTGCTTTGAACAAGGGGTAGTGCGTGCACCCCAGGACGAGTGTATCGATGCCCGTTTTCCGGAGCGGGGCAAGGTATTTACTGGCTATGAGCTGCGCCACGTCGTTGTCCGTCCAGCCCTCTTCCGCAAGAGGAACGAAGAGTGGGCAGGCCAGACTGTGGACCTCGACATCCGGCGCCAGCCTTTTTATTGCAGTCTCGTATGCGCGGCTCGCAATAGTAGCTTCCGTTCCGATGACGCCCAGTTTCCGTGTTCTCGTTGCGGCAACGGCCGCCCGTGCGCCAGGCTCAAGTACACCGATAATCGGCAAGGGGAATTCCTTCTTCACTGCGTCGAGGCTTATTGCAGACGCCGTATTGCATGCGACGACAAGCATCTTTATCTCCTGGGAGAGAAGGAACTGCGTGTTCTCAAAGCTGTACCGCGTCACCGTCTCGGCTGAGCGGATACCGTAGGGCACGCGCGCCGTGTCGCCGAGATAGATGATGTTCTCCAGCGGCAACTTCGCCACGATTTCCTTGACCACGGTGAGCCCGCCGATGCCGGAATCAAATATGCCGATAGCTTTTTGCATGATAAATGAATACTGGTATTGAATTTTTCTGTCTTGAGTTCGGCGTCACATTGCCCTGAATACCGAACCCGTGAACAGGAGACTCGAAACACGTGTGTGTATGATGCTACGGCCTTATCAAGTCCATCCTTTTTCCGTACTTTCGTGTCAGGTCTATGTGTCCCGCAAGGGTTCCGGTTTCCCTCCCATTCATGAGAAACACAATCTGTTTAATCTCTTCGAAGTTCTGCGTGAGCGTATTTACCATTGCATAAATGGCGAGTTGTTCATCCCAGGCCGACGCTCTCACTGCCTGCTGCTGGTCCGTCGCGAGATCGATATAGGCGGTTCCCTGCGAGTCGAGGTAAAAGGCGCGAAGCTTGACGTCCCGCAGCACAGAGGCCTGTACAGCCTGCTGATCTTGAAATAGAGCAAGAAGAGTTTCCCTGGCCTGGGCCTGCGCGTCGGGCTGCCGCTTTACTGATGCGGGAGAGGCAACAAGCATGCCGTCCTGGGGATAATAAAGCGTAACCGAGAGCGGTTCGTTGTGGAACGCCGGCTGGATAAGCGGGTACTGGCTCTGCTCCGACTGCCTCGGGACCACAAGCGAGGAAGTCCTGTGGGACCAATAGAAAAATGCGCCAGCCGCAACGATGAAAACTAGGCCGATGACGATCACGAGCAGCAGCCGGTTGTCCCGGATGGCCCTATCGGTTGTCCATGACATACTGCTCGATCCCTCCGGCGATGGCTTCCGCTGCGCGCGCCCGGTCTTGCCCCATGCCGACCTCGACCATGACGGCAGCCGCATCAACGGCCTTCAGCCCTACAAGAGGCGCCTGAACAGGCTCTGCACTGTCGTTGCCCGCGAGCAGCCTCGCAATCTTCCTGCCCAGCACTCCGCTCTGCTCCGCATGTGCCGCCTGCTGGCTCCCCCAAGTCATGTCCCGCTGTTCACTCTCCGATTCATAGCCGATAAAGTCGCCGCTCACTGGTTGGTTTTGAACCATCGAACCGGCCGTTTCATAGACTAGATCCTGAATATAGACCCGCGTACCATCAGCCGGAGCCGCATGGATGCTCACAAAAATCGACTCGCCCGCATTGTTGGCCAGGGCCGCACGCTCGTCGAGCGTGAGTGACAAGTCCCGGTCGCGGGTGAGTACAACCTTGAACCTGTCGGGTTTATGTTGAAGCAGAATTTTCCTCACGGCAAGTGCAAGTTCAAGGTCGATGTTTTTTTCAATCCCCTGGCCCGTGAGAAGACCCATGTCCTTGCCGCCGTGTCCAGGATCAAGGACGACTACGATGGGGCGACCGGCTGCAGGTAAGGGTAGCGCAACGTTCCCGGTCTTCGCGATATCAACCACGATCCGGTCCGGTCCGCGAAGCGTAAAATCCTTCACCTGGCCTGCCGATGCTTCCAGCCTGATCACCGCGTAAGTCCTGCCCGCTTCCTCCCAGGGCTCCATACCCGCCACAACGCTGTCATGTATCAAGGGCAAGGGAGACCGGAGGACAAAGGGCCCTTCATAGGAGCTCAGCATGATGCTGTGTCCATCCTGGGACCGGGTCAGGACATAAGGCGCTGCCACCTCAACCTCGAACACGATGCGCGTAAATGCCGTGTAGGTCGAATAACGCACGCCTTTGACAATCAGTCCCTTTTCGGACGCCCCAATGCCGACGGGAAATAGGACGAGAAGAAGAAACAAAATTTTTTTCCATGTCCGCATAGAAGCAATTATAGTAACATAACGAATAAATTAGTGCAACTAAAAGGGGGCAAAAACCCAAAATAAACGGGGTCATGCAACTAGAATTTGCATTATCACCAGCCCCGTGTTAATCTACGGGCTCATGAATGCTTTAAAGATCTTCGGCGGATCAGGGATGATCGCTCAGGCCATGAATCGGGCCTACGAGCTCCGGCCCCAGCAAATCGAGATGGCCAGCGCCGTGGAAAAGGCCCTCTCCACGAAGACACACCTCATTGTCGAAGCGGGAACGGGCGTCGGCAAGAGCCTTGCTTATCTCGTACCTCTCATTCTTTGGACGCGCGGCGAGAACAGCCGCGCCGTCGTCGCGACCTATACGAAAGCCCTTCAGCAGCAACTCGTGGGCAAGGACTTGCCCTTCCTGAAAAACGTGCTTGGTGATTTCCGGTACGCTCTCTGTGTGGGTAGTGAGAACTATCTCTGTATCCGCCGGTTTGACCATCTTCGCACTGGGGACCTCTATGAGCAGAACGAACGGGAGCCCCTGAACCGGCTTTTCGAGTGGTCCACCGTGACGAGGACTGGCCTGCGGAGCGAACTCGCCGTCGAACCACCGCCGGGACTCTGGTCAAAATCCTGCCGCCAGGCCGACCTCTGCTTCGGTAAGGATTGCTCCTATTATCGAGACTGCTTCTACATGAAGGCAAAAGCGATCGAGCATCAGGCCAATATCCTCGTCGCGAACCACCATCTTTTCTTCGCCGACATGGCGACGAAGGGCAATGTTCTTCCGCAGTACAAGGCAATCGTATTCGACGAAGCGCACCAGGTCGAGGATGTGGCCACCGATTATTTGGGCATTGAAATATCAAACTTTTCCGTCCGCTATCTCCTGGACACGCTCCTGAGCCAGCGTACGCGCAAAGGCCTGCTTACGCGCCTGGCCGCGCAGGGACCAGAGACTGAGACGCTCCGCGGTATGGTCGACGGTCTGCGGGTTGTCGCGGACAATTTCTTCCTTAACCTTCACCCCCTTCTCTTGAAGGAGACGGCTGTCAGGATCAGACAGGGTAACATTATTCCGGATATTCTAAGCGAGCCGCTCATGGAACTCGGCGATGCACTGCTCGTACTCATTGCAGAGTCCCAAGAGGAGGAGATGGAGGTCAAGGCTTTCGCGTCACGAGCCCGGTCTCTTGCATCGGCCGTGCGGATAAACCTGGGCCAAAACGCCGAAGGTTTCGTGTATTGGGCCGAGCGCGAGAACCAGCGCTACCGGCTCATTGCCTCGCCCATCGACGTCGCCGCAACGCTGCGGGAGGAACTCTTCGGGAAAACGGACACTGTGGTGCTTACGTCGGCGACGCTCTCTGCCGCGGGGACCTTCACTTATCTGAAAAACCGCCTTGGCCTCGACGCGCCCGTGGAGCTCCTGCTCGACTCGCCCTTCGATTTCGAGAACCAGGTTTTACTCTATATCGCGCCAGAACTGGATGATCAGCAGGCTGAAGGGTATCAGGAAAAATTCAACGATGAGCTTCGGGCAGTACTGTCCATCACCCAAGGGAGGACCCTGGTACTCTTCACGAGCTACGGCCAGCTGCGGAAAAGTTCGGAGAAACTGCGGCGGGAGTTGCCGGACATAGGGTTCCTCTGCCAGGGGGAGATGCCTGCTTACCGCCTGATCGAGCAATTTAAAGGAGCGCAGAATGCCGTTATCATGGGCACGGCGTCCTTTTGGCAGGGGATCGATGTCCCCGGCGATGCACTCCAATGCGTGGTGATCGCTAAACTCCCCTTTGCCGTTCCTGACGATCCGATCGTCGAATCGCGCATGGAACGGCTCAAAAACCCCTTCTACGAATACCAGGTCCCGCAGGCAACCCTCCTCTTCCGCCAGGGCTTCGGCAGGCTCATCCGCACCAAAACAGACCGCGGCGCCGTCGCAGTCCTCGATTCCCGGATCATGACGAGGAACTACGGCAAATCGTTCCTGAAATCGATCCCGAAGTGCAAGATCACCGACGACCGGCAGGAGTTCGCACAATTCTTCGACCTCCTCAAAACGGAAGACCATCGCAACCATGCGGCGAAAACAGAGCCCGTCTAAATAACGATGCGGCCGCTCCTCGTTCTGGATTCGTTGTTCGGCAATAACCGTCTCTTGATTATCGACGTTCAATACAGTAAAATCATCCAGGGACATCATGACTGCGATTACGGCACGCGAACTGGAAATCATTCTCGACTCAACCCATGATGGCATTCTCGCCGTCAATGAAGAGGGAATCGTCACACTCTTCAACAAGGCTGCGGAGCGCATTACCGGCCTCCGGCATGATGACGTCGTCGGCAGGAGCGCGGCCGTCGTCATCCCCAACACCCGCCTCCCAGCCATCCTGAAGGAAGGCAATCCTGAGATCAACCGTGAACAGAACCTGGGAAACACGATCATCATTACCAGCCGCATGCCACTCCGCAACGAGTCCGGCACGATCATCGGAGCGGTTGCTGTCTTCCGGGATATCACCGAAATCCGGGGGCTCATGGAGAAGATCACTGGCCTCTGGAATGTGCGAAGCCTGCTCGAGGCTGTTATCGAATCCACGGCTGACGCCATCTCCGTTGCCGACGAGCACGGGAACAACATCATTGTAAACCCCGCCTACACGCGGATCACCGGCCTTCCGAAAGAAGCGGTCCTCAGCAAGCCGGCGACCGTAGACATCGCCGAGGGCGAGAGCATGCATCTCAAAGTCCTCCGGAGCGGAAAGCCCGTGCGGAACGTGCGTATGAAGGTGGGCCCGCTAAAAAAAGAAGTGATCGTGAATGTGGCCCCCATCCGCGTGGAAGGAAAAATCCGTGGCAGCGTGGGAGTGATCCACGACATCTCGGAGATCATCGGACTGACGGAGGAACTGGCCCACGCACGCAAACTGATCCGCCGCCTTGAAGCGCGTTACACCTGGGATGATATCGTTGGAACGGGCGCCGCCCTTACTCATGCCAAGGAACAGGCCATGCGCGCGGCAGGAACACCCGCCACCGTGCTGCTCCGCGGCGAAAGCGGGACCGGCAAGGAGCTGTTCGCCCATGCGATCCATAACGCGAGCAGCAGGAGCAACGGCCAGTTCGTGCGCGTAAACTGCGCGGCGCTTCCTGAGCAGTTGCTCGAAAGCGAACTCTTCGGTTACGAGGAGGGAGCCTTTACCGGCGCGGCCAGGGGTGGGAAGAGGGGTCTCTTTGAAGAGGCGAGCCGCGGCACGCTCTTCCTGGACGAGATCGGCGACATCACCATGCCCCTACAGAAGAAACTGCTCCGGGTTCTGCAGGAAAAGGAAATCATGAAAGTCGGCAGCACCCTACCAATACCCGTGGATGTACGTGTCATTGCAGCGACCAATGCAGATCTGGAGCGAAAGATCAAGGACGGCTCCTTCCGCGAGGACCTTTACTACCGTTTGAACGTGCTGCCCATCGAGATCCCGCCCCTCCGGAGCATCAGGGATGATCTCCCCCTGATCGCGAATCATGCGCTCATGCGCCTGAACCAGGATTATGGACGGCAGGTGGAGCGGATCACCGGTGAAGCTATGAAAGCACTGCAGGACTATCCATGGCCCGGCAATGTGCGCGAGTTGGAGAGCATTATTGGACGGGCCATGATAAACATGAATCCCGCGGAGAAGGTAATCGAGGTGACGCATCTGCCCTTGTTCGAGTGCGAACGGATCGAGCAGATCATCCCGGGGTCCGAGGGGCCTGTCCTGCCACTGAGCCGGGCGACCGCCGAGGCCGAAAAGACCGCGATCGAGCGAGCGCTCCATGAAACAGGCGGGAACCGGGAAAAAGCCGCTCAGCTTCTCGGCACGGCGGTACGGAACCTCTATTATAAAATAAAGAAGTACCGGATTAAAATCCGGGATGATGCCTAGGCCGCCCGCGGAACGTTGAGGGTCTTCTTGTCGTCGGACACCGCAATCACCGGAGTTGCCGTCTTTCCGGAGCTGGTTTTTGCGTAGGAATAGTCTAAGCTGTGCCGGCCATGACGATGATTTTCGCGATTTTTTCCAGCACTCACCCCACGTTCGGCATTTCGACTATGATAATCGATGCTTTTGTGTATCTTTTCAGCCCCGATCCTCTCTAGTTTAACGCACTTTCTGCTTTTGCGAAATCGTTCACGAACAGGGGAAACGTCGCGTACCTGCACGGGTTGCTTGCCGTTTAGCCATATCCGCTTTCCTCCTCTGTATCAAATCTGCCGCCTGCGGGCGGGTAAAAAGCTGCTTTAAGAAATTCGTCTCCAGTAGCTAATTCTATTTGATTATAGAAGAAAACAGGCTGCAAGCAGGGGAATAGCATGCTATGCTAAACACTACGCAATCGTCTGCCTGCAATTATTTTCAAAAATGAAAACCATTGCACGAGGGCAAGCCAATCATCATTTTGCACGATATTCTAACTGGCTTTTCATATCAACCAGTTGTCGTTTTCTTTTCTCCAGGCATCTTTCTGGAACGATACTTGCTGGAGATAGTATGCATTGAACATTTCTCGCTGTTTTAGTCATCAAGCGTCCGAAAACCGCTTGACTTCAGAGAGCAAGGAAACATATAGTAGTCCAGCAGACGGTATGAATGCCGACCCGATATCCATCATCAGACGATGGAACGGGGGGACGCGCTTTTCGGGAGGTCTTGATATGACAAAAGCAAGTTCAGCCGGCGCCCGATTCCTGGCCGCGCTCAGGGAGGAAAAACCGCTCCAGGTGGTTGGCGCGATCAATGCCTATGCCGCGCGGCTGGCAGAGAGGAGTGGGTTCAAGGCATTGTATGTATCGGGCGGAGGCGTTGCTGCGAGTTCTCTCGGCCTTCCGGACCTCGGCATCAGCACCATGGACGATGTGCTGACCGATGTCCGGCGCATAACGGACAACACCGGCCTCCCAGTGCTCGTGGATATTGACACGGGATGGGGCAGTGCCTTCAACATTGCCAGATCGATCAAGTCCATGATAAAGTTCGGCGCAGCCGCAGTCCATATCGAAGACCAAGTTCAAGCAAAACGCTGCGGCCACAGGCCGGGCAAGGCGATTGTGTCGAGGGAAGAGATGGTGGACCGGATTAAAGCAGCCGTGGATGCCAGGACCGATCCCGATTTTGTCATCATGGCAAGGACCGATGCCATTGCCGTTGAAGGACTCGAAGCAGCCATTGACCGGGCGGCTGCCTGCGTCGCGGCAGGCGCTGACATGATATTTCCCGAAGCGGTGAAAGATCTCGCGACGTACAAAAAATTCGCGCAGGCGGTGAAGGTGCCGATCCTCGCCAATATCACCGAGTTCGGCTCAACGCCGCTCTTTACCGTGGACGAGCTTCGCAGCGCCGATGTGTCCCTTGTGCTCTATCCACTCTCCGCGTTCCGCGCCATGAGCAAGGCAGCCCTCGCGGTCTACGAAGAGATCAGGACGGAAGGTACGCAGAAGAACGTTATCGACCGCATGCAGACCCGCACTGAACTTTACGATTACCTCGGCTACCATGCCTTTGAACAAAAGCTTGATGCAATCTTTTCCAGGGAGGAAAAATCATGAGTTCAACTATCGACGCAACGACGACAGCTGATGCCCCCGCTCCCAAAGTGAAGAAATCAGTAGCCCTATCCGGCGTAATCGCCGGCAATTCGTCGGTCTGCACCGTGGGACGGACCGGGAATGACCTTCACTACCGGGGGTACGACATTATCGAGCTTGCGAAGAAATCAACTTTCGAGGAAACAGCCTATCTTCTGGTTCACGGCGATCTTCCGACTGAGCCGCAGTTAAAGGACTACAAAAAGAAGTTGAATAAGCTGCGCGGCATCCCCGCGCAGGTGAAGGAGGTCCTGGAACAGATTCCCGCTGCCGCCCATCCCATGGATGTGATGCGGACCGCCTGTGCCTACCTCGGAACGGTCCTGCCGGAGAAGGACGACCAAAACATCCAGGGGGCACGCGACATTATTGACCGTTTAATCACTTCGTTCGGCTCTATGCTGCTCTACTGGTGGCATTTCAGCCAGAACGGACACCGCATTGACGTGGAAACGGACGATGACACCGTGGCGGGCCACTTCCTGCACCTGCTCCACGGAAAGAAACCCTCCTCACTCCATGAACGGGCATTGGATCAGTCCCTCATCCTCTACGCCGAACATGAATTCACGGCATCCACATTCACCGCCCGCGTGATCAGCGGAACGCTGTCCGACGTTTATTCGGCCGTAACCGGCGCCATCGGCGCCCTGCGAGGCCCCAAACATGGCGGCGCGAACGAGGCAGCCCGCGAAATCCAGCGGCGGTACCGCAATCCTGATGAAGCTGAAACCGATATCATGGCGCGGGTAGCCAGAAAAGAGATCGTCATCGGCTTCGGCCACCCCGTGTACACCGTGAGCGACCCGCGGAATGCCACGATCAAGGCAATCGCAAAGGGGTTGTGCGAGGCAGGCGGCAACATGAACCTCCATCATATCGCCGACCGGATCGAAATGGTGATGAAACGAGAGAAGAACATGTTCGCGAACCTGGATTGGTACTCGGCGGTGACCTATCACATGCTCGGGGTGCCCACGTCCCTTTTCACCCCGATCTTCGTAATTTCCCGCACCTCAGGCTGGGGCGCGCATATCATTGAACAACGCATGGACAACAAGATAATCCGGCCATCGGCGAACTACACCGGGCCTGATGACCGGGCGTACGTGCCGATGAAGGAACGGGAGTGATAATGCAGGGTGAGGAGCAAGGGACAAACAGCAAGGTTTGAACTTCCTTGTTACATGCCGCTTTCTCTTAGCGCCCTTGTTAGTCGTTGCGTTTAAAAAGTTGACTATCGCATGCCGGTTATTATTCGCCGAACGATCTCCGAAAGGAAAACCCATCCATGTCTTCTCCTCTTTCCAACGTCCGGCCTGATCCGGACAAGGTCCTTGTGGACATTGCCAACTATGTCCGTGACTATTCCATCACCTCCAACGAGGCCTTTGATACGGCCAGGCATTGCCTCATCGACACCATCGGCTGCGGCATTGAAGCCCTAGGTTACCCAGCCTGCACCAAGATTCTGGGGCCGATCGTACCGGGCACTATTGTGCCAAACGGCGCAAAGGTGCCGGGTACGCAGTTCCAGCTTGACCCGGTCCAAGCTGCCTTCAACATCGGCGCTATGGTGCGGTGGCTCGATTTCAATGACACCTGGCTTGCTGCGGAATGGGGTCATCCGTCGGACAACCTGGGAGGAATTCTCGCGACCGCGGACTGGCTCTCGCGCACCCGTGTTGCGAACGGGAACCCCCCGCTCGTGATGAGGACCGTGCTCGAGGGCATGATCAAGGCCCACGAAATCCAGGGTGTCATCGCCCTGGAAAATGCATTCAACCGCGTGGGCCTCGACCATGTTGTTCTGGTGAAGGCTGCATCCGCCGCCGTATGCGCCTGGCTCATGGGTGGGACTCAGGAGGAAATAATTAACGCTGTATCCCAGGCCTTTGTGGACGGCCAGTCCCTGCGAACCTACCGCCACGTGCCGAACACGGGATCGCGAAAATCCTGGGCAGCGGGCGACGCAACAAGCCGGGCAGTTCGCCTTGCCCTCTTCTCCCTCAAGGGAGAGATGGGCATCCCGACCGTGCTCACGGCAAAAGACTGGGGCTTTTACGATGTGCTCTTCAAGGGCAAGGAATTCAAATTCCAACGGCCCTATGGATCGTATGTGATGGAACAGGTGCTGTTCAAGATCTCTTTTCCTGCCGAGTTTCACTCCCAGACCGCGGTCGAGTGCGCCATGACTCTGCATCAAAAGCTGGAGCGCATGGGCAAGACGAGCGATAATATTAAGAAAATCAATATCCGCACCCACGAAGCAGCACTCCGCATCATCGATAAAAAAGGCCCCTTGAATAATCCCGCTGACCGCGATCATTGCATCCAGTATATGGTCGCAGTGCCGCTCATCTTCGGACGTCTCACGGCAGCTGATTATGAGGACGACATCGCATCCGATCCGCGCATCGATGCGTTGAGAGAAAAAATTGTCTGCCTCGAGGATCCGCAGTTCACGAAGGATTACCACGACCCTGAAAAACGATCCATTGCCAATGGTTTGACCGTGGAATTGAACGACGGCACGAAGCTTCCGGAAGTCCTGGTCGAGTACCCCATCGGCCACCGCCGCCGGCGCAAGGAAGGCATGCCGCTGCTGATTGAAAAGTTCAAGACCAATCTGGCCCGCCGTTTCCCGGCAAAGCAACAGAAGACGATACTCGATGCGAGTCTCGACCATCGGGCGCTGGAAACCCTGCCGGTGAATGAATATGTTGATCTGTTTGTGATATGACGGCGTGAACGGCGTGACCGACAACGCAAGTCATCGCCTTTGAACGGGGAGACAATCCACGCTCTTTGCAGAATAAGGAATCATTGATCGGAGAGGGCTTGAGCCGCTATCTGTTCGAGCGAAATCCCGAATTCGTCGTTCAACTGACCGAGAAATGTCCTCGATATTTCAGCCGCGCGTTCGAACCGCTGAAGGAATCCTTCGTTCCCCTGATACCGTGCCGAGATCGACGTGAAACGGCGTTCCAGCGTCGTCGGTCTGTCGAACTCAACCATGCCATCAATCAGAGGCACAAGGCGCTGCTCAAGGGTGGCAGGGATGAAGTCCTGATCGGGCAGACCATGCAGGACAGCCTCGGCTGCCGGCATGCCGCAAAGCACATGAGAGGCGCAAATAAAAGCCTCACGGCAATGACCAAGCCCCACCAGGAGACGGTAACCTTCAACGCCGTGCAGAATGGGATCATGCGTCTTGTACCTCCCGATATCATGCAGGAGCGCTCCTACCTTGAGGTAGTTGGTATCGATGCCACTCTTCGGCGCTATAATCTCCGCCATGCTCGCTGCAACCCGGGAAACCGCAATACAATGCCTGATCCAAGCAGCCTGGTTGCCGTATTGATAGAGCAGCCTTAACGCATCATCGTAGGAAAGCATAATCTTTCTCTTCTTCGGTCCTGAATGCTCGGCTTGTCGGCTCAAAGCAGGGGTAAGTCCCCCGAACAGGCAAAATGAGGCATATTCCTGTTTTTCACGAAATCAGCCATTTTGCCTTTTTGCCGACCTCTTCTGGCATGCCTTTGATCCATTGGCTCTTTTATTTGCATAACCGAACCAAAGAGGACAAACCTCATATAACCAGAATTACGTCTAAAGTACCTTAACCGACTTTTTTGGGGACAAATATTGTCAAGAAAGATAAATATATTTCATAAAAATCAATATGTTATTTACATAAGACAAAACAATCCTTGACATTGTTCACAAAATGTGCAATTATATTATATAAAATAAAAAATGATCATGCCGCAAAGTAGACATCTTTGTGGCTTTTTTATTTAATTTCAATAATTTAGGATGGAAACATGCCCAGCAATCAAAATTATAAGGAAAAAATGGAAATCAAAAAAAATGCCATTCTAGCCTCTGGCCGGGTTTCCGAACGCCTTCCGGATGTCGCAAGTATTGTATTCCGTATGACCTATTATCAGCGAGCCGCTGGGCCGGTCCTGATGACCCGGACGGTCAACTTCGTTCCCACCGATTATGCCTGCTTTCACTTGGATTGTACGAGGGAAGAATGCACGAACGGCGGATTTGATCTCGCCCCCGTTGTAGCCAACTTGGTAAAGAGACGCAAGAAGTCAGTCAAAGGAAACCTTTCGTGCCGGGGGAAAAGCGAATCCCTCCGCTTCGGCCACGCAAGCATCGCCTACGAAGTAAGTATAGAGTACAATAAACGGAGCAAATCCTCAAGATAATAGTAAACGCATCATAGTTTCACCACACACTTTGCCGTTCGATCGCCAGGACGTCTTCTCAGGGTTCTCCACAGGTGTAGGATACTCCTTAGCTCCGCACGTTGAGACCATTCTCCATCCCGGTGCTTTTCGCTTTCTCAATCACAAACAACAACTGGCCTTCCTGTACCGTATCGTTGAGCTTGATGCAGACCTCGACGATCTGTCCGTCCATGGGCGCGAGAATCGCGTTCTCCATCTTCATGGCCTCAAGGTTTGCTATTTCCTCCCCTTTGTGGACAATGTCGCCGAGCTTGAGCACACCTCTCGCGGGATTTCCCGTACGCCAAATATTGCCGTTAATCGGAGCACCGATATCGTTCGGTCCCTTTGCCATCCTGATCTCGGTTTTTTTGGCTCTCGGGGTCATTACGGTGTAGACCCTCGTTTTGTTGTTCACGCGCATCACGACATGAACGACACCTTCATGCTCCGCGCCGATCGATACCAGCTCGATGGAATAGGGTTTGCCCCAGAGCTCGAAATCCACCTTCTCCCCGGGCTTGGTCAGACCTTTTCGCCAGACATCCGTGGGAAGCACGAGCGGCGCCTCGCCGAATGTCCCCCGAAACTCGATGAATTCAAGTGCGTCCTTCGGGTGCATGAGATAAAGAATAAATTCCTCTTCCGTTGCCGCCCGCCCCAGCTTGTCGTGGAGTTCCCTGCGCAGCTTTTCGAGGTCGTCGTCGGGCACCGAATCGAGCGGTGACAGCTCTTTTCGCTCCGCGATTTTATCCTTCCCTTCGTCACCAAACGTGCTGAGGTATATCCATTCCGCAGGCCAGCCGACAGGGAGCTTTCCGTAGTTCCCGAGCAGCAGGTTTTTAAAATCACCGGGCGCATTGCGGAACAGCTCAAGTAATTCTTCCTGCTCCTGGGGGGTCATCGCCGCATAGTCCTGTGATTTTTTCTTCACGAACTTCGTCAGGAGATCAATGACGTGCGCTACCCCGGCATCACCGCGCTCTTTCGCGTACCGGTTCACAATGCCGCTGCAGGTAACCCAGGTGATCTGCGACCCGGGAGTTACGTCGAAATATTTTACGATCCTGTTGTAGAGAGACATGACCTTGAGGATCGCGGGCATGAGATGGAGGAACTCGCCTTTATCTGCCTGCTCAAAGGAACTGGGGAAAGCGCCACCCGGCATGCGGTGACTCGTCACCGTGTGGTCGAGGCCTTTGAATGGCGACTCCGCCCAGTCGTAATGGCCGATCCACTCTCTGACCTTTCGCACCGCTGCTTCCGCTTCCGGCCTGCTGAGATGCACAGGGATTCCCGACTCCTCAAAAATCGCCTGCACCGCGAGAATGGGCGAATGCCCGTAAAACCGGACGAGCGAGTCTTCCTCCACATCGAAGATCGTCGCGCCAGCCTTTGCCGCCGCCAGGAATGCGGGGATCGCGAGCCCATCGGTGATATGGCGGTGATAGTTGATCACCAACTTCGGATAGGCCTGCTTGACGGCATCGATAAGATTGCCGATGCGGCTCACATCGCCAACGCCCGCCATATCCTTGATGCACAGCACGATCTCCTCAATCCCTGCGCAGAGAGCCACTATCTCGCGGACAACGCCGAGATAATACGCATTCGTGGCCCAGTCAGCAACAGTAAACGATATGGTCGGCTCAAACAGCCTTCCCCGTTTCATGACCACTTCGGCGACGGCATGCATGTTCCGCACATCGTTCAGGAAGGAAAAGCACCTCCACACGTCGATGTCCACCCGGGACACGGCCTGCTCGATTACATTCCTGGGATAAGGCCGGTACCCCCAGAGGTTCGTTTCGCGGATGAGGGTCTGCTGCAGCACATTCGGCATAAGTTCTCTGAGGATGGCGACCTCTTCGAAGGGACTTTCCCGTCTGTTCATGATCCCCACGTGCCAACGCGCACCGCCGTGAGTCTCGGCGCTAAACAGTCCCATGGCATTGTAATACGGCGCAAGGGTCTTCAGATCATAGATGCGGTGGCGGTTCTTAAAATCCGACTGACCCGCATCCCGCATCCCCACCGAGGTGAGGCAAACGCCTTTCAGTGAGCGCACGGCGCTCACGATCTGCTTCGGCGACATGCCGGGTTTGACGAATATTGCGTCTGTCATAATTCTCCCAATTCAGCAATAGATAAAACCTCTGGAACCGCCACGGTTCAGAGAGAGCGGGAAGTGTTTTTACGTTTCTTAACAATAAATATGAGATGACATTCTTGACAGCTTTGGCATCATTGCGGGAAATTTACCTGCCCGTTTTGCTACATCCACTTCTGTGGGCCTAGGGCTGACATTTCCGCCACGTACCGGGCTATCTTGAGCACTTCGTCCTCGCTGTCCTTTTCCTGGAACATGGATATTAGCTCGCCCATGCGCTCTTCAATAAAACGAGTCGAAAATTCTCCGGCAACGAACGCGGGATGACGAATAATGCTGAGCAGGAGCGGAGCCAGTGTCTTCACTCCTTCTACCCGCAGGTTTCTGCTGATCGAGCGGTCCATGGCCCTCACCGCATCCTCGCGGTCCGCACCCGCGGTCATCAGCAGCATGAACAGGGAGTCGTAATAGGGGGGAATGTCTCCGCCTTCGTAAATGCCCGATGCGACCCGGACGCCCGGTCCCATCGGCACTTGGAGCCTCGTTACCTTCCCGAAAGAGGGGCTGAAGGTCTTCGGGTCCTCAGCGTTCATGCGGACCTCCAGCGCCCACCGGTTCGGACGAATGTCGGACTGTTTGAAGGGGAGCTTCTTGCCCGTCACCACCTCGAGCATGATGCCAACGATGTCCAGGCCCGTGATCAGTTCCGTGATGCCATGCTCCACCTGCAGCCGTGTGTTCACTTCTAAAAAATAGAATTTTCGCGTTAATGAGTCGAAAATGAACTCAACAGTGCCCGCCGTGGTATAGCCGATCTCGCGCATCAGGCGCGTTGCTGTGAAACAGATCTCCTGCCGCAAGCCGTCGTCCAGTGTGGGCGAAGGTGCTTCTTCGATGATCTTCTGGTTTCGACGCTGGATGGTGCATTCCCGTTCATAGAGATGGACGACGTTGCCCTGCTCATCGGCAACGATCTGAACCTCAATGTGCCTGCCCCGTTCAATATATTTCTCAACAAGGATCGTTTCGTCGCCGAAGGCCTTTTTGGCCTCGGACCGTGCCTGTGCCAGGCCCTGCGCCATCTGTTCATCGTTCTCGATCTTCACCATACCCTTGCCGCCGCCGCCCGCAGCGGCCTTGATCATTATGGGAAAGGCTACCTTTTCGTCGCGCATCCACTTTTTTATCTGCTCGATACCCGTTACATTGCTGATGCCCGGGATGGTGGGAACATTGGCTTTCTGGGCCAGAACCTTTGCCTGGATCTTGTCCCCCATCATCCTGATGACTTTCGGAGACGGTCCGACCCAGATCAGGCCCGCATCGATCACTTTCTGGGCGAATACTTCGTTCTCCGCCAGGAAGCCCCATCCCGGGTGGATTGCGTTGGACCCGCTTCGGATTGCGGCATCGATCATTTTATCCATGTTGAGGTAGGACTCGACTGGCGGAGCCTCCCCAATGTGCACTGCTGTGTCGGCCATGAACACATGGTGCGCAAGACGGTCGGGAGTGCTGTAGACAGCGGTTGTCGGTATCTTCCGGTCTCTGCAGGTGTGCATGATCCGGACCGCCGGCACGCCCCGATTTGCGATTAGCAACTTCTGAATCATCATGCTTATGGAGAACCCTTTCCCGAAGCGGCATTTCCGCCGCTTCGTAAAGACTGAATTTTTTCCCAAAACGCTGAATTTGTCAAGCATTCTTTTTCCCGATTCTTTGAGCATTGCCGCTTGACTTTCAGCGCCCTATTCCTTATTCTCAGAGAAGAAATGCTTCTTTCATTGACACACCTGACTACAACACTTCCCCGGGGATGCGGCCCCAAGGAGAGATGCAGTTTTTGCTCCCGCTCATCGGAAAATATATATTCCTCGTCGGTTTCCTATCCCTTCTCTGCCAACCGATGGCCGCGCTGTTCTTCCGGACAACAGGCACAGGCATAGCCGATGCAGGCTCCTGCCTCACGAGCACGGTCTGGGCCGATGAAGTCGATTCCAAAACCACTTTGCCGGTGCAACCCACAGCAGCCACGGCGCCGACCACAACGGCTGCACTCACGACCGCAGCAACGATCTCCACTGCTCCAACGGGAACAAACAAGCCTCGCTCCGGTTTCTTTGATTTGCTGCACGGCGAGCTGTCGCAGCAGCTCGTGGATGCCGCCGCGTGGATGGATTCCTTTTTCGCAGACACCAGCTATGTGAAAGAGGAGAACCACTCCTATGTCAAGGTCCGGTATGATATATTCAAGGAGGAACGGGCCAAGATGACCTTTGACCCTGCCTTTGATCTGCGTCTGGCTCTCCCGGAGTTGGAGCGTAAAACGCACCTTGTTTTTTCATCAGAGCCGGCCCAGCCCGTCAACAACGTCAATGCGCCAGTGCAAACTGCGAGCGAACGCTTCGGGCAAACGGATCAGCGGACGCTTACGACAGCCATCCATTATTTTTTTCGGGATACCGAGCAGGAAAGCTTCTTTTTAAGGACGGGGATACAGTTCAGCAGATTATCGCCCGTCATTGTCCTGGAGCCGCGGTATCGGGTGCTCTTTCCCTACACGAATTGGAATATCCGGTTTACGCAGGACGTCCTCTGGCGGTCGGACACGAGCTGGCAGACGGACACGCGGTTTGATTTTGAGCGGCTTCTCCCTTCTTCCCTTTTTTTCCGAACGAGTCTTGACGGGCTCTGGGCCGCGCAGGTAAAAGGTTATGTTTACAGTCTCAGCTACTTGCTGCGGCAGCCCCTTGCGCCGACTTATGCCTTGGATTACGAATGGATCAACACCTACCAGACAAGGCCAGAGGGCGAGCTGACAGAAATTGATTTCCGCGTCCGGTATCGGCACAGTTTCTGGCGGGAGTGGCTGTTTTTCGAAATTTCTCCCCAAGCCCGGCTCCCCCGAACGTCAAACTTCCATCTTCTGCCCGGTATTTTGTTCCGGCTTGAAATGTTTTTCGGCGGGTAATGACGAATAGTCGCACAGATGCGGCTGTTAATAAATCCCGGACGATCTCCCGCAGGACAACGTGCAGATACTATTGAAAAAAATAGTTGTCACCGAATTTTTGTGGATGAGCGCGAAGATGGGAGGATTTCATTGTGTTTTAAGACCATTCACCTTAAGGCCGACGCTTCATTTAGGCGTTCATGAACCTTTTTATTATTTTTTTTATTCCCGGGGGTACACTCGAGTCCGCAGTCAATGCTTTATGCAAAGTAACGCATCACTCCCGCCGACGGCTGATTTTCCAGGCCTCTTTTGAGCATCAATTTCTCGGCCCCCCTGCGACAATCCTGCTGTATCTCATTTACTGGACCGTGAAGATTGTCCTTCCCGAAAAAAACAACTTATCCACACAACTTAACTCCCACTGAATGCCATAGACGAGGATGGAGCAATCAACGGCTTTCTTGAGGAGGAAAACGAACTGCACTGCTTCAGCAAAGAGCACAACCGCCAGCAATATTAGCAATAATACTTTAATTCGCTTGACTTCGCCCTGGTCTCTCGTTTTAATTAAATTATAGAAGGACAATCGACATTATTTTCCTGCTAGAGCCGCTTATCGCCCCTCCAGTCACAAGAGGTCGTCGGAGCGTCGATAGAGGAGAGGTGGGATGAAACATCCGTTCAAAAACGAGGGTGTCATCAATATCCGCAGTGTTTTCGGAGTCACGGAAACCATGGACCGAATTGAGTCTGTTGTGTGGGCCCGGTGTATGAAGGTCTTTGCCCGGATCAACCAGCAGCACGAGGCAAAGCTGTCCGGCCTCGACCTGAAGCCGATGCAACTCCTGATCTTCGGCGATCTTCGGACCTGTGTTCCGCTTATGGAAGCCTATCCGTCAACAGCCCTTGACCTGCCGCTCAAAGTACTGGTATGGGAAACATCGGAGGGAGAAGTCTGGGTCAGCTTTTACAGTACGGACTACCTGTGCATGCGGCACGGCGTCGAAGAAAGCCGCTTTCCCCGGGTCGAAGACCTGATCCGGAAAGCACTGCGATGAGCAATGGGCGCACGCGAAAGCCCAGCTCCTTGTCTTTCTTTTTCGGACTATCCTCTCACGGGCAGCGTCGGCTGAAAATGCTGTATCTAGTTTAATGTTTATGATATATTCCCGAGTGAGAGTGCGAATACTATTCTCCGGCCGATGGCGCTGCACAGGATTTTGAAAGGAGATTTTCTGAACATGCAGGGTGACGCTTCTGAAGGGCATATACAATCCAAAATGGGACTCGAGTTGTTTGTACGGGATGTCATGACAACAAATGTCATCGCGATCTCGAAATATGAGACCATCATGAAGGTGGCGAACATTTTGACGAACAAAAATATAAGCGGACTTCCGGTAGTTGATAAGGAAAATAAAGTTCTCGGTATCGTAACTCAGGCGGACATTCTTTCGATGGTGGGCGTAAGCAGGGAGCACACGTTCAAAGATCTTTTGAAATACATGCTCGGCGAACGGCTGCATGAGCGCAAGATGGGCGACCTTGCAGGCGACATTATGACCTCCCCGGCCCTTACCATAAAACCAGATGCAAACATCGCCGAGGCAGTGCGGATCATGGAGGAAAAAAGGATCAGGCGGCTGACCGTCGTGGATGACAAGAATGCCCTGATCGGCATTTTAACGCGGGCCGACATTCTGAAAGCAGTAATTAACAAACTGAAGGGTTAAGCCCCTCATGGTTTCTTTTTTACCGGAGACATCGCTGAGGAGTCAACACCCTTGATGAAGTGTCGGAGATGTTTCCGTTCAAATCCCGCTCTCACCTCAGCGTTCCCTCCCGTAACAGCGCGGCACTTGTCCCACCTGGATAACGATCCATCTTTGATCCCTGAAGGCTTCGCGTATCAATCGTTCCCAGTGACGACTGCTTCGTTCCCCTCCGCATTGGCTATCGGTGCAGGTGTTGAAGTGCTGCCCTTCATTTCAATGATGCTCAAGGGACATTCTGCAACACAAACGCCGTCGCGCCTGCATTTCTCCTGATCAATGACAAACAGGCTCATGCTATCTTTTCTTTCAAATGTCATGCTGGGGCCCGGAAAAGGACGCCGCGCTTTCACTGAGCATGGAGTTCAGGTCGTTGGCGTATTACAACATAATCCTCCGCGCTATTTCTTCAGCCTGCCGCAGAAATTTTTCCGGGAGCTCGGCGGGAGTTTTTGGCGTTGTACCGTAAGCGCGTAACAAGTGGCTTTCTGTGAACCGGTACCACTTGAAAAACTGGTTATAACGCGGGAACACGTCGGCGAACCGGTTTTCCGGCCCTCCCTGGGTGATGATAAACACCAGTTTCTTGCCCGGGGCGATTCGCACAGGCTGCGGGTTTGTCATATAGTCTGGTTTCAGGTAGGAAAAA
>Ga0335077_10000207_pt1 | contig 62378 bp, 57 predicted proteins | sample Lox_Sample_31_FD_207151 | JGI IMG/M metagenome (GOLD analysis project Ga0335077, IMG submission 207151) | Soil microbial communities from Loxahatchee National Wildlife Refuge, Florida, United States - Lox_Sample_3.1 | ecosystem: Environmental > Terrestrial > Soil > Wetlands | place: USA... | reverse complement strand
AGAAGGTTGAGGAAGTGGGAAAGAGTCCCGTCGAGGCAAAGTTTGTTTCCGGCGGCCGCATCCGCATGGATCTTTGCTCCAGCGGCATCCAGATCGTGGGCACCGATGAGTCCGCGGTGCGCGTCTCGTATTACCCGGAGCGCGACACGGTGCGGGTTCGAGTGCGGGTTTCCGGCGATCTAGCAGACGTCCGGCTCACGGGATGTCCCCATAACAATTTCCATGCGCAAATCGAGATTCCGAAATCGTCCGCGCTCTATGTGCGCATGTTTGCCGGACAACTGGATGTCAGTGACGTCAGCGGCGACAAGGATGTGGAGTTGACATTCGGGCAACTCAATCTGGATGTGGGCAAGACCGAGCAGTATGCGCGCGTGGATGCGTCGGTGAACAGCGGCGAAATCAACGCGGCTGCCTTTGACGTGGAAAAAGGTGGGCTATTCCGCTCTTTTGATCAGCACGGGCCGGGGAAGTACCGGCTGCATGCGCACGTGGGAGCCGGACAGGTGGATCTGCGTTAGAGGCGGACGCCCTCGTCAGCCCCGCGAGCCGAAGGCGAGCGTGAGGGCACCGTAGTGGCTCGAGCTTCGATAGTACCGGCCCGCTTCATTGCGCTTCGCGCGCAACCGCGGACGAGGCGCCCGGGGCTACATTGGGTCAGGGCTACATTGAGTCAGGAATTCTCGGCGGCCTTGGGATGAGAGAAGATAATTTCCAGCACCAGCAGGCTGGCACCGACCACAATGGCGCTATCGGCCAGATTGAAGACCGGCCAATGATACGTCTTGTAATAGACGTCCAGAAAATCCACGACGCGGCCGCTGGCCACGCGATCGCACAGATTTCCGACCGCTCCTCCCAGGATCAGCGAGAGCGCAATCCCGGTCAGCGTCAACGGTTGCGACTGTTTCCATAGCAGGATCGACACTACGATCATGGCGATCACCGAAAACCCGATCAGCATCGCCGTTTTCCAATGGGAAGGCGAATCTGCGAACAGGCTGAACGCCGCGCCGGTGTTCTCGGTATGCGTGATGCGGAGAATTCCGGGGATCACCTGAATGTGGTCGTACATGCTTATGCGCGCCGCTACCAAAACCTTGGTCCAGCGGTCGAGGAGTACAACGAAGAGGGCGAGAATGAAATGTATGCCGCGCACGGAGTTCTTGGTCATCGAGGATCAGGATTGCCAGAATATTAAGCCCAACGGTTTCCCTGGTCGAAAAAACAGCGATGGCGCGCTCAAAATGCCGACTCCGAGAAACGCCGCGCTGACAGTGCTATGGGAAGACCGACGCAAAACATGTGAATAGTCACTCCGATAAGCATCATCTTGACCGAAAAAGGATATCTCCGAGCGGCCGACAGCGGCACCACAACGCGATTCATGAAGAAGTAGACAACAACGCCGTAGACTGCTCCCGCCGAAATCGCATGCCGCAGAACAAAGGGGAACACGCGGCTGACGCAGTAGTAAACCGAGGCTGCCGAGAATGCGATGAAAAAGTGAAAAAACAGGCCCAGTCCGGCGGTTGCAAGTCCACCGGTAGAAGCGCGCGACCCCAGCCAACCCGCCGCGATGCCCTGCAACAAAGGGATTGGCTTGGCGCCGAACATCCCGTAGACGACAAAAGCGGCGGTGATATCCAGAACACCGCACAAGGCACCACCCCACGCGAGGCCGCGGGTTGTTGGGCGCGCCGGGGAGTCGTTCACCGCGTGTCTCACGTTTCCAGTTCTTTCAGCACCGCGCTGCAGCGCTCGCAGATCGTGGGATAGTTTTTGTCTTCGCCAACGTGGGTCGAATAATTCCAGCAACGGTCGCACTTCAGTCCGTCGGCTTTTTTGACATCGACTTTCACGCTGCCGGTGCCGTTTCCTGAACCTTGTGACAGTTTCACCTGCGAGACGATGAATAAGTAACGCAGTTGATCGGCATAGCGATGCAGCAGGGAATACACAGGATCCGCCGCGGTGATCGCTACCTGGGCTTCGAGACCTGTACCGATCAGCTTCTCGTTGCGCGCGGTCTCGAGCGCTTTCAGGACTTCGTCACGCACGGAGCGCAGCGTCGCCCAATCCTCATCTGCTTTCGGGTCAATTTTCGTTCCGCTGCCGAGAATCTCGGCTGCGCCGGGGAACTGCGCCAAGTGGACACTCTGCTCGCGTGAAGCCAGACTCGGCAGGTATTGCCAGACTTCCTCGCAGGTAAACGTCATGATGGGCGCCAGCAGGCGCGCGAGCGCCTCGCCAATGTGCCAGATCACGGTCTGCGCGCTGCGTCGCAGTTGCGATTTCGGAGCCGAGATGTAGAGCCGGTCCTTTAAGACGTCGAAGTAAAACGCGCTCAGATCGACGATGCAGAAATGATTCAACCGATGGTAGATCTTGTGGAAGGCGAACTCGTCATACGCCCTGCGCACGTCGGCTGCGAATGCAGCCGTCTGCCGGAGCATGTACTGATCGAGCTCTTCCATTTGTTCGTAGGCGACCGCATCGCGAGCGGGATCGAATTCATCGAGATTGCCCAGAATGTAGCGGAACGTGTTGCGAATCTTTTTGTAGTTCTCGCCCACGCGCTGCATCAGGGCTTCGGAGCCGACAACGTCTTCGCGGAAGTCGACGGAGGCCACCCACAGCCGCACCACTTCGCCACCGAGTCGGCTCGAGATATCAACCGGGTCCACATCGTTGCCGCGGGACTTCGACATGGCCTGGCCTTTTTCGTCGAGCGTCCATCCCGGCGTGACCACGCCTTTATACGGAGGCCTCTGGCGCACGCCCATGCCGCAGAGCAGGGAAGACTGGAACCATCCGCGATATTGGTCGCCACCTTCGAGGTAGAGATCGGACGGCCAGGGATAGCTGGGTTCGTCATCGATCAACGCCAGGTAGCTTGCGCCGGACTCGAGCCACACGTCGAAGATGTCGGTTTCTTTTTCGAACTTTGTGCAGGCGCAGTGCGGACACTTGGTTCCGGCCGGAAGAACCGAATCCGCTTCAGGCGTAAACCATGCATCGGCGCCGGATTTGCGGAACAGTTCGACCACTTTCTTGTTGATGGCTTTGTCATTCAGCGGCTTGCCGCAATCCGCGCAGAGAAAAACGGCGATCGGCACACCCCAGACACGCTGGCGCGAGATGCACCAGTCGGGACGCGTCTCGATCATGTTCGCCATGCGCTCTTCGCCCCACGCCGGGTCCCATTTCACTTTCTTGATTTCTGCGAGCGTACTCGCGCGCAGCGTGCCGTTTCTCGCAGGTTGCGGCGCCGCACGCTTCGCGAGCGGGGAGGACCCTTCGACTGGGCTCAGGACAGGCGAGGTGTCCGCCCCTGCATTTTCGGGAATCGGCGTTTCCATGGAGATGAACCACTGCTCGGTTGCGCGGAAGATCACGGGATTGTGGCAGCGCCAGCAGTGCGGATATGAGTGCTCGGTCTTCTCCGTGTGCAGCAGTGCGCCGCGCGCTTTCACCAGGTCGATGATCGGCTGGTTCGCGTCCCAGACGCGCTTGCCGGTGTACTCGGGCAGACCATTGCGCAGGATGCCTTTCTCGTCGACGTTGCTGGTGGCATCGAGTCCATACTTGACGCCGGTCATAAAGTCTTCGGCGCCGTGTGACGGCGCGGTGTGGACTACGCCGGTCCCGGTATCCATGGTCACGTAGTCGGCGAGCACACCCAGGACCTTGCGATCGAGGAAGGGATGCTGGAAATTCAGGCGCTCGAGCTTGAGTCCAGCAAAATGGGCGAGCGGCTTTGGATCTGCCAGATTACACTTCGACGCGACTTCGCTGGCGAGCTTCGATGCGACGATGTAGACCTCGCCTCCCGATTCAAGGCCGACATACTCTTCATCTGGATGGAATGCGACTGCCATCGAGGCCGGAAGCGTCCATGGCGTCGTCGTCCAGATGATCGTCGAGACTGTCTTTCCCGCGAGCGCCGGATCGATGTGCGCGGCATCGTCCAGCAGGGGATATTTCACCCAGACGGTGCTGCTGGTGTGGTTTTCGTATTCGACTTCAGCTTCAGCCAGCGCGGTTTCGTCGTGCATGCACCAGTAGACAGCGCGCAGGCCCTTGTACACGAACCCGTTCTCGTAGAAGGAGAAGAATGTCGACAGCACCACCGACTCGTACTGCGGGGTCATGGTGGAGTACGGGCGATCAAAACGTCCGAAGACCCCGATGCGCTTGAACTGCGTGCGCTGCAGATCGAGATACTTCTCCGCGTATTTGCGGCAGGCGGCGCGGACAGCGGTCGCCGGCATCGTCAGTTTTTTGCCGCCCAGTTCCTTGTCGACTTTGATCTCGATCGGAAGCCCGTGGCAATCCCATCCGGGCACGTAGGGAGCATCGAAACCCGCCATGGTTTTGGACTTGACGATGAAATCCTTCAGGCACTTGTTGAGCGCTGTACCCATGTGGATGGGCCCGCTGGTATAGGGCGGACCGTCGTGCAGGATGTAGGGCGCCGCACCCTTGCGGGCCTCGCGGATGCGGTCGTAGATCCGCATCTGCTCCCAGCGTTCGAGCGTTTTGGGCTCGTTCTGAGGCAGATTGGCCTTCATGGGGAAGGCGGTTTGGGGCAGATTGATCGTCTTCTTCAGATCGAATGGCACTCAGTGACTTCTCCCAAATGATTGAATCTTTTCATTATAGGGACGGCAGAGGGGAACGTCCATTTGCGAGCGGGGCTTGCACAAGCTGGCCTTTACTGCGGCTCCATGCGCCTCGCTTGGCTCGGCGGGGCGGACGAAGGCGTCCGCCCCTACACAGGATTCATAGGAGGTACATGTCTTTTGGAGCGTCGAAACGCCCACCGAAATGCACTGTCAGAAGTGGCCGAGTAGAGTTACAATCACGTAAGGGAAAATGGCCTCAGCAGAGGAGCGCGGGGGGATAGATTTCTCTTTAGAGTCCGATACAAAATCCTGTAGGATTTGAAGCAACTTGCGGCAAGCGCCGTTCATCTGGTGTAAAGACGGCTCTCTTAAATTGTTGGTTTGTTTTTCCGCACAGGTATCATAAGGACGTCGAACTGGGAATTATGGCATCCCAATCAATGAATCCGAACCCCCCCGGGCCTGAGCCGGAACTGCAGCTCCTGATCTCGGATAAACAGTACGGAGAGCCGTTGTATCGGTCGCTCTTCCGCCAGCTCGACGAGTTTTTCTTTCCCAAAAAGCTTCCGCCACTCAAGCTCGAATCCAAGCCAGAGCCGGTCAAGGACATTTGGGGTTTCTATAGCTACACAAGGAAGGGCGCGCTCGGTTCGACGGGCGTTCACATCCTGCTCATCGGTGTGATTATTGGCGGGACTCTGCTCGGTCGCCGCATCGTGACGGCGCAGCCGCAGCCGAAAGTTACCGTGACGCTGGTGGCTCCGGATGACCTGCCGGTGATCAAGCCCGGCAAGACGCAGGTTGGCGGCGGTGGCGGCGGCGGAGATCGCGACGTGCTGCAGGCCAGCAAGGGCAAACTGCCGAAGTTCTCGATGGAACAGATCACCCCGCCGGTGGTCGTGCTTCGGAACGAGCATCCGAAGCTCGCAGTTGAGCCGACTATCGTGATTCCTCCGCAAGTGCAGCTGGCGTCGAACAACATGCCGAACCTGGGCGATCCGATGGCACACGCAGTCCTGCCTTCGAACGGGACTGGCTCGGGAGGCGGTATCGGCAGCGGTTCGGGCGGTGGTGTGGGATCAGGGAAAGGGCCCGGGTTTGGTCCGGGTGAAGGCGGCGGTACCGGTGGAGGCATCTTCCGCGTTGGCGCTGGAGTTTCCCCGCCGCGACCGATTTATCAGCCTGAGCCGGAATTCTCCGAAGAGGCTCGCAAGGCCAAGTATCAGGGCATCTGCACACTGGCGCTGGTCGTCGGAGTTGATGGACGGCCCAGCAACATTCACGTGCAGTCGAGTCTGGGAATGGGCCTAGACGAAAAGGCAATTGAAGCCGTCAGGAACTGGAGATTTGAGCCGGCTATGAAAGACGGACATCCAGTCGCGGTTGCCATTGCCGTCGAAGTGGATTTCCATCTGTACTGAGTTCGGTCGGTTCGACTTTCCTTACGGCACCAGAAGTGTTTCTGGCTTTTCTCTACGCCCTCCGCGGATATTGCTTTTGCCCACGTTCGTAACCCAAAATCTCAAATCGCAGCCAACGCTGAGAAATTCCGCGCGGTCTCTGAGATAAGAGCTTTGGGCGATCGTCAGGATGCTCTGCGCAACACCGCGTAGTGTCCTTCCCATGAGGTATGAAATCCAAGCCGCTCGTAGAGAACAATGGCGCGGGAGTTGTCGGCTCGGACGTGCAGAAAGGGCGTCTCGCCACGTGCGCGGATGCCGTGCATCACCTCGGTCATGAGCGCGGCAGCGTAGCCTTTGCCGAGATGATCGGGATGCGTGCACACGGCGCTGACCTCGGTGTAGCCGGGGACTTTGAGGCGCTCTCCGGCCATCGCTACCAGCTTGCCGCTATCGCGGATCCCGACGTAATAGCCCAATTCATGTGTGCGCGGGCCGAAGGGGCCGGGCTTGGTCAGGGCGGTAAGTTCGAGCATGTCGGGAGAATCCTTGTCTCCCAGTTCGACAATCTGTGCAGTGGGCTTTAACGGGGCTGCATGTTTTCCATTCTCGCAGATCATTTGCAGCAGACCGGCCCCTGCAATGTAATCCCAGCCGGCTCGGGGTTCGTAGGGCTGATCCAGGAATACCGCGGCCGTTCCAGACGGACCGGCAAGGCTGGCCAAGGACTCGTATCCCTCGTTGTTTGGTTCAGCGAAGGCGCAGAGTGAAGTCACTTCCCGCACGAAACGTCGGGCAGTGTCGCAGGATTCGGCAAAGTGGGCTTGCCTAGTCGTCAAAGCTCGCCAGATTACATTTTCAAGATGCATGGATGAAACGCCGCTGTTTTGATGGTGCGGAACCTCTTCACGACACACTAAAAGCATAAATTGAAAGGAACTATCCGAATCTTGCCCGGAAATTCGATACCGAACAGTCGCCATTGCGCGCTATCGCGCGCAACCCCGGACGAGGCGTCTGGCGCTACACTGCGGGCTATTCCTTCAGGTCGACGTGTTCTACATTTTCAATGGGATGTCCGAGGAACATCTGCCCGAGGCGGCGGAACTTCTCAGTCGAATCGGTGGCGAAAAACTTGAGACGCGGCATGGAGCGCCGTTCTTCCTGGGCTCCTTCGAGAGAGGGCAATAGCTCCTTGAAGTGAGCCGAGACGGCGCGCGCGGTTGACTCCGCGGAGTCAACGATGCTCACATGACTTGGCGAGACCCGCCGCAGCAACGGCTTGAGTAGCGGGTAGTGGGTGCAACCGAGGACCATCGTGTCGGCGTCGTGAAAGCCATCGGCAAAAGCTTCCGCGAGATAAATCCGCGCGACCTGTTCCGTGACGGAGTGTTCGACCCATCCCTCTTCCACCAACGGAACCAGAAGCGGGCATGCCTTCTCGCGAGCGTGCAGTCCTTTATTCTCGAGCGCCTTGCGATACGCATGACTGCTCACTGTGGCTTCGGTGCCGATGACGACAATCTTGCGATTCTTTGTGGCTGAGGCCGCAGCTTCGGCTCCGGGTTCGACCACTCCAACCACCGGCACATGAGAGGCGGCGCTGATGCGATCGAGCGCGAGTGCCGTCGCGGTGTTGCAGGCGATCACGAGTAACTGCGCTCCATGCGATTCGAGATAGTGCGATGCTTCGACCGCATAGCGCGCGACGGTCTCGACTGACTTGGATCCGTAGGGAAGGCGGGCGGTGTCGCCGAAATAGGCGTAGTCGGCCGACGGAATCACTTCAAGTAAAGCTTTAAGGACGGTGAGGCCGCCAAAGCCGGAATCGAAAACACCAATAGTGGGTCGGCGTGTCATCGCAGGAATGTCGTGCACTCGAAATTATTTACACTATTCCTGTGAAGAATATTACTCTAAGCGCCGATGAACATCTGATTGAGCGGGCACGCCAGACCGCACGGACAGAAGGTCGGACGCTGAACGATGCTTTTCGAGAATGGCTGGAAGACTACACTTCCCGCGATGGGGATCTCGAGCAATACGATCGCCTCATGAAGCGGCTACGCGGCCGCATAGTAGCAGGCCGGAAGTTCACTCGCGAAGAGATGAATGAGCGCCAGTTTTTTTCTCGACACTAACGTGTTTGTGTATAAGTTCGACACGCGCGAGCCGGCGAAGACCCGGCGCGCGTCGGAACTGATTCGCAGTGCCATCGCCAGCAAACGAGGAGTGGTGAGTTATCAGGTAGTGCAGGAGTTTTTCAACATCGCGCTCACCCGTTTCGCGAAGCCATTCTCAGTCGTCGAGGCCGAGGATTACCTAGCCCTGACATTCAAGCCCATTCTGGCAGTGCACTCTTCGCCGCGGCTGTTTCTGGAGGCTTTGCACATCCAGATGCAGCATCAGTTGTCCTGGCACGACGCTTTAATTATCGCGGCGGCGCAGCAGGCGAACTGCTCGATCCTGTACACCGAAGACATGCAACATGGACGCCGAATCGGCGAACTCAGGATCGAGAATCCTTTCTACTAACCTTTTCCATCACAATGGCCACAAACTAAAGCGCGAATTCTTGCCGTAAGGTGTTCTCATGCGAATTCGAATGCCGATAGTCATTGCGATTTGCCTCTGCACAATCTCTACCCAAGCACAAGACACCATCGAGAGGGTGATCATCGACGCACATGCCCCCGGACATCCGTTTTCTCACTTCTGGGAGCAGACATTCGGCTCGGGACGGGCCATCCTCACGCTGCGCGAGAGCTATCGCAACGATCTGCGTGAGGTGAAGAAAGTCACCGATTTCCACTACGCGCGGTTCCACAACATCCTGCATGACGAAGTTGGAGTGTACGACGAGGACGAGCGGGGGAACCCGGTCTACAACTTTTCCTATGTCGATCAGATCTATGACGGGCTTCTCGCCAATGGTGTCCGACCATTTGTAGAGATCAGCTTCATGCCCAAGAAGCTTGCGGCGCGGCAGGATGTGCATCCGTTCTGGTATCACCCGATCGTTTCGCCGCCCAAGGATTACGCGAAATGGGACGCGCTTATGCGGGCACTGGCGCAGCATCTGATCGAACGATATGGAATTGATGAAGTGGCGCAGTGGTACTTCGAGGTGTGGAACGAGCCGAATATTGATTTCTGGACTGGCGATCCCAAAGAGGCGACCTATTTTGCGCTCTACGATCACACGGCACGCGCATTGAAGTCGGTAAATCCGCGGCTGCGCGTAGGGGGGCCTTCGACATCATCGGCACACTGGGTGGATGAATTCATTCAGCACGTCGCGGCGGAGAATGTTCCGGTCGACTTCATTTCCAGCCACGGGTATGCCGACGATACGGTCGAGGATCTGTTCGGCACTCACGAGGACATTCCGATGGATCAGCGCGTGTGCCGGGCGATCCGGAAAGTGCACGAGCAAATTGCGGCATCGGCGCGGCCGAAACTGCCCTTGATGTGGACGGAGTGGAACGTGCCGTCATTTGGGCCGCTGCACGCTCGCGACACTGAGTATGTGGGCGCGGCTTTGGCCGATGATATCCGGCAGTGTGACGGGTTGGTCGACATGATGTCGTTCTGGACATTCAGTGACGTGTTCGAAGAGGACGGGCCCAAGCATGAGCCATTCGACGGTGGATTTGGGCTCATGGCTCTGGGCGGCATCAAGAAGCCGAGCTACACGGGATTTGCCGTGCTGCATAAACTGGGGCAGGAGAGGATTCCGTCGGAGGCGGCGAATGTGCTGGTGACGCGAGGAGCCGGCGGGAAACTGATTATCGCCGCGTGGAACCTGGTGGATCCGGATAAAAAGGGAAGCCCGGAGAACATTCAATTTCAGATTTCAGGAGCAGCGTCAAATGCGGCCGTGCGCTTGACGCGCGCCGATGCGGAGCACGGAAATACATCAGAGGCTTACAGGCGGATGGGAAGTCCCAGGTATCCGACGAGGGCGCAAGTGCAAGAGTTGAATCGAGTGGAGGATGAGATTAAGGCGGAGCAATTTCGACTTACCAACGGGAAGATCACCTTAGAGGTGCCTGTGAATGGGATTGTGCTGCTGGAGTTGCGATAGTTGCGATGACTCACCACAGGGAGGACAGAGTTCACACAGGACTCCCGTTGCAACTTCGGCACGTCGAAACCCCACCTTCTCGATTCTTACTTCGAGCGGACGGTCTCTACCAGTTTCGCAGGGGAGGATGAGGGCATTTTGCAGCAGGGGCCGGGCGGGATCGGGGCGCCGTGGGGGCATGTGCGGGGATGGCCCAGGAACGAGCAGATTTTGTCGGTTGCTTCGGGGGAGAGGATGTGCTCGAACTTGCAGGCTTGCTGCTCGATTTCGGTCTCGCTGTCCATGGCGAGGCTGTCGGTGAACAGGCGCTCGGCGAGACGGTGGCGGCGGATGATGCTGCCGGCGCGCTCGCGTCCACGAGGAGTGAATTCGACAATCATCGTGCCGTCCCCCATTGAGGCGGACATAGGCTTAAGCGCGTCATGGCAGGGATTCACGAATGGCTTGTGATCATGGGCCTGGGGTGGGTGCGGCGCGCCTACGACCAACCCAAGCTGAACCATCTTCTCGATCGCCATACTCACGGGAAGGGCGCCGTGAACTTCCATGCGCTCGACCTCGGCGATCTCGCCGTGTTCTTCCAGCACCCAGAGCTCTTCCAGGACCTCGTCGAGTTGTTCTTCGTCTGCGAGGGAGAAAATTTCCTGCGAAGCGATCTTTCCGTGATGCAGTTCGATGCGGCGGTCGGCCAGGCGCGCGACCACCGGGTCGTGCGTGACCATCACGATGGTGCGTCCCTGCTGGTGGAATTCGCGCAGCAGGCGCAGGACGATTTCCTCATTCTGTGCATCGAGATTGCCGGTGGGCTCGTCGGCGAGAATGATGCGGGGATCATTGATCAGAGCGCGCGCGATACAGACACGCTGCTGCTCGCCTCCAGAAAGTTGCGAAGGCAGGTGACGGGCGCGGTCGCCTAATCCGACTCGCGCCAAGGCCTCAACGGCTTCTTTTTCATCCGTCATGCTGTGGAAGTACTGCGCGAGCATGACGTTCTCGACTGCGGTCAGGAAGGGGATGAGGTGAAACTGCTGGAAGATAAATCCGATTTTCTCGGCACGAACGCGGTTCAATTCACTGGCCGAGATACCGGCAACGTTCTCACCATCGAGCCAGATCTCTCCGGAAGAGGGGCGGTCGAGGCATCCGATCAGATTGACCAGCGTTGACTTTCCCGAGCCTGAAGGGCCCATGATCGAGAGCCATTCGCCGGGAGTCACATGCAGCGAGATGTGGTCGAGCGCGTGAATGGCTCCGTTAGCGCCGTCCTTGCCTGAGCCGTTGCCCGACTCTTTGGCAGGGTAGAGTTTGGTGACGTCCTTGATCTGAATCATTTCACTCGCCTCTTAGTATGACCGCGGGCTGCACGCGGCGCAGCAAAGAAATCGGAAGAATCGCGGAAATCAACGTGACAGCCATGCTGCCTACCAGGACGATCGGGAGCACGCCGAGCCGCGCCACGACCGGGGCGTGGAAATTGGCGCGGCCGATCCAGGCGGCGATGCCGATGCCGAGCAGAAATCCGATGAGCGCGCCGGCTGCGCCCAAGGCGGCGGCTTCGGCGGCGAAGAAGCCGTTCAGCAGGCGTTCGGAGGCTCCCAGAGCCTTCATGATGGCGAAGTCGCGGCGGCGATCGAAAACCCATCCCATCAGCGTGGAGAGCACGCAGAGTGCGGCAGTGAGGATGATTAGCGCGGCTGCAGCCAATAGCGTTGCGCGCGTCTTGCCGAGGACGCGTGCTTCGCCCTCCATGATCTGGCGGACGGGCCGAACATCGGCGGACCGTATGGCTTGCGCCAATTGATTCATGACGCTTTCAACTTCAGATGCATTGCCGCTGACCGCGACTTCTATTGTGGAGGGTTGCACTCCTGTCCAAGAGACGAAGTCCGCGAGGGAGAGATAGATCCGGCTGTCTTCCGCGGCTCCGGTTTGTACCGTACCGGCTGGAGTGACGTGCAGTGTGTGGCCTTGAAAACTTAGATCGAAAGCCTGGTTCTTCGAGGAAACCAGAGGCAGGGCTCGCACGCCAATCAGGGCTTGTTTCTCAGATGTTGGCCACGCACTCACCGACCACCAACGATCCAATTGCTTGACGCGATCGAAATCCGTTCCTGCCACGACGATGGGCTGGCCATCAGCGGTGCGTGCCACGACCAAAGCGAACGGTGCGGCGATGCCGCGGCTGGCTAGAGTTGAATCCACTTGCGCAAGGGTGCCAGCGGGAAGGGAAGCGCTGTTTCTTCCTATTCTTCCTACGAGGATGATGTTGGCGCCGTAGTTGCGGAACTCGCGCAGTAGCTTGGCTTGGACGTCAACATAGAGATTGAGCACCGCTGTCGCGACCGCGGCGGCGACAACCATCGCGAACAGGGCAGACGCCGCGCGGCCCCGGCGCAGCACTGCTGCGCGCACCAGCATGCGCACAAACATCGAAGTGTGTTTAGCATTTGTGCGGCTCGACGCCAGACCTTTTGCCTGATGCGACATAGGGGCGCTCACAGTTCACCTCGCAGGGCAAAAACCGGGTCGAGGCTGACGGCGCGGCGGATGGCCATCGCGCTTCCGGCGAAGGTCACGATCACAGCAATGGCGAGAATCACCGGCAGAAGCACGGGTGAAATAGAAATCTCCGAATTGAAGATGGATTGACCGATCTGATGGGCCAGTGCCGAACCCATCGCAAAACCGATTCCGCCACCAATCAGGGCCATCAACGCAGCTTCGGCGAAGAAGACTGAGGCTACGGCGAGTTTTCCCGCGCCCAGGGCTTTCATCAGACCGACTTCGGCGCGGCGCTCAAAGATGGCCGTTGCCATCGCGGCCGAAACGGCCAGGCCTGAGGCGAACAGGGCGGCCAGCGTGATCAGAAAAATCAGGCCCTCGATGCGCGTCAAGACCGCGCCTTCGTTCTGCGCGACCTGGCGGATCTGCTCGGCGTGGGAGTGGGACATGGCTTCTGTCAATTGCAGCGCGATCGCTTGCGGATACGGCGTGCAGTACCAGCGATCGTAGATTGCGCCGGAGAGGCTCTTGGGATCACGGCGGGCGAAGGCGTCTTCTGGCTTCGTCAGAGCACTGACATATACACGCCTAACGGCATTTGGCCGCCCAAGCAACTGCTGTGCGAACGCGAGGGGCACATACACGTCACTATCGTCCTGACCCTCGGGGAAAATTCCGCTCACGAGTACGTCGTATCTTGGCCCTTGGCTGCCAAACAGCGTAACGGTCATGTGATCCCCAGGTTTCAGTGAGAGCTTCTCCGCCATGGGTGCACCGAGCGCCGTATCGCTGGAGTCGTCATTTGGCCATCTTCCATCGACCCTCCAAGTTGGGTAAGTTGATGGAATTCCGGTGGTAAGGCTCTCGCTTCCGTACTTGAGCGGTTTTGCAAAGTATGTGCCGACGAGCCCAGCTATTGCTATTTCTTTTTCGCCGTGCTCCAGTCTTACATTCGCAAAGAGCATCGGAGCGAAGGCTGTGATGTTGTTGTGCCAGAAAATTCCCAAAATTTTGGGCAGGTCGGATTCGCTCAGGAAAGCGCCGTCGGTCGGAGGTTTGAGATTCACACCGCCGATTTCGACATCGAGCGTATCTTCCTGCGGGGTTACGACCAGGTTGGCGCCGATGGTACGCAGCTCTCGGTTGATCTTGTCGCCGATATCGGTGGCGACGCCGATCATGGCGGTCGCCACGGTCACGCCGAGGGTGATGGCCGCGCCGGCGAGGATCTTGCGCCGCTTCTGCCGCCGGAAGGATTCGTAGACGAGTCGGACGAACATCGGCTATGGTTGCGCGAACATGCGGCTGCCGCCCGCGATGTCGGCCTCCTCGATGATGATGGCGTCTGCGGTCTGAACCGCTTTCAGCGGCACGGGATTGCATCCGCCGGGGGTGCCGACCGATTGGGGATTGATCGGAGCCGCGCAGTTCTTGCAGATTACGCCGTTACCTTTCTTGTAGAAACCGACGGCGCCGCAGATTTCGCAGGCGTCAAAGACCGTGGCGATCTTGCCGTCGGGTTTCTGATAGAGCCAGAAGCGCACCGGCGTTCCGTTCTCTTTGGCTTGGTAGCGGTGCAGGTCACCATCGGCAACCTGCGAGAGCGGGATACTCAGCTTTCCGTTGGTAAATGTGACTTCTGTAGCCGGGGACAGGGCGCTGACGTTCTTCGTGTAGACAAATTCGAGCGTGACCATGGCGATCAGCAGGAACGAGAAGACGTAGACGGATCCCATCCAGAGGCGTTCGCGGCGGGCGCTCCAGGCGGCCTTTCGGCGCTCAGCAGGAGACGCGGAGGGATTCATGACAGGCTGGCGGCGCTTCGCCTCAAACAGTACCATCAACGCCGCCATGGCGAAGATGGTCACGAAGAAGAACCAGTCGTTGCTGACGATCGGCCCGATGATGGCCATCTCGGTCTTGGACGAGGCAATGACGCCACTTTCCGAAAGTTCATGGAGGCCGGAGATCAGAAGCTGCGCGGCTACAAGGAAGAGGATGGCAGTCGTCACGCGGAAGAACTTCTGCAGGTTGATGCGGACGCTGCCTTTGACGAACATCACTCCGAAGGCGATGGCGGCGATCAGGCCGAGAAGCGTGCCGAGGAAGCTCATCAGTTCGCTGGAGTTCAGGCTGACGCCGGCGAGGATCAGAACGGTCTCCGCGCCTTCGCGAAGGACCATCAGGAAGATGAAAATGAACAGGCCGAACCAGGCATCGTTGCCGGCAAGCAGGCCCACTTTGCCTTCAATCTGTCTCTTCATCTTGCGGCCGGTCTTCATCATGAAGACGACCATGGTGACGACGAAGAAGGCGGCCACCAGCATGACCCATCCTTCGAAAACGTCTTCGTTCAGATGGGCTCGGGAGATGACAATGGCCACGCCGATGCTGCCGAGAAAGGCCGCAGCCAGAGCGGCATAGACGGTTTTGCGCAGCTCGGTCCGCCCGATTTTGGTCAGGTAGGCCAGGGTAATGCCGACAATCAGGGCCGCCTCGACTCCCTCGCGCAGGGTGATGATGAAAGCATCTAACATGTGGTCAGGTCTCGCTCCTTCGGGGATACGTCGGTGCGGTCAGGGCATTGATTTTGAAAATGAATTTCAATTTCAAATTCAAGGATATGCTTCGCCGGGTTGCACCGTCAATTCGAACGCTCACAACCGGGCGTGATTGGGATCACACGGTAGGATTCTGCAGTTGAACTGTAGAGGATTGCACGGAAGGGGAAACGGGGGCTCCTATTGGGCTCGGATTGTAAGCACGTTCCCATTCGCTTCGCTCGGGGTCGCGCGGCGGACGAAGGCGTCCGCCCCCGCACAGGCGCAGTTGGAGACTACCGGAGGGTGGTGAAAACGCTGCGCAGATTGCCCCTGGTTGTTGTGGCGACATCCGTGTTGTCTTGCGGCATACGGCGGAGCACGGGGCCTTTGGGATCTGCGTCGTCGGAATGCCGGCGAATCTGGAGTGGGCCTCGCAGGGACAGCAGGTGGGACTTGATCTCCTGAAATTCGTCGGTGTCGACGATGTACTCCTTGCGATCAGGCAGGAAGGCCGCGATCTCCGACTGTAGACGGCGGATACGGTCCTCGGTCACAGGATAATTCGAGAAGCCGCGCGCGACTTTTTCGTGAAAGGGAAGCTTGGTGGCGAGATGATATCCGGGGATCTTGGCGAAAGCGGCGGAGCGGTCGGCCTCCATGGCGCGCAGTTTTTCGAGAGCGGAGAGCAAGGCCTCGGGATCATAGCCGGCGGAGTAGGCGTACTCGATACCCAGAAGATCGGCCTCATATTCAGAGTCGCGGCTGAATTTCTTGACCGAGAGCGGGCCGGCGACGCCGCCGGCATCTTCCATGATGACGCCCGCCGGTCCCGTCAATAGCGACAGTTCGCTTGTGAGTTTGAGCAAGTCCTTGCGAGTAAGGGCGCGGGTAGCGTGGCGGGCCGCGACGTGGGCGATCTCGTGGGCCATGACGCTGGCGAGTTCCGCTTCGCTATCGGCGGCGAAGATCAAAGCGCTATCGACATAGAGAAATCCGCCGGGAAGCCCGTAGGCACGCGGGATTTCGCTGGAGTCGATGAGCCGCACGGTGAAGGGAACTTCGGCATCGGAGTTGCGCACGATTCTTTGCGCCAGGCGGTTCACGTAATCGTTCAGGATGGGGTCGTTGACGATTCTCGAATTCTGGTTGAAGGCAGCAGCGAGGGTCTCTCCCAGTTGGCGCTCGCGCTTCAGCGAGTAGATGTTGAACCCATGGCCGACGCCGCGGTGGCCGATGCGGTTGACGTCGTACTTCGCGATTTTCTTCGGATCTTCGCGGCGGACATCTTTCTGTTCTGTGGGAGCTCCGGGGTTTTCTTCCGGTTCGATGGACGGAGTCTGGGCATCGACGAAAACGGACGCGGCCAGCAGGACCAGCAAGCACAGGCAGAAGGAGGTTTCCTGGTGGTGACTTGCACGGCGCGAGGGACAGAATCGCATGGGCGCCCCCTGGGAAGGACGGAGCATTTTACATCGGTTGAGCAATTTTGCAGCCGAAAAAAATCGGCCAAATGGCTTAATTCTCGCGGCTTTTCAGGGACTCCGGGTTCACAGGCGCTTCAGGAATGCATTGGCGTCGGCAACCCGTGGGAAAAGTTTTTCCTCCGCCTGAAATTCCGGGGAGTGGACGCAGCGGCGGCTGCCGCGCAGCCTTACGGGATGTTTCAGGTGGAGCATCTCGTGGTAGACGATGTAGTCCAAGACGTAACGCGGGATGGCGGGGTGGTCGAAGATGCGGCTGATAACGATCGCGTTGTGGGCGGGGTCATAGTGGCCGAGGATGTGGCGGGTCTTAGTCTGGCTCCAGCTCATGCGGGGACGCGCCATCAAGCCGTGGAAGAAGCGGGTGTTGAGGTCTTCGAAGATGGCATCGAGATCGTAGAAGTGGCCCCGGGGGGACCGCAGGCGCTTGCGGCCTCGCATCTGGCGGACCAGGTGTGCTTTGCGGACGATCTCGTGGCTGCCGACGTATTTGCGATAGCGGGCCGCCTGGGCGCGATCGATGGGCCTGCGGTACATCTTCGCCAGGAGGATGTGGGCGATCGCTTTGAGAATTGTGTCTGGAGCTCCTTCTAGCAGATCAGAGAGGCGGACGAGGAGGCGTCCATTGCGCAGGCGGATGGTGTTGTTCACGTTTGCGAAGGCGAAAAATTCGATCTTCAATTCGGGTAGGGAAGTGCCCGGGCGAAGTTCGTTGTGGGTTTCCTGGAAGATTTCGAAGACACCGGAGCGCACGGTGAGGCTAGAGTAGCACGGGTCCGGCAATAGCAGGCGGCAGGCAAAGGCCTTCACCACAGAGGACACAGGGAGGCACAGAGGAAACCCTCTGCACTACTCGGGGCTTACACCTGTGCCCTTGGATGGGTCCTTTACCAGCTTTTTGTGCTTGGCCAGTTCTTCCTGGTCGGCGAGCAACTTTCGATGGTCTTCGGTGGAAGTGTCTACGGTGTCGATTGCATTGTCGAGAACGAAAGCGTACTGCTGCGCTTCCGACTTGGGCACATCGGCGGCATCTTTCAAGGCACGCAGCTTGGCCTGGAATTCCGTGTCGGCATCAAGAATAGTCTTCAGCGGTTTGCGGATGTCGTTCTTGCGCTCGACGTAGGTGTCGATGTTGTCGTTCAGTTCGTCGTAGAGGAGTTGGAAGTCGTCGAGTAGGTCGTGCGTTTGTTTCGCCCGATCTTTGGACTTGGGATCGTTCCGGACCTCTTCGAGCGTGACTAAGCGGGCTCGAGCAAACTGCACATATAGGGGCAGGCGCAGCCGGGGCTCCCAACTAGTGTCGCGAATCTGATCGATCTCAGGCTGGGTCAGGGGATCGCGATGCCGCTGCGCGAGGGTCAGAGCGGGCAGCAACAAGAGCAAGAATCCGCAGATAAAATGGGGTATCTTCATTTCGCACCTTTTGGAAACATCGCGCTGAGCAGGTCATCGCGGGCACGTTCCAGATGACTGATCGCATCCTTGACCGGGCCTTGCTCGTCGAGGCTCAGCACGTGCAACAGGTCATTCAACTTGCGAGTCATCGTCCGTATGGCGATCTCTGTCTGCTTTTGATGCTTGTGGGACTGAATGGAGTAGTCGCGGGCGAGTTCGGAGTAAGAAACCACGTCGGTCAGACTTGCTTGCGCCTTTTCAAGGTCCTGGGCGGTGTAGAGCTTGTCGGCGGTGTTCAACTGCTTTTCCGCGATCTCGACGCAGATCTTGGCTTTGTCGGACACACTGGCGGAGGAGACACGCGCCTTCAGCTCTTCGACTGTGGGTTCTGCGCGGGCGTGGGCCACGTCGATGGCAGCCACAGCGAGGAAGAACAGGAGGACATTTGAGATCAGATTCCGGGCCTCTCGGCAGCAAGGGAGCGTGTTGGACGAAGACACCAACCTCCGTCGCCAGCCTAGCGATCGCTGGATTGAAACGCACACCCCAAGCATGACCCTATGTCCAGTGCTCACTTCTTCGGTTCGATCGCGATCAAACGATGCTTCGCCTGCCACTCCTGATCAGGATACTTCCCGTTAGCCACTTGGAGGAAGAGGTGATAGTTCGCGACCGCTTGTTTGACATCGTGCAGATGATCGCAGGCCGAGGCTCTCAGGAAATAAGTAATCGGGATTTCCGAGAGAAGCTTGGCACGGGCATCCAGCGCCTTCAGGGTCAGGACGTAGTCTTTATTCTGGCTGGCGGCGAAAGCGAGATCGCCGTAAGCCTCGCCCATGCCGGGCTTCAATTTCACGGTGGTCAGGAATTCTTCCTGGGCGTCGTTGTATTTCTTCTGGCGAAGTAAAGCTTTTCCGAGTTCGTGATGGAGATCGGCGTCGTCGGTGTGGGCGGCGAGGAGAGCACGATATTGGGCTTCGGCTAGCTCGTTTTTTCCTGCCGTGGTGTAGAGGTCGGCGAGTTCGCGCTGCACGGAGAGATCCAAGGGCGCAAGTTTAGCCGCGGTCTCCAGTTCGGTGATGGCTTCATCATTCTTGCCGTCGGCGGCCAGCACCCGGCCCAACTGGACGTGAGCGGGGGCACTGTCGGGATGGGCTGCGGTCAGCTTGCGCAGTTCCGTGGCAGCCTCAGGAAAGCAATGTCCGCGCATGTATATGTTGGCGAGGCCTGTGATCGCATCGGACGAAGTGGGATCGATCGCGAGGGCTTGTTTGTACTCAGTCTCGGCATCAGCGAATCTGTTTTGCTTTTCGAGCAGGAATCCCGCAGAGAGATGGGCTTCGGGATCTTTCGGCTGCAAGGCGGCGGCCTGGCGATAGGCGGCCAGGGCTTCGTCGGGCTTTGAGGCCTCGATCAGATGGGCGAGAGAGATCCAGGCACGAGCCTGTCCTTCGGCAACGTGACTGGTCGGTTTCAGTTGCGTAGCGGCACGCAGGAATTGCTCGGCATCGGGCTGACCGCTCTTTGCGAGTTGGAGGCCCAGGTTCAGGTTCGACTCGAAGACATCCGGATTGGCGGCGACCGATTTACGATAAGCGGCGATGGAGTCGTCCGTTCTGCCGATCGCGTTTTCGAGGAAGCCCAGGTCAAACCAGGCGACGTAATTCTCTGGATCGTCTGCAATGGCTTTTCGGAGCAGTGGCTCGGCGCCGTCGTAGTCCCGCTTCTGGAGAAGTTCTTCCGCCCTGGATAAGTCGGCATCGGGGCCTTGTTCGTCGGAAGCAGCGGAGCGGCGTGGTGTCTTGCGGTGCGATTTCTGGCTGGAAGAAGAATCTCCCGAGGTCTGGGACTGCAAAGCGGGAGCCGTCAGACAGGTCGCAGGTACTGGATGAAGATTCACCTCCGCCAAAGCCGCGATAGGCAGCAGGACGGTAATCGCAGCGCTTAAAGCGCGGCGCCAACCGAACTGCTTAGCGCGCACTTGAGCCCGATGCTCCATTGCCGTTCAGCACTGGCGCCAGATATTTTCCTGTATACGAGCCGGGTAGCTTGGCGATGGCTTCCGGGGGCCCGACACCGACGATCTTTCCTCCGCGATTACCGCCTTCCGGGCCCAGGTCGATCACCCAGTCAGCGGTTTTAATCACTTCCAGGTTGTGCTCGATGACCACGATTGAGCCTCCTGCTTCAATCAGACGGCGAAAGGCGGCCAGGAGTTTGCTGACGTCATCGAAATGCAGGCCGGTGGTCGGCTCGTCGAAGATGTAGAGCAGGCGGCGCTTCTTGTCGCCATTGCTGGCGCGACCGCCTTCGCGCGTGGCCGGGTGCAGGTGTGCGGCCAGCTTCATGCGCTGCGCTTCGCCGCCCGAGAGCGTGGTCGCCGATTGTCCGAGACGCAGATATCCGAGGCCGACTTCTTCGAGCGTCCGGAGTTTTTCGGTTACTTTCGGGGCTTCGGCAAAGAACCTCAGCGCTTCTTTTACGGTGAGATTGAGAACTTCATGAATATTCTTGCCGCGATAACGGACCTCGAGTACCTGCGGCTTGTAGCGAGTGCCTTTGCACTCTTCGCAGATCAGTTCCACATCGGCGAGAAACTGCATCTCGACCGTGACGGTGCCGTCTCCCTGGCAGGTCTCGCAACGGCCGCCCGGAATGTTGAACGAGAAATGACCGGAGCTGAAGCCGCGCTTCTTGGCTTCGGGCAGGGAAGCGAACAACTCGCGGATTGCGTCGAAGGCCTTGATGTAGGTGACCGGATTGGAGCGCGGAGTCCGACCAATGGGGGACTGATCGACCAGGACCACTTCATCGATGTACTGATCGCCTTCCAGACTCTCCCACATCGCTGACGTCGTGGTGACGGCGCAGCCATTGCCCGGCTGCTGCTTGGCCTGCGCCAGGGCCTTGTAGATCACTTGATGCAGCAGAGTCGACTTTCCCGAGCCGGAGACTCCGGTGATCGCCACGAGCAGCCCAAGCGGAATGTTAATGTCGACGTTCTTCAGATTGTTCGCGCGGACACCCTTAACCTTGATCTGCTGCGAGCCCGGCCGGCGGCGCGTGGCTGGGGGTTGAATGCGGAGATCGTGTGACAGGTAACGTCCTGTAAGGGAGGCCGGATTGTGCACGATCTCATCGTAGGTGCCACCGGCGATAAGTTTGCCACCGTTCTCTCCCGCGCCCGGGCCGAGGTCGAGAATGCGATCGGCGGCTTTCATGATGTCGGGGTCGTGTTCGACGACCAGGATCGTGTTTCCAAGATTGCGCAGGTCGTGAAGGATCTTTACCAGGCGATGGGTGTCGCGGGCGTGAAGGCCGATGGAGGGTTCGTCGAGGACGTACAGTGTGCCGACCAGACGAGAGCCCAGAGAGGTCGCGAGTTGGATGCGTTGGGCTTCTCCGCCGGAGAGCGTCGAGGACAAACGGTCCAGCGTCAGGTACTCGAGGCCGACATCATTCAAAAAGCGCAAGCGCTCGCGGATTTCCTGCAGGACTTTGTCGGCGATCTCGGCTTCCGCCGGAGTCAGTGTGATCTGATCGAAGAACTTGATGGCATCTTCCACGGTCAGGGAGCAGATTTCGCAGAGATTGCGGCCCTGAATTTTTACCTGCCGCGCTTCCATGCGCAGCCGGTTCCCACTGCATTCCGAGCAGGTGGAATATCCGCGATAGCGGCTGAGGAAGACGCGGACATGAAGCTTGTATTTCTTGCGCTCCAGGTGGTTGAAGAATCCGCGCACACCCAAGAACTTGCCTTCGCCGTTGAGGACGAGATTGCGGTGTTCCTCGGCCATGTCGATCCAGGCCATGTCGAGCGGGATGCCGGCCTGCTTGGCGTAACGCTTCAGGTCAGTAAACAGCGGGCGGTACTTGGGTTTGGTCCAGGGCTCGATGGCGCCCTCGGCCAACGTCTTCATTTTGTCGGGAATGACGAGGTCGAGATCGAAGTCGATGGTGTTTCCAAAACCCTGACACTTGGGGCATGCACCGTACGGGTTGTTGAACGAAAAGAGGCGCGGCTCGGGCTCTTCATAGCGGATGTTGCAGAACTTGCATTCGAAGCGCTGGGCGAAACGCAGGTGCCTGGCAGCCGTGCTGTCATCGCCGGGAATTTCGAAAATGACTTCGCCGGATTCGCGGTAGGCGGTTTCGATGGCGTCGATGAGGCGGGAGCGGGAGTTTGCTTCGATGATGAGCCGGTCGACAAGCACAAACACCGGGTCCGCGAAATTGATGTCGAGCAGCGATTCCGGTGTGGAGAACTCGAAGACCTGTCCAGCCTGATAGAGGCGGTTGAAGCCCGCCTTGCGCAGATCGAAGAGCCTTGTTTTCAGAGCATCAGACAGCGGCTCTGGTACGTTGGTCTTGACGGGGGCCTTCTTTGATTTGGTCGCGCGTACTTTTCCTGTAGGCTCCTGAGCCGGACCGCCCGCTCTCTGCAGCGGGAAGAGTACCTGCAGCCTTGTCGCTTGCGGTAGCTCAACGATCGCGTCGGCTATTTCGTCGACAGTGTCTTTCCTGACCTCACGACCGCAGTTGATGCAATAGGTCCGACCCACGCGAGCAAAGAGCAGGCGCAGGTAGTCGTAGATCTCGGTAGCAGTCGCAACAGTCGAGCGCGGATTTCTGGTTGTATTCTTCTGCCGAATCGCAACCGCCGGGGCGATGCCGTCAATGGTATCGGCGTCAGGCTTCTCGATGCGTTCGAGGAACTGGCGGGCGTACGCCGAAAGCGATTCGACGTAGCGCCGCTGGCCTTCCGCATAAATCGTATCGAAGGCGAGCGAGGACTTGCCCGATCCCGAGACTCCCGTAACCACCGTCAAGGTGTTGTGCGGGACCTCAATATCAATGTTCTTGAGGTTGTGGACGCGGGCGCCACGTACAACGATGCTATCTGTCTGCGAATTCGAGGACATCAATCTGGGCCGAAGCCGCACCGCAGCCCGAACGCAAGCGCTCAGAACACTCCGGAGGGCATGCTGAATCTTTCTATTATAAGGGATAGAAACGCACGCCGCGGGATCCCGGATTGTGCCCTGTGCATCTGCAATTCCCACTTCTCGCAACAACGGCGAGAAGAGGGGTACCCCACTCTTGAGTGAGGCACCGCCTCTTTACTTGATGCCGACGTAAACGTCCATCTGAAGATTCCCGGGGTCGGTCGCACGCTGGTCGTAGATTTCGAAATCCGCTTTGTAGAGACGGTCGCCTCCCGTTGCATTTTTGGGAAGAGAATTGATCTTCATCCAAAGCGCGGACACGACTTTCGCAGCAGAGCCCTTGTCGGAGGTAAAGACGGCAAACTTCTGAGCCGGGATCTTGTTGGCGACCATGCCGGATGGGACTTCGGCGTCGGACGTGACGCGCGCGCCGAGGATATAGGTGTATTCGCCGTTGTGGTCGCCGACATAGTCGGTGTAGACGGCGACGATGTTCTGATCCGCCTTGTTCGGAATCTTTGTCAACACGCTTTCCTGGAAAAGACGTGCCCACATCTTGCCGATTACGCCCTCGTCGGTTACCTCCTTGGCGTTAGTGGTGCGAGAGGAGATTCCGATCACGGTAAAGCTGGTTTTCTCAATGACTCTTGGATTCGTCATTTGATCTCCAGGAAGTGCTGCGAGCGCCAACAACGTTACGAAGACAAAAGACAGACTCTTCATTCTCTGAACCTCCGTGGCATGTGGCTCGGTCGCAGGTGAAGCCTAGCGGATTACAACCTGGCCAAGAACTCGGTAATGTCGGGCGCGGTCCAATCAACGGCGCCGATGAATTTGCGGCGCATCATACCCTTGCGGTCGATGATGTAGGTTTCAGGAAACTTGAAGGTCCCGTAGAGGGCGTTGCTCTTTTGAGCAGCATCGCGCACCGTCAACAGGTTGACGTTATGCTCCTTGATGAACTGGTTGTAGGCGCCTTGGTCGACATCGACGCTCACTGCGACTACGGTGATGCCTTTGGCCTTCAAGCGGTGCTGCATCTCGACGAGTGAGGGCATTTCTTCGACGCAGGGAGGACACCACGTCGCCCAGAAATTCAGGACTACGACCTGGCCGCGGAAATCGCTGAGTTTCACAGAGCGGTCGGAGTCCTGAACGGTGAAGTCGGGTGCGGCGGATCCAATACGAGGAGGGCGCGATCCGCTGTAACAGGCGGCGAACATGGCCAGGAGCGGCAGGATCAGCGCGATGCAGGGAGAATAGGCAATGCGTCGCACCCGGATATAATAATGGATTCCCGCACGGTGGATGGGCGCTGCCGCGGGATCTGCTTTTATTCCCATTCTGCTCGAGTGCGAACGACTGCGCTATGTCGGTGACGAATAGATCTGCGAAGCAGCCTGAAGTCTCGGTAATTGTGCCTGCGCGAAACGAAGAGGCATCGCTTGCGGACTGCCTGGAATCGCTCGTGTCGCAGTCGGGAGTCGAGTTCGAAATCATCGTCGTAAATGATCATTCAACCGACCGCACGGGCGAGATTGCAGCGTCGTTCGCGGGGGTTCGAGTGATCGGGGCTGAAGCCCTTCCGCCAGGCTGGACGGGGAAGAATAACGCTGTCGCGTGCGGAGCGCGGGTAGCCCGCGGCGAATGGCTGCTGTTCACGGATGCGGACACGGTGCATCTGCCGGGATCGCTCGCACGTGCGCTGGCGGAGGCCAACGAACATCAGGCTGGGATGCTTTCGTATTCGCCGGAGCAGATTGCAGTGACATTCTGGGAGATGGCGATTCTGCCCGTGGTGTTTGCGGAGCTAGCGCGGCAGTATCCGCCGTCGAAGGTGAGCGATCCGGTGTCGCCGATTGCGGCGGCGAATGGGCAGTTCATTCTGATCCGGCGGGAAACCTATGACGCGATCGGAGGACACGCGGCTGTGGCTTCGGAGATACTCGAAGACGTTGCCCTGGCGAAGCGTGTTAAGGCTGCGGGCCGGAAGATTCGGTTTCGCTGTGCTGCCGATGCGGTGCGGACGCGGATGTACCGAACTTTCGCGCAGCTTCGCGAAGGGTGGACGAAGAATCTGGCGCTGTTGTTTCCAGCCCCGGGATGGCTCGCGGGGGAAACACTGCTTCTATGGGTAGTTCCGTGGACTGCGCTTCTGCTCTATTTGACTCGCAGCTTGACGAGCCCCTGGTGGAGTGCAGCATTCGTGGGAGGCTTTGTATATCTCATGATGAGAATTAGTCGTGCAAACTTCACTACGGGAAGGAACATCCTAGCTTCTCTCTTCGGAATGCCTCTATTTGTCTATCTGCTGCTGCGCTCGAAAAGCATGCACGGCAGTGGAACTGTTGTGTGGAAGGGACGTTCCTACGGGCAACCCAACATTAGCACGAACAGCGCTACATCTAGCCAAAACCACAAAACCCTGATGAAGACTCCCTTGCTCCTGATTCTGCCTGTAGTGCTCGCGATTGTTTTTATCCAGTTGCCCTTGCGCGCCCAAATCACTGAGGAGCCGCACTGGTTGACCACCATGATCGAACCCGGTCACAGCCTCGGTCCGCTGAAGCTTGGAGACTCGGAGGAGCGGGTCCGCGAAGTTTTTCCTAAGAAAGACATCGATCAGGAGTGGGAGGATGCCTGCGGGACGACCATAGACTGGACCGACTCCACCAATCCGAATGGGCATGGCGAAGTGTTTATTCGGCTAAAGAAGGGCAAGGTGTTTCAGATCGAATCGTCGACGACACGGTTTCACACGGCGGAGGACATCACGACCTTCGACTCGCCAGAGAAGGTGGAGCAGTCGTACAAGGAGTTGCACGCGTGGGTATTGCTGACGCCGCCTTCGCCGGCGATGGGATCGCGTCCGCCCGTGTTCTGGATCGACAAGAAGCGGGGAATTGCGTTTGAACTGGCTTACGACATGCCGCACCACAAGCGCTATGTATACAAAGTCATCGTCTTTCAGCCGAGTAAGACCTTTTGTCCGGAACAGGAAACCGTGGAATCCGTGAAGTGGCAGGCTATTGATTCGTATGCTCTGGAGCCGCCGAAAGAACTCAGCCCCGAGCCCTCAGGCCGCTGAGGATTGTCCATGTGCGTTGGCACGTGTGGGCAGCTGTAACGGATATGCACCTCAGCGGGTAAAGCCGGTTCGGAAAGTGAGGCATGGATCGCAGCGCCGCGCCACTCAACGTTGTACCCGGCACGAACGTTCCACGGTACTTCGCGCGCTTGACTCGCGTTGCGAAATGCCGGGACATTTGCAGTACTCTGAAAGGTTATGGTCTATCTGACGCGTAAGGCCGAATTTTCCGCTTCGCACTATTACCACAGCCCGGAATTCAGCCCGGAAGAGAACCGGCGCATTTTCGGCAAGTGCAACAATCCGAACGGGCACGGGCACAACTACACGCTGGAAGTTACGGTAAAGGGCGAGGTGGATCCGCGGTCGGGGTTCGTCGTCGATCTGAAACGATTGAAAGACATCATGCACCGCGAGGTGCTGGACGCGATGGATCACCGGTTCCTGAACAAGGAAGTACCGGAGTTCATGACGAAGAATCCGACGACCGAGAACATCGCGATTGCAGTGTGGCAACGGCTGCAGCCGAAACTCAAACAGGCGCAACTGCATCGAGTCCGTGTTTATGAGACGCCGGATTTGTTCGTCGACTTTTACGGAGAAGCATAGTCTCGCAGGAAGCCAGAGGCTGAATGAAAGCGCACCTTACCCGCCGGTATTGTTTCTCCGCCTCGCATCGGCTCCATAGTCCAGAAATGTCCGATGCGGAGAACGTTACAACGTACGGCAAATGCAACAATCCGCATGGGCATGGTCACAACTATGCGCTTGAAGTCACCGTCAGCGGTCCAGTCGACGCGACCACCGGAATGGTGTGCAACCTGGGTGATCTGGATGAGTGTGTGGAAAGGGAAGTGCTCTGCCGCTATCACCTGGAGAATTTGAATACCAGGAAAGAATTTGCTGTAACCGTTCCTACCACGGAAAATCTATGTATTGAGATCTTTGAAATATTGCAGCGAAGCTTCTCCCACGCTCATCTGGAACGAGTGAGACTGGAAGAAACAATGATGAATTCGTTCGAGTACACGGGCGACAACGGGCCGCCTCGGTAAGGATTCGTCCAGCGGCGGGGCTCACCTCGGTGGCTAAGGCCATTCCAGTGGTGGGCTTGAGCCGAGACCTGAAGCGCTGCGGCAACTCTGTAGTCGAATCGCGAAGACTCGAGGACAACGTCAGGGTGAGTCCGTGAGGTGATCTGCTGATCCACGCCTGCGAAAGGCTCTAACTCAATGAAGACTATCGAAAGCGAAAAATCGAGAGAAGTACCTACTCTGACCAGTGCCAGCTATGAAGAGTTGATGCGCGAGATCCTGGTGCGCCTGGGAGAAGATCCTAACCGTGAAGGGCTCGCGGCGACGCCCGAGCGTGTCCACAAGGCGATGAAGTTTCTTACCAAGGGCTACCAGGAAGATCCTGAGGCGCTGTTGAAGGGAGCGCTGTTCACGGTTACGTATGACGAGATGGTGATCGTGAAAGACATTGAGATGTTCAGTCTGTGCGAGCACCACATGCTGCCCTTTTTCGGGAAGGTACATGTGGCATATATCCCTAACGGGCGAGTGATCGGTCTTAGCAAGATTCCGCGACTGGTGGAGCTTTTCTCGCGGCGGCTGCAGATTCAGGAGCGGCTCACCACCCAGATTGCCGAGACCATCCAGAAAGTGATCGAACCGCAGGGCGTCGGCGTTGTGATTGAAGCGCGTCATCTTTGCATGATGATGCGTGGCGTCGAGAAGCAGCATTCGGCTGCCGTCACCAGTTCGATGCTGGGGTGCTTCCGCAACGAGGAAGAGACGCGCGCAGAGTTCCTGTCGCTGATTCGGCAGCGGCCGAACGGGGTGTAAGGGAACCGGCGTGGGTCATGAAGCCCCCGGACGCCTTCGTCCGGGCTTGCGCGCGCGATGAAGCAATCAAGTGTCAGGTAGACGATCAGGGTTCAACCTGGCTGCCGAGACGCGATCCCTCGCTTCGCTCAGGCTCGCGGGACGGACGAGGGCGTCCGCCCCTACAGAAGGGCGATTTGTGATAGCTTCCGTTTTCATCGGCACCGGCGTCGATTGATTACTGGATTTCCTACAGCAGGGAGAAGCAAAACAGGATCAAACATAAAGTGCTACTTTAAGGCCGCCAGGCATTCACGTATCGCTTTATCCCTGACTAAGCGACTCTCTAGGTAGCGGGCCCCCACCAGTCGCCCCCTCAACAATTGCTTCAAGAAAATCGGCGGAGCAAGCAACCACAACATCTAGCGGTACCGACCACAGGAAAGCGCATCCTCGACGTATTAACTAATGTGTTAACATCCCAAACCTATTAACTACAGAGTAACCACAAGATATAGGATCGCGGCCGCTGGTTCGTTTAAGTATCTTGCGTATATGTCTGGGATTTATGGATTTATTGATACTGGGGAGCGAGGCTTGATAGATTTCGCTACTTTAAGGTTTTGAGGCTCCTGTGCTCGAAATCGGCCCCTGTATAGCAGGTGATGCCTGCTCCGGCCAGAGCCGCCCTCACGAGGAAGGGATCGCTCAGGTCAATGCAGAGCTTGGAAGGCTCGGAAGTAGAAACTCCCGCAAGTCGGCGTTGGTTAGGGATCAGGAGAGAAGGAGGGAAGTTCGACGCCTGGGAGTTGGGTCCTATGGGTGCTCGAATGGCGCACTAAGGGATCCGCATCGTGTTACGGGGAAGGACGATTCGGCAGGAAGAGTAGCGGCTTGAGGCGACAGTAGTTGATCGAGAGCACCGACAAGTCCGAGTGTACTGGCGAGTGTGACCGTCCGAGCGGAGGGAAGGGGTGAATAATTCGCGGACCTGAGGCTCGCTGCGCACGATATAGACAGGAGTCAGGGAACGACGACATAGCGAACTAGATGGCAAGTTGACGCGTCGCAGGGAATGAGTTACTTGCGCAGATCGGGCGGGAATTATAGCTACATGTACTGTCAGTATGTCTGTCAGACAGCATGTAAGACATCGTGTCTTACAATATACCAGCGCAAGATTGTTAACCTAGTGATGCGTGAATCATGCGTATATGCCGGGATATAAGCTGGACTCACATGCTGAACCTTAATAGTAACTCCATTCACAGCCTCGACAGCGGTATGGTGCGGGGCATGGCGACGATCATAGCGGTTGCAAACAAAAAGGGTGGGAGCGGCAAGACCACTACCGCCACCAATTTGGCCGGGGCATTCGTGGCAAGGGGCTATCGCACACTGATTGTTGATGCCGACGGCAGCCAGTCAAGTGCTTTTTCATGGAGAAGAACCGGGCAGGCGGCCGGCTGTGCGTATGAAGTTTTGGGTCTGCAGTCCACGAATGTCCGGAACTTTCTCAAGGCCGCTTTAGCGGTGGACCCGTACGACGTAGTGCTCATTGATTGTCCGCCGCGAGATCCGGGAGAGAAAGACGGGGAGGTGCTGCGGAATGCGGTATTGGTCTCAAACGCTGTCTTGATACCGGTGGTGCCGTCCGGGCATGACTTGCGAGCGCTGGTTGGGTTTCTGCAGTGGCTCCTGGCGATTCGCGAAAGCACCAAGCCGGATCTAGACGTTCTCGCATTTATCAACAATCGTGACGCCCGAACGAACTCAGCCAAGGGTGCGCGGGCTCAGTTGGTGCTGAACCTCATGGGACTCCCCATTCGTGTTCTGGAAAGCGAGGTTGTGCATCGGGAGGACATTCGGCGGACAGGTGATGCTGGCCTCACCATTTTTGAAATCGCGCCAGAAAGTAAAGGAGCACTTGAATATTTATCCCTAAGGGAGGAGATTCTTAAATGGCTAGCAGCAACAAGCGAGAGGGCGGCAGCGGTATTAACTTCGGCGCAGACTTCAGCGAGCTCCGCGAACGTCCAATTCTAAAAGGCAGCGATCTCGATGTGCCGACATCGATGGAAGTTGCTCCTCCGTCGGAGGGGGAGCAGTTGCAGACTGACGCCGTTGAAAGCAGGGTGGCGATGGCTGCTGAGAAGGCGGCCGATGTTGAAAACGATCCCCTGACCAGGCTCCTGACTGCCGCTGAACGGGAACGCGGGCTGCCATACACTTTTCGGATTCCCATCAGCATGGACAGGGAGTTCCGCACTTTGGCTAAGGAGTTTGATTTGGATTTGTCTGATATTGCGCGGTCGGGGCTGGAGATGGCTCTGGTAAAGCTCCGCCAGATGTCCAAGGCAAGGAAACGACGCCTCCAGTGAGGGAGCTTACGGGGGCAGTTCCTGTTTTACGAATGCCTCCAGCACTACATCAATTTCTTTCCGTAAGCGGCGCTCCGGTTTAATGATGACGAGACGCGTACGAGTCAGACGACTCCGTGGCCAAACCGCTCTCATCACGGGAGCGAGTCGCGGGATAGGTTTTGCCATGGCTCGCGGATTGGCCGCGGAAGGCTGCGATCTGATTCTGACCAGTCGTGAAGGAAAAACCTTAGAAAAAATCGACAGGGAATTGGCGCGTAAGAAGATACGCGTGCTTGCTTGTCCGTGCGACGTGCGCGATCCGCATTCGGTTGATGATTTGTTTCGAATCGTCCGCCGGCAAACTCGACAGATCGACATCCTCATTAACAACGCCGGTATCGCGCAGGCGAACCTGCCAGTGGAGAGGCTTCCGTATCCTGTGTGGAAGGATGTCCTGGCGACAAACCTGGATGGGACATTTCTGATCACGCAAGCTGCATTGCAGTTGATACCGCGCGGTGGGACTATCGTAAACAACCTTTCGATTGCGGCCACGCGCGTCTTCGCGGGGACCGCGGCTTACAATGCGTCGAAACACGGGGCCCTGGGGTTTACGAACACGCTGCGCGAAGAGTTGCGCGGAAAGGGAATTCGCGTCATCGGCCTGATGCCGGGGGCTACCGAAACTGATATCTGGAACACGCTTTGGCCTGAGGCTCCGCGCAGGAAAATGCTTTCCTCCGATTCCGTGGCCGAGGCGGTGATCAGCGCGATCGTTCTTCCGTCGAACGCGACTGTCGAAACGCTGGAGATTCTTCCGAGCGTGGGAATTCTGTAGCGGTACTTTTCTCTACTAGGGCCCAACCACGCTGGTCAGTTGATTCTTGAGGCCCATCATCACGCAGACGACTTGTCCTGTGCCGAGTGGAGCGCACGCGGGAGAACCGGTGCCGCTGCTACCGATCTTGACCCATCCAGACCAGGAGGTGCCGCTCCAGACATCGGCGTAGAACGCATTGTCGGTAACGGAGGTGACCCCGCAGACGAGCATGCCGGGGGATTGCGATGTGCAATCGGCATTTTCAGTGACGGCACCGCCGAGACCGGCATATACACTCCAGTTGGTCGCGGTCCATGCTCGTCCGTTATAACGAGTGCCATAGATACTTGAGACGTAACCCTCGGCGAAACAGTACACGTTGCCGTTCTGATTCAGTGAGGTGCACTCCGGGGCGCCGCCAGCAACTCCCCCGACGTTAAGGAATCCTTCCCAGGCGCCGTTCGCATAGCGATTGACCTCAGTGTTTCCGGCCTTGGTGTAGACGGCGCAGATCACGGCGTTGTTGTCGTCGTTTGTGCAACTCGGCTGGGAGATGGCTGTGGTGGCGAGGTTCGCGATGGCGTGCCATGTGCTGCCGTTATAGAGGGTGTAGGCGAGGCCGCCACCGGCATTGCGGGCCACACAAAGCACCTGGCCGACGCTGTATTGAGCGCAACTGGGTGCGGAAAAAAGCGCAGCAGTCAGCAGCGCCGGCGTGGACCATGTGGTGCCGTTGAAGATGGACCACTCTAATTTACCGGTGGTGGCGGTGGCTGCACAGATCACGTTGCCGTTACCGTCGCTGCTGCAACTCGGGTCGGAAGTGACGGTACCGGTCAGAGTGGCCCATGTGCGCCAGGAAGTTCCGTTGAATTCATTGACCATGATGCCGGCTTTTCCGTTGCGAACCGCGCAAACGACGTGGCTGGTGGAGAGCTGAGCGCAAGATGGTGTTCCTACAGCCGTGGCAGTGCCGGTCGAGACAAATTTCCAACTGGCCCAGGAACGCGGGCTCACCGACAGAAAAGCGGACAACAGCACAAAAGACACGACGGCTCGTTGCATGGGATTCCTCTTTCGACTGAAAGCGGAACTAGGGGAGGACAGCGGCTGGATTATACAACGCGCACTGCAGGGAATCACCGCGCGCTGCCTCTGGGCCTTTGTAATTCGTGCCGGGCATGGCGAAGGACAGCTATACTGGCGCTATATGTCTGGGGTTGGCGAACAAACCACGCAGAAGACTTTCTACCTCGAAACGTTTGGCTGCCAAATGAACGTCCATGACTCAGAGAAGGTCGTGGGGACGCTGATAGAGGAAGGGTATCGGCAGGTAGAGACGGTCGAGCAAGCCGATCTGATTCTCTACAACACATGCTCGATTCGGGATAAAGCTGAGCAGAAGGTGTTTCATCGGCTGGCGGATTACAAGAAACTGCAGGCGCAAGGAAAGAAATTTGGCGTGCTCGGCTGCGTGGCGCAGCAGGAGGGCGAGAAGATTTTCGAGCGTGCGCCGCACGTGTCGCTGGTGTGCGGGTCGGCTTCGTACCGGAATCTGCCAGGCATGCTAATCCAGTTGGGAAACTGGAATTCAGAAAATCAGAAAGCGGCGACCGACGGCCTGGTTCGCATTACGGGATTGGACGACCGCCAGACCGACAAGTGCTTTGAGACTGAGTTCACGGCCCGCACCAATCCGCATCGGGGCTACATCACGATTATTGAGGGGTGCGACAAGTTCTGCGCCTACTGCGTGGTGCCATTTACGCGTGGCAAGGAGCGCAGCCGGACTTCGGAATCGGTGTTGGCCGAGGCTCAGCGGATGGCGGACCTTGGACATACGGAAATCCAGCTACTCGGGCAAAACGTGAACTCTTACCGGGATCCTTCTGGAAAAAAGTCGTTTGCGGAACTACTGGTAGCCGTGGGGGAGGTTCAGGGAATTCGCCGCGTACGATTTACGACATCTCATCCACGGGACTTCGGCCGGGACATTGTTGAAGCCATCGAGGCCGTGCCGACACTTTGCGACCACGTGCATCTGCCGGTGCAGAGCGGTTCCACGCAGTTGCTTGGCGCGATGCAGCGGCTGTACACGCGCGAAGAATATCTCGAGCGCATTGCCTGGATGAAAGCCGCCAAGCGGGAAATCAGCATCACAACGGACGTGATTGTGGGTTTTCCGGGGGAAACGGAGTCTGACTTCGAGCAAACCTTGAGCCTGCTGGACGACGTCGGCTACGACGGGGTCTTCTCATTCAAATATTCGCCACGACCGAATACGCCGGCATTGAGCCTGGATGACGCGATTCCTGAAGGAGAAAAGGCCCATCGACTCGAAGTGTTGATGGCGAAGCAGCGAGACATCCAGATCACTCGCTATAGGAAATATGTCGGTCATCAATATGAAGTGATGGTTGAAGGTAAGAATGGGGCGCGCGGCCAGTGGATTGGACGCACTTCGCAGAACAAGACGCTGAACTTTACGCTGGGAGCGGCGCTCGAACCGAAAGTTGGAAGCTACGTGCCGGTACGGGTGACGACAAGTTTTCCCAACAGCCTGCTGGGCGAACTGATAATGTAGCTTGTCGTCGGGTCGGGAGTGTGGTTGGGAGGTCACGATGGAAGTGGAGATGACAATTCGGGGACTGATGATGGATCCGGTAAGCAATATGCCCATCGTGATCTTGAAGGACATTGGCGGCGACACAGTACTACCGATCTGGGTTGGAGTGTATGAGGCGAATGCGATCGCGCTCGAGATGGAGAAAGTGACGACGCCGCGGCCGATGACGCACGACCTGATCAAGAATGTGCTTACGGGGCTAGAAACGCAGGTGCACAAGGTCGTCGTGACGGAATTGAAAGAAGACACGTTCTACGCGGTGATCTGGCTGGAGCGCAGCGGGGAAGTCATCAGCATCGATTCCCGGCCGTCGGATGCTCTGGCTTTGGCCTTGCGGGTGGATTGTCCGATTTTTGTGGAAGAGACTGTGCTGAAGACCTCGAAGCTGGCCGCCAACATGTCGGACCGACTGACTAGCGATGAACTCCGGAAGTGGCTGGAGGGGCTGAACGACGAGGATCTGGGAAAGTACAAGATGTAGCCCACCAAAAGGACGCCGCCGATTGCCCTTCGGCGGCAAACTCCATTAAATGAACAGCAGCCTTGGCCTTATTTCCCGGCAGGTATATGTTTACCTTCAGCATGTTTTACATAATACCTGTTATCGGACATTCTTTGAGATCGTAAGGCACCCAGCAACGTCGGAAGATCCCCTCTGACTTACCTGAGTAATTCCCATTCGCTCTCATTGGTTTCTACAATTAAAGCATGGGCAGGCGAATAATTTCTGCAGCCGTTCCCTTCTTCCTTCTGGTCGCTCTTCCCGGATGCAATCGTAACAACGCGGTTGAAACATCATCATCACAAGCGAAGCTTCTGCCGACTCAGCCCCGACCGTTTGTTGTCGACCTCCGGCGACGCGATCCGGTTTGTACGCAGAGCTCACCGGACCAACTGTGTCTACCGGGAGGAAATAAGCCGACCGGGCTTTTCACCACCAAGTCGGCAGCGGTCGTGCTCAAGGCAGCAGCGGACGCCGACTATCGGTCGATCTATTCGTGGGAGCCTGGGAAAGAACCGAAGCTCATCGTTCGAGGGCTGGATCTGGATGTGACCCGGCTGGCAAGAAAGGTGAACCCGGCCACGTTGCAGACATGGGAGCATCTTCCTCGAGACGATATGCAAAAACGTTGCAGGAAGACGGGGCCGAGTCGTGGGGGATCTACGACCTGAAGACCGGGAAAACGCTACTCGACTTCAACTGCGACCGCCCAGGCTGCATCACGGCCGACCGTGCCACGAGCGGAGTCTCGGAGTGGAATCCAATGGACGAGGACCAAGTGCTGGTAATGGGTCAAGCCGGCAAAGCCTATGGAGCCGGCAATACCTGCGATGTGTATCAGGTGTCGAGTGCTCGGCGGATCAAGAGTGTGCCATGCGACGGAATGCCCGAGTATGACTGGAGCCTAGACGGGCGCGAGATAGTCACCGTGGCGTACATCACCGGCAAGTTTGCGCGGCAATCGGTGAACTAGGCGGAGGTCCAGCGTCAAGGCTCCCGCTTAATAGAGAACTCCCTGTGTGCGGACACTGCTGTCCGCGTGCTGGTCGCGAAACCGGGAGGAGACAAATCCCCATTCGCTCGGAAATATTCCGCCGCCTATTTCGCTTGTGCGGTGTCCAAGCGCAGAAACCTAGCCGCGTTGTTGTAGAGAATGTCCCTCTTCTGCTCGGTTGTCAGGTAATCCGCGTTTTGGATGATGCTGATCGAATACGACATCAGCTTGGGCCAGATCAGTTGGTCGGTGCCGAACATGACGCGGTCTTCGAATCCGGCATCGACCAGGCGTTCGATGTAGCGGTTGACTTCCTTGATGGGATAGCTCCAGATCAGGCCGGCGACATCGACGTACACATGAGAGTTCGCCTGTAACAGAGTGAGCATATTGTCGATCATCGGGTAGCCGGCGTGCATCACTTGGACGCGGAGCTTTGGATGGCGCGCCAGCAGGCCCTCGAGGAGGAGCGGATCTCCCATGGAGCCACGGAATTTCGGCATAATCACATTCGCCCGCCCGGAGCCACCGGTGCCCATGTGGATCGCTATGGGGATGTCGAGCTCTTCCGCGAGCGCGAAATATTGATCCACGGAGGGATCACTCGGAGAGAGTCCTTCGTACTGCAAGCCGATCTCACCCATTACTTTAAAGCCGCCAATGGTGAAGTCCCTGCGCAGTTCTTCGATGGCGACCCGTTGGCCGGGCGTCATTCCGTTGGAGAACGCTGTTCCAGGGATGACTCGGTTGGGCGCAGCGTCCTTCCATTTCTGCACGCTCTTGGGGTCACCGAAGACGACGGCGGTGACGTTGAGGCGCTCCATCTCGGCCAAGACGTCTTTCATGTACTCTCCGTGGGCTGACGGATACAGTGCCGGAGTGCACGGTTCTTTGACCCATCCGAAGGGTTCTTCCTTCCATTTCGGATCGGATGCGGTGAATTTCGAGGTGTTGGGACACATCGGTGAGATGCCGGGAAAATCTGCGTCCATGGCGTGGACGTGAACGTCGAGAACGGGTGGGAGTTTGGCGACGTCGGCGTTCTGGGCGGCGGCGAATAGCGAAGCGGCGAAGAATGCGACGGCTACAAAATTCAGACTGGGGCGCGGGGACATTAGCGATCTCCTGAATGAATACAAGTTGAAACCGTTGGGCAGCGAAACGTCTACGGATTGGGATCCCACGACTGGCAACTGCGGCGAGACGCGGGGCACCCCATTCTATTCCTCATGTTGCTTCACTGCCTTCCGAGTTCTGAGGGGCGAGGTGTTACGAGCCGCACAAGACGATCTTGGGATGGAAGAGCGTGCCGGCGACTCGGGTGGCGATGGCGATCAGGTCCCGTTGTCCGGAGAAGACTTTCACTTGGCGGGCGCGGGAAAGTTCGGGCAGATTCACGGGCCGTCCGCTGCGGATGTGAGCCACGGTCATTTCGTCGGCGGTGACTGATGGAAGAGATGGGAGCAACCTGCGAGGATGGACGAAGAGTTCATCCAGCAGTTCAAGCGTCCCTACGGGACGCTGGCCCGGTGGGGCTGTCGAACCCGCCAGCGAAACTGGCGGGCTACTCTCTAGAGTCCCTACGGGACTCTCGCCAAGCGGAGCACTAAGGACACCTTTCGCTCCAGCGACTTCTTCCAGCGTGTGAGCTTCGGCTAGCGTGAACTCGGCTACGCTGGTGCGCCGGAGAGATTCGAGATGGGCTCCGCATCCGACCATCTCTCCCATGTTGTGAGCAACGGAGCGGATATACGTACCGGAGCCTACGCGGGCACGGAAGGTTAAGCGATCGGCAACAGTGGAGATAATCTCAAACTCCTTGATTACGACCTGCACGGGTTCGAGACGCACTTCGTTTTGCCTGCGTGCGAGCTTGTAGGCGGGGGTGCCTTTAATCTTCTTGGCGGAGAAGGGCGGCGGTGTTTGCGAGATGATCCCACGAAAGCAGGAGGCAACCTTCTCCAGTTCTTCCCTGCCCGGCGCGACGTTTTTCGGCTCACTGGTGGGTTCGCCCTCAGCGTCGTAGGTGTCGGTCGAGAACCCGAACCGGATTATGCCTTCGTAGGTTTTTTCCGACCTGAGATAAAACTGCGCCAACCGCGTAAAGCTGCCGATCACGAGCGGCAGAACGCCGGTGGCCATCGGGTCGAGAGTGCCGAGGTGTCCGACGGAGCGCTGGTTCAGGATGCGGCGGGCACGATGCACTACGTCGTGCGAGGTCAGGCCAGGAGATTTATCGATAATGAGTACGCCGTTCACCGGGATTTGGTAATTTTGTAGTTGAGTAATTTGGTCATTGAACCTGGGAAGCCCTCTTCCGGCTACCTCAGACCTGAGGCTTTTCAATTTCCCGATTACAAACTTACCAAATTACTGACTCTCCGCCATGTTTCCGATCAAAGACGATCAGCCAACCTACAGCACTCCCTTCGTGAATACGTTCTTGATCGTGCTGAATATCCTCATCTATTTCTATCAATGGACGCTGGGGCCGCGCGGGGAATTAGCCTTTGCCAAGGTCTATGGCGAGGTGCCATCCCATTTGGCGGCGTTTTTGGCGGGTTCACCACGGTACACGCTGCCGGAAGTCATACTTCCCTTCTTCACGTCGATGTTTCTGCACGGGGGCTGGATGCACGTGCTGGGAAACATGTGGTTCCTCTACATCTTCGGCGACAATGTTGAAGACTACCTCGGACACTTCAAGTATCTCGTCTTTTACGTGCTCAGCGGACTTTTCGCGATGGCGACACAGGTACTCATCAATCCGCATTCCAACGTTCCAACGGTCGGAGCAAGCGGAGCGATTGCAGGGGTGTTAGGCGCCTATTTTCTTCTTTATCCGCGAGCCCGTGTCTTGACCTGGTTCTTTGTGTTTGTGCTCTACCTTCCGGCGTGGATCGTGCTGGGAGAGTGGATCGTGATCCAGTTCCTGAACGGGACGGCAAGCTTGTCGATGAACGCGGGACGCGATGTTGGGGGCGTGGCCTTTTGGGCGCACGTGGGAGGGTTCCTCGCAGGAATGGCGATGATAAAGATATTCCCGGAGCGCAGGCAGAGGTCTCCGTACGCTTACCGGTGAGTGCCAGAAAATGACATCTGCACGCCCTTGAGATCTCTGATGTCAAAATCCCACCCTCCTTCGCAAAGAAGGCGAAAAAAGGATGGGGCAACCTGCCAGGTGAGTTTACTTTTTCGGACGGGACTCGGGTGGAACTAGCCCTGCCACGCGATAGTAGACCGCGAGCTGGCCGTAGTGTTCGCCGCAGTGCTCGATGAAGCCGTAAGCATAGTCGATGACACGCACCTGCTGATGCGCGAACGAGTCCACGATCGTGTCATGCATTCCTTTGTCGCCCTTGGACTTGATGGCGGCGGCACCGTCTGCAAAGGACTTCTTCACGAACGCGACGACGTCGGCTTTGGTCTTGTATTGGTCCCGCTTGGGGTCTTCTTCGGCGGGAGGTTTCTTACCCATCACGGGATTGATGAAGTAGTAGTTCGCCCCGGCTGCGTGAAGTAACTGCTCGGCGAAACTGCGCTGGGCGGGAGTCGGTTTGAAATCATATTTGTCTTCGGGAAAATCCTCGGCCATGGCAATGAGCTTGCGTCCGACTTCGTTCCAGGAATCAAGCACGACCTTCGATTCGGGATCGGCGGGTTTGACAGCGGCATTCTTTGGGGCTTCCTGCGTGTGAGCGGGAAGCGCCAGCGTGGCGGCGAAAACGGCTGCCGCGAGAAACGGGTGTTTTCGCATGGATTCTTCCTCCAGGGAATTGGTTGCGGGGACATTGTAGTTCGACTGCTGAGGCGGGGAAAGGCGAGCAGGTGGGGCGTCGGTTGGCAGGACTGCGCTGGATGGCTCGAACCGAGGTGCGGCACGCGCCCTTCGCTTCGCTCACAGGCGCGGGGCGGACGAGGCGTTCGCCCCTACATAGAAAAGCTACTCGGCTCTTGTGACGAAAGCTTCCAGCCAGCCTAGGACGCGCTTCCAGCCCTCGCCGTGGGCCTTGGCCTGGTCGAGGTTGCCGGCGAAGCCTTCCTGCGTAACACGCAGGCGCGTTCCCGTGCCTGATTTTCTGGGACCGCTGGGGTGCAGTGCATTCACGGTTTCCGGTTCCAATTCCCAGCGCACTACAGTTTTCTGCGTGCCGGTATAGCTGCCGATCCAGGTGTGCACGAGTTTCCGGGGAGGGTCGACCTCGAGGTATTCTCCCTCCACATAAAATTCCTTGCCGTCGGCGCCGACTCCGTCGCTGCGCCATTTGCCGCCGGGACGGACGTCCATCGTCGACTTCTTTACGCGGTACAAGCCTTCCTGACCCCACCAGCGAGGGAGCTGGCCGGGATCACTGATCGCCTGAAATACACGAGCCGGCGGCGCGGCGATGAAGACTTCTGCGATGACTGCGTTTTGATCGGGCGTGATGGTGGCGGTAGCCATTTCTTGTCTCTCCTCGATTCAGTGGCAGTGATCAGCGGGCAGTTGCCAGTAAGTTCTACGCTGCCGCTGGACACTGATCACCTGTTTTCCACACTTCGCAGCTTCCCACTTCTCGCAACTGCGGCGAGAAGTGGGCACCCCAGTGTTTTTCAAAACGGGTTAGGATTTGCGGTGCAGGTCGAACACTTCCCTGTGCTCTTTTCCGTGGTCGACAAAGGTCCACTCTTCCGTGTGGTGATTGCTGTCGATCAATGTAAGAACCATCTTTTGCATATGTCCGGCGTCGGGCGTTGCCAGATTGGTTGCGTCCACGAAGTTGAAGGTGATGACCTTGCCATCGGGCGCAACGGAGGCTTCCATGCGTGGCTCGTTTCCTGCGGCACAGTAATGTGTCATTAGAAGACGAGACGGGCCATCCAGATTGAACATCGTGACCATGTCTTCCTTGCCGAGGATCTCGCTCATGACGGCAGAGCCTCCAGCAGTCGACTTAAAGGTCACCGTTACCGGCCCCATTTTGGTGTCCCCTTCCCAGGTTCCAGGAAGTGTCTTGATGGTTGCGAAGGCTTTCTGAGCGTCCGTTTGCGCCAGGGCTGCAAGGCTCGTTAGCGCGATGGCGGCAATCACGATGCGGGTTGCGATACGACTCTGGTTCGTCATAGGAGTTTCCTTTCTTTGGACGGAGATATCCGTCGCGAATTCATTTGTTTTTGCGGGAGTCTTCTTCCGTCTCCCGGGCGTACTCGGCCTCTACAAAAGATTTCAGGTTGTTCAGGCTGGCGGCCCAGAACACGCGATATTGCTCGATCCAGGAGTCAACCGCGCGCAGTGGTTCGGGATTCAACTGATAAATGCGATTGCGGCCTTCCCTGTGTTCGCGCACAAGGTGAGCGCGGCGCAGCAGGCGCAGATGCTTCGAGATTGCCGGACGCGAGACTGGAAAAGCGTCGGCGATCTGTCCTGCAGGCTGAGCCCCGCGGCGCAGCAGGTCGAGAACGGCGCGACGGGTCGGATCGGCTAAGGCATGGAAAATGGCCTCGTTGTTGCGCGCTCTCGAATATGTAACCGAACGGTCACGCATAATACGTAACCATATCGTTACATAATCCGCATGTCAAGCATTTTTTTCTGGGGCGCGGATTAGCGGATTTTTACGAACAAATCCGAGGAAACGATCGGACCCGTGAAATCTATGGCAATGCGTGCTACTTACTTGCCGTTGGAAACCATGGCGAGGAAGGCCTGATGGACGCGGGGATCGTCGGAGAGTTCGGGGTGGAAGGTTGCGGCCATGGTCCTGCCCTGACGAACAGCGACCGGATCGTTGCCCTCGGTCGCAAGGACTTCCACGCCTTCGCCCATGGACACGATCTTCGGCGCGCGAATGAAAACCATTTCGAGCGGCGAAGCATCGGCGGCATGGGCATCCTTCAAGTGATGGTTTAAATCGGCGAGGAACTTCCCTTCCCGGATCGAACTGGCGACCTGGCGTCCGTAGGCGTTGCGGCGGATGCGGATGTTGAGTGCGCCCAGTCCTACCTGGTCGGGATTTTCTACCTCCGACGCGAGAAGGATGGCGCCGGCACAGGTGCCGAAGGTTGGCTTGACCTTCACAAAGTTCTTTAACTTTTCGAACCCGTCTTCGCCGAGCAGTTTGAGAAACGTGCCGGATTCGCCGCCCGGGATCACGAGACCATCGACCTCATCGAATTGTTCGGGCTTTCTCACAAGGACAACCTCCGCGCCCAGCTCTTCGAGCCGGCGGCGGTGGGCGTCGAAATCGCCTTGCAATGCGAGAACTCCGATCTTCATTCGATGGACACCAGGGCTCTGACAGCGAGGGAACTAATGATCTCTTTCACATTCTAATGGATAGTGCGCGAGATTCGCGCAACACGAGCATGACTCCGATAAAGCCCGTCGCAGTTGACAGGTTCCGGCTAACTAGCCCTCGATGGCGGGGGCCAGAGCAAGGTCATAAGCAATGCGACAGCGATGCCAAGTGATACTTCAACAAACCGGAGAGTCGCCAAGGAGGTAGTTGATACGCGTCTCCAGTTTCTTCGGATCGTCGGTCCAATCCCCGTAAATCTCCCATGATTTTCCGCCCAGAGTCATCCCATTGGCTGCCACCCAGTCTTGGATCGCACGATGCGTTTCACCCATACGTTCGTATGGACCGACATGCAGAGCGGCGGCTGCTTTTCCTGCCGGAGTTTCTGTAGAGAAGACTTCGCCGGATTGGGGAAAGGAACGCGTCACCTCAACGCCGAAATCCACGACCATGGTTGATTCTCCCATGGCCGGATGCTGGTAGAGGAAGATGTTGTGGCCATCGGTTCGCAACCCGGGATTTTGCCGCAGGAATGCCCAGACCTGATCCAGGGCGGGCCGCCACGCGCTGCCGACCTGACCAAAGCGCACATGACGGCGGACTGCCGCAAGCATTCGCGGAGAGACGGCTTGGATCGAAACGGACATGCCCATCAGTCTGAACATCCTAACATCAGAAAACAGATGCTGAGTCGTTGCCTGGGCTCAGCATGGTTCGAAGCAATCGCAGTTTCGAGATTGTCATGGTGCGGTAACGGTCATTCGACGAGAGGTTGTCAAAGCAAGATTGATTGACCTCCAGTTACGAGATACACTTCCGCGAAGGATCTGACTGCGGTTCCCCTGCGAAGTTCACCGTATGAGGTAAGCCCGATGTTTCGCCGAATTGCGCTTGCTGGGATTCTGGCCGTGTCCTCCTGCGTGGCCGCGGCGCAGGTCTTAACCATCCCCGGATCAACCAACCGCTTCAGCAACGCGTTTGCACTGGACGGGATCCAGTCGGCGAGGATGGATTTCGACTTTTTTACCATCAACAATCAAAGTGCGAATCTGACTCCACTGCAGACGCCGAGCGGCTATGTTTCCATGCTTGATTTGAAGGCGCCCGGCAAAGCACAACGGGAATATCGGAAGGGCTATCAATTGCTGATGCGGAACGATAGCGAGGGGGCAATTGAGCATCTGACTCAGGCAACGACGATCTATCCGAAGTATGTCGCCGCCCACAACGCGTTGGGAACTGCACATCTGAATCTGAAGCAGAACGAGAAGGCGGAAAGCGAGTTTTCTCAGGCGGTAGCGCTCGACGAGCACATGCCGAACTCCTATCTCAACCTGGGGTGTGCCCAACTAGCACTCACGAAGAATGCGGCCGCGGAAGAAACGTTTCGGAAGGCTTCAGCGCTCGTCCCTTTGGACACCCAAGTTCAACTTGCGCTTGCCTATGCCGCATTCGCCAACAAGGACTATCCGGCTGTAATTTCCACGGCGCAGCAAGTACATAGCCGGAAACATGAGGGAGCAGCGCTGGTTCATTTTTTTGCTGCCGCGTCGCTGGAGGCACAAAATAAACTCACCGATGCCCAGAACGAGATGAAACTGTTGCTGAGGGAAGATCCGAAATCGCCGTCGGCGGAGGAATTCAGCAAGATTCTGGATGCTCTTAAAGAGGAAGGCAGCCGGCGCGCACAACTGAAATTCGACCCGGTACAAAAGGTTACCTACTCGATTGGCATTCCGACGGGAATGAATCCGGAGTTGGTGAATCGAATGGCTGAGCAGGCTGCCGAGAACTTGTCGGCACGAGAGCAGATTGAGGAGGCCGAGGGGGCCGCAGATGCGGTTTGTATTGATTGCGGCGGGATGGTCGCGGAGAATTCGCCGACCACTTCGGGGAGCAGTTCCTCACCACCGGGCGGAGCTGTATTCCGGTCCACTGTGGATGAAGTGGCCATTCTTTTTGCGGCTACGGACCGCGGCAAGTCGGTGACCGACCTGGCAAGTTCCGATATCCAGGTTCGGGATAACCGGCTCGCACCGGATGCAGTTCCGAACTTCCGCAACGAGAAGGAGCTCCCGCTGCGGCTCGGACTTGTCATTGACACCAGCAATTCTGTGATCGACCGGTTCAAGTTCGAACAGGCGGCCGCGGTTCAGTTTCTGCAGAAGGTTGCCACCGGCCCGGACGATCAGGCGTTTGTGGTGGGCGTGAACAACTCGGTACTTCTGGTGCAGGACTTTACTTCGGACCAAGCGCGCATGGCCCATGCGATCGAGGAGTTGGCACCGTCAGGTGGCACGGCGCTGTGGGATGCAGTTAACTTCGCGTCTGAAAAGCTGGTAAATCGTGCGGAGACTCAGCCGGTCGCGCGTGTGATGGTAGTGATCAGCGACGGCGCGGACAATTCGAGCACCCTCACATTGAAGGAAGCCATTGCCGGCGCCCTTCGTCGCGAGATTGCGATCTACACAGTGAGTACCCGAGACGCCCTCAACGAACAAGAGAGTGCGGTGCTGGGGGATCGCGCGATGCAGACGCTTTCCGAACTCACAGGTGGCGCCGCCTATCGACCAGGTTCTGTCGCAAAGCTGCAAGGCAGTCTGTCGGAATTGCAAGAGGTTATCCGCAGCCGTTACCTGATTTCCTACCGGCCCGCTTCGTTTCAGCGCGATGGGAGCTATCGAGCGATCGATATCACTGCGGAGAAGAACGGACACAAACTGCGGGTGTATGCACGGCGCGGCTACTATGCCTCGACGCCGTCGATCCAACAGTCCGGCCGCAGCCCATAATGCCGTGTGGAGCTATCGGGGAATGAGTGGCCCATCCTGTCGGCCGTGAAGCCAGACGAGGATGGGCCGTCGTGCCTATGGGCTTACTGGCTGATAGCTACCCCGTTAAATGAAGGAATGCCGATCGGGTCTGACGTGGCGACGAGAGACAAATCGCCGAAGCTGTCGATGGAAAAGACAGAGATCCGTCCGCCGCTTCCATCGGACGCGGTGAAGATCACGGCGAGCCAATTCCCGTCGGGAGAGACGCTGATGTCGGTCGCCACTCCGCCGACCGGAACAGATTTGTAAAACGTTCCACCTTTGCCATCACTGAAAAAGATGGAGATCGCCTGCCCGGGACTGTTGCCGGCATACCAGATGTTGCCGGGTCCTTTCGCCAGCCAGCAGGGTGCATTCGTTGGAAATGCCGGCTGAGGGCCGAGGACCGGGAAAACTTCTCCGGCCTTGTCGACCAAAGCGAAGCTGTCGGGGCTGTGGGCGGGAGTGAGTCCGAGAAGGTCTCCCCAGAAGGCAGCGCCAAGAGGGGTATCGTTGGCATCCGGTGGCAGAGTCACGGTGGAACCGGTACCGCTCAATGCGCCGCCAGGAGTGAGGCCGAGTTGGACCACAAAGCCCGATTTAAGCGTGACTGCCGACCAGCTCTCGCCGGTAACGATCTGCGCGGCCGAGTTGTCGGGGAGAGATACCGTATTGCCGTCCACGAACCCGGAGGGCCAGGAATGGCTTTCGGCACAGTTGCTGCCCACGACAAAGGCATGTCTGTTGTTGAGCGCTACGGAAACTGGCTGTACACAGTTCGGAGCGAGTGGAATGCTGCCGGCTACCCGGACAGAGTTGCCATCGCGAACCAGGCGACTCAGAGTGTTGGAACCATAGTTGACGACTGCTCCGGTTTCGCCGTGGAATTGGAGGGCTCCTGCGTTTCCCCCAGCGCCTCCTTTGGCTCCCGTGGGTAAGGTGCTCACCAGCGATAGCGAAGGCGTGTCTCCGGAACTCAGTTTGAAGACGACGACCTGATTCGCGCTGGCATCATTGGTGCTGGTTACGACGAGAGTGCTTTGCCCGTTATGTCGATCCGTTGCAGTGGCTGACGCGCCTGCGAGACATAACATGATCAGCATCCCGCTGATATACGACAACTGATTTTTCACAATGCTCTCCTGTTTCAGTCTGGTTCTGTTGCGTTGGTGGACGACGGGGACAGAACTCGGCCGGGAGCGGCCCGTGAGACACAGAGGCGCGTCCGGCGGAGACCTCGACAGGGCTTCCCCGCTGCTTCAAGTTCCAAGTTGCGCCCGCATGCGGTGGCGCAGATGGGATGCTGGGGAGAGGCGAAGGTTACAAGCTACGATTCCTTTTCGCAGCAGCAACAGTTCGGGGTCAGCCCGTAGTATCCTTGGCGAAACTGAAAACCACTTCAACAAGCGAGGAATCCATGGCAGGACGACTGCAGAACAAAGTGGCTGTCATCACAGGCGCCAGCGCGGGCATTGGGCAGGCATGTGCGCGGACCTTGATGCGCGAGGGCGCCAGCCTGGTGCTGACGGCGCGCCGCCGGAACCGCATGGAAGAGCTTGCATCCGAGGCGAAGCAAATCGGCTCGAAGGCTGTGATTGTCGTCGGCGATGCCCGCGAGGAAGAGACTGCCCGCCGCACCGCGGAGGAAGCGGTACGAGCGTTCGGGCGAATCGACATTCTCATTAACAACGCGGGTGTGGGCAACTACAAGAACCTGGTCGATACCAGCGCGGAAGAGTACGCCGAGATGATGGACGCCAACATGCGCTCGACCTTCCTGTTCAGCCGGCACGTCGTGCCTGTAATGATCAAGCAGAAATCCGGCCTGGTGCTGATGATCTCGTCGATGGCCGGCGTGTATGGGTTCGCGGGCGAGGCGGCCTATTGCGCGACGAAGTTTGCGCAGGTTGGATTTGCTCAAGGGTTGGATAAGGAACTTCGAGCGCATGGGATCAAGGTTGGCACGATCAATCCTGGCGGGGTCAAGACGGAGTTTGCGCTCGGCAAGGGCCGCACTGAGGAAAGCGTCGCAAAGTCGGAAATGCTCGAAGCCCAGGACGTTGCTGAGGCAGTTTTATTTGCCAGTACCCAGCGGCCGGGGGCGCGGATCATCCAGGTTCAGATGCGGACGATGGCGGAGGCTCTGGCATAAGATTTCCTGACGGGCGTCGAGATTATGATTATCTTCAGTAATGACTGATACAGGATCAGCGATCCCACCGGCAGTGCGTGCAAAGTTGGAAGCGGCTCGCGTTGCGCGGTTGGCAACCGTCGATGCGGAGAATACGCCGCACCTCATTCCAATTTGTTTTGTTTTCGATGGATCGGTTCTCTACAGCGGGATTGATCGCAAGCCAAAGCGAGTTGCTGCACAACAACTGACCCGGCTCAGGAACATTGAGGCAACACCGGAGGTGGCTTTCCTGATCGATGAATACGACGACGACTGGGATCGGCTTTGGTATGTGCTGGTGCGCGGGAAGGCGGCCCTAGTCACGGCGAAGGATGCGGAACACAAGCTTGCGATGGCGCGGCTGAAGGCGAAATATCCGAAGTACGAGGCTGGAATGTTGGCTGAGGACGCCCTAATCCTCCGCATCACACCCGACCGAATTACGAGTTGGGGAAAGCTATGACCGTCGCTCAGGCCAATCCTTTTAGCTCATTGAGGAGAGACATCCAGCGATCGAGCGACTGACCTCCGGTGGAAAACGCGGGATCGAAGAAGACCTCGTGGGCTCCGATTTCGGCGCAAGCTTTTGTGTCCTCGGCGATCTGCTCGAGCGAGCCGTTGAAGATCGGGCGATCCTTGCCCAGCGGCTTTTGGGTGATTTCGAGGATGGCACGCACGATCAGCATCAAGGCTGAGGGATCGCGTCCAGCCTGCCTGGCCATCTGCTTCACTTGCCCGAACATCTGAGCCATTCCGGCTGCCGGAATCAGGACTGGATTCCAGCCGTCCGCCACGGTTGCCAGCCGCCTCAGTGCCGCGGGTGCGAACGCGGCGAGGTAGATGGGTGGGTGCGGCTTCTGCACGGGCTTGGGATTGATGTATGACTTGGGGAGGCAGTAGAACTTACCCCGGAATTCGACAGGATTCGTGGTCCAGACCGCTTTGAGGACTTCGAGAAACTCGTCGGCTACGGCGCCGCGCTTCTTCATATCGCCGCCGGTGGCGTCGCTCTCGTCCTTGGACCATCCTAGCCCCAGGCCTACGCGGAGTCTGCCGTTCGAAAGAACGTCTATTGTGGTGAGGCGTCGCGCTAACATGACGGGGTTGTAGTACGGAATATCGAGCACGCTGGTTCCGAGAGTGATCTTGCTGGTCTTGGCGGCGGCAAAGGTCAGGGCGTCGAGAGGATCGAGAGCGTGCTTGTACGGTTCGGGCATTGATCCGTCGGGCGTGGCGGGATAAGGGCTCTGCGGGTTGACGGGATATAGGAGCCGTTCGACGGTCCACAGACTGTGATAGCCGAGAGCCTCAGCGCGTTGCGCAACCTTTGCGACTGCGTCTGGGGTGGCGACCGGTCCGATGTTAGGCAAGGCGAAACCAAGCTTCATGGAAGACTCCGGAACGAGAAAGTTGTCCGGGTATTTTAGACACAAACGACAAGAGCCTCAACAACATCAAGGCAAGATTCGGGTTGGCGGATCTCTCCCCAACCCTGGAGGGGACCCGAGGCGGACGAGTGTCGGCCTCAAGATTGTTACCAGCCGCGAGTCTGCAGCATGTGCGCTTCATCGAGCGCACTGACGGCGAGGCCTTTCATGGCTCCCTGCAGGTCTTCGCTGACTTCAAGTAATACTTTAGGGTCCTGATAATGCGTTGCCGCAAGGACAATCGCGCGCGCGCGCTTGGCGGCCTCTTCGGGATCGGCAAATTCTGTTGAATTCTTCATGAAGATGCCTGAGCCCACGAATACTGCTTCTGCGCCCAGTTGCATCACCAGGCTGGCGTCGGCGGGTGTAGCGATTCCTCCTGCAGAGAAATTCGGGACCGGGAGCTTCCCTGCTTTGGCGACCATCTTGATCAGCTCGTACGGGGCCTGGTGCTCCTTCGCCTTCGCGTAGAGTTCTTCTTCGCTGAGCACCGTAAGGATCTTCATCTCCTGCACGATCTGGCGCATGTGCTTGACTGCGTGGACTACATCTCCCGTGCCAGCTTCGCCTTTGGTGCGGATCATCGCGGCGCCTTCCGCGATGCGGCGCAGGGCCTCTCCGAGATTGCGGGCACCGCAAACGAATGGGACGGTAAACGCGTGCTTATCGACGTGGTGCGCTTCGTCGGCGGGGGTGAGCACTTCGGATTCGTCAATGTAGTCGACCCCGAGTTCCTGCAGAATCTGAGCCTCGGCGAAGTGGCCGATGCGGCACTTGGCCATCACGGGGATGGAAACGGCATTCATGATTTCGCGAATCTTTTTGGGGCTCGCCATGCGGGCGACACCACCTTCGGCGCGGATTTGCGCCGGCACGCGCTCAAGAGCCATGACGGACACGGCTCCGGCCTTTTCGGCGATCTCGGCCTGGCGCGCGTCGGTGACGTCCATGATGACGCCGCCCTTGAGCATTTCGGCGAGGCCGGTCTTGAGGCGGAGAGAAGTGGTCGTATTGTTGCCATTATTTTGGGACATGTCAGGAACCTGTGGATACCTTTTCGCGATCGCGAAGGATGGGCTGTCGACTCAGCATTTTGCTGTCAGCTTTCAGCCATCAGCTAACCCATTACAAAGTCGCAGGGTTAGGCTTTGATTGATTTTAACCCGTTGGGGATATTTGCGGAACCCCGATCGGTCGGCCTCCGTTAAACTGGTGACAGGCGCTTCTCCTGTCGCCGAAGAACATCATGGGCGATGTAGGAAGAAGCCCCTATTGACGTCCGTTCCGATACTGCCTACAATCCCGCACGGCTTCAGAACCTGGCGGTTTCCACACTTTCCTGAGCAGCTTACGCCCGTGGCAAAGCCGCTCTAAACCCACGCCCGCTTCTTGACACATAAGGAGAGTCCCGATGCTCTGTTCTTTACGCAGGATCGTAAACGTTTACGGTCCCGCCCTCTTGGCTTTTGCTTTTGTTCCTGTCGAGCTAAGAGCGCAAACCGTCGCGACCTTATGACTTCGAGGATGCAACCGCCGACGGCTGGATCTCTTTCTTTGGGGCGAGTACGCCCGCGGCTACCAACGTCTCAGCCTACACCGGTTCTTACAGTCTGCTTACGAGTACCAGCGCCAACGGGACGGGCGGACCCTCCATCGATGTGAGTTCCGTTCTGCTTCCGGGCGCGCAGTACACCATCACTGGATGGGTGCGGCTTACGAGCGGAGAACCTGCGACGAGTGCGAATTTCACGGTCAAGCGCAGCGATGCCTCTTGTTCGGGTGGCGCTTGCTACGACCTCATCGGCAGCTACACGGTCGCAGTGAACGACTCAGGTTGGGCACAGATCGGCGGAACTTATACTCCGGCGACCACAGAAACTGGGCTCTTGCTCTATGCGCAACTCATTGGCCCCGCCAGCGCGCAATCGTTCTATCTTGACGACATGGTCATCACAGAGATTGCGCCGCCACCCGGTGGAACGCCGGTAGCAACCTACACCTTCAGCGACGGCGGCCTCGATGGCTGGGCACCCTTCGGTTCGCCGACTTTGACTAACGTGGTGTCGCCGATCGCGGATCCGGCCGGTAACGCGAATAGCCTGCTGATTGCGAACCGCACTGCGGGGTACATGGGGCCGAGCCTGAATCTGCTTGGCGTCAACAACATCCTTGCGGGCGCTACTTACCAGGTGAGCGCTTACATTTTGCTTGCGGCCCCGGATGCGGCGAATCCGACGGCAACGATCTCTATCAAGCGGGAAGACTGTGCCACAAACGGAGCGTACAGCAATCTAGGGACTTCCGGCGCGCTTTCCAACACGGCGTGGGCCAAGGTGCAAGGCACTTTCAGCTTCAGCAATCAGCCCGGGCCTCCAAGCGCGCTGGTGCTCTACATCCAGTCAAGCAGCGCCACCGATTCCTTCTACATAAGCGACGTAGTGATCAGCGAATTGGCCCCGCCTCCGCCCGATCCCAGCCAACAGGACAACACGGGGATTTCGACCAACTTCGAAGATGGCGGAACGGACGGCTGGAGTTCGCGTTCCGGCTCCTCCTCGGTCACCAACTCGACGGCGGCAGCGCTCTCTGGAACGTACAGCCTGCTCACCACAGGGCGAATTGCGAATTGGGATGGGCCGCAGATCAACGTGAGCAACAAGATGTACAACGGCTCCAAGTACAATATCAGTGGCTGGGTCATGCTTACGCCTGCGGATGGCTCCAGCCACGTTATCAACGTAAGCCTGCAAACCACGCTCAGCGGAAATACCAGTTACCCGAGCGTGACCGGTTATCCGGGCGTGAACGTGGCTGCGGATGGGCAGTGGCATCAGATCAGCGTTACTGGGTACAACATGTCGAACGCCTACGATCAGGGGGCCGCCAGCCTGTATTTCCAGACCGTACCAGCGAGCGGCGATGACCTGGTGTCGTTTTACATCGACGACTTCCAACTGACGTACGTATCGCCTCCGGTCATCCAGACCGATATTCCGTCGATTTTCCAGACGCTCTCGGGGTACTTCCCCGTTGGCGCGGCAGTCGACTCAACCGATCTCTCCGGGCCCCATGAGCAATTGCTGACGATGCACTTCAATAGCATCACATCGGGTAATGAAATGAAGTGGAGTTCGATCGAGAACACCAAAGGCAGCTTCAATTTCGGTCCAGCTGATGCTGAGGTGGGAGTTGCAGTCTGCCACAACATGCACATTCGAGGACACAATCTGGTGTGGGCCACGGGAGCGCAGACCCCATCGTATGCCACAGGAGACGGTACCAACTCACCAGCCAACCAGGCTGCGGTCGTTGCCAATATCCAGGAACACATTCAGAACGAGGTGCAGCATTTTGGAAACCAGGTGTATGCCTGGGACGTGGTGAATGAGCCGCTTGATCCGAATCAGACAGATTGCCTGGTGCATGGTCCGTTCTACAACGTGCTGGGCAAGAGCTATCTCGACGTGGCATTACAGGCTGCGCGCCAGTATGCCCCGGCCGGGACGAAGCTCTTCATCAATGACTACAGCACGGCCGATCCGAATCGGCTGGCCTGCCTGGTGAAAGTTGTGCGCGACCTACGCTCTCGCGGGATTCCCATCGATGGCGTCGGGCACGAGATGCACAATGCCATCAATTACCCGAGCGTCAAGGCCATGGAAAATGCCATCAACACCGTGCACAGAGCATTTCCAGAAATCGACCAGCAGATCACGGAGCTCGATATGAGCGTGTACAACGCCGGCGATACGACGTCGAACTACGGGCTCAACATTCCGCCAGTGGTTCTGGCCGAGCAGGGATGGCTCTACAAAAACTACTTCGACTTGTTCCGTCGATTGAGTGGGAAGATCAGCGCCGTCACCGTCTGGGGGATGTCTGACGATGATACTTGGCTCGACAGCTTCCCCGTGTCCCGCATGGATTACCCATTACCGTTCGACATGAACCTGCAGGCCAAGGCGGCTTATTGGGGCATCGTCGACCCAACCAAGCTTCCCGGCTACGGATTGAAGTTTTCCGACAGCGTCACTGCAGGACAGGGGAATACGCGTGTGATTACGCTGACCGCGACTAACGGCGATGCGGGGACGGCGTATGCAACGCAGATCAACAATTTCACACTGAAGCAGGATTCCGGTCCGAGGTGCACGCCGGTAGTCACCGCACCCGGAGTATTCCCGATTTCGCTCGGCGATATTCCGGCAAATGGCACAGCCAGCGTGTCGTTTACGGTGAGCCTGCGAGGGTGTAATCCGCATTCCGAATGGAAGGTGGGAGTGCCATGGAGTTCGGTGGTATATGAAACCGGCACTTTCAATTTCGAGGTGGAATTCAGCCGCGGCGGAAAGTGATTGGCTTCCGCTTCTCCGTATTCAAAGAAAATGCCCCGCATTCATGCGGGGCATTTTGTTGATTCGGAGACTAGCGGGCCGGGTATTCCGCGGGAATCGGCACGGGGACGCGCTTGTCGATCGGAACGAATTCCCTTTCCGCGGGCCCAAGATAGACTTGGCGCGGGCGTGCGATCTTCTGTTCGGGGTCTTTCATCAGTTCCTCCCACTGGGCCAGCCAGCCTGCAGTGCGCGGAATCGCGAACAGGACCGTGAACATCTCGGGCCGGAAGCCCATGGCCTGATACATGATCCCGGAATAGAAGTCGACGTTCGGATACAGTTTGCGCTTCACGAAGTAATCGTCTTCGAGAGCGATGCGTTCGAGTTCCAGCGCGATATCGAGTTTGGGATTGCGTCCCGTGACCTCGAACACCTGCTCGGCGCTCCAGCGGATGATTTTGGCCCTCGGATCGTAGTTCTTATAGATGCGGTGTCCGAAGCCCATCAGCTTGATGTGACCCTCCTTCACTTTCTTGATGTAGGCCGGGACGTGCTCTTTGGAGCCAATCTCGTCGAGCATCTTCAGGACTTCTTCGTTGGCTCCGCCATGCAAAGGGCCGGCAAGAGCCGATGCTGCCGACGCCACTGACAGATACGGATCGCTTTCCGAACTGCCTACAGTACGCATCGTGCTGGTGCTGCAGTTCTGCTCGTGATCGGCGTGCAGGATGAAGAGGATGTCGAGCGCGCGTGCGATCGCCGGATGCGCGACATATTTCGGCTCGACCATCTTCCAGAGCATGTTCATGAAGTTTTCGGTGTAGCTGAGGTCGTTGTCGGGATAAACGTAGGGGAATCCTACGTTGTGGCGGTAAGACATGGCAGCGATCGATGGGACTTTTCCGATCAGGCGGATGATCTGGTGGAGGCGGTTGGCAGGGTCATGGACTCTCTTGGCGTCGGGATACACGCTCGAAAGGGCTGCGATCGTACTCACAAACATCGACATGGGATGGGCCGAGTAGCGGAAGCCTTCCATGAATTTCTTGGTGGTCTCGTGCAGCATTGTGTGGTGCGTGATGTCGTAGACCCACTTTTGGAGTTCTTTTTCCGTGGGTAGCTCGCCATTCAGCAACAAGTACGCGACTTCCAGGAACGTGCAGCGCTCGGCCAGAACTTCAATCGGGTATCCGCGATAGCGCAGGATGCCTTTGTCTCCGTCGATGTAGGTGATGCCGCTCTTGCACGACGCCGTGTTCATGTAGGCAGGATCGTAGGTCATCAGACCGAAGTCTTCCGGACCGGTCTTGATCTGCCGCAGGTCCATGGCGCGAATAGTGCCGTGGTCGTCGACGGGTATTGTGTAGGTTTTGCCGGTTCGATTATCAGTGACGGTGAGGGTCTTTTCTGGCATGGAGGTGTCCGCCTTTATTCGCTGGCTACAAGCATAGCCGAGGGTATGGCGGATGCTCAAATCGATCTGTGATTTGAATCACAGCTTCCTGTGACTGTGTGTTCAAAATCACTTGTGCACAACGCCAGCACGATCCGGGCATTGCAGCCAAATAGGCCACGCGGCTGCGTGACCATCGTCACTGACCTCCTGCCCAACCTTAGTTTGAATGCTGAAGAATATCGAGTGACGGGGTGAAAGGTGAGCCAACTCTCCAGCGAAACCCGGGGCGACGCGCGAAACACGGCCATGGAGCAGGAGAAACTTTTACGCGATTTTGAGCGGGTCGCCCGCGCCGCACCTTCCGCCACCGCGCTGATGGAGCACATTGTCGCCCGCATCCACGAGACGATGACGCGTTACAACTGGGTCGGATTCTACCTGGTCGATCCCCACGATGAGGGAGTCCTCATCGTGGGCCCCTACGTCGGGAGTTTCACGCCGAATGCTCGCATCCCGCTGCATACGGGGCTTTGCGGCGCTGCCGCGCGCACCGGGCAAACCGTGATCGTGGATGACGTGCGGAAAGATCCGCGCTATTTGGCAGGTTCGTCGCTGGTGGTCAGCGAGATCGTTGTACCCATGTTTGTGAACGGAAGATTCGCCGCAGAACTCGACGTGGAGAGCTATTTCCCCAGCACGTTCACCAAGCCTGAGCAGCAATTTGTTGAAGCGTGCGCGAAGATCGTGGGCACATGCATGGCGAGGAAAGGTGGCATCTGAACGCGCTCCCATGCTCGCCGCGGCATCCCTACTGCTCTGACGACTCACTGACCACTGTCGATCGGCGAAGTCGCATTAGCCTACACCGACTACACGCTCCCCTTCGCTTCGCTCCGGGTCGCGGGGCGGACGGGGCGTCCGCCCCTACACAAGCTATTCGAATTCCAGCATTACTATTTCGGGGTTGGAGCCCAGGCGGAGCGGGGGGCCCCAGGTTCCTACGCCGCTGGAGGTGAAGACCTGCATTTTCCCGATGCGGCTCAGGCCATAGACAAATTGGCGGTAGACGCGGCGGGCCATCCAACTCCAGGGGATGAATTGGCCCAGATGGGTGTGACCGGAGAGTTGCAGTGAAAAGCCGAGCGCTTCCGCGGTGGCGGGATCGTCGGGTGCGTGTGTCAGAAGAATGCTGGCGCGCTGGCGATCGAGTGGAACACTCCGCATAACGGACGCGAGACCTCCGTTCGTGGCTGCATCGCGATAGGGGACGCCGACGATCTGCAAACCGTCGACGTTCACGTTCTCATTCTTGAGGACGCGGACGCCGGTGGCAGCAATCGCATTCAGATATTTGCTGTCGTCGCCAAACTGCTCGTGGTTGCCGGCGACAAAGTAGACACCGTGCGGCGCAGTCAACTGGCTGAGAGGTTCTGCGGCCTTGTGCGCATCGATGGCGGTCCCGTCGAAGAGGTCTCCGGCGATAAAGATCAGGTCAGGCTGCTCGCTCAGAACCTTGGCGATCAGACGCTGCAGGAAATTATGGTTGCGGACGTGCCCAAGGTGCACGTCGCTGATGAGCGCCGCCTTGCGTCCGCGCCATGTGTTGGGCAGATTCTCGAGCCGCACCCGGGCACGGGTGATGCGCGTCCAATTGGCGTTCCAGACTCCGTAGAGGCCAAGGGCAACGGCGATCGCGAACAGTACCTCAACCAGCTGGTGGAAGTTGATTCCTCTTCCTGCCAGGGACGCGACTCCCAGCACGACCCACGACGTCAGTCCCGCCAGAAACAGAAAGCTGAGGAAGCCCATCCAGACGGCAGCTGCCTTATAGAAGGCGCGAACTGGGCCACTGGTGTAGGAGAAGGCGAGCACTGACGCGGCTACAAAGCTGACCGACAAGACTCCTAAGCCTGCCTGCAGCCATCCGGGATGCCGAGGCACGTGGCGGAAGGTCCATGTCTGGTAAAGAAAGTAATGGGTTAGCAAAAGTACGACTTGCACGACCGCGATGAAAGTGGCAAAAGCCTGGCGACGGCGCATCTTCAATTAGATTCGAAAACAAACCTTGGAGATTCCGGAAAGATCCGCGGCTGTGAGTACCAGAGGCCGGTGCGGATTCGCAACGTCAGCCGCCAAAAGCGATTGCGCTGCTAAGCATTCGATCGCGTGTGAGGTCCGCCATAAGCATTGCCTCTCCCACTCGCTCGCTGTTACTCTGTCGAAGGCGCTACACTTCGTTAAGCAAGATGGCGTGGAAGAGGTTGTCGCTCCCGCGACCATGGTCCATTGTTTTCATCAACGCTTTAGCCGGCGTTGCGGTTCCAATCCCCTGTAAATTTACTTGTAGCTTCCCTCATAGGCTGCCTGAAACGCGGCAGGGGACCCCCTGTTCTTGTAGTCGCGCAGGTAGCTGATCTGAGCTATCCGCGAACGGGCCGAGTATGAGTGATTATCTTAAGGACACATGAGAGTGGCGCCCACTGTGGCGCCAGCAATCGGACGGTGTAGAAGGAAGAAGCGAGATGAGTGATCTTATTGACGTTCCCGGCGCCGGCAAGCTTTCGATCGCATCGAACAACGACGGCAGCGCAAAAAACGCCACGCTGCTCGTGGTCTTTGGCGGAATCCCGGTAGACAAGATGGAATTCGACGGCGTGCAGCGCAAGAAGCCGGTTTACGTTCTCAGTGGCGTCTACATGTGGAATTTCATGGACAGCCTCAAAGATCGGTTTCACATATTCGTTTCGACCAGCAACGACGTTGGTGGCGATGCCTCCTATAAGTCACTGCTCAAGAAATTGAAGGAGAAGGAAATTACCGACCCGTCCCCTCAGATCCTGTATCTGTTTTCGGGCGGCGGTTCGCCTGGAACCCAGCTCCTCGACGGCAAGGGCGCCGATCGTTTCTCGTCGATCTTTCTCGTGGATATCTGGATGGGATTTGGGAAAAAGCATCCTTCTCCATTTATGCCGAATTTCTACAAGCACTTCGTAAATACGCACGCTGACAAGACCACTTACGTCTACACAGAGGGTGGGGCCGACAATAATGACGCGAGGGACTTCCTTGTAAAAAAACTGGGGTCGCAGAAGGCGGTCGAAGTTGACCCGCAAAAGGGCGAAGACGGTATGCAGACTCACCTGCGGACCAATGTTGTGGCCATTAGGATGCTCCCATAGTCCGCGTGCGATTTGTGGCTGGCGCGAGTCAAGTTTCTGATCAGCGCGTGGATCGCATCACTTCATATTGAGCTTTTCGTGGCGCGCCCGGTATGCATACAGCACTGCGAGTAATGGCGCAGCCAGGAGCACTCCCCAGAACGGCCAGAGCACTCCGAGCACGATCGGCGCCAAGATGGATGCCCAGATAGGCACCTTCGCCGTTCTTCTCATTATGTATGGCTGGAGCAACAAGCCGTCGAGCACGGCAATGATGGCGTAAAGCACGAGTACGCCGAGAAGATGCTCCCAGTCCATCCACTTGATGGTTGCGGCGAGAACGGGTCCCAACAAGCCGAGGATCGGGCCAAAGTGTGGCACGATCTGGAGTACAGCTGCGATCAGCGCCCACATCGGAGCCAGCGGAACATGCAGAATATAGAGACCGATCAGCCAGAGTATTCCAACCGCTAGAGAGTCCTGTAGCTGGGCAATAGCCCGTTTCTTGAGGGCGCCACCTGTAGTGCGTAGGTGATCTCCGAAGTCCATCCTCACCCCTGTGCAACTCTTTTTGATATCACACGAGACAACTCGTGCAAACGTCGTCCCTGGGGAGCGGATGGGTTCATCAATCCCCTTGACAGGGAACCTGATGGTTCCATATCATAGATTATGGAACCATCAGGTTCCCTATTGTGAGATGAACGAGAGCGCGGTTTTCAGGGCATTGGCGGATGCGAGCCGCCGCAAACTTCTCGACCGACTGCACCAGCAAAACGGCCAAAGCCTGGGCGAACTTTGCGCTGGGCTGAACATGACCCGGCAAGCAGTCGCGAAACATCTGGCGATTCTCAAGAAGGCCAACCTTGTGTCCTGGAGGCGCCATGGAAGGGAAAGACTTCACTTCATCAATCCCGTACCTATTAACGAAATCGCCGAGCGCTGGATCAGCAAGTTCGAGCAACCCGGTCTACAGGCGCTTTCAAGACTCAAAAGGAATCTGGAGGCAAAGCAATCGTGAGCCAATCAGCTGAGAGCAGTTTCGTCTATGTAACCTTCATCCGCACCACGCCCGAAAAGTTATGGTCTGCGCTGACCGATGCCAACCAGATGAAGGAGTACTGGTTCGGAATGCATATCAAGACGAAATGGAAGGCGGGCGCAGAATGGCAAATGCTCTTCCCTGATGGAAAGGTGGCGGACACCGGAGAGATTCTCGAACTCGAGCGGCCGAAGCGGATTCGGCTCAAGTGGCGCAACGAGTTCAAGCCAGAACTGAAAGCGGAAGGCTTTAGCGTCTGTACCTTCGAGATTGAGCCCGTCGGCGGTGCGGTGCGCCTCACGATCACGCATACGATGGAGCGCGCAGAGTCGAAGTTCATCAAGGCTGTTTCAAGTGGATGGCCAAAGATTCTTTCAAACCTGAAATCTCTGCTGGAAACGGGCCAGATCATTCTGACGGAAACAGATCATTCCCATGCCCGATGAAACCGACTGGAGGCTGCAAGTCCTTTTGAGGAGGCCGCCCTTGCGTAATTTGGCAATGTCTCACGCGAGGAGGGATAAGTTGTGAATTCGTTCAACATCCAAACTACCGCGACGCGCGGATACGCGCCTGTCAACGGCCTGAAGATGTACTACGAAATTGAGGGAACCGGCGATCCGCTGGTTTGTATCCCTCCTGCCTTTGGATACGCCGGAGTCAATTCGTATCCTGCGCTGGTTCAAAGCCACAGGGTCGTTACAGTCGATCTGCAAGGAAACGGTCGCACGGAGGATATCCCGGAACGTCCGCTTTCCATCGAACAATATGCCAAAGACGTGATCGGCCTGTTGAAATATCTTGGAATCACGAAGGCTGATTTCTTTGCGAAAGTTACGGCGGCAATACAGCGGCTATGATCGCAATCCGCTACCCCGAGTTTGTCGGTCGTGTGGTGACCTACGCAGCTGCCTTTGGCCCTCCTCAAGTTGCCTTAAACCCTCGAACCACGCATTTTGACCAACCGCCGACGGCTGATTCCAAAAACATCCAGTTTCAAAGAGAAAACTACAAGAACGTGGCTCCCGATCCAGACTACTGGCCCAGAATCTTTGACAAGCTTGGAAGCATTCAGTGGAAGGGATTTTCGAATGAAGAGTTGGCTTCAATGAAAGCACCGATTCTTATCGTTCTCGGAGATTGTGATCTTGTCCGCCTTGAGCATGCCGTTGAGACCGTCAAACTCATCCCCAACGCCGAACTCGCAGTGATCCCGTCTGCCAGCCACTTCGCCCTATTTTCAGAGCAGGAGAGGGTGATCCCAATAGTCAAACACTTCCTGGAAAAGTCTGAGAAGAGCATTCCGTTGGCAACTGCGTCAACTGCCTATTATCCCGGTGAAACCAGATGAAGCTCTGTCGGGAGAAGGTGACTAAAGACGAGAAGGGCGATGCGATTCGCACCGCCCCTTTTCGATCGCCCGACTACCAGGCGCTATTCATGACGAGATTAAAGCCGTTGACGCTGCCCAAGCCGGTGGCCATATCCCAGCCGGGGGTTGCGCCGAAGGCGGGTTGATACGAGTTTGCGCTCGCCGTTGGCGTGATCGTTGCGGTGCAGGTGGCACCTTTTCCGCCTCCGCCCGAAATCGTGCATTTCGGGACACCGGTGTATCCGCTCCCGGCATTGGTTAGCGTCACAGCGGTGACGACACCGCCGGACATGGTTGCTGAACATTTCGCCTGCGTGCCTCCGGCGAAAATCGTCGTGCCGGCGGGCGAAGTGTATTTCGTCTTGTTGTTGGGAATACTGATCACGCAATTCGGCGCAGTGGTGAAGCCCGAGCCACCCTTATTCAACTTCAGGGTGGAGATTTTCTGCGTGCTGATGGCGCCATTGGTGCCCGAGGGGCGGTAGCAATCTGCCTTGAACACGCTGCCGTTGAACTGACAATTCACATCAATGTCGCCCTGGGTGATGTCGTTAAACACGCATGCGTTCCCGGCGGTCTCATTGATCGAGTAACAGGTTGGATTGCCCTTGGTTCCGAACTGGGTTTTCGCGATCGAGTAATAGGTCGGATTCGGGTTCCCGGCGCGAATGCTCCAGTGCTGGTTGACGAGCGCCTGGATGGCAGCCATCAGGGGAGCAGAGGCCGAGGTCCCGCCGATCCCCACCCAACCGCTGGGAGCGCCAGTGCAAGGTACGCCGCCATTCGCGGCGTCGGCGTAGCAGATGATGATGTAGTGGCCCCAGATGCCGTTGCTGCCGAATAGCGCAACATCGGGCACATTGCGAACACCGTCGGCGGGATTGCCAAAGACGCCTTTCTGAAAGGCCGGCTTCGGATACCCAGCGCAGGTTGTGTTCTCGACGTAGGCAAAGTCCTGGTTGCCGACGCCGGTGTAGCAACCGCTCGGCCCGCCACCCCCGGCGACCGTGCTCAGGAAATTGGATCCGGTAGTGCTATTGCAGAAACCAGTTGTTCCCACCGGTGAGGTATAACCTTCGATGTTGTAGACCAGGTAGCTGGCGCAGGAGTCGTTCCAGGGAATCTCCGGGATGTAGGATTTAGCCGAGCCAAAGTTAGCGTCGTTGGTCGATTTCCAGTAGGTACTCTGCGGAGTGCCACCATTCAAGGCAATGTAAAGATCCTCAAAATCGGTACCGCCGACCGAAACGGTGTATTGGCTTTCGCCCCAGCCGGTTATGCCGATGCCGGGGAGGGCGATGCCATCGCCGTTCGTAAAGAGGCGGGTGCACGCCGAAGGTCCATTGTCTCCCGAGGAAGTGAACACCGAGACTCCAGCCGCAGCCGCCGATTGAAATGCCGAGCTGAAGGCTGCGTTGGCGGCGGCTCCATTGACGACTTCGCACAGCCCGTAGCTCATGCTGATGATCGGTGGCGGGCTGCCTGCGCTAATGATGTTCTGAATCGCGATCAGGCCGCCGAAGGTGGTGGTGGTGTCGCTGCAGGAAATCACTTCGACGGCGGCGCCCGGCGCCGCGGCGGTTACCATCTGTACATCGAGGTCGGCTTCTATATCATCGGGGTTGGTGCCCGGGTTGGTGCAGTTCCCTGCCGAGTTGGGATGAGTTGTGGTCAACGTGCCTCCGTACGTAGCGAGCTTGAACTTGCTGCGATACGTCGCCCAGTCTGTGCCAAACGTGTTGGTGTCCTCGACTACCGCGACGGTTTGGCCTTTGCCGGTAATGCCGGCCGTATACAAGGGCGTCAGGTTGTAAATGGTCTGGAAATCTTCAGGCACAAGGGCGTAGCAGTTGGTGCCGCATCCGGCGAAGGTGTAGTCGGTCTTGAATTTGTGATAGGCCTCGGGGCGGAAATTGTGCATGGACACTACGCCATGAATGGCAGGCGCAAGAGCCGCGGGCACCTGCGGGTCGCTCATATTTGCAATGTGCTCTTCCCTGCCAACCTGCAGATTATGGATCTCGGTATGAAACGCATTACGGATCCGGCCCGCGGTCCCGGAGAAATCGATGACCATGTGATTGGGGTAGACGTGATTGATGCTGAATCCCTGCGATTCGAGCCAGGCGGAAATAGCATCGATGTCCTGTTGGGCGACGCCGAATTGTTGTCCCTGCTCGGCGGCGGTGAGCCAGTGACGGAAGTTGGGCGAGGATTTGTCGGTCAGTGAGTCGATGTAGGCTTCGAAGGCGCTTTCCACCTCGGGAGCGCGCTTGAGCTGCAGCAGCATGTGATTCAGCGCAAGAGTGTCGGCGACGAGGCCGCGGTCGAATCTGGCATTCGCCTCCGGGCGTGTGTTGCCATACAGCGTTACGGTCTGAGCGTTATTGACGGGTTGGGTGATCAAGACCCGCGGCCCGGGATTTGCAGCCAGAACTGACAAACCGGGAATCGCAAGGAGGGCCACCAACACTGCGGCGGCTGTCAACACGAGAATCTTCCTTGTCATGATTGGTCCACCTTTGTAGTCGGAGCAGGGGTGTGGAACGACTATGGGCTGAGATTCTATCGCAGATTTTTACCAAAAGAGGGGTGTACTGGAAATGGAAAGTGCACAGGCTATGAGCAGTGAGCGATGAGCCAACCCACTGTTCGGTCACCGCTCACGGCTCATCACACATCGTTCACTGCGGGTCAGCCCTGTTCTTTGAGCTTCAGCTTCGACTTGTTCTCTTCCATGAACTGCTTGATGTCGGCGGCGGCGCCCAGAAGGCGGTTCCACTGCTCGTAATAGAGCGTCACGGGAAAACGGCCCAGGCCATAAACGCTGACACCGCCCTTTTCTCCGACCTTGAAGATCAGGTCGCCGCTGCGCTTCTTGGTTTCGACTTCTTTTTCCAGTTGAGCCAGTTTGGCTTTCAGTTCCTCGTAACTCGGTTCTGCCATATCGCCTCGCTTTAGGATATGAGTGCTGTTGAATCGCAGCGATCGGCCAGAATCGCTACCCTGCCTATAGTAACTTGTCGGAAGTTGCCGCGTTGCGGATAACCGTTCTACCTAAATTATGCACAGATTCTCGCCCAACTGAGATGAAACCCGCTGGCTCGACCTCATCATTTTTGTTCGCTGCTGTGTCAATTCACGTCTAGTTGATCTGTTCTCTCGAAAGTTGCTCCATTTT